>VFQQ010001660.1_pt1 | contig 29374 bp, 29 predicted proteins | sample 3512341 | NCBI WGS metagenome assembly VFQQ01 (sample SAMN10412373, study PRJNA504923) | tailings metagenome | isolation source: Relicate 2 Philex TSF1 revegetated site | place: Philippines: Tuba, Benguet | collected 2017-08-29
CTCGACATCATGATCGTGCGCGAGCTGACCGGCGGCGTCTATTTCGGCGAGCCGCGCGGCATCGAGAAGCTCGCCGACGGCTCCCGCAAGGCGGTCGACACCCAGCTCTACACGACCGAAGAGGTCCGCCGCATCGCGCGCGTGGCGTTCGAACTCGCGGCCAAGCGCAAGGGCCACGTCCATTCGGCCGAGAAGTCGAACGTGATGCACACGGGCGTCCTCTGGCGTGAGGAAGTCACCCACATCCACGAGACCGAATTCAAATCGCAGAAGCTCACGCACATCCTCGCCGACAACTGCGCGATGCAGCTTGTCCGCAATCCCAAGCAGTTCGACGTCATTGTCACCGACAATCTCTTTGGCGATCTGCTCTCCGACGAAGCCGCGATGCTGACCGGCTCGCTCGGCATGCTGCCCTCGGCCTCGCTCGGCGCGAAGGATCAGGTCTCCGGCAAGTCGCGCGCGCTCTACGAACCGATCCACGGCTCCGCGCCCGACATCGCCGGCAAGAATCTCGCGAACCCGATCGCCGCGATCCTCTCCTTCGCGATGTGCCTGCGCTACTCGCTGAACGACGAGGCGAACGCGGCGCTGCTGGAAGGCGCGGTCTCGTCCGTGCTCGACCAGGGCCTGCGCACCGGCGACATCGCGCAGGCGGGCGCCACCCGCGTCGGCACCACCGAAATGGGCGACGCCATCCTCAAGGCGCTCGACGCCAAGGCGCGCTGATCCCCTGCTGTCATCCTCGGACGTCCCGCAGGGACGATCCGGGGATCCATGCCTGAGGCCGTTCAGGCAAAAGCGCGTCAGTTTCAACCGTCTCAGGCATGGCTCCCCGGGTTCCGCTGGGCGGCCCCGAGGATGACAATCATGGGCGGCGGGACGGTTAATATGACATGATGTTATATAAACTTGACATTATGTGAGTATTGCCATACATCAGCCTCCTCACTCGGGGAGTTGCCGCTCATGTTGTTTCAGGAAATCTACGCCCGCATCTGGGCGGTCGCGCTGATGGTCATCTTCACCGCCTATTTCGGCGCCCTCACCATCCTGAAGGCGGAAGGCATCGACCTCACCTTCATGCAGCGCATCATCATGCTGGCCATCGCGCTCGGGTCGCTCGGCGTCGTCGCACTCGCGACCTATGGCTGGCACTGGGCACGGCGCAGCCCCGACGATGCGACGGACGAACGCGACCTCCAGATCGACCGCCGCGCCACCCAGATCGCCTATTACGTGCTGATGGGCGGCATCGTTTATGCCGGCTGCTATCTGCCCTTTGTCGCGAAAGACGCCTGGGAGGTCGTGCACGCGGCGCTCTTCTTCATCGCCGTCGCCGAAATCACCCATTCCGCGTTCGTGATCCGCTTCTATCGCCGGGGGCTTCGTGCCTGACCGCCTCTCCAACAAGGTCCGCACGCTCCGCTTCATGGCGGGTGAAATGACCCAGGGCGATCTCGGCAAGCGGGTCGGCGTCACGCGGCAGACCATCGCCGCCATCGAGGCCGGGCAGTACGCGCCGAGCCTTGAAACCGCCTTCCGCATCGCCGAAGTCTTCGGCCTGCCGCTGGAAGAGGTCTTCCAGTGGGAGCGCCGTCCTTGATCTGCCCCCGCGCTTGCGGGGGAAGTACCCCGCGAAGCGGGGGGTAGGGGGCGGCGCGCCGAAGGCGAGCGGTAAAGGCGTTAACCCCGCGCGTGATAGGCTGGGCCATGACCCACAGCATCGATATGACGTCCCTCGCGGCCCTGACCGCGCGGCTGGATTCGCTCGATGCCGCCGTTGCGGCCCTGGGGGTCCAGAACACGGACCTCATGGCCGCCATGGTGGCGCTTACGGCCGCCTCCGGCCCGGCAAAGACCGAGTTCGTCGCCAAACGGCGTTAGCCGCTCGCGTCTTAGCCCCTGGCCCCTTGAAATGGGGCTGACAAGGTTTATTTTCTTATATCGCAGTCCGCCATCCGGCTGCCCTTTCGCATTCCCACACGCTAAAGAGCGGCGCGTCTGCCAGTCGCTTTTTCATCCGCAAAATTAAAGATGCTTTGTTTCGCGACCTTGAAATATTATGTCGCGCCTTAGCATCGGGAGCCTTTTCATGAGCTGGACCATCGCCGTCGCCGGCGCCACAGGCACTGTCGGCCAGGAAATCCTGAATGTTCTCGCCGAGCGCGAAATCGAAGACCTTGAGGTCGTAGCGCTCGCCTCGCGCAAGTCGATGGGGGTCGAGGTGTCGTATGGCGACGCGATCCTGAAATGCCGCGACATCGCGCAGCACGATTTCTCGAAGACCGCCATCACCATCATGGCGATGGACGCCGCCTCCGCGAAGGAATGGGCGCCGAAGATCGCGACCGCCGGGTCGGTGGTCATCGACACCTCCAGCGCCTTCCGCATGGACCCCAGCGTGCCGCTGATCGTGCCTGAGGTGAACGCCCACACGCTGGAACGCTTCGCCAAGAAGAACATCGTCGCCGTCGCCAATGGCGCGGTGGCCCAGCGTCTCGCGGCGCTGAAGCCTCTGCATGACGAGGCCAGGATCACGCGTGTCGTTGCGACGACCTTCCAGTCGGTGTCGGGCGCAGGCAAGGACGCGATGGATGAGCTCTTCGCCCAGACCCGCGCCATCTTCGTCGGCGACCAGGTGGAGCGCGCCGCGCTGCCCAAGCAGATCGCCTTCAACGTCATCCCGCAGATCGGCGATATCGACGCCGAAGGCGCGACGGCTGAGGAAACCTCGCAGGCGATGGAGATGCGGAAAGTCCTCGACCCGGACGTGAAGCTTGCGGTCACCGCCGTGCGCACGCCGGTCTTCGTCGGCGATGCCGAGGCGTGCATCGTCGAATTCGAAAAGCCGATCACGCCGCAAAAGGCGAAGTCGCTGCTGCGCGAGGCGCCCGGCCTCATTCTCATCGATCGCCGTGAAGACGGCGGCTATGTCACGCCGGTCGAAGCAGTCGGCGATTTCGCCACTTATGTCAGCCGCGTGCGCAAGGATGCCAGCGTGCCGAACGGCCTCGCGCTGTGGCTGACATCGGATAACCTCCGCAAGGGCGCGGCGCTGAACGCCGTGCAGATCGCGGAGACGCTGATGGCGAAGCATCTGAAGAAGCGGGTGGCGTGATGGAGCCGGCCGCCTTCCGCAAATTGCTGGATCGCCTCGGTGACGCCGCCAGCGCAGGGGATGCCTCCGCCTTCGCGGCGCTCTTCACGCCAGACGGCGTCTATCACGACTATGTCTACGGGCCGTTCGCCGGCCGGGCGAACATCGCCCATATGCTGACCGATCATTTCCACGCCGCCTGCCGCGACTATGACTGGCGCTTCTTCGACGAGGCCGTCACCGGCGATACCGGCTATGCCCGCTCGCTCTCGCGCTTCGTCTCGACGATGCCGGAGTTCGAGGGCAAGGAAGTCGTCATCGACGGCTTCAGCCGCTTCCGCCTGCACGACGGGCTCATCGCCGAATACTGGGAGAGCGTGAATGCCGGCGTCGCCCATGTGCAGCTCGGCGTCGATCCCGCCCGCTCGGCCAAGGTCTTCGCCCGCTGGGCGCGCGAGCTGAAAGAGCGCCCCGACGCCGCCGCCTACGCCGAAGCCGTCCGCGCCCGCTACGCAAAAGGCTGAGCCAGGTCGAGGATCTCAGGGTTCGCCAGCGCCGCCTGCTCCGCCACCAGTGGCATCTCGCTATACCCGCCCGCCTTGGCTGCCCGGATCATGTGCGCGACGGCGGCCACACCTGAATCCATTGCATCCGGAATATCCGCGCCCTTGAGCCGCCAGCCGAGGAACAGCGCGGCCAGAAGATCGCCCGTCCCCGAAGGCGGCGCATTGACCCGTTCCGTGCTGACCAGAAACGCCTCGCGCGCCGTCACCGCCATCGTACCGATCCGCCCGTCGCCGGCCGGCGTCGAGGTCGCCAGCACCAGCGGCCGCCCGAGCAGCCTTGCCGCCGACGCCGCATCCGACGCCGTCTCGATCCGCCGGCTCGTCAGGCTCGCCAGCTCGAACCGGTTGGGCGTCACGATGTCGGCAAGAGGCAGCAGCTCCCGCGCCATCGCCTCGGCGACACCGGGCCGCGCATACGCGCCGCCCTCATCGCCAAACACAGGATCCAGCAGGTAAATCGCCGCCGGGTTCCGCGTCTTCACGGCCCTGACCGCGCGCGCCACGCTCGCCGCCTGCTCCGCCGCGCCGAGATAGCCGGAGATCACCCCGTCCACATCGTCAAGGAACCCACGTTCCTCCAGCCCCGTCACAAGGTCGGCCAGCAACGCCGGATCGACCGCTGCGCCCTTCATCCCCTTGTGGCCGGGATGGTTGGAGAACTGCACCGTCGGCAGCGCCATCACATCGACGCCAAGCCGTTGCAGGGCGAAGCGCGCGGCGCTGTTCCCGACATGGCCGAACGCCACTTCTGACTGGATCGACAGGACACGGGGACGCGGAAAAATGGCCATGAGGCACAGGTTTGCATGGGGCGAACGGCTTTTGTAGGGTCCGCGCCTTCCCAGAATCCGGATCCTGATGACCGCCCTCAAGCCCCGCCGCAGTGTTCTCTATATGCCCGGCTCCAATGCCCGGGCGCTCGAAAAAGCCCGCTCCCTTCCCGCCGACGCCCTGATCCTCGATCTGGAAGACGCCGTCGCGCCGGACGCCAAGGAACTCGCCCGCAAACAGGTGGTCGAGGCGGCCTCCGCCAAGGTTTTCGGCTATCGCGAGATCGCCATCCGCATCAACGGCCTCGGCACGCCCTGGGGCAAGGATGACCTCCAGGCCGTCGCGACCAGCGGCGCCGACGCCATGCTGGTGCCGAAGGTCGAAAGCGCCGAGGAAGCCGCCGCGCTTTCCGCCGCGCTGGATGAGGCCGGCGCGCCGGCCTCGCTGAAACTCTGGATCATGTTCGAAACGCCCCGCGCGGTGCTGAATGCCTCCACCATCGGCGGCGCGGGCGGGCGGCTCTCGCTGCTCGTCGCGGGCACCAACGATCTGGTAAAGGAGTTCCGCGGTCTCCACACGCCGGGCCGTGAGGGCCTCTTGCCGATCCTGACGCTGCTGCTGGCTGCGGCCCGCGCCAACGGCCTCGCGGCGCTGGACGGCGTCTACAACGACATCCAGAACGCGGAAGGTTTCGCCGCCGCCTGCGTGCAGGGCCGGGCGCTCGGCTTTGATGGCAAAACGCTGATCCATCCCTCACAGGTGGAACCCTGCAACGCCGCCTTCAGCCCCAGCGATGCGGAAGTCGCCGACGCCCGCAAGATCCTCGCGGCTTTCGATTTGCCTGAGAACCGCGCCAAAGGCGCGATCTCGCTTGATGGCCGCATGGTGGAACGGCTTCACGCCGATATCGCCGCCCAGATCGTCGCCATGAGCGATGCCATCGCGGCGCGGGCGGCGTGAGATTTCATCGCCCGTTCAGGCGGGCGATTGCTTAAGGTGAGTTCAAGAGAGGCGTGCTGACGCCCTGGAAGAAGGAATGGTGCCCATGAAGAAGATCATCGCGACTGCCGTCATCGCCATCCTGGCGCTGGGCAGCGCCAGCGCCGGCCGCATGCCTGGCAAGAAGGACGAGCCTCAGGCCATCTCGAAAGAGACGAAGAAGGCAGTCGAGGCCGGCGATGCCGCCATGAACGCGAAGGACTACGCCAAGGCCATCGAAGAATACACCAAGGCCATCAAGTCCAAGGATCTGGAAGGCGATAATCTCGGCGCCATCCTGCTCAATCGCGGCGTCGCCTATTTCAACCTAAAGCAGTGCCCGAACGCGATCCCCGACTTCACAGGTTCGATCGAGGCATCGAAAACGCCGAACCCCAGCGCCTATGCCGGCCGTGGCCAGTGTCTGATCGAAACGGGCAAGGCGGCCGAAGGCGTCGCCGACTACAAGCAGGCCGTCGCCCTTGCGCCGACCGAACCGAGCTTCGCCGGCGGCCTCTGCACCTCGGCCTTCAACGCCAAGATCTATGCCGAGTCCGGCCCGGCCTGTGAGGCCTATTCGGCCTTCGTGCCCACCGACAAGCAGATCCTGGAAGCGGCGGCGGTCAGCTATCAGAACGCCGGCAACAAGGCGAAGGCGCTGGAGATGTGGAACAAGCTGCTGGCGCTCGACCCGGCCTCGGCCGTCGCCAAGCAGGGCGTTCAGCAGAACAGCTAAGGCCTGCACCGCTCACGGCGCGTTGACTCATTCCTGACGGGAATTACAGTCTCGCGCCGTAATGCGGCCATCTTGAACCCGCACGATCCACCCCAGAGTCAGACTTAGGGAACACATCGCCGATGCGCCTTGTTCTGTTTGCCGCCGCTGCTGCTGCAGCCCTTCTCACCGCCACCCCGGCCTTCGCCCAGACGGCATCCGAGGCCGCCGCGATCGAAGAGTTCAACCGTGGCAAGGCCAGCGCCGAGGCCAAGAAGAACGACGAGACGATCACGATCATGACCGGCGTCATCACCGCCGGGAAGCTGCCCAAGGAGTGGGCGCCCTACCCATATTTCTATCGCGGCCAGGCCTATCGCCGCACCGAGAAATGGGTGGAAGCGCTCGCCGATTTCGACAAGGCGCTTGAGTTGAAGCCCGACCTCGCACCCGCTCTGTTCGAGTCCGGCATGGCCTACCATGCGCAGGAAAAATACAAGCAGGCGATCGCGTCCTATGACAAGGCGATCAAGATTTCGCCTGACAACGCCGACTACCTCTACTCGCGCTGCGTTTCGAAGTCGTGGGCGGGTGACAATGCCGGCGCTCGCGACGACTGCCGCAAGGCCGTGAAGATCAAGGACAACTTCGTCGACGCCTGGGCGACGCTCGGCCGCGCGCACGAAGATCTCGGCCAGCTCGACAAGGCCGAGGAATGCTACAAGAAGGTTCTGACCCTGGAGCCCGGCCACAAGGGCGCGAAGGAAGGCCTCGCCTATATCGAAGAGAAGCGTAAGGCGATCGCAGCCGGCGGCGGCTGATCTCTCGCTTCAAACGGCTTGAACGGACGGCGCGGGCTGATAAGGCTCGCGCCGTTCGCTTTTCACCCGCTTCATCTTCCGGGCCGTCATGAGCAAATCCTTCACCGGCAATTTCTTCGAAGACTTCCGCATCGGCCAGGTGCTGCGCCACGCGACGCCACGCACGCTGACCGGCGGCGATGTGGCGCTCTACAACGCGGTCTATGGCGGCCGCTTCGCGCTCGCCTCGTCCGACGCCTTCGCACAGTCGCTGTCCTTGAAAGAATCGCCGGTCGATGAGCTGCTCGCCTTCCACATGGTGTTCGGCAAGACCGTCGCCGACATCTCGCTGAACGCCGTCGCCAATCTCGGCTATGCGGAGTGCCGCTTCCTCAGACCCGTGCACCGGCACGAGACGCTGAGCGCCGTCAGCGAGGTGATCGGCCTCAAGGAAAACTCCAACCGCCAGACCGGCATCGTCTATGTCCGCACCAAGGGCCTCAACCAGGATGGCGACACGGTGCTCTCCTATGTCCGCTGGGTAATGGTCAGGAAGCGCGATGCCGACGCCGAGGTGAAGGACCAGTCGGCGCCGAAACTCGCCGCCGCCGTCAGCCCCGCCGATCTCGTCCTCGTGCCGGGCATCGACTACAGCGGCTACGATGCCGAACTCGCCGGCTCACCCCATCTCTGGGACGACTACGCGGTGGGCGAAAAGATCGACCATGTCGACGGCATGACGGTGGAGGAAAGCGACCACATGCTGGCGACGCGCCTCTTCCAGAACACCGCGAAGGTTCACTTCAATCAGCATGTCGAAGGGCAGGGCCGCTTCGGCCGCCGCCTCATCTATGGCGGCCATGTCATCAGCCTCGCCCGTGCGCTGTCCTTTAACGGCCTCGCCAACGCGCAGCAGGTCGTGGCGATCAACGCCGGCCGTCATGTGAACCCGCTCTTCGCCGGCAACACCGTCTATGCGTGGTCGGAAGTGCTGGAAAAGGCCGAACTGCCCGGCCGCACCGACGCGGGCGCGCTGCGCCTCCGCCTCGTGGCGACGAAGGACCGTGCGACAGCCGACTTCCCCGACAAGGACGACAAGGGCGCCTATCCGGCGGATGTCATCCTCGATCTCGACTACTGGGCCGTCATGCCCCGGCGCGCTTGAGCCAGTCCTCGCGGGTCACCGACCACAGCATGTTCTCATGGCCCTTGAAGGTGAAGGGCTTCCACGGCGTCTCGCCCAATCTGTGCGCGACCGCCTGAGAGGGTGTGTTCTCGGGGTGGATCATCGAGAAGACGCGCTCCATGCCGAGCGTCTCGAAGCCAAAATCGCGCGCTGCGGCGGCGGCCTCGGTGGCGTAGCCCTTGCCCCACATCTCGCGCAGGAACGTCCAGCCCAGCTCGGTGCCCGGCCATTCGTCCGGCGCATCCAGAAATCCGGTGCGGCCGATCATGCGGCCTGACGCCTTCTCCACCACCGCCCAGCGGCCAAAACCGTTGAGCGCCCAATGGCCGAGATAGGCGAGGATTTTGTCATAGGCGCCCAGCAGCGTGCCGTCGGTGACGCCGCCGAGATATAGCATCGTGCGCTCATCACCGTGGATCGCAGCCAGCGGTGCGACATCTCCCATCGTGAACGCGCGCAGGATCAGACGCTCGGTCTCCAGCACGGGAATGTCCAGAGGCGGGCAGGTTCGGTTCAGCGTCATGCCTTTAGTGCATCCATCGCAAAGCTGTGGCTCGGCACGGTCCGGGCGTTCCCGTCGAGACTATAGAAGCCGGTCCGCCGGTTCCCCAGTCCGGCGATGCTGACATCGCCGAGCTAACGCCCGTAAACCCATGGATCGAACGATGCCGCCAGAGACCGGCCCGCTGCCTCTTCCATGGCCTTCTGGAAGTCGGCGCTGACGACCGCGCCGCCGGCATGGGTGCGCGTGAAAAGCGCAAGGCCTCGCCAGAAGGCGTCATCGCCGATCTCTGTGCGCAACGCATCGAGAAACAACGCGCCCTTGGAATAGACGATGGCCCGCTTCAGCCCGAGGGAGGGGAAGGGGCCGGGATCGGTCAGGTGCGTGTCGACGCCCCTCTCCTTGGCGCGGGCGACGCGCGTGCGGGCGATGTCCATCTCGCGGTCATAGGCGGCGCGGCCGAAAGCATGTTCCTTCCAGGCAGCCGTCATGAAGGTCGACAGTCCTTCATTCAGCCAGAACTCCTGCCACGAGGCGCAGGTGACGAGATTGCCCCACCACTGATGCGCAAGTTCGTGCGCGATCACCCAGTCTTCCTGCGGGTCGGTCAGGATGGGTCCGATTTCGGCCTCACCGATCACCGAGAAGGTCGCCGCTTCCTGGGCCGCGCTGCCCGGCACCCAAAGCTGGGTGTAGCGGGCTTGCGGAAACGGCACGCCCGCCTTCTCCTCGAAGAAGCGCAGCATCGCGGCCGTCGTCGCGAAACGGGCTTTCAGCTGCGATGGCGCGATGTCCCGGCCCAGTGCGACGATCTCCGTGGCGCCAGCGACATCCCTCCACTGCTCGAAGCGCCCTGCGGCGAAATTGTAGATGAACGACGAATAGGGCCGCTCGCTTTCCCAGCGGTGCTGCTCGAGCCCCCCGCTCAGGCGCCGTCGCGACGTCTCAACGCCGATGCCGATCGCCGTCATGCCGCGCGGCAGATTGATCGACATCGCGATGGCGGCCTTGTCGCCCGGCGCATCCTGCCTGCAGATCATCCAGTCGCAGGCGAAATAGGCGGCATAGACACTGTCGCCGTCGAAGGCGACGCCGCGCGCGGGCGTGCCGGAATAGGAAAGGGCGATCACCGCCTGCTCCCCTCGTCCCAGCGGGCGCGGCAGTGTCACGGACAGCGTCTTGTCGTCGCGTGTCTGCGCCGCCGGCACGCCGTCCACCGTCACGCGGTCGAGGGTCAGGGCGTTGGCGCTGAATGTCAGAACAGACAGCCCATCTTCCAGGCTGCGGAACCGAAGTGTTGTCGATCCCGCAATCGTGCCGGACCGGAAGTCGGGCGTGATCTCGACATCGTAAGCGACGGCATCGAAGTCCGGTCCGGGCGCGTCGGCCGTGGCGATGGCCAGCGCCGTCATGAAGATAAACGCGCTAGTCACGCCAGCCGGCCTCAATCGCGAAAAGCGTGCGCTCGGCGTCATAGGAGAGCCAGTTGCCCGGCGGGCGCTCGCCCTCGGAAGCCGAGCGCGCCCGCAGGCGGACCAGTTCATGCTCCAAAGGTCCAAGACCTACGCCGGCGCGCCGGGCGTCGACGCCCGCAGGATTGCCGATGGGAAGCGGCTGAAGCTCGCCATCCTCGGCCCAGTCGATCTGCGTGCCATAGACCTGCAGCCGCCCTTCCAGAACAGCGATGCGGTCCGTCAGCATGGCGCGGCGCAGGCGCGTGACGGGATCGGTGAGACCGGCCGAGAGTTCATGCACCAGGCGCATCAGCGCAGGGCGCGAGATCGCGTGCTGCACCACGATCCAGAACGCGGCGGTCTCGGCGCTGTCTGCCGCGTCGGGCCAATAGCTCTCGCGCAGTCGCGCCAGCAGCCAGTCAGCATTCATCTCATGCAGAGCGCGCATCTCGGGATGGTAGCCGCCGAACAGCGCCCCGCCGGATGCGAGACGGGCGCGCACCGTATCATCGGCGCGCGCCCGTTCGATCAGTTCGGCTCTCGTGTGCGGCCTGGCCGCCACGCGCTTACTTCAGGCTCGGCTCGATGCCTTTGCAGGCCTCCATCAGGCCCTGAACCGAAGCGACGGACTTGGCGAACATCGCCTTCTCGTCTTCGTTGGTTTCGAACTCGATGACCCGTTCCGCACCGCCGGCGCCGATCACGACCGGAACGCCGACATAAAGGTCCTTCAGGCCGTACTGGCCGGTCAGATGGACGGCGCAGGGCAGCACGCGCTTCTTGTCCTTCAGGTACGAGACGGCCATCGCGATGGCGCTCTCGGCCGGCGCGTAATAGGCGCTGCCGGTCTTGAGCAGGGCGACGATCTCGCCGCCACCGCCGCGCGTGCGCTTCACGATGGCGTCCAGCTCGTCCTGCGTCATCCAGCCCTGCTTGACGAGTTCGGGCAGCGGCAGGCCGCCGACCGTAGAATGGCGCACCATCGGCACCATGTCATCGCCATGCCCGCCCAGCGTCCAGGCGTGGATGTCTTCCACCGACACGCCGGTCTTTTCGGACAGGAAGTAGGCGAAGCGCGCGCTGTCCAGCACGCCGGCCATGCCGACCACCTTGTTGTGCGGCAGGCCCGAGAACTGCTGCAGCGCCCACACCATCGCGTCGAGCGGGTTGGTGATGCAGATGACGAAGGCATTCGGGGCGTGGGTCTTGATGCCCTCGCCGACGGCCTTCATGACCTTGAGGTTGATGCCGAGCAGGTCGTCGCGGCTCATGCCCGGCTTGCGCGGCACGCCGGCGGTGACGATCGCGATATCGGCGCCCGCGATGTCGGCATAGTCGTTGGCGCCCTTCAGTTTCACGTCCTTGCCAAAGACGGCGGAGGCTTCGGCGATGTCCAGTGCCTTGCCCTGGGGCGTGCCTTCCATGATGTCGAACAGGACGATATCGCCCAGCTCTTCGCGGGCCGCGATGTGGGCCAGCGTGCCGCCGATCATACCGGCGCCGATAAGGGCGATTTTCTTGCGGGCCATAGGGCTCTCCTAGAGGGAATTTGCGCGCGCGTGGCGTAGCGCGAAGCCCCCCAAGGTTCAAGCTCAGTGGTCGTACAGATCCTGCCCCGCCTTGCCCCGGAAAATCCAATAGGACAGCGCGCTGTAGCCCGCGATCACCGGCACCACGATCACCGCGCCGTACAGCATGATGAGCAGGCTCTCCGGCGCGCTGGCCGCCTCGAATATGGTCAGCCGGTCCGGCACCACATAGGGGTAGAAGGAATAGGCGAGGCCGAGGAACGCCAGCAGGAAGATCGCCGCGCCGCCGATGAAGGGCGCCCAGGCCCAGCGGTCGCCTTTCAACGGAATACGCCCGAGCAGCACGAAGAGACCAAGAAACGCCGCGCCTGCCAGCGCCGGCAAGGGGCTCAGCCACAGGATTTCGGGGAAAGCGAACCACTTCTCCAAGATGCGGGGGCTTGTAAGCGGCGATGCCGCGCTGATCGCGGCGAAGCCGATGGCGCTGGCGACGAGGCCGAAGCGCGCCCATACCGCCGCCTTCTTCTGCAGGTCTCCATCCGTCTTGAAGACCACCCACGCGCCGCCCAGCATCGCGTACCCGGCGGCGACGCAGATCGCCGTCAGCGCCGCGAAGGCGAGATGGGGCATCGTGATCTCCAGCCCCACGACATAGAGGCCCAGCATGAAGCCCTGCGTCAGCGCGGTCATCAGCGAGCCGGTAAAGAACAACCGATTCCACAGCCGCTTGTACCGGGCATGCGCCTTCACGCGGAATTCGAACGCAACGCCGCGCAGGATGAGGCCCAGCAGCATCAGCGCGACGGGCAGGTACAGTGCGCCGAGGATCACGCCATGCGCGATCGGGAAGGCGACAAGCAACAGGCCGACGGCCAGCACCAGCCAGGTCTCGTTGGCGTCCCAGAAGGGACCGATCGACGAGATCATGCGGTCCTGCTCGGCCTCCTCGGCCAGCGGCATCAGAATGCCGACACCCAGGTCATAGCCGTCGAGGATGACGTAGATGAGGATCGACAGCCCCATCAGCGCGGCGAAGACGAAGGGTAGCCAGATGGCGGGATCGTCGAACATCACTTGCCCTCCGCAACAGCTGCCGAGCCCAGCGTCGTCTGGATCGCGCCTTCTTCCGGTTCGCCGGTCGGCTTGGCGCCGATGCGGGCGAGATAGAACAGCACCGAGATGTAGGCGATCAGCAGCACGGCATAGGTCGCGAGATACAGCGCCAGCGTCGTCGCGATCATCGGGGCGGGCGTTGCGCCCGCCGCCTCGCCGGTTTTCAGGATGCCGGTGACGAGCCAGGGCTGCCGTCCGATCTCGGTGACGTACCATCCGGCCAGCGTCGCGATCCAGCCGGAGAAGGTCATGGCGACGAGCGCACGGGCGAGCCATGTGCTCGCCTCCTTCTTCCGCCACAACCGGATCGCACCCCACCACGAGACGAGCAGCATCAGCACGCCCATTCCCACCATGACGCGGAAGCCCCAGAAGAGCGGCGCGACCGGCGGGTGATTGCCGACATAGTCGTTCAGGCCCGGCACCACGCCATCGGCGCTGTGACGCAGGATCCAGCTCGCGCCATCCGGGATGGCGATCTCGAAATGGTTGGTGCGGTTCTTCTCGTCCGGCCAGGCGAAGAGGATCAGCGGCACGTTGGGGCCGGTCTCCCAGTTCGCCTCCATCGCGGCGATCTTGGCCGGCTGATGCTCCAGCGTGTTGAGCCCGTGCTGGTCGCCCGCAAAGATCTGGATGGGGATCAGGATCGCCGCGAGGCGCACGCTGGTGCCGAGCGCGCGCTTTACCGCATCGACGCGGTCGCCGCGCAGCCAGCGGAAGGCCGAGACGCCCGCGATAAGGAACGAGGCGGTCAGTCCCGAGGCCAGCAGCATATGCGTCAGGCGATAGGGCATCGAGGGGTTAAAAACGATCGCCCACCAGTCGGCGGCATGCACTACGCCGTCGCGGATCTCGTGTCCGGCTGGCGTGTGCATCCAGGAATTGAGCGCGATGATCCAGAACGCCGACAGCGTCGTGCCGGCCGCGACCAGGAAGGTCGCCAGCGTATGCACCCAGCCCGGCACGCGCTTGAAGCCGAACAGCATGATCCCCAGGAACACCGCTTCCAGGAAGAAGGCGGTCAGAACCTCATAGGCGAGCAGCGGCCCTGCGACATTGCCGACCTTCTCCATGAAGCCCGGCCAGTTGGTGCCGAACTGGAAGCTCATGGTGATGCCGGAAACGACGCCCATCGCGAAGGACAGCGCGAACACTTTGGTCCAGAAGCGATAGGCGTCCATCCACGCCATGTCGCGCGATCCGGCATAGCGCAGCTTGAAATAGAGCAGCACCCAGCCGAGCGCGATGGTGATCGAGGGGAAGAGGATGTGGAACGAGATATTCGCCGCGAACTGCATCCGGGCGAGAATCAGGGCGTCCATGTCTATGCCTCCTCGGCGGCGGGTTTCGCCTTGCCGGTGATGCGATCCTTGAACTCCAGCACGCGTTGAACCTTGGCGCCCAGCGCCAGCAGCTTCATCAGCCGCTTGTCGTCCATGCGCTTCACGTCATCGTACCAGCGCGTCAGCGTCTCGATCAGCCCCAGCATGTCGGTCATGCGTTTCTGGGCGTGACTGTCGGCGCCGCTGTCGGTCGGCTGCAGCACCAGCTCGCGCAGCACGGACAGGGTGGGGTCGACCTCGCGCTTCTTGCGCTCCTCCACCAGCGTTCTCAGGATCGTCCAGATATCGCCCGGCGTCGTGAAGTGGTCGCGCCTGTCCTGCGGCTTGTGAACCAGCCGCACCAGGTTCCAGCCCTGCAGCTCCTTCAGGCCGATGGATACGTTGGAGCGCGAAAAGCCCAGCTGGTCGACGATCTGGTCGGCGTTCAGCGGCTCGGCGCTCAGGAACAGCAGGGCGTAGATCTGCCCCACGGTGCGGTTAAAGCCCCAGCGGCTGCCCATTTCACCGAAATGGAGGACGAAAGCCTGGGTCAGCGGCGGCAGGGTCATCGGAAATTTCCGAAATTTCAGATTTTTCTGAAATTACCACACGACGGCCTGTTTTCAAGGCTTGGGGCTAGTCCAGCCAGTCGGCCGACTGCATCTCCATCAAGCGGGAAACAGTGCGCTCGAACTCGAAAGCGCCGTCGCCTTCGGGGTACAGCCGCTCGGGCGGGGCGGCGGCTGAACAGATCAGGCGGCCCTTCGCCTCGTAGAGCGCGTCGATCAGCGTGACGAAACGCTTGGCCTCGTTGCGCCGCGCAGGGGTCAGCAGCGGAATATGCTCCAGAATCAGCGTGCGTGCGGCACCGGCGATCGCGAGCATGTCCTGCGGCCCCAGCGGCTGGGCGCAAAGCTCCTCGAAGGACGCGCGCGCGACGCCGTGGGCGAAACGGCGCAGCGTCAGCGTGCGGCCTAGCAGATGCAGGTCTTCGGGGCGGCCCTCGGCCCCGTCGGTCAGATGCGCCCAGGCGGCATCGAGCGCCTTCGCGGCCGCCTCATCGTCCGGCGTCAGATAGACCGGCAGCCCCTTGATGCGGCCGAGGCGATAATCGGTCGGCCCGGCGATCGCCACGACGTCCAGCTTCTGCTCCAGCATGTCGATGAAGGGCAGGAAAAGCTGGCGGTTGATGCCGTCTTTGTAGAGATCGGCCGGCGGGCGGTTCGAAGTGGCGACCACCGTGACGCCCTCCTCGAACAGCGTCTCGAACAGGCGGCCCAGCAGCATCGCGTCGGCAATGTCGGTGACCTGAAATTCGTCGAAGCACAGCAGGCGCGCGGCCTTGGCGATGCGTTTGGCGACCGGCGCGATGGGGTCGCCCGGGTCTTCGGCGCGCTGGGTGCGGATCGCCTCATGCGTTTCGGCCATGAAGGCGTGGAAATGAACCCGCCGCTTGGCGCTCACCGGCGCGGCCTCGAAGAACAGGTCCATCAGCATCGACTTGCCGCGCCCGACCGGCCCCCAGAGATAAAGGCCCCGTGGTGCGGGCTTCTTGCGCGCAAAGCCGAGCAGGCCGCGCGAGCGGCCGCGCGCGTAGTCCTCCAGAGCGGCGCTCAGCGCGCCCAGACGCGCGACGGCCGCCGCCTGCGCCGGATCAGGCGCGATCTCGCTCGTGGCGATCAGGGCGTCGTAGGTTTCGCGAGGCGATGGCATTGCGCCCGGGTTTAAGGCGGCTTGGAGCGGAGCGCCACCCGCCGATATCGCTCGACTTGTCATGGTCGGCCTTCGCCGACCATGACATTGGGATGCTATGCCCCGGATAGGCGCGGCAGGATCAGGCCGTCAAAGGTTTCGGGGTTATAGCCGATATAGACCTGCCACACGCCGTTCTCCTGCCAGAAGATGGCGGGCACGAAGGTCTCGACGCCATTGGCGGCCAGGATGTCGTTCAGTGACCGGATGAAGTCGCGGCCCTTCTCAACGAACGCGGTACGCTCCGGATCGCTGTCGGCGTCGGGCGGCAAAGTCTCGGTTTCGTAGAAGGTCGCCGGGTCGGTCACGAACCAGCGCTGGTAGAGCCCGAAATCGCGGGTCTTCCAGAGTTCGGCGACCATGGCGCGCTCGCCTGGCTTGGAGCGCGACTTGCCCTCGGCATTGTCGGCGCGGGCATAGATGATCCGGCGGATGTCGGCGCCCGCATCGGCCATCTTCTGATAGGCGCCTTCCTTCTGGGCCACGCAGTCCGGGCACGAGCGGAAGCCGACCGTATAGAGCGGCACGCGGCCCGACCCGTCATGGACCCAGCCCGCACCCTCCAGCAGCGCACCCAGTTCCTCGCCGCGCACCGTGATGGCAATGGGTGCGGCGGCCGCCTCGTCCGGGTTGGTTTCGGGCTTGGGGGCCGGATCGGCGGCGAGGGCGGCCGGGACCAGCAGCGCGGCGACAAAGGCGGCAAGACGGCGCATCGAGCGATCTTTCTTGAGGCAATGGGCGACGGCCCCGGATATGGGGCCGCCGGCCTTGCAACGCCAGAGCGTTACTTGCGGGTGAAAGTTCCCGAAAGCTCGGCCCTGACACCGCAGTAATAGGTGCAGCCGTCACCCGTCGCCACGACTTCAAGCGTCCCGCCGTCGGCAGAGGGCGTCGCGTTGATGGTGCAGGCTTCCGCGTACATCTCGTCGGGTTTTTCCGACCAGGTCACGGCGCTGCCTTTGCCGGCCTTGGCCGTATCGGTCTCGAAACCACACGTGTGGTCGTTGCCGCCGATCGTCGAGATTGTCATCGCCGCCGAATTGTCGGGGTAACGCACGATGTCGACGCCGCCGTTTTCGGCCGCGTAGCTGTCGATGAAGAGCGGCATGTCGTCGATGCCGTCAGCCAGCGTGCGGATGCGCGCAATGTAGAGGTCGGACATGCAGGTGTAGATGTCTTCCGTCTTCAGGCAGGCATCACGCGACTTCAGGAAGGCCTTCTGGCTCTCCTGCAGGGCGGCCTCACCGGCCTTCGGTGTCGCCTTCTTCACCAGCCCCCAGGTCTTGGCGAGCTGGCGGTCATACCAGCCAAGGAGAGGCGCATCGCAGATCGCCTTCTCTGTCGCCGTCTTGGCTTTCTCGCAGTCGAACGAGGGGCCGTAGGCGTCCTCCGCCACTGCCGGCACCACCGCCAGCGCGGCGCCAAACATCACTCCTGCCAGAATTCGAACCATCACCGCTTCATCCCTCGTTCTGGCCATTTATAGGCGCCCCAGTCCCGGCGGTATGCCTTGGAAAGTTCCCGCATGTGCATGTAATGGCGGCATTTTCGCAACGCCTCTGGCCCGCGACGTTTTCACCTGTGGGTTAACCCTTCAGCAGGGTTTGCAAAAACTTAACACCATGCTTTGTTGGACTCTGCACGCCTGCCGGGGGGCATACCGGCGGGTGTCTTATGGGGAGTTACATCATCAATGACTGCTAAAACGGGCATGCGCAGCCTGCGCGCCGGGCTTCTGAGCGCTGCTACCTTCGCAGCTGCCGCTATCTGTCTGACGGCTCCGGCGAGCGCTCTCGTCACGCCGGACACCACGACGCCCGGTGCGGCGATCGACACCGGCAATACCCGCCCCTACTGGGTCGGCATGGGCATCCGCAACGAAGCCGGCAATTCCGGCGGTTCTTGCACCGGCCTGCTCATCAACCCGCGCACCGTGCTGTTCGCCGCCCACTGCGTCGATAGCCTTGATCCGGACCAGTACGACGGAAACGCGCCGGGCAACCGCGCCCAGGTCGGCTACACGATGGATCCGACCTTCGGTAACCCGAACCTCCGCAACTGGCTGTTCAGCCAGGATTTCGGCACTCAGGCCGGCTCTGATGGCCGTACCATGTTCGCGAATTCGGTCATGGTCTGGTACGATCCGCGCTCGCGTTTCGGCTCGGCGTTTGACGCCAACGTCATGTCGTTCCTGCCGGCTGACGTCGCCCTCGCCGGCTTCGACACGCCGAATGAACTGCTCGGCCGTGACGCCCAGTCCGGTATCGCCTTGCTCTTCACGCCCGTTTCCAGCCTCGTCCCGGTGACGATCGGCGGTTTCGGCCAGTCCGGCACCGATCCGGGCACCACGCGCGCCAGCGACTTCCAGCGCCGCCTCGGCAGCAACATGCTTGGCTTCCTCGGCGATCAGCGCACGATCAATGTCGGCGTGTACGGCACGGCGATTGCCGACCTGCTTGGCGCCGCGCCTGCCGGTTCGGTCTACCAGGACATGTACTGGTTCGATTTTGACGATCCGCAGCGCGCGACGCGGCCCTTCAGCGCTTCCAGCACCGCCAATATCCTGACGACCACGCTCGATTTCGACGTGTTCACCGGCGCAGCGGTCGCGGGCGAGGCGATGACCGGCCCCGGCGACTCGGGTTCGCCGCTGGTCACCAATGCCTTTGGCCGTGACGTCTCGCTGGGCGTGCTGTCCAGCGGCAACCGCTGGTTCTTCGATTCGGTCGGCAACACGAACGACAACTTCGTGCGGGCCTGCTCGAATACGAACGCCGGCACGAACTTCAACTGCATGGGCTCGATGGCGGGTTACAACCCGCTGTTCCTGTTCTGGGACCAGATCGTCGTCAACAACCCCTACAAGTACGTCCAGGCGACGGCGGGTGATGGTGAGTGGACCGACGCGGCCCACTGGGTTCAGGAAATCGACCCGCTCTACATGACGCTGGTCGGCGGCTCGCTCGTGAACGCCCTGCCGGGTACTCCGGCGCTCGGCACGTCCAGCGCCACGCCGAATGTTGGCACGATCACCCAGAATCCAGTGCCGCCTGCGGTCTGCGCCTTCACCGGCACCTGCGTCCCCGGCGCCGGCACGGACGATCCGGCGGCTGAGGATCCGGTTGAGCCCAGCGCGGCTCTGCCGGGTCAGATCGACTATACCGGCTCACGCATCAACCTGGTCGAGGATCCGGCACCGTCGGATACGGGTGGCCAGAGCGAGTTCACGCTCGCCGGCGGCAACGCCGCCGCAGCGGCCTCGAACGACGTTCTGCTGGTTGGCCAGCCGGTCAGCTCGGCAAACAACGAGATCACGCTGGAAGGTGCGGCGGCCAACACGGCCAATAACGGCGAGACCACGCTGCCCGGCAACACCGACACCGATGCGCAGACCACGGCGCTCTGGTCGACGGGCACGCTGATCAACGTCAACACCGGCGCTCTCACCGGCCCGGGCACGACCGGGTTCACGCCCAACAACACGCTCGGCACGCCCGGCCTGCAGAACTCGACCCGCTGGTTCGAGGTCAACCTCCGCAATGCCGGCACGACTTACCTGACCGGCACGACGATCACGATCGATCGTCTGTCCGTGCGTGCGGCGACGGCCGGCCTGAACATCCGTTCCGGCGCCCGTCTCAACACCACGATGTCGTCGTTCCTCGACGCCGGCACGTTCACCGTTAACGGCATCTTCTCGCCGACGCGTCTGACGGTTGCCGGCGGCCTGCTGACCGGTACCGGCTCGATCCTCACGACGGCGACCTCGGGCGCCGGCCTGCTGATCAACGCCGGCGTGCTTTCGCCCGGTAACGGTGCCGGCACCGCCGGCACGCTCGCGGTCACCGGCAACACGGCGTTTGCGCTGGCCGGCGTGTACGGCGTCGACCTGGCGTCGGCTTCGCTCGCCGACCGCCTCAACGTCACCGGGGCGCTTCAGCTCGGCGGCGGTCTCTCGGTCGCCGCGCTCGGCAACTATGTCCCGACCTTCGGCACGCAGTGGACGATCGCCAGCGGCTCAGCCGGCGTGACGGGCAGCTTCGCGGCGATCGCCAGCAACCTGCCGGGCGTCCTGCGCCCGCAGGTCTCGACGGTCGGCAACAACGTGATCCTGTCGATCATCGCGCTGCCGTTCGCGAGCGCTGCGACCTACACCTCGCCTGAGCAGGTCGAAGTCGCGACGACTCTCGACCAGATCCGCAACACGTCGGGCGGGTACACCGCACTGTCGAGCCTCTTCAATTCGCTCGACGCGACCTCGACTTCGGCTCTGCCGACGGTCATGGAAGCGCTGACGCCGACCAACGGCTTCATCGCCCAGGGTCTGGCTCAGACCCAGGTCGGTCTGATCGGCGGCGCCATCGTCGATCGCAACGACCAGCTCGGCGACGGCTTCGGCCACGGCTTCGACGCTTCGGGCGCCTCGGCGATGCTGAACGCCTCGGTGCTGCAGGCTGCTGCCGATCCGTTCGACGCCATGATGATGGGCGCGAGCGCGGTCGTGGCGGCGCAGGAAGCGGCGGCCGAGACCGCCGCGACTGCGGCCGGTATCCGCCTCCGTGAAGGCTGGGGCGGTTTCTTCGACATCTCGACCATGGTCGATTCGTCGTATGAAGCGCTGCCCTTCCCGGGCGCGGCCGACCTATCCGGCACCACCGGCACGCTCGGCTTCGACTATGGCTTCTCGGACGGCGCCTATGCGGGCTTCGCGCTCTCGTACGGCACCGCCGACGCCGACCTGACTCTGCCGCTGCAGTCGGCCGAGTCGGACACCTGGGGCATCACCATCTATGGCGGTGTGCATGAAGGCGACAGCTTCCTGAGCGGCTATCTCGGCTACTCGGGCCAGACCTACGACCTGTCGCGCACGGTTCCGCTGATCCTCGGCACGCAGGTTCTGGTCGCAACGCCTGACGGCGAAACTTGGTCGGCCGGCGCCAAGATGGGCTTCGATCTCGACAGCTCGATCGGCACGTTCACGCCCTACGCCTCGATCGACGGTAAGTGGATCTCCATCGACCGTTACACCGAGACGGGCGGTTCGGCGGCGATGACCGTCGACGCGACGGACACGTCGTTGGTCGATGCCCGCCTCGGCCTCGAGTATGCCGGTCTCTTCACGACCGGCGAGAACTCGGTGCTGCGTCCGCGTCTCGGCGTTGCTTATGTGATCGATGTGCAGAGCGACGCGAATGTCCTCAACTCCGCCTTCTCGGCCTTCCCGAGCGCGCCGCTGTCCTTCATCGGCGCAGAGCGTGACAATGGCTGGGTCGAGTACGAAGCCGGCGTCGAGTTCGAGACCAGCAATTTCGGTCTCGCGGTCACCTACACGGGCGGCGACAACGGCGTGCTGAAGTACAACACGCTTTCGGGCCGCGTCAGCTTCGCCTGGTAAGGCTGAGGCTCAACGGACACGAAAACGCCCGGTCGAAAGACCGGGCGTTTTCCATTTGGGCGATGGCGCAGCCAAGCGGTGCGCCACAGCGGATGCGCTGTCAGGTCAGGGGACGATCCAGCCTTTGCTGCCGGCTGCGGCCTGAAGGTCAGCCTTGGGCAGCGCGCAGGTGTAATCGCCTTCGGCATAGGAGCCGAGCGCGTACGGCGCGAAATAGACTTCAGCGCGATCTTCGTAGACCAGCCAGTTGCCGAAATCCCTGACGCCCTCGCCGATCGCGTCGGCATAGGTCGTCATGTCGTTGCCGACGAGCTGTTCGACTTCTTCCTTCGTGCCGCTGTCGCCGAAACGCTCGTACTTTGCAGCCTTGATGCCTTCCGCGCACTTGGCGATCAGCGCTTTCTCGGCGCCTTTGTCGAACAAGTCGCCGAATTTCAGCGCCTTGCCGGCCTTGCGGTCCAGCGTGATCGAGGTGGCGGCCGAGTTGCCGTGGGCGCCGCCGCCGAACATGTAGATCGAGACGTTCATCGCGATAAGATCCGGCGAGGCATAGGTGATTTTAGCGGCGGCCGAGTATTCGCACTGCATACCTTCGGGTAGATCGCCCTCGGCATAGCCGCCGTAGTCTTTCTCGAGACTTGTCGCGAGCGTGTGAACCCAGCCGTTCAAGGCCTTCTCATCGGCGTTGGCGGCCGCGCCGGGGAACCGGAACATCGACACATCGGCCGAGCATTTGCCTTTTCCGAACCCATGCGCCGAGACATAAGGCGCCAGCGCCGGGCTGTCGCCGAAGCCGGGGCCGCTGGCGGGCTTGGCGTTGAAGTAATCGGTCCGCGCCGTCGTCTGCTCCAGCAGGCAGGCGGCCTTTTCCTCGACCTTTTCCTGCCAGCCGCAATTCGCGTCACGCAGCTTCAGCCAGGCGATCTGGCTGGCCTTCAGCATGGCAGGCTGATCGCCCTGCGCCTTGGCCAGCAGGGCGGCGTAGGCGGCCGACATGGCATCGTCGGCGGCCTTCACGGCCGGGTCGGCGCAGATCACCTTCTCGGTGTCGGTCGATGCCTTCGCGCAGTCGAACGCGGCAGCATCCGGGACGAGCGCAATCGCCGCCGCCAGCGCCGCCGACGACAGAAGAACGGTCTTCAACACGTTGCACTCTCCTTCAGCGGATCACAGCGTCCGCTCGACCATCATCTTCTTGATCTCGGCGATGGCCTTCGCCGGGTTCAGCCCTTTGGGGCAGGTATTCGCGCAGTTCATGATCGTGTGGCAGCGATAGAGCCGGAAGGGATCTTCCAGATCGTCCAGGCGCTCACCCTTGGCTTCGTCGCGGCTGTCGGCCAGCCAGCGATAGGACTGCAGCAGCGCCGCCGGCCCCAGATATTTGTCGCTGTTCCACCAATAGGATGGGCACGAGGTCGAGCAGCAGGCGCAGAGGATGCACTCATAGAGCCCATCGACCTTGGCGCGCTCTTCCGGCGACTGGCGATACTCGGTCACCGGCTCGGCGGAGCTCGCCTGCAGGTAGGGTTGGATCGAGGCGTATTGCGCGTAGAAGTTCGTCAGGTCGCAGACGAGGTCCTTGACCACCGGCAGATGCGGCAGCGGATAGACGTTCACGACGTCGCCCTTCACCTCGTCCATGCCCTTGGTGCAGGCGAGCGAGTTGCCGCCGCCGATATTCATGGCGCAGGAACCGCAGACGCCCTCGCGGCACGAGCGGCGGAAGGTCAAGGTCGGATCGACATTGTTCTTCAGCCAGATCAGGCCATCGAGCACCATCGGCGCGCAGCCCTCGCGATCGACCCAATAGGTGTCGATCGTGGGGTTTTTCCCGCCATCCGGATCGTAGCGGTAGATGCGGAACTCGGTCAGGTTCTTGGCGGGCGTGCCGTCCGGCTTCACCGGCTTCGGCCAGGCCTTGCCCTTGCCGTAACGGGAGTTCTTGGGAAGCCGCAACTGGACCATGACATGCCTCAAGCCGCGGACCGCCGCCTCGATGGGCGCGGTCCTTTTGATTGCCACTGATGTAGTGCGCCGGGCGACGGCGGGTCAATCAATCAGCGGTTCACGAGGCGATAAAACGCGGAGATCTTTGCGGTCTGGCCGGCGGGGTCGAACGGGGACAGGTCATAGGCCTCGCGCCACCGGCCCTCGGCGTAGCGGGCGCGGAGATGGGCGGCGAGCGCCTGCATATCTTCCGGCGGGGTCAGTGTGGCCGGGGGGGCGGGCACGAATTCGGCCAGGCTCTCGATGTTCGAGACGATCATGGGCAGTCCTGCCTGCATCGCCTCAAGAATGGCGAGCGGCACCTGTTCGACGCGCGAGGGCAGCACGAAGAGATCGAAGGCGCGATAGAGCGCAGGCGCATCGGTGCGATAGCCGAGCAGGCGGATGGACGGATCGCCTGCGATCAGGGCCTCCAGCTTCGCCCGCTCGGGGCCTTCCCCGGCCAGCAGCAGGATGGCACCCGGCAAGGCGGCTGCCTTGAAGGCGCTGACCAGCGTTTCCGGATTCTTGGATGGATGCAGGCGGCCGACGCAGCCGACGACATAGGTGGCCGCATTGATGCCGAGATCGGCACGCAGGCGCTCGCCCGCGCCCTGCGCCAGAGGCGCAGCGGCCGGCGCCCAGTTCCAGATCTTCGCGAGTGCGCCGCTGAAACCGCCGGCTCGCGCATCGGTGGCGGCGCGCTCGGTGAGGGCGATGAGGCCGTCCAGCCGTGCGTGCTGGTTCGCCTTGTAGCCGACATGCAGGGTCGCGACGGTCGGAGCACGCGTCCTGATGCCGCCCAGCGTCTTGCAGGCGGCGCTGAGGTGGGCGTGCGCAATGTCGGGCTTCAGCCGCGCCATCAGCCGTGCCAGCCGCCAGCCCCGGAATAGACGGCCGACACGGTGGACGGTCACGCCGTCGCCAAGAATTTCAGGGATGCGTCCACGCGGGTCGATGGCGATATGCACCTCCGCCCCTGCGCCGTGCTGGCGCGCGGCGAGATCGGCGGCATAGCGCTCGGAGCCGAAGAGCGAGCGGGTGAAGACGCAGTGCAGGATGCGCATGACGCCGTCTAAAGCGGCCTTAGCCAGTTCAGCAGATTGGTGATGTCGGCAAGATGGCTGTCATAGGCCGCCGGATCGGCCGAGCTGGTGAGCGTCGCCATCTTGCCCGGCGCCGAAAGCATGATGACGCCGAACTTGGCGGCAGCGCCGTTCGGATAGCTCAGCCGCCCGCGCGCCCAAGGTGCGTCGTACTGCTCCATCTTGGTGATGCCGGAATGATCGATCGAGCCGGTGACGCCGCCGGTGAGGAACCGCGTTTTCCAGACATCTGCGGTGTAGGCCTGCATCGTCGCGTTGACCTGCTCCTGTGTCATGGCAGCGGTCTGCGCCACGGCCTGCCCGGTCGCGGTGCAGCGAACCGAGCCGTCACCGCTGGTCGTCACACCGCCCGCAGGGTCGGTCCATCCATCGGGCAGTTTCAGCGCATAGCCGGCCGCCGGATCGGCGAAGTCGCGCATCTCCGCATTTGCGGCGAACGTCAGGGCGGCGGCGATAAGAAGCGTGGTGGCTGCGCGCATCGTTTTGTCTCTCCCGAGGGGGAAAGCTAGCGCTTTCCCCGCGCGCCGTCAGCCGATGGACGGGGTCAGTACACGCGCGCCTTGGGGGCGATGTACTCGATGTCGTTGGTCATCGTGTATTCGTGGACCGGGCGGTAGTCGATCTTCACCGTGCCCTTCGCGTCGATCCAGGCGAGCGTGTGCTTCATCCAGTTCGCGTCGTCGCGGTTGGGGAAGTCCTCGCGGGCGTGGGCGCCGCGCGATTCCTCGCGGTTCGCGGCGGAGGTCATGGTGACGACGGCCTGCGAGATCAGGTTGTCGTATTCCAGGCTCTCCATCAGATCGGAATTCCAGATAAGCGTGCGGTCGGTGACGCCGATGTCGGACGAACCGGCGAAGACCTTCTCGATCAGCTCGACGCCCTCTTTCAACACCTCGCCGGTGCGGTAGACGGCGCAGTTCGCTTGCATCGTCTTCTGCATCTGGATGCGGAGCTGCGCCGTCGGCGTGCCACCCTTCGCGTAGCGGAAGCGGTCGAAGCGGGCGAGGCTTTCATCGCCCGCGCCCTTGGGCAGATCGGAATGGCGCTCGCCGATCTTGACGGTCTCGGCGACGCGGAGGCCCGCCGCACGGCCGAAGACGACGAGGTCGGTCAGCGAGTTGGAGCCGAGGCGGTTGGCGCCGTGCACCGAAACGCAGGCCGCCTCGCCGATCGCCATCAGGCCCGGCACCACGCTGTCGGGATTGCCGCCGGCTTTGGTGAGGACTTCGCCGTGATAGTTCGTCGGGATGCCGCCCATATTGTAGTGGACGGTCGGGGTGACCGGGATCGGCTCCTTCGTCACGTCGACATTGGCGAAGATCTTCGCGCTTTCCGAAATGCCGGGCAGGCGCTCATGCACGATCTTCGGGTCGAGATGATCGATGTGCAGGTGGATATATTCGCCCTGCGGGCCGCAGCCGCGGCCTTCGCGGATTTCCATGGTCATGGCGCGCGAGACGACGTCGCGTGAGGCGAGGTCCTTCACGCTCGGCGCATAACGCTCCATGAAGCGCTCGCCGTTCTTGTTGGTGAGATAGCCGCCTTCGCCGCGCACGCCTTCGGTGATGAGGCAGCCCGCGCCGTAAATGCCGGTCGGGTGGAACTGCACGAACTCCATGTCCTGCAGCGGCAGGCCGGCGCGCAGCACCATGGCGTTGCCGTCGCCGGTGCAGGTGTGCGCCGAGGTGCAGGAGAAATAGGCGCGGCCATAGCCGCCGGTCGCCAGGATCACCTCATGCGCGCGGAAGCGGTGGATCGAGCCGTCTTCCAGGCACCAGGCGGTGAAGCCGCGGCAGCGCCCGTCTTCCATGATGAGATCGAGCGCGAAGTATTCGATGAAGAACTGCACCTTGTTCTTCACGCACTGGCCGTAGAGCGTGTGCAGGATGGCGTGGCCGGTGCGGTCGGCGGCGGCGCAGGTGCGCTGCTGCGGCGACTGGCCGTAATTCTTGGTCATGCCGCCGAAGGCGCGCTGGTAGATCTTGCCGTCTTCGGTGCGGCTGAACGGCACGCCCCAGTGTTCGAGCTCGTACACGGCGTCGACGGCGTTGCGGCAGAGATATTCGATGGCGTCCTGGTCGCCGAGCCAGTCGGCGCCCTTCACCGTGTCGTACATGTGCCAGCGCCAGTCGTCCTCGCCCATATTGCCGAGCGAGGCGGAGATGCCGCCCTGCGCCGCGACGGTGTGCGAGCGCGTGGGGAAAACCTTGGTGACGCAGGCGGTCTTGAGGCCGGCCTGCGCCGCACCCAGCGTCGCGCGAAGCCCCGCGCCGCCCGCGCCGATGACGACGACGTCGTAGGTGTGATCGACGATCTTGTAAGCGGACATCAGAGGGCCAGTTTCAAAATGGCGAGAACGGCGGCGACGGTGACCAGCACCGAGAAGAAGGTGTTGGCGATGAGCGCCGCGACCTTCCAGCCTTCATGGGTGACGTAGTCGAGGATGGTTTCCTCAAAGCCGAGGCGGAAATGCCAGAGCGCCGCGACGACGAAGATCAGCATCAGCCCGGCATTCACCGGGTTGCTGAGGAAGGCGGCGGTTTCGGCATAGGGCGCGCCGGCGTGGGAGATGACGGCCCACAGGAACCAGATGCCGAGCGGCACCAGCGCGACGGCCAGCGTGCGCAGCGTGATGAAGTGACCGGTGCCCTTTTTCGCAGCGCCGAGGCCGCGGACGCGGGCGAGCGGGGTGCGGAGCGAGGATTTGGGGGCGGCCATCTAAAGTTTCCCCATCGAGGCGTAGGCGGCGACCCAAACCGCAACGGTCAGGACGCCGGTGAGGATGACGACCAGCCAGCCGGTGAAGCGGGCCGTCGCCTTCTCAAAGCCGAGACCTGAATCCCAGAAGAGATGACGGATGCCGTTCAGCAGATGGTAGGTGAAGGCGACCGTGAAGCCGAGCAGAACGAGGCGGCCGAACCAGTGTCCGGCGACGGCCGCGAAATCCGCATAGGCATCCGGCCCCATCGCGGTGGCGATCAGCCACCAGGCGACGATCAGCGTGCCAGCGCCGAGCGCGATGCCCGTCATGCGATGGAAGATCGAAGAGAACATCGTCACCGACCAGCGATAGATCTGGAGGTGAGGTGAAAGGGGCCGCTCGGGGCGGCGCGTGGACGCGGTGGCGTCGGCCATGAATCGAGGCATCCCGGAGATAATTCGAACGCCGTTGGAGTATAGGAAGCGACCCCCTCAAAGCAACGCGCCCGCGCCCTCTTTCGAGAGCGCGGGCGTTGCGAAACGCTCGCAAGTTGTTCGGCTTAGCGGACGCCGAGCTGGCGCAGATTGTTGGGGTTGAAGCGGTCTTCCCCGGTCGTGATGTCGCGGCGGATCGTCTTCGTCTCGTTGCCGAGCGCGTCGACGAAATAGCCCTTGGTCTGGAGGTCGTAGGCGACCGTCGCCACCTCGGCGCAGATCGTGCTGTCGTAATAGTTGATGAGGTGGGCTTCCTGGACGCGCCACAGCTCGCCACGGGCGTCGTAGAGCTCACCGCCGACGATCATCCAGCTGTCTTCGTCGAGGTGGAAGGTGCGGCGCGAGTAGATGTGCCGCGTGTCGGGCTTCAGCTTGCCGTCGACCGTCCAGACGCGGTGAAGCTCATACCGCAGCGGGTCCGGGTTGAGGTGGTTTGGCGTGGTGAGGGTCGCGATTTTCGTGTCGGGCGAGGCCATCTTGTAGGAGTTGTAGGGGATGAACTTCTCGCTCTTGCCGACCAGCGTCCACTCGTAGCGGTCGGGGGCGCCGTTGAACATCGACAGCATGTCCGAGGTCGTCAGGCCTTCAGACGCCGATGAGGGGTTGTCGTACTGCACGTCCGGGGCGCGGCGCACGCGGCGCTGGCCGGGGTTGTAGGTCCACACCTGACGCGGCATGGCGACCTGGTCGATCGTCTCGTGGACCAGCAGCGAGGTGCCGGCCTGGCGGACGGGTTCCAGGATCTGCTGGAGGAAGAAGATCGACTTGTTGTCGAGTTCGGCAACGTCGTTCTTGCCCGGGTCCGACCAGCGGAAGATCACCTCGTCCTGGATGCGGACGCGGCTGGGCGAGCGGCCCGGGTAGACGACCGCGCCGTAGTAGTCGCGGGCGATCTTATAGCCGCGATAGCGCAGCAGGTGGTTCCAGAGAACCTCAAGGCCGTTTTCCGGCACCGGGAACGGCGCGGCGTAGAAGGCGCCCGAGACGCCGTTGCCGCCCGAGGTGAGCTGGCCGGTCACCGCGTTCTTCTTGTTCCACTCGGCCGCCTTGGCGGGCAGGCCGCAGGAGCGGTGGGTCGGGTAGACGTTGATCTTGTAGGTCGGGAAGGCCGCGATCATAGCCTTCTGGCCGTCGGTCAGCTTGTCGCCGTACTGGGCGACATTGGACTGGTCGATGGTGAACAGGATGGCGTCGCTGGCATAGGGGTCGGTGTAGGGACCGCCCGATTTGTGGTCGCCGAGATCTTTCAGGCCGCCGTCATAGGCCGGAATGGTGCCGTCGGCATTGCCGGCCGCTTCAGCACCGTTTGGGGTGAGATCGGCGCCGAGACGGGCTGCATCGGCTTCGCTGGCAGACGCCAGGCCGCCGAGCAGGGCCGCGATGGCGGCCGAGGCGGCAAGCGAGGTGAGGCGCTTCATTTAAACTGTAACTCCCTGGGTTCTTGGTGACCCGGGAGTTAGCCGAGGCTTCGCGCGCAAGGGAAGACTGAATAGTGGACTTAATGTTCACATGGCGTCAAATTATCGCGTGCAGGCGTCAACTTTTGCAACTGCGAGATGGCCTTTGCGCGCAAGTGCTTGAACGGCGCGCGCCGGGCGGCGATTGTCCGCGCCTCATCAGGGCGAGGGCGGTATGAGCGAGCTTCCGGGCATTTTCATCGGCAAGGGCGACAACCCGGTTTCGCTGGCGTTGTCTCTGGCGAACCGGCACGGGCTGATCGCCGGCGCGACCGGCACCGGCAAGACGGTGACGCTGCAGATCCTGGCGGAAGGGTTTTCCGCAGCGGGGGTTCCCGTCTTCGCGGCTGACGTGAAAGGCGACCTTTCGGGCATAGCCCTGGCCGGCACCGAAAAATCGTTCCTGAGCGAGCGCGCGGCCAAGATCGGCCTCGACCCGTATGTGTT
>VFQQ010001661.1_pt1 | contig 29370 bp, 24 predicted proteins | sample 3512341 | NCBI WGS metagenome assembly VFQQ01 (sample SAMN10412373, study PRJNA504923) | tailings metagenome | isolation source: Relicate 2 Philex TSF1 revegetated site | place: Philippines: Tuba, Benguet | collected 2017-08-29
GGTGCTGGGTGTTGTTCAGCGAGCTGCGGCGAATCGCCAGGCACTGCTCGGCCACGTCCTGCTCGACTCGGCCCTGGGCTACCAGCTCGCGCAGCAGGTCGCCAAGATCCAGTACACGGTCAGGGGCGGTAGCGGTGAAGGCGGACATGCGGGCTCCTCGGGGTCGGCCTGAACAAGGGTAGCAGGTCGTATTTCAACGACCTTTCAGCCGAGCTAGGATGCCCGAAAAGCAGTAGCAGGGCGAAGTGCCTGGCGTGACCGAGCACCCGCTTCAGGCCACCTCGGTTTCCAGGCTGTGATGCAGATGCTGCCAATCCACCTGCCAGACGCACACCAGGCCGCGCAGCTTCTGCGCCAGTACGCCGGCGCGGTGCAGCGAGAGGCCGGGCAGGCGCAGGCTGATGTGCAGATCGTCCTGCAGGCGTTCCATATGCAGGGCCTCGGGGAGCAGCTGCAACTGGGCGAACAGGCCGAGCAGGCGGCACAGCACGTCGGCTTCGGCATCGGTGCGCAACCGGTATTCGACGCAGGCGTCGGCGCGATCCTGCCAGGGATCGCGGCGCTGAGGCAGGGCGGGAAAGGGCGTGGTATCGGGCATGACGATCACTCGGGCAGGTTTTGCTCAAGTTTCCGCTTTCCCTGGACAAAAGTTCTGCCTGGTTTAGTGGGAAAACCTAGATTTTGTGGATAGTCTTGCCCCTTATCGACCGTATGAGGGATTTTTTATGTCCGTCGCCCTGGATGCCTATGATCAGCGCATTCTTGCCCTGCTGCAGGAGGATGCCGGCCTGTCCACCGGCGAGATCGCCGAGCGCGTCGGCCTGTCGCAATCGCCCTGCTGGCGCCGCATCCAGCGGCTCAAGGAGGAGGGGGTGATCCGCAAGCAGGTGACCCTGCTCGATCGCAAGCGTATCGGTCTGCACACCCAGGTCTTCGCCCAGGTCAAGCTCAACGCCCATGGCCGCTCCAACCTCACCGAGTTCGCCGAAGCCATGCGCGAGTTTCCCGAGGTACTGGAATGCCACGTGCTGATGGGCGCGGTGGACTTCATGCTGCGCATCGTCACCCGCGACATCGAGGCTTATGAGCGTTTCTTCTTCGAGAAGCTGTCCCTGGTGCCGGGCATTCAGGAAGTGAACTCCATCGTCGCCCTTTCGGAGATCAAGTCCACCACCAGCCTGCCGCTTGCCTAAGGTTTGATCACCACCGGCGGCGTCTGCTCGACGTGGCGCTTGCCGGGTGGCGTAAGCCCCATGGACACGTAGATGCTGGTCAGTTGATCCACACCCATGTCGGCCGGGCGTATCCATTCCTGCGGCACGTAGAGCAGGCCGCCGCCGATGGGAATCGGCGCCGTGGGTACGAGGATGGCGCAGTAGGCGCGACCTTCCAGCTCCACGCTTTCCGAACTCGGGCGCAGGGCGAGCACCGCTGCGCCGTCGCCGCCGAAGAAGCACCAGACCGGCGCCATGGTGGTGATGTCGGGGTTCTTGCTCCGGTCCAGCAGGCCGACGAAACGGTCGGCCAGGTTGTAGAAGTTGCCGATCAGAGGCGTGCGCCGCAAGGTGCGGTCGAGCAACCAGGACAGTGGACGGCGCAGGCCCAGTTGTACGGCCAGGCCAAGCGGATAAAGGCTGGCGAGCAGTACCAGGCTACCTAGCAGATAGGCCATGTAGCCATTGCTGGAGAAGGGCTGACCGAGTGCCGCGAACAGCTGGCCGATCAGGGTCGAGGGGCCGACCAGGCGGTTGAGCAGGCTGAATATCCAGGCAAGCAGGGCCAGGGTCAGCACCAGCGGCAGGAGCGCCAGCAGGCCGGTCAGCCAGGTGGTAACGATGGATTTCAGGCTGCTTCTGATCATGCCTCGGTTTCCTCGATGAAGATGCCGGCGCACTTTACGCCGGTGCAGGCGGCGGTGGGCAGTGCAGTGTGCGTTGGGAGCCGGAGGAAATGGCTACAGCGCTTTTCTTCAGCCTACCGCGTTTTCATGGCTGAAAAAAAAGCCCGGCACAAGGCCGGGCGGAGTGGGTACACGAGGTACCGAAGTAGCAGCGTTCGTTGAAACGGTTACATGCCGAGCAGGTTCGGCAGCCCCAGGGACACCGCCGGGATATAGGTGATGATCATCAGGAAGCTCAGCAGCAGCATCAGCCACGGCCAGGCCGCTTTGATCACCGAGGTCAGCGGCATGCCGGTCACCGCCGAGGTGACGAACAGGTTCAGCCCCACGGGCGGCGTGATCAGGCCGATCTCCATGTTCACCACCATGATGATGCCCAGGTGGATCGGGTCGATGCCCAGCTGTATGGCGATGGGGAAGAGAATCGGCGCCAGGATCAGGATGATCGCCGACGGCTCCATGAAGGCGCCGGCCACCAGCAGCACGATGTTCACTACCAGCAGGAACTGCCACGGCTGCAGGCCCAGCTCCACCACCCAGGCGGTGATTTGCTGCGGGATCTGCTCGGTGGTCAGCACATGGGCGAAGAGCATGGCGTTGGCGATGATGAACATCAGCATGATGGTCAGCTTGCCGGACTCCAGCAGCACCTTCGGGCACTCGCGGATGGTCAGATCCTTGTACACGAACAGCGCGACGAAGCCGGCGTAGACCGCCGCCACGGCCGCCGCCTCGGTGGGCGTGAACATGCCGCTGTAGATACCGCCGAGGATGATCACCATCAGCAGCAGGCCCCAGAACGCTTCGCGTGCGGCGCGCAGCCACTGGCGGAAGCTGGCGCGCGGCAGGGCCGGCAGCTTCTTGATACGGGCGACGATGTAGATCGCGATCATCAGCGCCAGGCCGAGCATCACGCCGGGGATGACACCAGCCATGAACAGCTTGCCTACCGACTGCTCGGTGGCGGCGGCGTACACCACCATCACGATCGACGGCGGGATCAGGATGCCCAGGGTACCGGCGTTGCACACGATGCCGGCGCCGAAGGCTTGCGGATAACCGGAACGCACCATGCCGGCGATGGCGATGGAGCCCACCGCAGCCACGGTAGCCGGCGAGGAGCCGGACAGCGCGGCGAACAGCATGCACGCCAGTACCGCACCGATGGCCAGGCCGCCACGGATGTGGCCGACGCAGGCGTTGGCGAAGTCGATCAGGCGCTTGGCCACACCGCCGGTGGTCATGAAGGCGCCGGACAGCAGGAAGAACGGGATCGCCAGCAGGGTGTAGTGCTCGGAGGTCTCGAACAGCTTGATCGCCAGCGAGCGCACCGAGTCGGGGCTGAACAGCATGATGGTGATCGAGCCGGCCAGGCCGAGCGACGCAGCGATCGGCACACCGATGAACATCAGCAGGAACAGCAGCAGGAAGAGGAACAGAACGGTCATTATTTGGCCTCCTCGTGCTCATTGATCTTGAGGGCGTCGGCGGCTTCGTCAGCCAGGCCGAGACCGGTCTGCTCGTTGCGCAGGATACGCACGAGGATCTCCAGGAAGCGGATGAACACCATGGCGTAGCCGAACGGCACGATCATGCCGATATGCCATTGCTGGATGCCGTAGTGGCCCAGATCCTCGGCACCGATGCCGGCAATGAACAGGGTACGGACCCAGTCGAAGCTGCCGACCGCGATCAGGCCGGCGTAGCCCAGGCAGGCCGAGCAGGCGATCACGCCGATGATGCGCTGGATACCGCGCGGGGCCAGCTTGACCAGGGCATCGACGCCGATGTGGCCGGCGGTGCGCACGCCATAGGCCAGGCCGAAGAAGATCAGCCAGCCGAACAGGGCCTTGGTCAGGGCATTGCTCCAGGTCATCGCCTGGGCAAGGTCGAGAATGAAGTCGCCGATAGCGAGCAGGGTCGCGTTACCGCCGAAGGTGTCACCCAGCCAATAGAACAGGGTGTAGAAATTGTTGAGGATCACGTAGACGAAAGTGATCAGCGTCATGGCTGCCAGAAGAAAGGCGATGAAGCCTTCTTCGAAGTGCTCCCAGACGCGCCGCAAGGCGTTCATGGTCGGGTCTCCCGAATGGAAAGGGCGTAGGGTGGGACGGCAGCCGCCCCACCGGTTACAGCATTGAACGACGCCCGTCGCGGGCGTCGTGGTGGGTCAGAACGGCAAGGTCCTGCCCACCCTACGGCTCTCCGGCCTTATTGCTGGTTGGCGGCCTGGGCGGCCTTGATCAGATCGGCACCGATCTCGCCTTCGAACTTCTTCCACACCGGCTGCATGGCGTCGCGCCACTGGTCACGCTGCTCCGGAGTCAGAGTCAGGATCTCGGTGGTGCCGGCGTCGATGATGCGCTGCTTGTCGCCTTCGTTGAGGGCGTCAGCCTGCTTGTTCACCTCGACGGTGACCTCGGCGATGATCTTGTTCAGCTCGTCGCGTACGTCAGCCGGCAGACCGTCCCAAAACTTGGTGTTGGTGATCAGCATGTAGTCCAGCAGGCCATGGTTGGACTCGGTGATGTACTTCTGCACCTCGTGCATCTTCTGGCTGTAGATGTTCGAGTAGGGGTTCTCGGCACCGTTGACCACGCCAGTCTGCAGGCCCTGATAGACCTCGGCGAAGCTCATCTTGCGCGGGTTGGCGCGCACGGCCTTGAACTGCTCTTCCAGTACGGCGGATGCCTGTACACGGAACTTCAGACCACGGGCGTCCTTGGGCTCGAGCAGCGCCTTGTTGGCCGACAACTGCTTCAGGCCGTTGTGCCAGTAGGCCAGACCGGTGATGCCCTTGTCGGTCATGGAGGTCAGCAGCTTCTGGCCTTCGGCGCTCTTCTGGAAGCGGTCTACCGCTGCCATGTCGTCGAACAGGAACGGCAGGTCGAACACCTGCAGCTGCTTGGTGTAATGCTCGAACTTGGCCAGGGACGGGGCGATCATCTGCACGTCGCCGAGCAGCAGCGCTTCCATTTCCTTGCCGTCGCCGAACAGCGAGGAGTTCGGGTAGACCTCGACCTTGACCTTGTCGCCCAGGCGCTCTTCCGCCAGTTGCTTGAACAGCACGGCACCCTGACCTTTCGGGGTGTGCTCGGCAACCACGTGGGAGAACTTGATGACGATCGGGTCGGCAGCGTGAACCACGCCGGCGATGGACAGGGACAGGGCGCAAGCCAGCGCCTTGGCAGTCAGTTTGAACATGCGGATGCTTCCTCTTGTTGTGTTTATCGCATTGGCGCCGAGGCGCTGCTGACGAACGGACAAGAGCAAGTCTAGGCGGCTTGGAGAAAAACGCCGGTGGCTTCAGCGAGGCCTGGACTTGTACTTGTGGGTTCGCTTGAGGCTAGCCTAGAGCAACCCTTGTGCCAGTCTGCCAGGGGCGGCTCCAGTGCGCGGTGGGAAAGCCCGTGGCTGTGGGCCTTGATGGCTTTTTGCCGAAGGGCGGGCGGACTGTTGAGCCCGCTGGCCGCGGGTATTGAACGATGGAATTGGCGGTTTGCCGCCAGTCAGTCGAAGTCCTCTGGCGAGCTTCCGCCAGCGCCGGAGAAGTTCAGCCCATGTTTGCGCAGCTTGTCGTGCAGGGTCTTGCGCGGCACGCCCAGCGCTTCGGCCAGGCTGCGCAGCGAGCCATGCGGGCGGCTCAGCTCGGCGGCGATCAGGGCGCGCTCGAAGGCCTCGACCTGCTCGCTGAGCCCGCCGTTGACCGGCGGCAGGTTCGGCGCGTTGCTGTCCAGGGCCAGTTCCAGGCCCAGGGCGAAGCGCTCGGCTGCATTCTGCAGTTCGCGCACGTTGCCCGGCCATGGATGCCGCAGCAGCAGCGCGCGTTGCCCCGGTTGCAGCTCACGCGGTGCCAGGGCGTGGCGGGCCGCCGCAGCATCGGCGAAATGCTGGAACAGCAGCAGGGCGTCCTCGCCGCGCTCACGCAGCGGAGGAATGGACAGCGGTGCGACGTTCAGACGGTAGTAGAGGTCGGCGCGGAAGCGCCCGGCATCGGCGGCCTGCCGCAGGTCTTCCTTGGTCGCGGCGATCACGCGGATGTCCAGCGGGATCAGCTGGTTGCCGCCGAGTCGCTCGACCACGCGCTCCTGCAGCAGGCGCAGCAGCTTGACCTGCACGTCCAGGCTCATGCTCTCGATCTCGTCGAGGAACAGGGTGCCGCCGTTGGCGAACTCGAACTTGCCGATGCGTCGTTTTTGCGCGCCGGTGAAGGCGCCGGCCTCGTGGCCGAACAGCTCGCTTTCCACCACCGATTCGGCCAGGGCGCCGGCGTTGATGGCGACGAAGGGGCCGTCGCGGCGGCTGGACAGATCGTGCAGGGCGCGGGCGACCACCTCCTTGCCGGCGCCGGTCTCACCGAGGATCAGCACGTCGGTGGCGATACCGGCGAGCGCGCCGATCTGCTCGCGCAGGCGCTGCATGGCGGGCGACTGGCCGACCAGGCGGCTGGCCAGTTGCTGGCGGTCGTTGAGCGCCATGCGCAGGCTGCGGTTGTCCAGCACCAGGCGGCGCAGCTCCAGGGCGCGACGCACGCTGTCGAGCAGGGCGTCGTTGGCGAAGGGCTTTTCCAGAAAGTCGTAGGCGCCGGCGCGCATCGCCTGTACGGCCAGGGGCACATCACCGTGCCCGGTAATCAGCAGCACCGGCAGCTCGGTATCGCGTTCGCGAAGCTGCTGCAGCAGCTGCAGGCCGTCGATGCCCGGCATGCGGATATCGCTGACAACCACCCCCGGCCAGCCGACCGGAATGCGCTGCGCCAGGCCTTGCGCGTCGCCCAGGCTGAGGACCTTGAGCCCGGCCAGGTCGAGCGTCTGGCTGAGCGCCTGGCGCAGATGCGCGTCGTCGTCGATCAGCAATACCTGAATGCGGCTGTCGATGGCGCTGTCACTGGTCATGGCGAAGGGTCCTCAGAAGGTTGCAGGTTGACGCCGGGGCTGGCCAGACGCAGGCGCAGGGTAATCAGTGCGCCGCCGGCTGGATGATTGGCCAGTAGCAGTTCGCCGTCCAGCGCGCGCACCAGACTGTCGCAGATGGCCAGGCCGAGCCCCAGGCCCTGGGCGCTGGTCTTGGTGGTGAAGAAGGGCTCGCGCGCGCGGGCCAGCGATTCGGCGGTAAAACCCGGGCCGTTGTCGCGCAGCAGCAGCTCGAGGTGCTCGGCCTGATGCTCGATGCTGATCCAGATGCGTCGCGGCGGCGCCTTGTCGACCAGAGCATCGAGGGCGTTGCCGAGCAGGTTGCCGAGTACCTGACGCAGGCGCGTTTCGCCGGCCTGTACCCAGAGCGTGGTGTCCGGCAGATCACGGATCAGCTCCACATCCATGGCCCGACGGCGTTTGGCGAGCAAGGCGAGGGCGTCGTCCAGCGCCGGCTGCAGGGCGACCCGCTCGGGCGCGTGCTGGTCACGGCGGGCGAAGGCGCGCAGATGGGCGATGATCGAGGCCATGCGCTCGGTCAGTTCGCTGATCAGCTTGAGGTTGGCGCGGGCATCCTCGCTGCGCTGGTGGTCGAGCAGGGTGCTGGCGTTCTCCGCGTAGCTGCGGATCGCCCCCAGTGGCTGGTTGAGTTCATGGCTGATGCTGGCGCTCATGGTGCCGAGTGCGGACAGCTTGCCGGCCTGGACCAGTTCGTCCTGGGCGCGCACCAGTTCCTGCTGGGCCTGTTCGCGTTCGAGCACTTCCTGCTTGAGGCGGCTGTTGAGCAGTTCCAGATCCTGCGTGCGCTCGGCCACGCGCTGTTCCAGCTCGGCCTTGGCGCGGGCGTCAAGGGCGATGCGTTCGAGGTAGTGACGGCGGCGCAGGATCAGCAGGCCGAGCAGCAGCAGTAGGGCCAGCAGGGCGGCCGCGCCCACGGCCACGGCGCTGCGCACGGGGCGGTCGAGCAGGATGCGCGGGGCGAGAATGCTCACCGTCCAGCCGGTTTCGTCCAGGGCGCGACTCTGCGTCAGCCAGGCGTTGGCATCAATGTCCAGCGCGGGCGGCGCCTGGGTCGGGTAGGGCTGGTTGGCGGCGATGGCCGACTGCTCGACGCGGTCCAGCGGGCGACTGGCGTGAAAGCGCCAGTCGGGGCGCGAGGTGAGGATCACCACGCCGTTGGTATCGGTGACCAGCAACTGTTCCGGGGTATTGCCCCACAGCGTTTCGGTGTGGTCGAGGTCGACCTTGACCACCAGTGCGCCGATGTTCTGGTCGTCTTCGCGCACCGGATAGGCGAAGTAGTAGCCGCGTTTGCCGGAGGTGGTGCCGAGGCCGAAGAAGCGCCCCAGACGGCCAGCCAATGCTTCGCGGAAATACGGGCGAAAGGCGAAGTTGCCGGCGACGAAACTGTCGGGCTTGTCCCAGTTGGAGGCGGCCAGGGTGACGCCACGGGTGTTCATCAGGTAGATCACGTCGGCGCCGGTCTGTTTCTTCACGCGCGCCAGCAGGCGGTTGGCGCTGTCCAGCACGGCGGGGTCTTCGGGTGCCTGCAGGGCGGCACGCAGGCCGGGCAGGTCGCCGAGAATCTGCGGCAGTACCTCGTAGCGGCGCAGCGTGCCGAGCAGGTTGGCGACGTAGAGGTCGAGCGTCTGGCGGTTCTGCTCGATCAGTACCTCGCGATAGTAGCGCTCGGCCAGGAAGTGCACCGGCCACAGCAGCGGGGCGAGCAGCAGCGCCAGCAGCACAAGGCTGCGCCAGCGGAGGCGTCGGGGAGTGGCAGTGTTCGTGCTCATGGCAAACCGGGCAGAAATGATCGGCGCATTATGCACGTTAAGCGCGCGGCCGGTGATGGGCGCCGGGCGCGTGCAAGCGCTCGCTGATGGCAAAGTCGGGCCGGCTCGGTTTGGGTATCCAGTAGCCATAGCTGCTGTTCTGAGCGCTATGCACTACGGTTCCTGTTGAGCCTGTGCCGACCATACATATTGCTCGCGGCGTACGAGGTGCGCCTGTGGTCAGGGAAATGGATGCAGCGAGGTGCTCGCAACGGCTAGAGGCGCCGAAACCTGCAACATGCCTGATCAAGTTTTGATCAGGCATGCCGTTTATCGAAATCAATAGCGACCGAAGTCGGTCAGAAATCACGCCCTATTTCAGACTATCCTTAAATCAATGTGCTTCCTGAACAATGTAGAATTATACGTTTACCCTTGGGAATGCCTGAAAAGCCACTTATCGTCACTCCAGCGAAGGCGTGGGCCTGCTGCTACAAAGGTTCTGGATGCCAGCGCAAGCGCTGTTCAGCGATGAAGCTGCCGCCCCGTCTGTGAAGGAGTGATGGCGGAGTGATGGTGTTTTCAGCGTTTCGTTGGAGGGCTGAACAGGACAAGCGGTGCTCTGCATACGGGTTGTTTTACGTAGGATGGCCCTGATGAAGAACCCAGACTGTGCCTCGAATGTAGTGAGCTAGCTATGCTCTCAAATCTTATGTCATAACGAGGTTGGTGCGCAGGGTACTCACTCGCATTTTGTGAGATTTGATACCGCCTAGGAAAGCTCCGAAAAAGCCGTCATTCCCGCGTAGGCGGGAAGCCAGGACCGGCGTATTCCTGGGGTCCCGTATTCGCGGGAGTGACGATAGCCGGTTTTTTCAGAGCATCACTGGTATCGGGGGTTACTGTACGTATTATCGTTGAGTATGCTTGAGCTGATAGAGGGTTTGAATGTTATGTTTTTAGAAGTTTTCAATGCATCATGGCGGCACCTGTAGGTGCCTGATTATTAAATATGTTGATGGAACAGCTGAAAGTACCCTCGCCTAACTCCGAAAATATAACTTCGGTTTCTTCTAGTGATGACGTAAATGTTGCTGGAATAGTAGCCCCCGTATTACCACCAGAGCATCATGAGCAAATTCCCAAAGTTGCCATTCTCTTGTGTACTTTTCATGGTCAGCATTATCTCCCTGAACAGTTAGACTCCTTTGCAAGTCAGTCCCATACCAATTGGGAGGTCTGGGCCTCTGATGATGGGTCAAAGGACAATACGCACTCCATTCTCATGGCGTACAAGGCGCAATGGCCTGCTGGTCGTTTATCCATTCATTTTGGGCCAGCGGAGGGTTTTGCTGCCAACTTCCTATCGCTAACCTGCAGGGCCGGTGTCGAAGCAGACTTCTATGCCTATTCCGATCAGGATGATGTGTGGGAAGCTGATAAATTATCGAGGGCATTGCAGTGGCTTACCACTGTGCCACCCAGTGTTCCAGCTTTGTACTGCTCGCGCACCCGATTGGTTGATGCCGAGAATAATGAAATCGGCATATCACCACTGTTTACCAAAACTCCTGCTTTCGCCAATGCCTTGATACAGAACATCGGTGGTGGCAACACCATGGTATTCAACAATGCTGCGCGAGAACTCTTGCGCGAAGCCGGGGAAAACAAGTCTGTGATCACCCACGATTGGTGGGCCTACATGGTGGTCACGGGCTGTGGCGGTCGCGTGTTCTATGACAGCAAGCCCACACTGCGCTATCGCCAGCACGGCGGTAACCTGGTGGGCATGAATGCCAACTGGGCAGCTCGTTCAAAACGTATCCGTATGCTGTTTCAGGGGCGCTTCAAGCACTGGAATGACTGCAACATCTCTGCGCTACTGACGCTAGAGCACAGGCTGACAACCGAAAACCGGGAAGTACTTCAGCGCTTTGCTGACGCCCGTGGTATGAGCCTTATCCCTCGCCTTATCCATCTAAAACGCAGCGGTATCTACCGCCAAACACTGCTGGGCAATATTGGCCTGATCGCTGCGGCTATTCTCGGGAAAATCTGACGCATGACTATTCTTGTAACCGGCGGAGCCGGCTTCATCGGCAGTAATTTCGTGCTCGACTGGCTGGCCCAGTCCGATGAGCCGGTGATCAACCTGGATAAACTGACGTATGCCGGCAACCTGGAAAACCTCGCCAGCCTGGAGGGTGATGCCAGGCATCTATTCGTTCAGGGGGATATTTGTGACAGCGCCCTGGTGACACGTTTGTTGGCTGAACATCAGCCGCGGGCCATTCTCAATTTCGCTGCGGAGTCTCATGTCGACCGATCCATCCATGGGCCGGAAGATTTTATCGAGACCAACATCGTCGGCACCTTCCGTCTGTTGGAAGCTGTACGCGCTTATTGGAAGGCGCTTGAACCGCAGGCGCAGCAGGCGTTTCGTTTCCTTCATGTGTCGACAGACGAGGTCTATGGCTCTTTGGGCAAAGACGAGCCGGCGTTCACCGAAAAACATCAGTATGAGCCCAACAGCCCATATTCGGCCAGCAAGGCGGCCAGCGACCATTTGGTGCGTGCCTACCATCACACCTACGGCCTGCCAGTGCTCACCACCAATTGCTCGAACAACTATGGGCCGTATCATTTCCCGGAGAAGCTCATCCCGCTGATGATCGTCAACGCCCTGGCCGGTAAGCCTCTGCCGGTGTATGGCGATGGCCAGCAGATCCGCGACTGGCTTTACGTCAAGGATCACTGCAGTGCCATCCGCCGAGTGCTTGAAGCAGGCGTGCTGGGTGAGACCTACAACGTGGGTGGCTGGAACGAGAAACCCAACCTGGAAATCGTGCGGACGGTATGTGGCCTGCTGGACGAGCTGCGTCCGCGCGCCGACGGCCAGCCGTATCAGCAGCAGATTGCCTACGTTACCGATCGCCCAGGGCATGACCGCCGCTATGCGATCGATGCGACCAAACTGGCCACTGAGCTGGGCTGGAAACCCGCCGAAACCTTTGAGACCGGTATCCGCAAGACAGTGCAGTGGTATCTGGATAATCAAACCTGGGTGAACAACGTGCTGTCTGGCGATTACCGCCAATGGATGGAAACCAACTATCGCGGGCGCAGTGCATGAAAATATTGCTGCTAGGTAAAAACGGCCAGGTTGGCTGGGAGTTGCAACGCAGCCTGGCCCCTTTGGGTAGCCTGCTGGCTCTTGACTCCAAAAGCAGCGACTACTGCGGTGACCTGTCTGATCTCGACGGTCTGGCAGAGACCATGCAGTGTTGCGCGCCGGATGTGATCGTCAATGCCGCCGCCTACACCGCCGTTGACAAGGCCGAGAGCGATACTGACCTGGCCTTCCGGGTGAATGCCGAGGCTGTTGCCGTATTGGCTCGCGAAGCCAAGCAGTTGGGTAGTTTGCTGGTTCATTACTCCACCGACTACGTGTTTGCCGGTGATGGTGAACGCCCCTGGTGCGAAACGGATGCTGTTGCGCCCCTCAATCAATACGGTGCCAGCAAGCTGGCTGGCGAGCGCGCAATCCAGGCAAGTGGCTGCCTGCATTTGATCCTGCGCACCAGCTGGGTATACGCCGCGCGTGGCAACAACTTCGCCAAGACCATGCTGCGTCTGGCCCGTGAGCGCGATAGCCTCAGCGTGATTGCTGACCAGTTCGGTGCGCCGACCGGGGCTGAACTGCTGGCAGATGTCAGTGCACATCTCATTCGCTCGACCCTGAAACAGCCCCAGTTGGGCGGGCTGTATCACCTTGCCGCGTCCGGCGAAACCAACTGGCATGCCTATGCGCGCTTCGTTCTGGAGCGGGCAGCGGCCGAAGGTGTCGACCTCAAGGTGCACAGCAACCACGTTGTTGGCATCCCCAGCAGCGCTTATCCGACCCCGGCAAAACGGCCGAACAACTCACGACTCGATACACAGAAACTGCAAAAGGCCTTTGCGCTGAACTTGCCCGAGTGGCAAGTCGGTGTGGCACGGATGCTCACAGAAGTACTAGAGAAATGAACATGTTCAAACGTAAAGGCATCATCCTGGCAGGCGGTTCAGGCACTCGTCTGCACCCTGCGACCCTGGCGATCTCCAAGCAGCTCCTGCCGGTTTATGACAAGCCGATGATCTATTACCCGCTGACCACCCTGATGCTGGCGGGTATTCGTGAAATCCTGATCATTTCCACGCCGCAAGACACCCCGCGTTTCGAACAGCTATTGGGCGATGGTAGCAAGTGGGGACTCAGCCTTTCCTACGCTGTGCAGGCATCGCCGGATGGCTTGGCCCAGGCTTTTCTGATCGGTGAAGCGTTCATTGGCAACGATCTGGCGGCGTTGGTACTAGGTGACAACATCTACCATGGTCATCATTTCCAGGAGCTGCTGATGAGCGCGATGTCGCGCGAGCACGGCGCCAGTGTGTTTGCTTACCACGTACATGACCCCGAGCGTTACGGCGTGGTCGAGTTCGATGATCAGGGCAAGGCCATCAGCCTTGAAGAGAAACCGACGGTGCCGAAATCCAGCTATGCCGTCACCGGCCTCTACTTCTATGACAATCAGGTCGTGGAGCTGGCCAAAAGCCTCAAACCCTCCCCGCGTGGCGAACTGGAAATCACCGACCTCAATCGCCTCTACCTGGAGCAGGGCCAACTCAGCGTTGAAATCATGGGACGCGGATACGCCTGGCTGGATACCGGCACCCATGAGTCGCTGCTGGAGGCTAGCCAGTTCATCGCCACCCTTGAAAACCGCCAGGGCCTGAAGGTCGCCTGCCCGGAAGAAATTGCGTATCGCCAGAAATGGATTACGGCTGAAGAGCTTGAAAAACTCGCAGAGCCACTCGCCAAGAACGGCTACGGGCAATACCTCAAACGACTTCTGAGCGAGACTATTTACTGATGAAAGCAACGCCCTTAGCCATCCCTGATGTCATTCTGCTCGAGCCCAAGGTGTTTGGCGATGATCGAGGTTTCTTCTTTGAAAGCTTCAATCACCGCCGTTTTGAAGAGGCTGTCGGTAAGCCCGTCACCTTCGTGCAGGACAACCACTCACGTTCGGTGAAGAACGTATTACGAGGCCTGCACTATCAGATCCAGCAACCGCAGGGAAAGCTGGTGCGGGTCGTGCAAGGCGAAGTATTCGATGTCGCCGTGGATCTGCGCAGAAGCAGCGCAACCTTCGGTCAGTGGGTGGGTGCTCACTTGAGTGCTGAAAACAAGCATCAACTCTGGGTGCCCGAAGGTTTTGCGCATGGCTTTGTGGTGCTGAGCGAAACAGCTGAGTTTCTCTACAAGACGACCGACTACTACGCGCCAGAGCATGAGCGCTGCATTCGTTGGGATGATGCAGCACTTCAGATCAATTGGCCTGAAGGTATAAAGCCTCAGTTGTCAGAAAAAGACAGCAAAGGCCTTTCTTTTTATGAAGCAGATGCGTTTGGCTGACTTAGGAAGAAAGAGTAAAAATTGAAAATCATAAAAGAATTTATAGTCTTTTTACGGCATGTATACAGCAGTAAAGAGTTGTTGCTTACGCTTGTAAAAAATGACTTTCGTAAACAATATCTGGGCTCTTATCTAGGACTTGTATGGGCGTTCGTCCAGCCGCTAACGTTTATGCTGGTGATCTGGTTTGTTTTTGAAATGGGGTTCAGGGCGGGGCCGACTCAGGATGGTACGCCGTTTTTCTTATGGCTGACCTGTGGGATGGTGCCTTGGCTATTCATATCAAATGCAATCATCAGCGGCACTGGTGCAGTAATTAATAATACCTTTATGGTCAAGAAGGTGGCTTTTCGAGTCAGTGTCTTGCCGTTGGTGGACATAGGCTCGGCGTTGATCATACATATTGTGCTGGTGTTATTTTTGGTACTGGCATTACTGGTTTATGGGTACAGGCCAACGTTGTATTGGTTGCAGTTACCTTTTTATATGGCATGTTCTATTGCATTTTTATTAGGGGTGACTTGGCTAACCTCAGCAATACGTGTGTTTATTAAAGATATTGGCAATTTTGTCGCAGTGCTGATGCAGATCGGATTTTGGGCCACACCCATATTCTGGTCAGTAGAGATGCTCTCGCCACGTTTGCAGACGGTTATCCAGGCAAACCCTGCCTTTTATATCGTGAGTGGCTATAGAGATACCTTTATCACCGGCGTCTGGTTCTGGGAAAGACAGAATCTGACCCTTTATTATTTTGGTATGACGTTGGTTTGCATGGCGTTGGGGGCGTTGGTCTTCAAGCGGCTCAGGCCTCACTTTGGGGATGTGCTCTGATGAGTAACGACGTCGCTATAAAAATTCAGGGCCTTACTAAAATCTACAAGCTTTACGAGAGCCCTATGAGCCGGTTCAAGGAAGCCCTGCATCCATTCAAAAAAAAGTACCATCGAGACTTCCATGCACTGAAGAATCTTAGCCTGGAAATCAAGAAAGGTGAGTGTGTTGGCATCATTGGCAAAAACGGCAGCGGTAAGTCCACGCTGCTTAAAGTCATCACCGGTGTGCTCACCCCCACCAGCGGCAGTGTGACTGTACAGGGTAAGGTGTCTGCAATACTGGAGCTGGGTGCTGGCTTCAACCCCGAAATGACGGGGGTTGAGAATATCTATTTGAATAATGCCTTAAATGGTATGAACAAGGTTCAGACCGATAAAAAGATCAAGGAAATAATAGATTTTGCCGATCTTGGAGATTTTATACGCCAGCCCATCAAAACTTACAGCAGCGGAATGAAAGCCAGGCTGGCTTTTGCGGTTTCTATAAATGTAGAGCCAGATATCCTCATTGTTGATGAGGCGTTGAGTGTAGGTGATGCGTCATTTGGCCGTAAGTGCTTTGCCAAAATGGAGGAGATTCGTGCCAAAGGCGCAACTATTCTTTTTGTCAGCCACAGTGAAACCAGCATTGTAAATCTTTGCAGTCGGGCAATATGGATTAGCCGCGGTGAGCAGGTGATAGAAGGGCCGCCTAAGTTAGTGACGGGCTTGTACGCAAAGCACGTTAATGAGGCCGTGCTCAATAAGCAGAAAGTTATGCTTGAATACCAGGAATTGTCTTCGTCGCTTGATAACACGATAGCGCCAAAGGTCAATCCAGGAGAGCTTGCCTCGACAGCTAAGTACTTTCCACCGACCAATCCACCTAAGAATAAAAAAAATGAGCGGATAGAGTATTACGATCCACAATTCACATCGCAGTCTGCGGTTTTTTATGAGGAAAAGGGCGCTAGAATTAGTGATGTAAAAATTACGACTGTTGATGGTGTAGAGGTTAATGCTCTTTTGCATGGTGGTCATTATATTTACACGTATAAAGTGAGGTTTTTTAAAGAGTTCGAGGGTTTGCGCGTTGGATTCTTGATTAAGAATGTTCAAGGAATAGCTTTGGCTGGTGGTTCAAAGGAAATTGAAGGCGTGGGGCAAAGTATAACCGTCAAATGGACTTTTAAAGCATGTTTTGGTGCAGGTGCCTATTTCGTCAACGCCGGAACGAGTTCAAATGGCGAGCATATTCACCGCATACTTGATGCATACTCTTTTAAGGTTTTGAGGTCAAGTGATATATTTACCGGTTTGGTGAATTGTATTTTGGGGTGTGAGGTGCAGAGTGATTGATTTTTTATGTATTGGTGCTCAAAAGAGCGGTACGACACTCCTGTATGAACACTTAAAACAATCTAGTGATATTTTTCTGCCGAACAAAAAAGAGCTTCACTTTTTTGATAATGACAAAAATTATATGAAAGGAGTGCGCTGGTATGAGCACTTTTTTTTGGAGGCAAAAAGAGAACAGTTAAGAGGTGAAGTAACGCCGGCTTACCTTTTTTTTAAAGATGTGCCTGTAAGAATAAGGCATACCATATGCAGCTATAATAAAATCAAATTTATTGTGCTGCTTCGAAATCCAGTTCACAGAGCATATTCTCAGTATAACATGTCGTTGTTGATGAAAAAGAAAGAGGGTCTTTCTTTTGAGCAAGCCTTGTTTTACGAGAGGTACAGACTCGATGATTATGCGGGTAAGATTAATTATAGTTATCTGTCTCGTGGTTTTTATTCTGGGCAAATCATTAATTATTTCAAGTATTTTAATCGAGATCAGTTTAAATTTATTTTGTATGAGGATTTTGTAAATAATCAATGCCGGGTTGTTAATGATATCCTATCTTTCTTGGGTGTGAGAGAAATTAATACCCTGTCGGATAAAGCTGTTTTTAGAAATGAGTACGGCCCTATGGATCCAGGCACTGAAAACATATTATTTGAAATATATAGTAAAGAATTTAGTGTGTTGGAGGGTATGTTGGGTATTGATTTGAGTGTGTGGCGAGAAGGAAGGGCTTGATATGAAACGGACTTGCATATTAATTCTGGGCATGCACCGCAGTGGCACATCAGCTTTGTCAGGGGTTTTAAATATTCTCGACGTTTATTTGGGCTCTAGTTTGATTGGGGCTATGGAGCAAAATGCAAAAGGATTTTACGAGAATGTTTTTTTAAATCGAGTGAATGATCGGCTGCTCGGTGAGATTGGTAGTGGTTGGGATGATGTTTTTTTTGACGAGCGGAAGTTGGAAAAAATTGAATGCCTTTCGGAATTAAAGGATGTTTTGGTTCAGGAGTTTCGGTTTAGTAAACTCTTTGCTATAAAGGATCCCCGGTTGGCGTATTTGTTTCCTTTGTATGCCAAGGTTCTTTCAGATCTAGATGTTGAAATTAAAGTGGTTATCCCAATTAGAAATCCTCTGGAAGTAGCTGAGTCGCTCAGGGCGCGCGATGGTTTCAGCTCTGAAAAAGGCTTGCTACTTTGGGCGTATAATTTTTTGCTGTCGGAGAAGCACAGTCGAATATTTCCAAGGGTTTTTACTCAGTTTGATGATCTGCTTAAATTTCCTGATAAGACTATCAGTCTGATCGATCATAAGCTGGGCCTTGATCTCTCCTCGAAGCTTGAGTCAAAGAGAGAGCTTCTGGATGGGTTTCTGACGCCTAGCTTGAAGCACCAGAATATATCGATCGATAATTTTTCTGATGGTGTGCCGAAAATAGTTAGAGATATTATTTTGCGGGCGCCCCTTTTGAATGAAAATAATCTCTCCGAAGAATTTGACTCGTTGCGTAAAGAGCTATTCTGTAATCAAGCGTTGTTTTATAACTCAGATATTGTTAGCGATTTAAATGAGTTGGATGCTGCCAGGCAAAGTGCGAGCGTAAAAGATCAGGCATTGGATCAAGCGATGCAAGAAATGAACGCGAAAGATCAAGCACTTGATCGTGCGATACAGGAAATGAGCGTGAAAGATCAAGCACTGGACCGTGCGATGCAGGAAATGAGTGTGAAAGATCAAGCGCTGGACCGTGCGATGCAGGAAATGAGCGTGAAAGATCAAGCACTGGACCGTGCGATGCAGGAAATGAATGAGAAGTATCAAGCATCGCTTCAACTCAAACTGGAACTGGATGCTAAGTGTCAGGCGTTAGAACAAGCTAATCAAACTCTTGATGAAGAACGTCGGTATTTGCAGGAGCAGTTGCTGACGCTTAATAGTAATTATTTGAAGGTTACCAGCAGTAAATCTTGGTTGCTTACTAAGCCACTACGTTTTCTTCGTAGAAGTACGCTAACAAAACCTAATATCTTTATTAGGCGTATTGTATCCAGTGGGGCTCGTTCATTATGGCAAAAGTTGCCCTTGGCAATGAGCACCAAACAAAAGTTTAAAGGTGCAGTCTTTACGGCGCTGCCGACTTTTTTGGGGTGGAGTCAGGCATACCGTAGCTGGCTTAGCACAAAAGCACCTATACATTACAACTTGCCAAGAAGTTATAATGTTTTGCCTGCTCAATCTCAGTTGCAGGCGACCAGTGACGAGTACGTTCCCCTGCTGCAAGCCGCTCCTCTTAAAGACAAACCGGTGAGGCTGATTTGCTTCTACCTGCCACAGTTCCACCCTATCGCAGAGAACAATGCCTGGTGGGGCGAAGGCTTTACCGAATGGACTAATGTCCAACCGGCCCAGCCGCAGTTCGCGGGCCACTACCAGCCCCATGTTCCAGGGGAACTGGGTTACTACAGCCTGCTTGACCCCACCGTACAGCGACGGCAGATCGAATTGGCGAAACTCTATGGAGTTGAGGGCTTCTGTTTCTACTTCTACTGGTTTGGCGGCAAGCGCCTGTTGGAAAAGCCCCTTGAAAACTACCTGAGTGATAGCAGCCTGGATCTCCCCTTCTGCCTTTGCTGGGCTAACGAAAACTGGAGCCGGCGTTGGGACGGATTGGACAGTGAAATTCTGATCGCTCAACAACATTCGCCGGAGGACGACTTGGCCTTTATTAGCCATATCGCTCAGTACATGCGCGATTCACGCTATATACGCATCGATGGCAAGCCCCTACTCCTAGTCTATCGTCCGAGCCTGCTGCCCTCGGCCAAGGAAACCTCGGAGCGTTGGCGTACTTGGTGCCGGATCAACGGCATCGGTGAGATTTACTTGGCCTATACGCAGTCCTTTGAGACGGTCGATCCTGCCAAGTATGGATTCGATGCCGCCATTGAGTTTCCGCCGAACAACTCCGCGCCAACAAATATTACCGAGCAGGTTGAACCGCTCAAGAAAGGCTTTTCATGTAACGTCTACGATTGGCGTATCTTCGTCGAACGCAGCAACAACTATAAAACGCCTGGATACCCTCTGTTCCGTGGAGTCTGTCCAGCCTGGGACAACACGGCTCGGCGTAAGAACAACAGTTCAATCTTGCTTAACAGTTCGCCGCTGGGGTATCAGCAATGGCTTTATAACGCAATCGATGATACATGTGAGCGCTTCACAAAACCGGATGAGCGGCTGGTTTTTATTAATGCTTGGAATGAATGGGCGGAGGGCGCCCATCTAGAACCTGATCAGCGTTACGGCTATTCCTACTTAGAAGCAACTCGTATGGCATTGGTGCGCAAAAAGTTGACGACAGCCTTGCGTAGTCCGCGCCAGGGTCGCTCGTTGGCTATCGTTGTACATGCATTCTACGAAGATGTGTTCGACCAAATACTGGCGTACCTAGAAAAAATTCGCTCGATACCATTCAAGCTTTATGTGACAACTCCACACTCATTACAAATGTCTATCAGGCACAAGCTTTCGCAGCGGCAGCATGACTTCACTCTGCTCCCTGTAATAAATCGAGGTCGTGATGTACTGCCGTTCGTTCAAGTTCTGCCTGATGTAATTAAAGGTGAGCATGATTTCTTGGTTAAGATTCATACAAAAAAATCTGTCCATAGATCGGATGGCGAAGCATGGCGTCAGGAGCTATTTGAGCAACTTATTACTGAGGAAGCTATAACCAGTTCGCTAGAAACTCTGGAGCGGAACCCTGAACTGGGGATTCTCGGGCCAACGGGACATATTGTTCCAATGAGTTACTACTGGGGGTCAAATGCCTCTCGGACTGAAAAATTGGCAGCTAGGCTTGGTGTGGAAAGTTCAGTTTTGCAAGATTTGAATTTCGTTGCCGGAACGATGTTTATCGCTCGAGTAGATGCACTTTCTCCGATATTGAATCTTGCTATATCCGAAAATGATTTTGAAGTTGAGGCAGGTCAAGTTGACGGTACATTGGCACACGCGATTGAGCGGCTTTTTGCAGCAAGCGCATATGCAATAAATCAAAAGACCACATGTAAAAAAAATAAAAGTATTAAGAGCTACGCTTACGCGGAGAAAAAATAATTCATGGAAAGAATCATATTTCTACACATTGGATTTGGTAAAACGGGAACCACGTCCATACAGCATCACCTAAACACGCAAAGACATGTTCTTTCAAAATATGGAATATTATATCCGTTAGCTGGCCAGCAAAATTCTGGTCATCACCTGTTAGCAAAATTAGGGTCAAATGAAATACAGGACGCAGTTCTCGAAGAATATAATAAATTGTTGCTGGAAATAAGCTCGTCAGATTGTCAAAAAATAGTACTAAGCTCGGAAAACTACTGTTTTATGAGTGGGCAATATGTGGCGCATCTCAGGGAGATTTTTTCAGAATTTGAAGTCAAGGTGATCTTTTATGCTAGGCCACAGGTAGAGCTCATCGAAAGTACCTACCTTGAATGGGTGAAAACTGGAAAGAAATATACTCGCACGGTTGATGAGTTTTTCAGATTGCACTCACATGGGTTTAACTTTATTGAAAGACTGGAGCCATGGAGGAACTCTTTTGGTGCAAAGAATATAATGCTTCGCCACTACAGTTCGCGCATTAAGAACTGTGACTCAAGAACTGATATTCTTGAAGCAATTCAGGCCCCAGAGAATTTGGTTCTAGAGATAAGTACTGAGGGTGCAAGAAATTTAAACCTAAGTATATCGCCAGATGTTACTGAGCTTGTATATAAAATTGACCAGCTACAGCCGGAAAAAAAGCAGCGTGTAGAAATAATTAATGAAATATTGGCTCTTACTGCGAAGCTTGATGTTAGTAAGCGTGGCTCATTAATGTCAGAGGCTCTTGCCAAGGAAATTACGGAGTTTTATAAAAGCTCAAATGATGAGTTAATCGCAAAATACGGTGCGGAGGCTAGCTATGTTTGAATACAGTGGTACATGCCCTATTTGCGAAGAAAAGTCGCACTTTTCCTCGCAGAATAATTGGTTTCGTGATTTTCTTGTCTGTGAGAGGTGTAAATCTATCCCGCGCGAAAGGGCGCTAATGCATGTTATAAAAATGTTTTATCCGAATTATAAAAGTCTAAAAATTCACGAGTCGTCACCAGCAAATCGTGGTGCAAGCCCTAAGCTGCGTAGAGAATGCTCAGATTATAGTGCCTCTCAATTTTTTCCTAATATTCAGCCGGGATCAATACACGCCTCTAGCGGGTTTCGTTGTGAAAACCTGGAAGCCATGACTTTTGCCGATCAGAGTTTCGATCTTTTTATTACGCAGGATGTAATGGAGCATATTTTTGACTCGGAGAAAGCATTTAAAGAGATTGCCAGAGTGCTTAAACCCGGTGGCGCCCATATATTTACTGTGCCTCTGATCAATAAAGGCAACAAGAGCGAGCGCTGGGCTTCTCGTACAGAAGAGGGTGAAATCATTTATCACCATGAGGCCGAGTATCACGGCAACCCTGTTGATGACAAAGGCGCCTTGGTCACTATGCATTGGGGCTATGATATTGCTGGCTATATATCGGATGTGGCAAAAACTCCGACAACTATTATAATGATTGATGACATTGATCATGGCATCCGAGCTGAGTATATTGATGTGCTGGTAAGTCGTAAATCCTAAGCTGAGTGATTGTTTTCTTAAGAACATTTCTCACTGGATAACTAAACCTTGGTGGTTGCAGGACTTGCTCAGCTTTAGGCGGCGGTCTAAATTATCACTCTAAGCCCTTGTTGTTGCATTTGAATTTTTGTCGGTAGCAATGGTTTTGAGTACCAATTCCAGTATTTTCGATATGTCCATCTGGGTTGTGTCGATAGAGATAGCGGGTTGGAGCGGCGCTTCATAAGGGCTGCTCACGCCTGTCATATTGGGCAGCTGCCCAGCGCGTGCCTTCTTGTAAAGCCCTTTCGGATCACGCTGCTCGCACACGGCCAGCGGCGTGTCGACGAACACTTCGATAAAGTTATCTTCTCCGATCAGCTCCCGGGCCATCTGGCGTTCTGCCCGGAAGGGGCTGATAAAGGCGGTCATCACGATCAGCCCGGCATCCATCATCAGTTTGGCTACTTCAGCCACACGTCGAATATTTTCCACCCGGTCGGCATCGGTGAAGCCCAGGTCCTTGTTCAGGCCTTGGCGAACGTTGTCGCCATCGAGGATATAGGTGCGTTTGCCTAGTGCGAAAAGTTCTTTCTCCAGGGCGTTGGCGATGGTCGATTTTCCCGAGCCGGAAAGGCCGGTGAACCAGATGACCTTGCCTTTATGGCCATTGAGGCGTTCGCGGTCCTCGCGGGTAATGCTGAGTGCCTGGCGGTGTACGTTCTGTGCGCGGCGCAGGTTGTGGCGGATCATGCCGGCGGCGACGGTGTTGTGGGTGTATTTGTCGACCAGCAGGAATCCGCCCAGGGTGTTTGATTGAGCGTAGGTATCGAAAACCAGTGGCTTGCTCAATGCAAGGTTTGCTACTGCGATGTCGTTAAGCCGCAGTTGGCGGCACGATTCATGAGCTTGAGTGTTGACGTCTATGCGGTGCTTCAGTGCGGTAAGGCTGGCGCTGGCCCATTGGTTCGCCAGTTTGATCTCGTAGGAGCGGCCTATCAGGCCAGGCTCGTCGTGCATCCAGACCAGGGTGGCTTCGAACTGGTCGGTCATTTCCAGCGGTTGCTCAGCGCGAGCCAGTATGTCGCCTCTTGAGGAGTCGACTTCTCGGTCCAGCACCAACGTGATTGCATCACCCGGGTTGGCACAGTCGAGATCACCGTTGGCGGTGACGATGCGTGCGATTTTGGCTGTTTGCCCGGAGGCTGTTACTCGCACTTCGTTGCCGACTGCTAACTGGCCTGAGGCCAATGTGCCGCTGAAGCCCCGGAAGCTGGCATCCGGGCGGTTGACCCATTGAACGGGAAAGACCGTTTTGAATTCCTTCGGGGGACGAGGGTCGATGGTTTCCAGGCAGGCCATGAGGGTCGGGCCCTGGTACCAGGGCGTATGCGCCGAGCGTGAGGTGATGTTGTCGCCTTTGAGAGCCGACAATGGGGTGGCGGTGATGCTGTCGAATCCCAATGGCTCAGCCGCTGTATTGAATGCAGCCAGGGTATCAGCGAACACCTGGGGGTCATACGCCACCAGATCCATCTTGTTGATGGCCAGGATGATGTGCTTTATGCCCACCAGTGACGCCAGGTAGGCGTGCCGGCGGGTTTGCGTCAGCACGCCCTGGCGCGCATCGACCAGCAGTACCGCAACGTCGGCGGTGGAGGCTCCTGTGATCATGTTGCGCGTGTATTGCTCGTGGCCAGGGGTATCGGCCACGATGAATTTGCGATGCGGTGTGGAGAAGAAACGATAGGCCACATCGATGGTGATGCCCTGTTCTCGCTCTGCTGCCAGGCCATCTACGAGCAGGGCGAAGTCAATGTCGTTACCTTGCGTGCCATGGCGCTTGGAGTCAGCCTGCAGCGCACCCAACTGATCGTCGAAGACCTGTTGGGCTTCCCAGAGCAAGCGGCCGATAAGCGTGCTTTTGCCATCATCGACGCTACCGCAGGTGATAAAGCGCAACAGGTCCTGATTGGCTTGCTGTTCGAGCCATTCGCTCAGTGTAGTGGTCTTGTGGGTGTGCTGTGCGGGCGAGGTGCTTTTCTTGAGACGTGCCATCAGAAGTAGCCCTCTTGTTTTTTCTTCTCCATGGAGCCTGCGCTATCCGTATCGATTCGACGGCCCTGCCGTTCGGATTGTCGTGTGTTGATGATTTCCAGCAGGATGTCTTCCGGCGTCTGCGCTTCTGATTCCACTGCCCCTGTCAGCGGGTAACAACCTAGCGTGCGAAAACGCACTTTGCGCATCTGAATGTCTTCGCCGGGCAGCAGTTTGCAGCGCTCGTCGTCGACCAGCATGATCATCTCGGGCCGCACGACAACAGGCCGCAACTTGGCATAGTACAGGGGCACCATTGGGATGTTTTCCAGGTAGATGTAGTGCCAGATATCGAGTTCGGTCCAGTTCGACAGGGGGAATACTCGAATGCTGGCATCCTGGCTTTTGCGGGTGTTGTAGAGGTTCCAGAGTTCCGGGCGCTGGCTTTTCGGATCCCAGCGATGGGTTGCGCTGCGAAACGAGAAGATGCGCTCCTTGGCGCGGGACTTTTCTTCATCGCGGCGCGCGCCACCAAACACGAGGTCAAATTTGTACTTGTCCAGCGCCTGTTTGAGCCCTTCGGTTTTGGTGATGTCGGTATGCAGCGAGGAACCATGATCGAAGGGGTTGATATTCTTTTCGATGGCTTCCGGGTTGGTGTGTACCAGCAAGTCCATACCGCTTTCACGTGCCATGAAGTCACGGAACAGATACATCTCCTGAAATTTCCAGCGTGTGTCTACATGCAGTAACGGAAAGGGCGGCGGTGAGGGGAAGAAGGCTTTGCGGGCAAGGTGGAGCATCACGCCACTGTCTTTGCCGATGGAGTACAGCATCGCCGGATTCTGCGCCTCGGCCACTGCCTCACGGATGATGTGAATGCTCTCTGCTTCCAGGCGCTTGAGGTGCGGGGATAGTTCGGATGCCGCCTCGGCGGAGATTGAGTCGAACCTGGGGACCTTGAGATTGGCCGGTAGCACCGGCTGGTAGGCATACACACAGAAGTGGATATCAGGCATCTCGCCCACGTTGCGCATCGAGGCTGCCAACGAGCCATGCGGAAACACCGCGACGGGCTTACCGATGTGTTGTTGCAATGCGACACAGGCCGTGTGGATTGTCTCCCTCTCGACATTTGCCAATGGCACCCAGAAGCGCGCCCCCCGGGCATCGTTTGCGTGCAGGCAGGGCTTTCCGCTGGGTAATGGGCTCAGTTGAACGAACAGCACTCTATCGCGGCGTTTGCGCGCTTGCTCCATGGCCCAGGCCAGTACGATTTTGTTGGGGGCGCGGCCATGCTCGTCTTGCAGTGCTTCTTCAGCCAATTCAGCAGGCAGCAGACCCTGAGCGTTCAGGCGGCGCTCGGCCGTGCGCTTGGTATCGGCCTCGCCGCACGCTTGGAGGTATTCGTAGGCGAGATGGGTATCCCAGACCTGTTCAGCCTCGAGCCCTGTAAAAGCATCTGCAGTGGCTGTCGTAGTTTGGGTCATGTTGATTCCGGGCAATAAAAACTGCGTGATAAGATTCGTCGATCAAATTTAATCACAGGGATTTACATTATGCGACAGCATGTATCGATCGACTTGGCTGCTCTCTTGTTGCCAATCGCTCGTCAGGCGGGTGATGCCATCATGTCGATTTACAGCGGCGGGCAGAGCGGTGTCCGTGAGAAGGCGGATCACAGCCCGGTCACCGAGGCTGATTTGGCCGCTCATGTTGTCTTGTCCAAATCCCTCGGTTCCTTGTCGCCGGGCTATCCAGTGGTGTCGGAAGAAGATGAGCGTTCGCTGGCGCATCGCAATGGCTCGGGGCGCTTTTGGTTGATCGATCCACTTGATGGCACCAAGGAATTCATCGCGCGTAATGGCGAGTTCACGGTCAATATCGCTCTCATCGATCAGGGCCGCAGTGTGTTGGGTGTGGTCTATGCACCTGCTATCGACTGCATGTATTGGGGTGGCGCCGGCCTGGGGGCATTCAGAGAGACAGCTGCAGGTACGCAGCCGATCAAGGTCAGCGCGGCTGAACCGGATGATGGTTGCCGCGTTGTGGCTAGCAAGAGTCATCTGAACGAAGAAACACAGGCATTCATCGAGCGGCTTGGATCGGTCAGCCTGATACAGGCTGGTAGCTCTTTGAAGTTTTGCCGAGTGGCAGAGGGCTTGGCTGATATCTATCCGCGCCTGGCGCCTACGTGTGAATGGGACACTGCGGCTGCACAGGCGGTGCTTGAAGCCGCAGGGGGCGTAGTGCTGGATCTGGAGGGTGACCCCTTGCGTTACGGCAGGCCCGATGTTCTGAACCCCTCTTTTGTTGCTGCGCGCAGCGCCATGCTGATCCCTGCATGATTGATTGGACATATTCGCTGGCAGGTGCGCTGACCGGTTTTGTCGTTGGCTTGACGGGGGTTGGCGGCGGCGCCTTGATGACGCCAGTCCTGCTGCTGGTATTTGGGGTGTCGCCAGTTACTGCAATTGCAACCGATTTGTGGTTTGCCGCCATCACCAAGCTGGTGGGCGCGCGTGTTCATCATGCCAACGGTCAAGTGGACTGGCAGGTAGCCAGGCGCTTGTGGTTGGGCAGTCTGCCCCTGGCCTTGTTCGTCGTAGTGCTTGTCAGCTTTGGAGCGCAGGTGGCCAAGGTGGAATGGCTAAGCAAGGCAATTGGTGTGGTGGTTTTGATCACTGCCGTGGGACTGTTGGCGGCACCAAAGCTGATGGCATATGCGCGAAACCGTCGCGTCAGCCAGGCAGAGCACTTCAAGGCCGTGCAGCCTGTCCTGGCCGTTATTTCAGGTGCTGTGCTGGGGCTCTGTGTGGCCTTGACCTCTGTTGGTGCTGGCGCGCTGGGTAGCGTGATGCTGCTGTTTCTCTACCCTCTGCGCATGACTCCCCATCGCCTGGTGGCCACCGATATCGTGCATGCCATTCCGCTCGCTGTCGTAGCGGGGCTGGGCTATCTGTTTGCCGGGATGGTGGATGGGTGGATGTTGATAAGCTTGTTGCTGGGTTCGATCCCGGCGGTGCTGCTGGGGAGCTTGCTGGCCGGAAAAATCACCGGGCGCTGGATTCAGATTGCGTTGTCGCTGGTTCTGATGGTGGCAGGCGTGAAGGTACTTGCATGACGTTCGCTGGTACGCATCTGCTGAAGCGTGTCTCGGGATCAGTTGGCTAAAGCTGCGGCGGTGTCCCGGTTCAGGGAGGGCTTTCTGGCCTGTCTGCTGCGCAGTTCGTGCGGTCATTCGTTCCAGGCCAAGTAGCTCTTTTTTCAAAGCCGCGCTTGCTGCCGACATGTCGGCATTGTCTGAAGGCCTTGATGGGCGTGTCTTCGAAGTTTCAGTGCCTTGACGCTACGGCTTCAGATATAGCGGTCTAGGGCTTTAGGCGGGGGAGGCTTGCGCGAGGTAGTGATTGAGAGCCTTCTCCAGCACTAGGCTCTTCGGGCTGCTGAGCTCAATAGAAGCGCCACGCATCATTTCTTCTTCGGTGCAGCGTGCCGTGTCCTCGGTAGTGCATTTGGTTCGGAAGGACTTGGAGCAGGTTGGCCAGCCGGTCTTGTGGATGACTGCTTTCCAGGTACCAGAAGGGGTTTTTACGAGGGGCGCTATATGTTCTCCGGGGGATCGGTACGGGACTGTACCGAAGCTATACCTCGGGAACATCTGATTACGGGGTTAGGAAATTCCAAAGCCCGTAAAGGCTTGATGTAAGTGGTGCCGGCACCAGGAGTCGAACCCGGGACCTACTGATTACAAGTCAGTTGCTCTACCAGCTGAGCTATACCGGCACGGAAGGGCCGCCATTATATCCATTCATCGGCCCGAGTAAAGCCGGGATCGAGCCAGGTTTTTCCGGACTCGGCTATCAAGGGTCATTGGCTTATGCACAAATAGAAGGCGCTGGCGGCGACTTCGCACCCTGTCTGTGCGTTTGCTCACGATTTTTCGCAAGTCATTGTTTTTTCTGAATCTTTAGGCGCTGTTCGAAAAATGATCAGCTGTCTACGAGGCCATTCACAGGTGGCTTTACAGCATTTGCCCAAAAAGGATCAACAGAGTTATCCACAGCTTCTGTGCGCAACTCGCGGGCGCTCGGCCAGCAGTAGCAGGTTGCGGGGGCTCAGCTGGTAGTCGCAGAAGGTGCCCAGTCGGACGCGGTAACCCTGGTCTTCCAGATACAGGGCACGGTCCAGCAGCAGCCAGAGTTCCAGTGGCCGACGGAACAGGTTGCGTAGCAGCTCCAGGTTGCGCACTTCGGCCAGGCGTTGCCAGCCTTGCGCTTCCAGGGCAACCCAGTCCTGCTCGCCCGGCAAAGGTACGCCCCTGAGCGTGGCGAGGTCATGGCAGAAGCGGGCGAAGGGTTTGCCGAACCACTCGCTGGGCAGCGATGGCGTTGGCAGGTATTCGTCGATGCCGCGCAGTTGGCGTTGCAGCAGGTCGAAGGCCAGGCGCCAGGCCATCGACTGGTCGCGTTGTCTACGGACCCGCGCGCTTGCCGTGACTGTCTCGCTTAGCGGCAAGCCCAGGTCGTCGCGTGAAAGCTGCAGCGCCGATGCCTGTGCGGCGGCCGAGAGCGCTTGGTACTGCACGCCGGCAATACGGTTGTAGCAGCAGGGCGCCACTGCCAGTTGCGTGCATCCCTTGCGGCTGGCCAGTTGCAGCAGGCGTACGTGAAGATCACCACAGGCATGCAGGGCAACCGGGGTGTGTTTTTCCTGCAGGCGCTCGCTGCAGTCGTCGGCCAGCACATCCTGTTGAAGATGCTCGGCATTCAGTCGCAGCCGTGCGCTCAAGGCACTTCCTGACGCGACCAGCGAAGGGTCGTACTCCAGGCAGGTCAGGCGCTGATCGTCCTGGGTCAGCCAGCGACCGAGATGTCCCTTGCCTGAGCACCAGTCGAGCCAGTGCGAGGGGCGCTGGCGAAACTGCAGATGACTGGCGAAGGCCTGGATCTGCGCCAGCTTTCTACCGGGCACATCGACGCTGAAGGCATGCGCACGCTCTGGGCTGTTCAGGCGCGGCAGTTCGCCCAATTGGCTGAGCGCCTGCGCCTGGCGGGCCAGATCGGTGAAAGGGGCGGGCGCAATGAGTGCGAACAGTTCGCTGTCGCTGGCTTCAGCCTGCTCCAGAGAGCGACAGCGCAGCCAGGCGGCCAGCTCGGGCAGTTCGCTTTCCCAGGGCAGATGCAGGTGCTGGAACGGGCGTGGACGCCAGAGGGCCTGGTGCTTCAGGAGAAAGCCGTCCAGCGCCTGGAAGCGCGCGATCAGGTCGCCTGAGGTAAGAAGGGGCTCGGACATGGCGTCTATTGTCGGGAGTGCGGGCCACCCTTGCAGGCAGCCCGGCAGGCTTAGCGGCCCTGGCAGGCGTCGACGCGCAGCCAGCGTTCCAGCAGACGGAAGGCGCGCACCAGAACGAAGGCGATGGCCAGGTAGAACAGGCCGGCGGCGAAGAAGATTT
>VFQQ010001663.1_pt1 | contig 29361 bp, 49 predicted proteins | sample 3512341 | NCBI WGS metagenome assembly VFQQ01 (sample SAMN10412373, study PRJNA504923) | tailings metagenome | isolation source: Relicate 2 Philex TSF1 revegetated site | place: Philippines: Tuba, Benguet | collected 2017-08-29
CAGCCGGCGCTTCTGAAAATTTACACTGCCAAGCCAAGTCAGGTCGCAGGCCCCATTAATCAAGGCTCACCACTCCAAGCGAGTAGATGTCGATGTTGTTGGTGCAGGGTGCGGCAAGCAGCAGCTCGGGGGCAGCCCATGCCAGCGTCCCAGCGAACATGCTGCTTCCCGCTGCAAGAAGGGCCACGAGGGGAGGAAGACAGACATCTGCGATCAGGGCGCAGTGATTCTGTGCTAGCAAGCAATGCTGCCACTCATCCCTGCGCATCACCTCGATATCAGCACTCAACTTGCATTGCATCGAGCAGCGCGCGCTGTGCACGCCCTGCGACCAAACCATGAGCAGCGCACCCGACAGGAAGATGGCCGAGTGCAGGGCGGCGGTACCCACGTCCGCCAGCTTGGCCCGCCACTCGCGCGTGAGCAGCACGTTTTTAGATTTCAGGTCGCGATGCATCACGTTGCTTGCGTGCAGGTGTGCCAGCCCGGCGGCAATGTCAAGCGCCACCTGCCGGCCGCGCCGCCGCCAGCTCAGCTCACTGCTGCGGTCGCCGGACAGCGCAGCGCGCAGGTCGCCGCCCTGAGGTCAGTGATGCAGTGGGGCGGGTGCTGGTTTGAATGAGGTGGCGTGTAACAGCAGTGGGGCAGCAGCAGCAGTGCAGCACAGGGCAGCATGCCCAGGATGCCCAGCACACCCCAGCTGCCCACCTCCATCAGTTCCATGGCCACCACCAGCTGCTGCCCCACCACGCACGCGCCGTGCAGCCGCACCACCTGCAGCAGTTGAAGCAGCGAGCAGGGCAACCTTTGCTTCAGCCAATCTGCATGAGCGGAAGCAAAAGCATCTGCATAGCCGGTTGCTGCACTGCATGGCTATGCGGGTCCCAGACCTCAATTGCTCACTCCCCACCTGCGGGCTGTCGGCCAGGCGCTGCATCATGGACGCCTCCTTCAGGAACGCGTTCACGTCGCCTGCAGGGTGCAGTCCATGGCAGTGGTGGCACGAGCTTGCGTGCAACTGCTGAAGCAGCGTTGCTTGCAGCACTTGCTTGCAGCACCAGCCTCTGTGCAGTCTGCTAGAGCTGGATGCGGGACCTGGATGCAGCATGCAGGGGTTGCAACATGACATTGCCATCCGACCTGCCTGCTTGCAAGGCTTGCAAACTGGCAATACCATCCAACCCCTCACACCTGAGTCCAAGACTTTGAGGGCCACTGAGATGGAAGAAGGCGGGGTTTCCAGCCCGTTGCTGCTGCCGCCGGCTGTGCCATTGTGTTGGGACGAGAGCCCTGACGAGGCGGGGCTCAGGGACGTCTCTCTGCGGGCGCATTTCAACCAGCCGCGGTAGACGTGGCCTGCGCAGACAGGGTGCACGGTTAGCAAGGTTGTATGGTTGCAGTACGGATGGAGGTGAAGCTGCAACCTGCGCAACAGCTTGCAACAGCCGCTGGAGACCAGTGTGCACTATTCCACACGAGCCTGGCCGGGCTGACAGCGGCAGGCACGGCAGCACACCAAGGGCAGGCTCGTCAGCACAGCGGCCTGCGAGTGCTGCGGCCCTCACCGTAGCTGCCGCGCCCCAGCAGCACCAGCTTGCCGTCCAGGCCTTGCTCCAACACAATCCGATCCGGGTCAATAAACCATGCCGGCGGCTGCTTCTGAAGCGCCTCCAGCTTAGCTGCCAGATGCTCACTGTCCTCTGGTTTGCTGCCGCTGCCTCCAGCGCCGGCATTGGCTGCCAGCAGGCTGGCCGCTGCGCTAATGGTCAGTGTGCGGCTGCTGCCTTCGGTGTTGGACACAGGACTGCTCTGCGAGTGCAGGCGCCGCTTGGGCCCTCCAGCAAACGGATTGAACGGCGGCTGCGGCTGCATAGGGGTGGCGTGACGACAACAAAGTCAGCATATTAGCTTGCCTGCTGCCACAAGTGCACCGACGAGCTGTGCGCAGGCCTGCGATGCTGCCTGCTCCAGCGCCAAGGATCCATGGACCCGTGTGGCTAGCACTTGCCGTGCATGGCAGCCAGCAGGTGGGGTGCGCCCTACTCACCGGCAACCGTTCTCCAGAGCGCAGAGCGCCGCTGACTTTGTCCAAGCTGTCGCTCCCCTCTGTGCCCAATTCCTTGTCGCCTCCATCCAGCCGCTGCAGGCGGCGCTTGCGCGCCACATACCAGGCTGCGCCGACCAGAACTACTGCAGCCAGAAGGCAGGAGGGCAGGCAAGGCCAAGTATGCATGGCGGGCGATGGTCTGGCCAGGACTTGGGCACAACAACACCGCCTAGGATTGTGCTGCGTGGTTTTGTCGAGACCCAGTCAGCAGGAGCAGCACACTGTTGATATGCACACAAACGAGACGTCAGATTAATACTCAAATGCCAGCGCCGCCACGCCGCCCACCACTCCGCCGACGATTGCGCCCGTGTTGCTTCCGCCGCCGCTGCCGGCTGACTGCTCTCCCGGGCATGGCGGCAGCTCAGTGACTCGACCCATCTGCATGCAAAGGGATGGCAATGCAGCATGCCATGTGTCACACTGCAGTGGAGTTGTCAGCGGCCAGCCGTTGAGCAATGACTGCAACGTAATCAGCCAGATAGCGACGCTGGCATGCCTAACATCTTGGGGCTCACAGTGCACGGGGCCACGCTTGCAAATCAAAACTGCAACCATTGGCAGGACAAAAATGCACCTGTTGATTGTCACCCACGTAGCGCACCACCACCGGGGCTGTTGGCACCTGCAGCATTGTGGCACACATGCATCCATCTGCGAGAGCACGATCCAGCTGCAGCATACACCTACCTGCCCTTGCAAGGTTTGGCAGCACATGCATGCGCATGCCAAGTTGCATCCAGGCAGGCCTGCCCGCGGGCAGCTTGCCTGTCCGCAGAGCGCGGTGTTGCCGGGTTGGATCACGAGCTGCGACCGAGGCTCGTCCGGCCAGTATGGCAGTGGACCTGTGTGGTCGTGACAGCCAAGAGAGGCAGGCATGCATGAGAATGCGGCAGATGGGGGTCGCTGCCACAAGTGCCTGGTGTAACCAGCCGCTGCTGCCAACGGGGCGTGCCTGCCGCCTACCTGAGAGGTTGTTGTTTGCCACAATCAGGCCGGCCAGGTCGTAGGTGCCGAAAATCATGGTGGCAGGGATGGTGCCGGTCAGGCGATTGAACTCCAAGTCCTGGCGAGGCAGGGGCGAGCAACGGGCGGCAGCTGCGATGTTACAGCGGCAGGAGAGGGGCAGACATATGCAGGCAGCAGGCAGGCACTACTAGTGGCCTACTTGACATGCCTTCCAACTCGCTACCTCGGCGTGGCGGTAAATACAACATTCATTTCCAGCACTCACCACGGCTTGAAGGCTGGGCAGCGCAGTGAAGGCGCTGGGTATGGTGCCCGTGAGGCTGTTGCGCTGCAGGGAGCGCAGTTGGGTGGAGGATCCCTGAATCGTGAGTGGGCAGCCTCACAAGTGATGTCACCTGCAACCTAGCGGCCAGGTTGGGAAGAGTGCCTGCCACGGCATGCAACCCCAGGAGATGGCTGGTCGTCTGACTGGACCCTAATATTGCGAGAGGCACAAAATTGAAGCAATCACGCACCGAGAGAGTGATCGTTGTGATGTTGGCCGGCAGCAGCCATTGGTCAGGCAGTGTGCCGCTCAGGTTGCAGCGGCCCAGGTTGAGGAACTTCATCGAGTCTGGCAGGATCCAGTCCGGGCTGATGCTGCCGCCAAACGACAGCCCTGGGAAGTAGATGGCATTCATAGCTGCAGGGGGGGCACAGCAGAGCAGGGACTCAGGTCGGGTGTTGTGGGCTGGATGTGGTTCAGACAGACGGTTCCAGTGAGGCTGCAAATCGCACAGCAGTGGGAGTAGCTCGGCATCAAGCCCGAGCAGCTGCGACATGCGCCGCTACCACCAAACACTGAGGCTGCAGGTACATGCACTGGCTGCATCGATTGCCCATTCCAAACCAAAGCTGCTTATCCCTGCTGCCGCTCACTGTCGGGCAGGCGCCAGCCGGGCGGTATCGGCCCCGTCACGTTTGGCATTTCAGCAAAGTACAGCTGCTGCAACCTGCTGGGCAGCGGCCAGCCGTCGGGCTGGGGTGCCGTGCCCACAAGGCCCAGCCCGACCAGCTCACTGCAAAGGAGGGCACGTGGGTGGGGGCACAAGCTGTGAGCGCACCATGCAAATCATGCATTGGCTTGTTAGCGTTCCCACGCATCACAGCTGCCAACGAAACTGACAGCAGCTGCTGCAGCAGCAGCACAGCAGCGGCAGCAGCAGCAAGGCAGCAAGACAAACGCATGGTCGGCTCACATTGTGACGACTGTTCGGGATGCATCGCACGACACGCCCTGCCAGGCGCACGCATCGGTGCCCGCCTGCCACGTGGTCAGCACCTCATCGCCGTTTCCGAAGCTGGCTTTGAGTGCAAGCAGTGCCTCAGCATCGCTGGCATAGACAGCAGGTGCAGCCCTGCCGCCGGCCGGCAGCTGCAGCGCGAGCAGCAGGGCGGCGAGTGCGCGCGCCACGCGAGCAGGTAAGGCGCTGCTCCAACTCGCCATGCAGGCAGCGGGCGACCTGCTGCGTGCCTCCTGAACCTGCTGGGCCATTCAATCGAGCAGTGAGCAGAATAGGTGCCCACTGGCTGGCATTTTCGAGCGTGCCTGTTGAGCGCGGCCCCGGCGAGCGGCGGCGGGGGGACGCGGGCTCTCCCCACAACGTCAGGCGCCCCAGCTGCCTTTACCGTACTCGGTCCAGGCGCTCATCCCACTCACCTGGAGCTGTCAAGAGGCCAGGAAAGCACGCCAGCGGCGGCTGCCCCACGAGAGACGTCGCCAGTGCTCAGGCGGCCTTGCTGCTTCGGTTGCGAGCCGTGAATGGGCTGTGGCGAGCTGTAACAAGTGTGAGCTGACACAAAAGGCGCAGAGCCTGCGCGGCGCAAGACTCCCGCTGGCCACACGGCCGATGGCCGCCTTTCTCGCCGCTCTGTATGGCTTGTGAACCTGAGTGGATTATGAAGACATGCACGACCAGCGCAAGCACTTCTACCGCCACCCACATGAGCCCATGTGGCAACCACGCTGCGGCCACCGTACCATAGCTGTGTTCGGGCAGCATTCCAGCCGCCATGCCGCAGCCATCGCAGTAGCAAAGAGAGCAGTTACATTTGCCTGAAAGGGGTATGCAAGTGGGCAGTCGATGCCAGGCGGGCTGGGGCAGCGGGAGGCACAAAAAATGTCCGCGCAGCGGGGAGAGGTGCAAAGTGGGCTAGGTGCGGCGTCAAAGGTCTGGTCAAGAGGCAGGTCGGGCTGTGTGGAAGTAAAAATTGCAGTGCTGTTGGTGCGCATAGTACAGCCGGCTGAAGGGTGGCCACATGAACGCTCCGTTTTACAGCTCGTCCAAGGGCCGCACGCTGCAAGGGGCAAGGGCAGAAGCAGGCGCAGACAATTCACGATGCACGGACAAGCACAGAGGTGAGCATGGGCTGATCTGACAGATCGCGGCATGCGCGGATCAATCGATGGCAATCACAACCAGCTGCGGCGGCAGTACTGCACTGGCAGAGGTGAATCAAGCAAGCCTTCACTCTCCAGGTAATGCACGGGCCGGGCAGCACACCACTGCGCACCAACCCTCGCAGTTGCCCGTCATCACCAGCAAGCCACGCATGCTGAAAGGCTCACCGGCCGAAATCCCAGGCAAGATGCAGCATCAGCAATTAGAAGCAGCACCCAGGTGCAGCACCCAACACATTCACTCACCACACGCGGCGCGTCTCAACCGTCAGCCGAAAGTCGCATGAACCAGGGCTGGCCTCTGCTGCTGCCACCAGCCGCTCTTCGCCCTCCGGGGCGTCCTCCCGGCACGTGTATGTTACAGTGGCGCGGCTGGGGCCGGGGCAGTCCTCGTTTTTGAGGTAGGGCTCCCCGCCGTGGAAGACCTGCACCATGCGCAGAAAAAAATGTCAACAGTGTGGGGCTGTGCAGCACGGGCACGCAGCGGAGCAGAGGCAGGAGCACAGGGCGGAGAGCAAGCTGTGCTGCGCTGTACACAGGCATCAACAGCTGGATTCACACACTTCGGACACCAGCTTGTGGCACAAGCAGGGCAGCTGGCTGCGGCACAGCGTCCCGGGCTTGGGCTATGCGCCCACGCAGCTGCTGCTGGTGATGTGCCGGGCCAGCAGGCCGCAAGCAGGTCGCAGAGGCCAAGCCAACATCACAGCACAGCATGCGCGCACCTGCACGGTCTCGTTGCTCTGGTCTGGATCGTATGTGCCCAGGCTGTACATAAAGTGCTCCGGGAATTCTCGGATCATCACTTCAGACTTGTAGATGACCTGCAGCATAGTGGATAGTGTGCACAATCCATTCGAATTCCTGGCCCGCAGCTGCGGCTGAGAGGCGGCAGGGCTCGCGGCGGCAGGCCAGCCGAGGCTCGCCATGCACGGGGGGCGACCCAGGCAAGCTGCATGCAGCAGGCTTGCGGCACGTCCACGGACGCTGCAGCCTCAGAAGTGCCGCCAGGAGTCCAGCACCCACAGGCAGCAGCAGCCGCACCTGGTACTGCCTAAAGTGCAGCGGCGGGCCCTGCGGAGCGTCCGAGCCATCTGCTGCTTTGGGCGCAACATCCAACGTCACGATCGCCGCAGGGTCGTCCATGCTTAGCTGCGGCAGCGGCAGCGATTTGAGAGGAGTCAGCGACAGAGCAGCAGAACAAGAGCAACGGCTACTGGCAGGGCAGGCTGGAGCGAGCAGGTTGCAGGCTCACAACTGCCCACACCAGCAGGCAGCAGCGCATCATCGTAGCCAAGCTTGCAGCAGCAGCAAGGGCCAGCAAGCACGTCTGCAACTGGCAGCCCAGCACCCAGCAGGCACACCGATGGGACGACGACTGTGCCGCACTCCGTCTGCTTATCCAGGAGGGCGCGTGCAGAATGGCCCGCTGGATGGGAGGAGGGCTCTGCGCGCGCCGGCGCCAACAGGCACACGACTGCTGTTGCCGCCGCAAGCAGCAGCGCCGGCGCTGCTCGTCGGCGCCGCCGCCATGGCTGCAGCTGCTGCATCAGTTGTGGTTGGGGCGGCATGGTCGGCTGCTGCTGCTGCTCCGCATTGGCGTGAGGTCCAACACCTGTGGTGCCGAGGGCAACAGGCGGCGGCAGCAGGCGGGTGGGTAGCCAGGGGTGGAGGGCACCTGCTGGCGCCTTCCAGGCCGCATCCACGCTTGCTGATCGCTGCTGTGCACAGTCCAGGGCCCCTGGCAGCCCTGGTGGGCAGGGGCGCTGCCAGCGACTGGCAAGTGACGCAGGCACGCCCTGCCTGGTCGACGCTCTCACCTGGCGCTGTGGGGTCGTTTGCTTGCTCCCGCAGCGCTCGTTTCAGCGGGAGGACGAGGGGCTTCGGCCTGGGGCTTGCGCAGGGCCTCGCAGTCGCGTTCAGAGGTGCTCGATGACACAGTGGCGTGCCTAGAGAGCGCGCGGCTGCCGAAAACTGGCCTGAAACCGGCTGGGCTGGGTCACTGGCCCAAGCACATGGGCTTTCTGTACAAGCTGCACGCACCAACAGAGTGGATAGAAGAGCAGATGCCGTAGAGGCGTCCGGCAGGCGGCCATGGGGCCTAGAGTGCCGGCGCCGCTGCCAAGCGTCACAGCGGCAGCGCCGGCAGCGGCGGAATGTGGCAAGCATGGCCGACAGAGGCAGCTGGCATGCCTCCACTACCTATGACAACGCAGTTTGATCTGTGACGAACAGCAGTGCGAGCAGCGCCGTCAGCCTGCTGCCTGCAGTGTGCTGGACATGGCTGGACGTATCGAGACTCAACCTGTGCGCATGCATGCATGTGATGCAAGATATCACTGCCCGCCCTTCCATCCTGTATGCAGCGTCAATCCTGGCAGGGCAGGTGAGCAGCCTGACCAGCCCCCCCACGCTACATGAAACCACCCTGAGGGCCCCCGCACTTAGCCGGTTAGGTTTGATACCCTGCGCACCTGCATCCCTTCAGCGCCAGCGCAGCAATGGCCAGTGGCCTCGGCAACACTGAGCCAGTGGCCTGCCACCACTGGGGTGCAGCACGGGTCGGTCCAAAGCCTGCAGCGAGGATGGCTGCACGGCCTCACATCCGGCTTCTGGGCAAACAGGCACAGCTCTGTTGAAAAGCGCTCGAGTGCTGTGCTTGCTGCCTGAGTGCGCATGATGGCCAGATGGGCGTGGTCGCATGCTGCATGTTTTGCAGGCCAGCACAGTTGCATGAATGCAGGCTTATTGTACAGGTCAACCTGGTGCTGAGACTGTTGGGTGCCCTGCGAGTTCAAATGCTGGTGGCATGCCATGAGATCCAAATCGCTGCGATGCTGCTGATGTCAAATCCTTCGGTACCGCTGTCGCACTGCGCACGTGCGGCGGGAAGGGCCAACCCCTAACCGGGCGCTGCAGGTGGCAGTTTCAGCAGTCACAGCTCCACCAAAGCAACGCTTCCTACAGGCAGCCGCACCCAAACCGTGTGCCCAGACCTGCCGCCCCGCTGCGCACGCCGGGGCGCCGGTGGGTGCATGGCGGTGCGGTGCCTCCTGCGCCTTGTAATTTCCCGCACCCTATTCCCTTGATCGACCACAGCTCGAAACACAGGCCATCCCCCAATGTCTCGCCCCGTGCGCGCCGGGCCGGCGCGGCTCCTCCTGCTGGCGTGCTTAGCGATCACCGCCACAGCCGTGGCAGCTCATGGCAATCCATGGAAGCCTCCCACGGTGTCCAAAGTCACCCCCGAGCCAGAGTGCGTGCGCGCCCCGGTGTCGGGCGCTGCGGTGTGTGTCGGGCGCTGTCTGCTGCACGCAACCCGATCCATATATGCGCAAACGGACCAGGGACGGCGCGGCAGCGGACCGGGACGCGGGGGATGCCGCCCGCCGCCGCTGCCGCTCACGCGCGGCTTCCCGCCGGCCGCCGCCGCCCAACTCAGGCCCTCCTTCTCACTCTACCCGCCGCAGAGGCACCTACCAGACCGGCGTCAGCTGGGTGCCCAAGCTGGGGGGCTACCGCTCGCCCTGCCCCGGCGGCTATGCTGCATCCACAGGGTGAGCGAACGCGGCGGGCTATGGTGCAGTGGCGTCGGTTGCGTCGGTTCAGCACTCGGGAGTGATGGCTGCTGGAAAGACGATGGCTGATGGTCATTCAGCTGCACGCCGGCTGTGTAGCCATCAATCTACCCAGGGTTTGCTGGGTGCTGGCCCCCGCATGATGCACACGGGAATCGCCCTGCGCGCCCAACTGCTCACGCCTGCCACCGCTGCCGCTGCCGCCGGTGAGGCCGGCGGTTGCACACCTCAGGAGCCTGTGGCACCTGCCTCCATCCGCCACCATGCCCGTACTCCCTTCCTCGCTCACAGATGGGTGGACATCAAGATGGGTTATTCTCTCCTGGAAAAGTGGTTTGATGTGGTGAGCCATCTGCCGCCTCTGGCTGCCCTGCTTGCGTGGCAGGGCCCTCCCGCCGCTCGCAAGCAGGCTGTACATGCCAGCTGCCACACTTTTCACCCCCTTCTGCCTCATTCCCATTTGCCCTGCCTCTGCAGTCCGTCATGCCCGACCTGATTGTTAAGCAAAACTGGAAGTACGCATGTGAGCGCCTGCAATCTTTTCAACCCCCCTGCTTTGGCTCTGCGCCGCGCAGCCCCGGGGGCACAGCAGGCTCAGCAGCGAGCCGCCGACAGGCACTTGCGCTTGCCGCCGTTGGCGATGCATTTTCGCTGTACGATCTCGGATTGATGCCATGATTGATGCTTTTGCGACGAAGCCTGACTGGGGGTCCTTGCCAAGGTGTTCCCTTGACGTGGCCATGCCGGCTCACCAAGCTGCCAAGTTAGTTGGGTCCACGCCTGCAGGCCAGTATGGCACCAAGCGCGAGGCCGAGTATCACGTGTCGGTTTGCATGCCCAAGTCGACCGTCGCCGGCGCCACCGTCTACTTCTTTGCCCAGGGTGGGCTTGCTCCTGAATATGCTAATGCGCGGTAGCTTCAGAAGCTGCTGCCTTGGTGCTGGCAGCTGCTGCCCCGGGAAGCTGGCCTCGTGAGCGCCGCTGGGTAGCGATGAGGGCAATTTGTGCTGCCGATGGGTGTGTGTTGCGGTACAGCCGCCGCGGTGCCACCGTGGCAAGCAGGTAGTTGCACACAGCCTACTTGCCGCCGCTGCTGCGCAGGTGTGGTGAGCTACAAGTGCAGGCACCAGTACATGCGCACGTATTATTACAGCGCTAAAAAGGTGGGCGTTAGGCCGTTTTCCGCTGCGCCTGTGGACTGTGCTGCACTTAGCATTGCCAAGGGCACCTTTTCTTGGCCCAGAATGGCAGCCAGTTCTCCTCCCCCCTGCTGACTCACTTCTCCGCCGCTTCCCATTACCCAGGTCGGCATCTTTGCCGCCCAGGGCTCCTACATTGCCACCACCACCATCAACCCGCCCAACTACGGCGGCACCTCGGTGCCAACCGTGCAGGCGGTGACCGACTCCCGCCAGAAGGGATCCTACCGGGTGAGCAGGCACTGCTGGCAGCTGCCTTGCGGGGAGCTTAGGCAATTGGCTGCCACATGAATGCCTGCGCTGTGCCTGCGCAGTGCAGCGCAAGCGCGCATAAGTGCTGCTTGTCGGCGAATGTGCAACTAGCCCGCTTGGCCCCTCCCTATCAAGGAAAGGGGTGCATGCGTGTGCACTGTGGCAATGCCGGAGGCTGCTGGCAGTTGCCCAGCGCCCTCTCTCGCTAGCTCAGCTCACTAGCTCATGCTGATTCCGGCACTTCTCCTCCCACGCACTGGCACCGGCAGACGGATGCGGGGCAGTCGATCCCAACCATCAGCTGCGTGTCTGGCTACCAGGACCACTCCACTTGGGGCACCATTGACTCGGATGACACCATGGTGCGTTTGCCCAGCTGGGTGCTTTTGGTTGGAAGCGTGGGTTGATGGGAGCGCAAACCACGCGTTTAGGCGGTTGGGAAGGAGATGCTCCAAGTGAGGCAGAGCCCCTGGGCAGAATGGTGGGTCTGCGTGGCTGCTCCCGTCTCCCACCTCCCATCTCCCAAGCGATGCTTACGGTGCCGTTTGCCTGCCACTCTGCACAGGCTCGGAAGCTGGTTGACGACTACTTCAAAAAGGTGGGTTTCAGGTCAGCCACGGCGCAAACTGACAACTTTGTGAGCAGCACTCTGAGGCGGCAGACTCGCACACTGCTGCGCATGTGCTGCTATGCATATGCAGTGCAGTGGCGCTGGCTGGAAACACGGGGAGTGGGCTACGACTGCATCACTGTGCCGTTGCTGTCCACCGTTACTCATCGGCTGCCGCTCATAAACTCTCCCACTGCCTCAGATCTCATAAACTCTCCCACTGCCACAGATTGCGCTGCCCAAGCTGCGGGCCTCCGGCTCGCCCTACGGCTGCCCCAATGGGGCTCAGTATGTGGATGGTGGGTGGGAGCAGCTACTAGCTAGGTGGCTCATGCATTCGGCAGCAGGGTATGCGATGCCGCACCGGAACTTACATGGCAAGCTGCACTGCCGCAGGCGCTTGAATATGCATCCATAGCCGCGCCCAACCCACCTGCGACTGCCCTGCTGTTGTACTGCTGCAGGCGATCCCTTCTTCAATGCTGCCGCTTTGAAAGATTCGAACAGCAAACACACCCACACGTCTTCCTGCTTCCAGAGGAGCCCGCCCGCCAAGGGCCAGGTGCGGCTGGGTGGGTTGCGCACGGCTGTGCCAGTCTCCCCTCGAACAGCGCTGGATGTGCTTGGGACTCCTCGGTCCGTGAAGCTTGCATGTCCGGTAGCAGCTGCCTCATGAAAGCAGCAGGCTGGCCGTGCAGGCGCAGCTGGTGCGCATGCCGGCGCACGCCAATCCAAGCTTTCTCCAGCACGCTTGCGATGCATGTGGCGGAGTGGCCGCCAACTGACTGGCTGCTGCCCTTGCTCCCCCGTCCCACTCGCAGACCGCCTACATGTATGCCCAGGGGTGAGCCTCAGTTGCACTGCACTCAGAGTTGCACTGCAATGGCCAGGGACCTGCAACCTGCATACCGAACAGACTGCCCGCATGTTGCTGCTCCACGCTTCAGCTGAGTTACGCAGGATGCCGCAGCTTCCAATGCAATGTTGACGGCCTGCTTGACCAGCCTCATTCACATGGGCAGACCGCCGCCTGCATCCCTGCAGCATCATCAATTACTGCTTCTACCCTTAACATCAGGCGTCTGCTGCATTCCTGTGCTGCAGCATCATCAACTACGTGTGCCTGGACCGTTATGGCAACCCCTCGGGCCCCAACCGTTATGTGGCGGTGAGCAAAGGCAGCACCTTGCACTCGCTGCGATTGCGCGTCCAACACAGGGCACACGCTGGGGCTGCAAGATCGGTGACTGCCGTAGCAGCTGCGGTTGTGGTGACACTTCAGTGCAGCTGCTGCGCACGGCCTGCCTGTCCCTCTGCCGGCCCGATGCAGCTGGCCCGCCTGCTGTGCATTGTGTGCTTGCAAGTTGCCAGGGTGTACGTGGAAACATGTCTGCCCGCCTTGCTTTGAGCGCAGATATACAGCGCCCTGGGGTCCTTCACCCAGCCGTGATGACCGGCAGCAGTGCCGCCGAATGCACAGCAGCGCTATGGAGCACCAGCACCATGAAGCGCCTCTGTGACCAGGCGCCGCACCAAGCTGCTCCCAGAGCGGCCACAACAAAAAATAGCCACTGCCTGATCGCCAGCGAAACCATGGCAATTGACTGGCAGCAGCGGCCAGCCACTGTGCTGTTGGCTGCCGGGCAGCCGCCAGCTTTGGTCGGCCGCTGTGTGGACGGGCGCTGTTGCACATGAGTGGGCATTTACACTGTGGCAGCGCTTCACAGCGCCGGCCGGCCCACCCCCTCTAATATTCCATAAAATTGCAGCGATGACTGCATCCCGAGTTTCATGCGACAATAAGCAGCAATAACCAGCCGTGCGACCCCTCCCTTTGATGACACTGATCCCATGAGGGATCATGATTGATCCCTCCCTTCCTCCTCCCGTGCGTTTTTTTAGTGGTATTTCAAGCAGTTGTGCATGCTTTGCAATAGTACATTCATGGCAACATCAACACTGCTGCCGCCGCTCCAGCTAGCCGCCAGCCAGCCAGCTTTCCATAGCCGCTGCGCAGCACTGCATTCATCTGCATTCATCTGTTCCCCCTAGTGATTGATTAGTACCGCAAGCATGCCACGCCAACCTGCATGCACCGCCCTGCTAGATACAAGGCGTGCAGCTTTTGATTTGTGGGGACGGCATTGTAAGCCCCCACCATTGGCAGGCTGGGGGTGTACATGCGGAAAGAGGCGGCTGTGCATCAAAGTTGGCCTGAGCGGTTCAGCGCCAGATGGCATCCGCCCACTCGCACTGGACAGGGTGCCAGCTGGAGTGGCGGCTTGGACAGCCAGACGGGGCGCAACGCAGTCAGCCTCGGGTCTGCAGTAGAGGCACTTACCACCTGGCCATTTGAAAGTTTAAATTCGACGGGACCGCCGCCGCCCGGTGGTGGCGGCGCTTCGCAGCGCTCGCTGCCTGCCGGGCTTTGATCGTAGATTACATTGCTTTGGAGCATTACCGCAACTATTTCACAGCGTCAGCAGAGGCGCAAAAGCCCTCCAGGCCCGCAGCACGATGCGTTCCCGCCCGCCGTCTCGCAGCCGCGGCCAGGCGGGCACCGGTCTGCAGACCAGCCAGACTGGTTATGTCAGCGCTGCCCGTCCTAAATCGCCTCCAGTCGCCGCCAGCAGCATAACCAGCTTTGACATCGATCCAAATCGGCGCCATGAAGGCTCTCTTCCTGGCCTGCCTGTTGGCGGCCGCCACGGCCGCCCAGGCGCACGACGACTGGGAGTACCCCGCGGTCGCACCGCTGCAGGAGTGAGTGCGCCCGCCGATGGGCCACCAGCAGTGCAGCAGCAGTGTGGCGGTCGCGAGCGGCCCCTGCCGCCTCCGCGTGTTGCCCCGCGCTCCAGCCGCCCAGCAAGAGCAATGTGCGTGTGGCGCACTGCAAGGAATGCCTGAACGGGTGCCGCAGAGATCTCCACCTGCCGCCGCCTGCGCCGCCGCCGATTCAATTTCGCCGCCGCTGATCTGCCGCCTCTGCAGGGGCACGTACCAGCCGGGCCTGACCACCATTGCCGCCCTGGGCAGCGCCGATGCTCCCTGCCCCGCTGGCTTTGCCGCCTCCACCAAGTGAGTGGAGCAGATGGGTGGCAGCTGCCTCTAGCTGCGTCCCGGACTGCGCCCGACCGCCGCCCGCCTGCCTGCCCGCCGACGAATGGGCATATCGCCACAATTGCCCATTCACTGCTGCCGTGAGCAGCCGCCAGCCCAGCCCAGAACCAGCCCGACAAGGGTGTGCCACTATCTGCAGCCCACTCGCCCTCAACACGAACGCCACCACTCAGTGTACTGCTGCTGATTTTCGAATGTGCTTTTGAGTGCGTCACCCCACTGCCTGCTGAGTGACCCAACTTGTGGCTGCGCAGGCCGGAGCACCTGGCCATGGGTGCCGACCTGCTGGAGAGCTGGTTCGTCAAGGTGGGTCTGGTGTCAAGAGGGTGTTCAAACTCGCGCGTGGTGGTCGCCTACGGCCGCTGCCGTGGTGAACATGTGGCGTTGTGTGCCCACCGGTAGCAATCCTGCTTGAATGTGGCTGCGTTGTGCTCAACATACCTGTCAATGTGTTTCCCTCCCTCCCACAGTATGCCATGCCCGACCTGATTGCCAAGAACGTCGCCGGCTACGCCTGTGAGTCACTCGGTTGTTCTGCACAGAACTGCTTTGCATCCGACAATGCTGCCTGCGCGAAAGCTGCGGCATGCGGCACTGCTCCTGCACGCAATGCACGCCCACGTGCATGCTCCGCACAGTGCGCCCAGCAGGAGCTGCGCTTTACATCCTGCGACTAGCTTTCATGTTCAAACTCTCTCTGTCTCTGTGTGCAGGCACCCGCGGCCCCAAGTGCGAGCAGACCCGCTCTGTGTCCGTCTGCGCGCCCAAGGCCACCACCGCTGGCCAGCCCGCCAACATTTACGCCCAGGGTGAGTGGCTGGCTGGGGCAGACTGCTTGCGCAATGCCAGGATCGCCATGCCGCCCAGGTGTGCCCACTGCTGGCCGGCCTATGGTCAGCGCGCACTGCTGCCGGCCGTGCCTGGCTGACCTGCTGACCTGGCTTCCGTGTTGCCCCGCCCACCCCCCACCTGCCACATGCTTGGAGCAGGCATCGTCCTGTACCGGGTGAGTTCCAGCTTTTCCCTTGTTTGAAAGTTACGTGAATAGTGGCGGCGACAGCAGGGGCTGTGCTGGGGGTTGGGCATGCCACTGGCATGCCTGCAGTTGGTCAAGACTGCTCGGCTGTGTACATCAATGCTCCTGTAGGGGCATATGTCTGCATGCTGACTGACGCAGCCCTTGCCTGCCCTGTCATGCTGTGCTGTGCAGTGCAACAACCAGGTCGTGCGCAGCGCTTGGGGGTACAAGAAGGTGGGTGGTCCCACTCGACAGCTGGCCCAACTGACTGAGCCGCTCAGTGCAAGTTGTCAATGCATGCTGCACCCCGCAACCTGCCTGCCACCTCCGTTCATCGCAAGCCTGTACCACCTAAACCATTGTCCGCTGCCCACAAATAACCACCGGTCTACCGCCCAATTTTCATCCCGCGGGTCGGCATTTTCGCCGCCAAGGGCGCCTTCGTTGCTGCCACCACCGAGAGGGGCCTGCTGACGCCATACTATTGCCACCCTCTTTTCACTTTTCGTGCCCGACCCTTACCGCAGGTCGGCATCTTTGCCGCCAAGGGCGCCTTCATTGCCGACACCACCGAGGGCGGCCTGCTGGGCGGCACCACTGTGCCGGCGGTGGCCGCCCTGCCGGCCAGCAACCCCCTGCAGAAGGGTCGGGTCGTGGTGAGTTGAAGAGAGACTGTATTGTTTTTGGCGCCCCTAGCTTGCGTGTACTGCCCGGGTTGATCCCCATTGCCCGTACGCCGTAAAGCAGGCTGATCAGCTGCACGCTTTGAAAAGCGACGGTGTTCGCAGAAGGTCAACACGGGCTGACATGCTCCCCTTGGTACTCTTTTTGCCTCCCTGCCTTACTACCTGCATCAACCTCTTGTTATCCTTCACTGGTGAAACGCGGGCCAGACCATCGCCATCGCCCTCTTTGATCTGTTGCTCACTGCTGTCTTGCTTGTTTTGTCGACTTCCAGGTGAACGCCGGCCAGACCATTGCCGACATCACCTGCCCCGCCGGCTACCAGCGCCGCTCCAACTGGGGCAACATCGACCAGGAGGACACCATGGTGCGTGGATTCAATCGATCGGGTGCACCACAGAGTGCAAAACAACAGCAGGCGTGCACGCCCACGCTGCATTATGCATGATGTGTCAGCGCTCATATCGCACTCCGCCGGCTGCCGCCATTATTGCAGGCCCGCAAGCTGGTGGACGACTTCTTCACCAAGGTGAGCAATCAGCCATGAAGAGCACTAGGAGTTATATACTCCTCGCAGTAATAATGCAGCTGCGGTGGCTCACGGGTCACTGGGCTGCATCCTTTCACACCTGCTGCTCACGACCCAACGCACCTGCACCATATTGCCGTGCAGATTGCGCTGCCCCAGCTGCGCAAGGCCGGCTCCCCCTACGGCTGCCCCTTCGGCGCCAAGTATGTTGACGGTGAGTTGGTTTTTAAAAGAAGTGTGTGCCAATGAGCCAAAGGTGCCAGGGCAAAGCCGATCGGTTGATGTATGCTGGGAGAAAAGCTACTTGGCCCAAGGCCGCGCCTCGCCACGTTCCCTCTCCCCATACCCGCAGGCGATCCGTTCTTCGGTGCTCAGGTTAAAGACACTACGACCAAGCACACGCGCACGTCGTCTTGCTTCCAGAAGAACCCGCCCGCCAAGGGCAAGGTGCGTGGGGTGGTTGAGTGTGGTAGCAGCAGCTACAGCTGTGCCTTGCAGTGCCGTTGCTACCACCGAGCTAGCTGGGTGGCACTGTTGCACATTGCAATGGATGATCAGTAGCAAAACGCAGCAGCATGCCTCTTTACCGCACACATCAAGCGCTTGCTGGGGAGAGCAGCAGCCACTGGCGGCATGGTGCTGACTCTGTGCTGCTCCCCCTTGGTTTGCAATCCCTTCTGCTGCAGACCGCCATCATGTACGCCCAGGGGTGAGTCAACACTTGAACCGCTGGCATGTGCCTTGCCTGCCCCCACTCTGGCATGATCGCACATATGCCGACACGACAGCGAGTCGCTGCCCAGTCAGCCGCTTGCCGCATGCATGGCAATCTTACTGCGCGGGGTGCCTGCAGGCTGCTGCTGCCCTGCTCATGCGCCTGCCCTATCTTTCCTGCTGCTGCTGCTGCTGCGTGCGGAACACTACTGCTGGCTCAGTTGCAAAGCAGCAACACCAGACTGACCGCCAAAATGATTCTTCTGCTGTGCAGCATCATCAACTACTACTGCCTGGACAAGAACGGCAAGAAGAGCGGCACCTACAAATATGTGGCGGTGAGATGAGACTTAATCTCACTGAGAGTGGAGATATGTGTCACCGGGTGCTGCTTCATGGCTGATCAACACGTCGAAACGTATCACGCAACCGGTGTGGTGCACCTGCCTGAGTGCAAATGCCCTCAAGCACCGCAATTTGCACCATGTTTACAGGTGTACACCGCCGCTGGCTCTTTCATCCAGCCCAAGTGAGCTCAGCAGCCATGCACGGCTGAGCCGTGTGCAGTGGTGATCTCAAACTTGGGCTATATACATGGCCCCCAGGACCAAGTGATCCCGGCCGTAGGGCAGCGGCGGCCGCCCCTGCACAGTGCCTGAACAGATGTGCCCGCTGAAAAAGCGGCTGCATAGTGTGCCGGCGCTGCGACGGCGGTAGCTGCCAGAGCTAACTCCCAATTGGACAAATGCAATTTGCCCCCGAGTGTGCCGTAACAAGCGTTGACCATCGCGTTGATCCTATCCCCTCCCTGATTCCTTACCCCCAGCCTGCATTTCTTGTCTATCTGTCCATCCCCTTGGAACATCAAAGTGCTGTGGGACTCAGCTCACCTCCCCGCAAATTTCGTTCGTGTCTGCTTGCTGCTGCCTGCGACGCCCCACGACTGCCGCCTGTAAGCAGCGAGCTTGATACCCAGTGAATGGCAGGGAATTTCACCATGCTGCAGTCAACAGCCTTGCTTCATGTGCCACATTCAACTGCAGCTCAGGTTGGCGCAATCGCCTGCTGTTGCAGCTGCTAAGACTTACACACAGCAGTCACTGGCTTGCAGTTTCAAGGGCAGAGCATCAAAACCGGTGCATGCAATTTGCTGGGATCAAGGCAACTGTGCCTGCAATGTTGCAGGCAGATGTGGTGTGGCACTGTAAGCATGCAGCCGACTGAGCCGCCTCTGTTGGGGGCACTTGGAGGCAGCTGCACTTGTGCCTCGAGGCTGATCAGCTGCATGATGCATCTGCATGCGAGGCAAGCCGGCTGAGCTCACTCGCGCTGCTGCTTGTCCAGGAACAGGGTCAGCCCCGCACTCGGTTGGCTCTTGGTTTGCTCACTCGCGCTGCTCCTTGTCCAGGAACAGCGTCAGGCCCGCACGCTCCGGGCGGTCCCCACCCATCTGCAGGCATGTGCAGCATGCACAGCGAGTTAAACTGACCAGCTGCAGTTGAGTGCTGACCTCTTTCCACTGCCACATCAACTGGCATATCGCAGCGCAGCGCAGCGCAGTGCAGCGCAGCACCGCACTCCGCACCCCGAGTGCAGACTTTGCAGCACAAAGCTCTCCTCAACCAACCGCCACACACATCCGGCCCAACCCGGCACAGCACAGCACAGCACAACCCCAAACTGACCCGCCCACCTGCTCCAGGGCGCGGCGGCGGGCGCGGCGGTCCTCAATCGTGCCGCTGCCGCCCCAGCCCGGCTCCTCCTCCTCCTCCTCCTTTCCGCCCTCCTTGCCCTGGGCAGCTGCCTCCTTCTCAATGCCACCCGCCGCCCCGCTGGCGCCACCCACATCCTGGGCGCTGGTGGTGCGGGAGGTGGCCTGCCCCTCAGCTCCGCCGGTACCGCCGCCTCCAGCCGCCCCCTTCTCGGAGCCGGCCTCCTCACGCCCCTCCATCCCCTCAGCCGCCGCCTCTGCAACCAGGCGGTCGGCCATGCCGGGACCGCCCTCACTCAGCCCGCCGCCCTGCTGCAGGCTCTTGGCGGCGGCGGCGCGCTGCGCCTGCTGCGCCTTGGCGGCGCCCCTGCGGGTTGCAAGGAGACGGGAAGGGCGGGTCTGTCAAAAGGACAGTCAGAGGATGGTACTGCAAGGCATATTTGCAGGAGGCCGCGGCGGTTGACAAGAGAGGCAGTCGACTTTGTCAAAAGCTGCTGCTGCATGCCTTTGTTTCGCTTCCTTTGCCGGCACAGCGGTGAGAAGCAAACATGCCCTCTCACCTCACAGCCACCGCGCCGCTCACGGGCTGGGGCTTGTCGCCGATGCCGGCGGTAACCGGAGAGCACCTGAGCAAGAGGCAGCGAGGCACCCACCTCGTGAGCGCCACCGGCATCTCTGCACACCCACTCTAATAAGCAAATGCACAACAACGATACCGCTCGTCGTGCGGCGCACACCGTGTGGTGTGGGCCACTGCACCCATGGCGAGCATGGCGCCAGCAGCCCTTCTCAGCATGGCCAACCCATTCCATGCAGGCAGCGCAGAGCATGTCAACCGATGCACCTCTGAATAAACTGGTCCAGGGCGCAACAGCCAGCTCACCCGCCCTTGGCGGCGGCGGCTCCGCCCTCCGGCACGATGTGCTCGCCCTCAGAGGCGCCACTTGAGCCTCCAGAGCCTCCCGGAGAGCCTCCCTGCCCCTCAGAGCGCTCCTTCTGGCCGGCGCCGTGCTTCATGTCCTGCTTGAGAGGCAGGGGAGGGCACATGTGGCCCACCGGGCAGCGACACATGTGGGTCAGCATCGGCGTTGAGTGGGACGCGGGCCTCCCCCTTGGCAAGAGCCGTCATCCCAGAAGCATGCTGCGCATGACACGTGTTGTGTCCTCCGCTGTGGCAGTGTGCATGGCGGGCGGGCAGCAGCGGCACATGCGCCCAGCCTGCCCAGCTTCAGTGCATTATGCATCACAGCAAGTTCGCACCGTGGCCTCCGCCTCTGCCTCTGCCTTGCACTGCTCGCGATCGCCCGAGCCTGCAGGAGTGAGGCAGGAGGATGCCCCTGAGTGGCATTTGCAGGTCATGGCAGAAACGCATGGCTGCAGCTGCACAAGGGCTGTCGAACCGGACTGCTCACACTCTGTGCACAGTATTATGCTGGTTCTGCTGCTGCTGCTGCAGAATGCTACTGCAACACCAGCTGCCCCACCAGCCGAGCATCAGCTCAGCCCTTAAGGGCGTGGAAGCTTCCACACAGCACAGCACAGCAAGCGCAGCACGGCAGCTCTCAAGCCGCACCTTCGCTCATGAAGGTCGCCCCTCCGCGAGGCAGGTTGCTCACTGCAGGGTTATAAGTGTGGGCAGATCGCTGAATCGCTGAGCGATTCTGGCTGCAGGCAGTCTGCCAAGCCATCAGCAAGGCTTCTCTCATTCGCAGACTGCTGCTGCCGCTTCCAGCAGTTGGCTGCAGGAGCGGCGGCATCGGCGTCACAAGCGCCTCTCCTGCATGGTGCAGCAGCGCACCTGGGCCCGGCCAGGGGCCGCCCACGCTCATGGCGGTGCCTCCCTCGCTTGGGCGGTTGCCCACCGCTTCTGCAAACAGCAGAAGCCAGCCGGCAGACATGTTGCCAGTTGCACGCAGGCGGCCACGAGCATCGGGTCACACCGCGCTGAACATCCAGCATCAACAGCTTCTTTCCAGAAACACAGGCTTCCGGCTGCTGCAAACCGCAAAGAATCTCACCGGGGCTGTGGCTGGGGGCACCCACATGATGATATGAGGACGATTGGTGAGGCAGAGCAGGGCCGCACAGCCAACAACCTGCAACCTGCTTGGCAGCAATCCTCCTCACCGGGGCTGTGGCTGGGCGCGTCCACATTCGAGGCGGCCGAGGCGGCTGAGCGGGGGGTCACACCAAACAACCCGCAACTTGGCTGAACCAAGCCTGGCAGCAAACCTCTCACCGGGGCTGTGGCCGGGTGCGTCAACATTGGAGGCCGCTGAGGCGGCGGAGCGGGGCGGCGCCTTGCGGATCACGCCCGCCGTCTCGTTGTAGAGGTCTTGTATGAAGGGCTTGGTGTCTGCGAGAGCAGGAAAGGTTTCTCATTTGAGGTGGTGGTTGCGAGTGTGTTAAAAATGGCATAAGTGTAAAGGTCTTGGATGGAGGGCCTGGTGCCTGAAGAGCATCGAGCAGAGAGAGTTGGGACACGCTGGTGTATAGGAACCTATGGGCCAGCTGTGCCTGAGATTCACACGCCCGACTGCCGAAGCAATCACAAACTGCCGCAATACCCTTGTTGCATGCTGCCTGCCGCTGCATGATGCCTGCAGCGCCACGTGCCCCTCAGTGCATGGCCCGCTACTGCGTGCTGCAGCAGGCAGCCTTGAGTGCATGGCTTCTCACTCGTGATGATCTCCTCGTCCAGATCCACTTGGTCTACGGTTGCATTTAGAAGTGAAACAAACAAGGTGTGCTTTGCATGCATTCAACGCAGGATGGGGGCAGGACCAAGCTCAACTTGGCTGGCGGCGCATGCAGTGCACCCGCACCCACCGTCTGGCAGCATTTTGTCAGCGTCCAACACCCTCTTGTCCACCCAGCATGTAACAAATCTGCAATCAGAATTTTCAACACATGAACAGCCTCCAATGCACCCACCGTCAGGCAGCATTTCGTCGGCGTCCGACACCATCTCGTCCACGGTGCGGTGCTTGTTGGGGTCGTAGGCTTCTGGTTCTGCAGATGTTGAGCAGTTCTGGCGTGATGCAGCTCTGCAACGTGCATAGTCATGCGAGGCTGGCGGCGGCAGCAGGAAGGCGGGGAGGCACCCCCGGCCCATCTGCCGCCATTCAAGTGCAGGCCCACTCCGCTATGCATATCCGGCAATGCGGATGACATCAGCCAACATTTGAAGCAGTGTTGTCGAAGACTCGCACCGCAGCCACCCACCAGGCGGCAATGGCAGCATTGCACATGGCAGCCAACTGCACCAGCAGCCAGTGGCAGCGACGTTGCTAACATTGAACGGGCGGCAGCCCACCTGGCGGGTACTCAGGCGGCACACAAGAGAGAGCAATCAAGCCAGCAGCCCACCAGGCAGCAGTGCATCGCAGGGCTGCACAAATGCACAATTTGCCTTCAGCAAATCACGCAGCCATCCACCTGGCGGGTACTCGGGCGGCATGTTGGACATCTCGCGGAAGGTGTCGCGCGCGGTCAGGCGCTGCATGGGTTTGGGCACAAATTTACAGACGGGTGGCACATTCGAATTTTTTGCTGCCAACAACGAGTAATGGATGGCAGGGCACCTGCCATTACGAGTGCAGCGACGGCCCTTAAAGCACAGGACTGCCTATGAGGGCGGGCGTTGCGCGGCAGGCAGCCACGCCCATGCGTATTTGGAGCCCAGCCGCCAGCCGCTTACGCATGCTCAGCACGGTGAGAGCGACAGGCATCCGGGCATGTTGTGCTGTGTGCTTGCCTGGCTCATGGGGATGTCGCTGCCTGGGCCCGCCTACTCTTCAGACAGGCGCTCACAACTGCTATGCAACACGCAAAACAAATATTTTTGTAAAAGAATGAGCTGTCCTGGCGCTTGCCTGGCTCATGGGGATGTCGCTGTCGGGGTCCACCTCCTCCTCCGACTCGGTGTCCGCCACAAAGCGGCGGCGGTCCTTCTGCGGACAGCGAGGAGAGTGCAGGGCTGATTAGGCAAGGCAGCGTGAGGGCAGGAATGGCAGCTGACTCCGGCTGCCAGTTTGTGCAGGCGGTCAGCAGCTGGGCGGCGGTCGTCTGCGCCGCACTTCAACCCTGCTCGCCTGGCCCTCTGCTGCCGTCCTCAGCGCCAGCCCTGCAGCCTGGTGGCTGCTGGTAGTCGTCCAAGGCCGCCTGCTGGCCGAAAGGGGCTGGCGGCGGCAAGGGGCCGCCACCCTGCAGAGCCTTGGAGCCAGGGCCGTCTGCATGCTTGCCAGTCAGGCGGTTCTGAAGGACTGCGTGTGGAGTGAATGAAGGGAGGGAGGGAGATGTGCGCATGCAGCGCATGTAGTCAGCGTTGGGCGCTCCACGCCGCCGCTCGATTCGTGATCGACCACAGGTGATTGCCTGGCTGCAACGTGATCATGTGAGCTCCACCCTGCTGTGCTGGCTGTCAAGTAGGCGGCGCTGCCATCTGAACGCTGCTGGGATGCCCACGGCCGCTGCATGAAACCCAGCAACGGCAGCGCGAGCTGAGCAGGCCGCGGCGACTGGGACTCTGGTGCTCTGCAAGCCTCGGCATGATTCCTCTGAAGCAGCAGACCGCCAAATGCTCCACTGGTGGCTGCTTTGCGAGTGCTCCAACCAGCAGGCAGGCAACAGCTCTGTGGAGCTGGTGCAAGGCGTCTTCGGCTGCCACGGACCACTCTGGAGCCTTGGAAGACCCGGCTGAGGTGAGTAAGTGCGGCAGGGCAAGCCAGCAGGGCAGACAGCCGCTGAGGCGCCGCCGCCGCCGCTCTCGCTGCCGCTGCCGCCTCCAGTGCGCTGAGAATCCTCCGCCCGGCACTGCTTCACTCCATTCAAAATCGCTCCTGTCTGCAGTTCACCAGCCATGGACCTTGTGCACGAGCTTGTGCACGCTCTGCGCAACACCAGGCAGCGCCGAGGCCAGGTTGCACCTGCCCGAAAGCTGAGCGAGCTGCTGTTTCTGGCCGCAGCGCGGCGCCAGCTCAGCACGCAGCCCGAGCTGTCGGTGTACGAGTTGCACGAAGCCTTCCTGGCAGCAGGCGGCATGCAGGGGGCTGTGCGCCTGCTGACCAGCACCCAGCAGGCCGGCACGCTCGAAGCAGCTGAGCTGCTAAAAAACGCCTGCTTGGTTCCAGAGGCCGCAGCTGAGCTGGTCGCAGCAGGCGGCGTAGAGCCCCTTGTGCAGCTGCTGGTGGGCACAGAGGCAAGCCGCACTCGCGCCGCTGCCGTGTGCGCATTGGCCGATGCAGCGGGATGGTCAGATGCGGTGCAAACCGCAGCTGTGGCAGCCGGCTGTGTGCCGCTGGTGCTGGCGGTTTTCCAGCAGGCTGCTGCCGACCTTCAGCCGCTAGAGCCGGTGCATGAGCGGTTCAAATCTGGAGAGCTGCTCTGCACCCTGGCACGGAACCATGCAGACATCCTGCTTGCATGCGGGGCGGTTGCAGCGCTAGTCAGTCTGGTGCCCAGCGACCCCATTGTGTGCTCGACTGCACTGAAAGCGCTGGGGCAGCTGGCGGCTGCGTGCTGCGCCCGGCGCGGCGAGGCAGCCGCAGCCATCGCGGCGACCAGCAGCCTTCCATCTCTCGCGCGCTGCCTGAGGGGCGGCGGCGGGCTATACTGGCCGGACGCCAAGGGCATGGAGTTCACGGTGCCACAGCTTGCGGCTGGCCTGCTGGGTGACATGGCAGATGCATGCCCACAGCTAGCAGCCGACATTGAGGCAGCGGGCGGAGTGACCAAGCTGGAGTGGATGCTGCGCAACTCAACCCACAGCGACGAGCGCGGCTGGGCAGCCACAGCCCTGGCACACATCCGTCGGGCGGCCGCTAGTGCTGCGGGCGGCAGCGGCGCAGCGCCTGAGGCAGCTGATGCGCCAGCAGCAGCGGCGCCCAAGCGCACATGCGCTGCGCCCGGCTGCGGCAACACGCGCGGCCTGCGCAGCTGCGGCGGCTGCCACGTGGTTCGCTACTGCAGCCCAGCCTGCTGCAAGGCGCACTGGCTGCAGCACAAGGCTGAGTGCCGCCGCCTGCAGGCCAAGGCGGCAGCGGCGGCGGCTGTTGAGCCGGAGCCCTAGGGTGCCTGCACTCATGGGCAGAGCTGAAACGGCCGCCAGGGCAGGAGATGCAGCGATGCTGAGTGTGCAAAGATGTTTCCCTGCAGCTGTTGTTAAATAATCAACGGCGCATATTCTGTGTGCATTGGACCTGTAGCGGTTATGACCATGCGAAATGGCGGCAGCGCCCCTTGCACAGGGCCGCCTTGCATGTGGCCGTCAATGGCGGGGGCAATCGCAGCTGTTCGGGCTCTGGCGCCACCAGCAGTTGATGCATCTGGCACAGCACCCCACAATGAGCTGCAGCAGCACCACCTCCAGCAGTTGGTCAGTTTTGAGCGGCGGGAGCCGGGCGGTTCTGCGCTGCCGCTGCGGGCTGTGCGGTGCAGCGTCCGCGCCGCATGGAATTTCAATTTGGCCAAGTGGCTCACAGCAGCTTGTGGTGCTGGTTGACAGGGCCAGAGGAGCCCCCACCAGGCTGGTGGTGGCGCAACAAAGCATAGCTGTGGGCAGGGCATTGACGCCTGCGGTGCAATGACAACTGCGGGATACAGGGATTGCATCAAGCGGCAATGGCGCTGGATCCGTGCTCACGCTCCGACAGCCTGGCAGAGATGGGCCATCGGCAGCATCCGCTGGCGCGATCGCGGCGCGGCGAGCCTGTCCATTGCACATCCGAGACTTTTGGGGAGCGGCAAGGCCTCAGCGCCCTCACCCGCGTCTCGGTCGCCACCGGGAGGCGCCCCCGCCGCCCCTTCACCGAGCCAAAGCCACCACCGGCAGTCACTGACGCTCAGGGTGGATGGCGGGCGCCCTGCGGCGCGCTATGGAGACGCTTCCCATTGCCGTGGGCCTGGTGGGCCCTGGGGCCGTGGGCCGGGCCCTGCTGGAGCAGCTGCGCGTGGAGGTGAGCCTGGGGGGATGCGCAGCCGGGCCGCGATGCGAGCCTGCAGGGTTGGCGTCCGCCGCCGCTGGCTCGCCGCCACTGGGATGACGAGCGCTGGCTCAGGGCGTGCCTGCAGCAGTTTGCCGAGTGCATTGTGCAGCGGCTGTTGAGTGCATTGCGCAGCTGCTGTCAAGCTGGGCTGAGCCCGAGGCCAAAAACTGCGGACCCATAGGCTGTGTCCCGTGGTTTGTGCGCAGCTGCTGCAGCTGCCGCTGCTTCCCGCCACCCGTGTTGCCCGCAAACTGCAGCAGGTGATGCTGGATCGCAGCGTTCTAAACTCGGCCTGTGGCCCTTGTCCACTGTGCAGACCCCCAACCTGCGGGAGAAGTATGGGATTGACCTGCAGGTGCAGGGCATCCTCAACAGCCAGCAGGCGAGCACCAGTGCTGCAGCGCTGCTTTTGAATGAGCGGCGGTGTGCAAGCGACCACTGAAGTGGGGTTTGGTTGGGGCAGTAGGCAGTTCCCAAGCACACCAGGCGCCACTCGCTGGGGGCATGGCAGCCAGGAAGAGCGCCTGCTGCTGGCTGCCCTACTTGCGCGTTCCTGGATTCTACCAGCTCGACCTGGGCTAATGTCGCTCGCTCCCCTTCTGTTCACTCTGTTATGGCTCAGTGATGGATACCAACTGACGCCTGGCAATTGTTTCAATGCTTGTAGGTCATCCCGGGCAAGGAGGGGCAGCCCCGCCGCCGCCCTCCCTGCTGCTTCCTGTCAGCCAAGCCCTGAACCGCTGTGTTGCAATTCACTTGCACCTGCAGGTCATCCTGGGCAAGGAGGGGCAGCCCATCGATCTGGAGACCTATGGTGACCAGCTGCTCCACTCCTGTGAGTGATGCTGCTTGGTTGCTGCTCCGGGCTGCGACTGCCGGTGACTGCCATGGTGATGGCAGTGGGGGTTGCAGCATGCAGTACATTGGGAAGCGAGGGGTGCTTTGGAAAAGAGCGCGCTCCTGTCTGAGCATGCACCGCTGCAGCAGCACTGTCGCTGTGCATGCGTGAGGGTGTGGGCGTAGGCAGCTGGCCTGAAACCGCACTCAACTTCGCGCATACAAACCTGCGCCGCCGCCCCTGCAGCCGCGGATGCCAGCCTGGGTGTGCTGACGCAGCACCTGCGCTCCTGCTCAGTTCCGCACAAGGTGAGGTGGGAGGGCAGACGGGGCAGTTGCCACAGCAGCCTGTGAGTGTACGTGCCACATTAGCTGAGATGAGCAGGAGATCTGTGCTCTGCCTTGCAGGCACATACGGCCATTGCCATGCATCCGGCTGCTGCATCTGTATCAAGCTCTGCTGCCACTTGAGACCAGCAAGCATCACCACGCAACCTTCCCGGCACCCCTGCTTTGGCTTGACAGGTCATCATCGACTGCACAGCAAGCTCGTACGTGCCCCAGTTCTACCGCCGCTGGATGGAGCAGGTGCGGTCGGAAAGGTTTAGGCTCTGCTTCTTGCTGGCTGTTGTGTTGCCTGAGGAGGGTGTGATGTTGTTGGACACAGCTACGGTTGGGTCGGTCCGGTGCGAACTTTTATCTGTGTTGCTGACTGCTGGCCTGCCGGCGGTGTGCATTGAACTTGACGCATTGCTCGTCCCTCTTGCCTCCCTCTGGTGTGTTTCTGGGGGCTGCAGGGCACCCACGTTGTCACCCCCAACAGGAAGCTGAACAGCTGGTCGAGTATGACAGACTGACCAATCACTCATTTCTTTAAACAAACTTGCAGGGCATCCACGTGGTGACCCCCAACAAGAAGCTGAACAGCGGGCCCCTGGCCGAGTACCTGGCGGTCAAGCAGCTGCAGCGGCAGGGCAAGGCGCACTACATGTACGAGGCGAGTTGAAGGTTGTACCGGTCTTACGACAGTGCCAGCCATGCAGGCCTGAATGTGCGGTTGGGCTGCATGCGCCATGCCCGGCATTCTGCAGCTTCCTTGGACACAGCTATCCCATGCCTCCTTTCATCCCACATTTGTAGGGCACTGTGGGCCCCACTGGGCATCCGCATTTCACTGAGAAGTTCGCAAGTGTTGCTCCTTTGATCATTGTGAATTTTTGTCTCTCATGTCCCTGCAGGGCACTGTGGGCGCGGGCCTGCCGGTGATGAGCACCCTGAAGCAGCTGCTGGACACGGGCGATGAGGTGCAGCGTATCGAGGGCATTTTCAGGTGCTTACTTTTGACCTGTGCATTCACCAGCTCGTGCAAGCCGTCTGGTTGGAAAGCTTGCAAATGGGTGAAGCAATGGGTGGCTGCTTGACACGATCGATGAGGTGCAGCGCATCGAGGGCGTGTTCAGGTGTGCATCTCACCTAATTGCTTGCTTTCTTGCATGCATGCTGGGCAGTCAGCACTGGTCCGCTCTCTGGCCGGTCACCTTGACATCGACACCATCTTCCATCCCCAACCCCCCACCGCAGCAGCACGCTGTCTACGCCTTTAGCTCGGCAAGCCGTTTAGCCTTATGGCCTGCCTGATTTCCTCACTGTGCACAATTCCTTTCCCCTTACCTGTGTTGCAGCGGCACACTCTCGTATGTGTTCAACACCCTTGAACCTGGCAAGCCGTTTAGCGAGGTGGTGTGGGGCGCGCGGCGGCGCGGCTACACAGAACCCGACCCACGGGAAGACCTCAGCGGTGCGTGTGCACTGAGTTGCAGGTCCTCTTTCTGGGTACATAAGCACGGTTTGTGTGTGCACCGGTGGTGTGGGGCGCGGCTGCACGGAACCCGGCCCCCTGAAAGACTTGTCAGGTGGATGTGCAGGGAACCTGTCGGAAGACCTGCCGGATATGTGCAGTGCCCTGCGGCATGCAGTTTGCTGATTCCTCTCACCTCCCCTGCTCGCAGGCATGGACGTGACGCGCAAGGTCATCAACCTGGCGCGCGAGTGCGGCAACAAGATCGAGCTGTCGGCGGTGGACACAGGTGCAGCTTGCACGCTTGGTTATCTGGCAATTTTTGACTGGCGGCCCACCAAGGGCGTCAACCTGATTGAGCCGCGTTGATATCGGTGTGTCAAATAGCCCTGGGCATATGCGCGGCAACCACACATAGCTGGCGCATTCGTTACGCCTGCTGCAGAGTGTCTGCTGCCAAGCGGCTCGCCCTTGCCTCCACTGCCTCCTGATGTCCGGCTCATTCCTCACTGCTTGATTCAACTTGCACTGCAGAGTCGCTGGTGCCAGAGCCGCTCAAGAACTCGCCTTCACCCCAGGAATTCATGGACTCGCTGCACCAGGTGGGGGCTGGTTGTGCTGTCTAAATAGGATGCCGAGTGCTCCCAACCAGCAAGCAGCGCTGAAACGAGCGCAGTTGATCCTGTTGGCGCCAGTTGGCACACAGCCAGCACGCAAACGGCACGTGGGCATTGCAGGAGCCAGGCCGCTGCAGGCCAGGGGGCCGCTATCATGCACCAAGAGGGCCGCCCCCCCACCCCCCCCCCACC
>VFQQ010001664.1_pt1 | contig 29350 bp, 49 predicted proteins | sample 3512341 | NCBI WGS metagenome assembly VFQQ01 (sample SAMN10412373, study PRJNA504923) | tailings metagenome | isolation source: Relicate 2 Philex TSF1 revegetated site | place: Philippines: Tuba, Benguet | collected 2017-08-29
GGCGGCATGCACACCCCACCAGGCACCGGAAAAAGCAAGCAGTAGCTCTGGATCTGGCTCCGAATGCGAGGCATCGCTGCTGCTCATGCAACAGCAGCCGCATGTCACAGCACACACCACGCAAGCTGAGCAAAATAGTGGCATGGCACCAAAGACACCTTGCACTTGCCGCATGCACAACAGGCCCAGCAGCGCAAGTCCAGCAGCGAAACAGCTGCAAGAAACAGGTGGCAGCGGCGGCGGCAGCAAACGCACCGGAACTTAACGGCGCCGCGGCGGGGGTTGGTCACGGAGCGCTTGCGCAGGAAGCGCTCGTACTTGGCCTTCTGCCGCACCATGCCGCCGGAGATGTTGATCTCCTCGCAGCGCACGCACACCTGCAGAGAGAGTTTAGTGCAGCAACGTGATCGAGCGTGCGCATGAGCACGGGTGCAGGGCATGGGCGGCGCCGCGAGGGCGACGCGCTGCTGAGAACGTGCGGGGGCTGTAGCACTCGTGCAGCTGGGAGCACAGCATCGATGCATCTGCTGCGGCTCAGCAGCAAATGGCATATCCAACAGCGAGCCAGACACGCCAGCCGGCCGCAGCAGCAAGCCGGCGCGGGCTGGCCAGCAGCCGCCGCCGCTCGGGCGGCGGGCGGGCCATGGCATCGCATGGCGCCCCTCCTCGCCCCCTCAATTCGCGCCACTCACGATGTGCTGGCCGCTGAGCAGCTGCTTGGCCAGCACGCTGGCCAGGCGGCCCAGCATGTGGCCGCGGCAGTCGACCACGACGGTCTGCAGGGCAGGGGAGCGGGGGCATCGGGTTCACAGTAGGCGGGGCAGGCCGTGGCGCGCGGTGCGCGCTCCCCCTCGCTCGCTGCCAGCAGGCCCCCGCTGCTGCCGCCCCTGCTGAGGCCTGCTTCCCGCTGCTAGCTGCTCCTGACAGGATGCTGGGGCGCTGGGTATGCCGCAGCAGGGCTGCAGGCGCCGCCGCCGACCATGCCGGGCGCCCATCGCCGCACCTGCGGCATTTTTGCTCGCGCTTGGACCTCCACACACCGGTCCAGGAAGAGGCCGGGGCAGGCGGCCGCCCCGGGCTTCCAGCCGGCGCCATGCTGCTCAGCATGCTCGCCCATGCGTTGTCCCAGAACTCGGTGCGCGCCCTCCCGGGCTGTTCGGGCGCCCGGCGCTCTTCCATTGCAACCCGCAACACCAACGTTGCCTTTTAGGGCGCCGCGGGCCCCTGCAAAGCGTTCGACTCCCTTTCGAAGCTCTGTGCTGCCTTCAGGTGCCGATTTGTGCCTCAAGCCACTCCGCGCACTAGCGATGACCCGCTGATCGTGTGCGCGCCGCTCCCGAGCGCGCGCCCAGGCCGCACCGGCGCTCTCTGCCGCTGCCGCTGCCGCCGCCGTTGCCGCCAGCCCCCTTCCCTTAGCCCTCGATGAGCGGCGAGGAGGTGGAGGCCCTGCGCACCAAGCTGGCCAAGAAGGAGGAGGCCAACCAGAAGCTCAAGGCCAACCTGGTGGGTGCTGACACGGCCCAGCGCCTGCCGCCTGCTGGCCGCAGCTCTCTGCGTGCCGCCAGTTGCCGTCTGCGCTCTGCACCCCTCCGCCTCACGTCACACTGCCCCACCTCCTGCCCCGTAAACCGCAGGCGCTGCTGAAGGAGAAGACCCAGAACACCATCCAGGTGTTTGAGAAGCTCAAGGAGACCAAGGCCAGCCTGAAGGACGAGCAAGCTAAGCGGGCCATGGCTGAGGAGGCTCTCGCAGCTCAGCGGCAGGAGGTGGCTCGGGCCCAGGCGGCCGCCGCTGCAGCCGCAGAGAGCGCGCGCAGCGCGCAGACGCAGGCCGCAGCAGCAGTCAAGGCTGCAGACGGCGCGCGGGCTGATGCGGCGGCGGCGCGGCAGCAGCTGGCGGCGGTGCAGTCGCAGCTGCAGCGGCTGCAGGCGCTGTGCGACAGCATGCAGGCACAGGTGGCAGCAACAGGCTCGGCAGCAGCGGCAGCGCCGCCGCCGCCGCAGCTGGCGGGACCAGAGGCAGCTGCCCTGCAGGGCCAGCTAGAGACGCTGCAAGCGGAGCAGGCGGCCATGCGGCAGCAGCTGCAGCGGTGGCAAGCGGCCCTGACCCCGTTTGCCATGGCAGCAGCCGGCCTGGTCGGTGGGGGTGTGGATGCATCGGCAGCGGCTGCTGCAGCCACAATGGCGCCTGTGGCAGCCGCTGCTCTGGCGGCACCTGCTGCGGCACCTGCCATAGCACCAGCCGCAGCGCCAGCCGCGGCGCCGGCGCCGGGCAGGCGGCGGGGCGGCGGCGCAGCGGGTGCCGGAGCGGCAGGCGGCACCGCGGCCCCCACCAGCCCGCGGCAGCCTCGCGGCAAGGCGGCACGACAGAAGGAGCAGCAGCAGCGGGAGGCGGGTGAGGCGGAGGCGCAGCGGCGGGTGGCCCTGCTGGCAGCATCTGCGCCTGAAAAGCCGGAAGACGTGCGGGCGCGGGCTGTCGCCGCTCGCCAGGCGGCTGCGGCAGCTGCAACAGCTGGCGTGGGTGCCAAACGGCCACGCACTGGAGGCGACGGCTTTGGTTCGGCACCGGCGCAGGCAGATGTGTTGGCAGGGGCGCTAGCCCTGCCTTCCAAGCGCGCTCGCCAGGCGGCACCAGCTGCCGGCGGGGCAGGCGGCGGCGTGGCGTCGCCGCGCAGCCGCCCCAACCCCCCGCAGCAGCAGCAGCAGCAGCGGCGGGGCGCAGCAGTGGTTGCTCCGACGGCGGCGGCGGCAGCGCCGGCCGCCGAAGCCTCGCTTGCCATCTCCGCCAATGAGCTGGCAATGGAGCAGCAGCGGGAGCAGCTGACCGCAGCCGATGAGGCTGCACAGCTGCTGGGCCGAATCACAGCAGGCAGCGGCAGCAGCATCAGCCAAAAGGTGGTGCATGAGGTGGCGGCGCAGCTGCAGCTGATGCATGACGATTGCCGCCTGCCGCTGCCGCTGCTGCTGGCCTGCTTCGAAACCGCGGTGCTGGAGTGTGCGGCGCCCAAGCCGCAGGCTCACCACTTGGTGGCAGCAGCGGCGCAGGACGCACAGCCCGCAGCGCTGCCAGCCGCACATGCCGCGCCTGGCGGCTGGTTTGAGCAGCAGCAGCAGCAGCCGCTGCTGCCAGGCAGTGCAGCAGATCTGGGCGGCAGCGTGCCGTTTGCGGCGGTGTGGTGCAGCCGGGAAGCGCTGACCAGCCACCGCCTGCACTGGCTGCTGCACTGCGCCACCCACCTGCAGCGTCTGCAGGTGCAGTATGCTGCAGCCCAAGCAGCTGCGCGCGGCCAGCCGGCTCCGCAGCTGACCGGCTTTGCGGACGCCCTGCAGCAGCACCTGCACAGGCTAGTGGTGCGCTGCTGCCTGGCGGGCAGCATGCGCAGCAGCGCCGCCGGCCGCAAGAGCAGCAGCAGCGCTCTGAGGCACACAGAAACGGAGCTCTGCGCATTGGCGGCAGCGGCGGCCGGCTTGTGCCGAGCGGCGGGCGATGCAGATGTGAGTTTGGGCTGCCGGCTGGTTTGGGTTGGTGTCGGTGCTCGTGCACCGTTTGAGTGGTCATCAGGCATATTGGCGTCAGCCCCAAGAGGTTGTGTGTTGTCCTCTGCTGTCCACGCCTGTCCATGCAATGCGTTTGTGACCCATCTGAACACCGCTGTCCTGCCGCCCACCCATGCAGGCCTGCTGGGCTCTGCTGCTGGATCTACTGGCCTGCTCAGCCCCCGCTCGCGCCCTGCTGCCTCCGCTGGCGGCTGTGGTGGATGTCTGGCCAGACTTGTTGGAAGCTTTGCAGCCAGCCGCAGCCGACGGCAGCAGCAGTAGCGGCGACGGGGCAGCGCAGGAGCTGGCCAGCTGCCACAGCGCCTTGCAGCACCTGTGCTCGCTTGCAACCGCCGAGGAGGAGCATGCGGCTGAGGAGCAGGAAGCGGCTGCAGCGGCAGGTGCAGGGGGAGCAGGGGATGTGCCTCCGCCGCTGCTGCTGGAGCGGCAGCCAGTGGCAGCGACTGAGTTCCTTCGGCGACTGGGGCAGCAGCGGTGGGGCTGGGAACCAGACGCAGCGGGCAGCGCAGCCGCCTTGCAGCAGCTGAGGGCGGCGCTGCAGCGGGAACCTGGAGCGGCAGGGGCACATGCCGCTGCCGCCATAGCGGCAGAAGCACCAGCAGCAGCAGAGGCCACAGGGACAGCGGCTGTGATTGCGCCGGTCACTCCTGCAGACGAACCAATGCAGCCCGCAGGCACGGTGGCAGGCCAGCCTGGGGCGGATGCAGCTGACAGGGTGATGCGGGATGGGCAGGTGGAAGAGCTCTGAAGAACAGCAACGCACAAGCACACAACGCACAACATTCTGCTCGACTGACGGACCGACCGACCTGTTTCTTTGCCAATTATATCACGTGCACAGACTTTCAACCCTTTGACTCTCAGCTCCGTAAGCCTCAACTTTACATGCAAGCAAGCGCAGGCCAATGCACAGGGCAGCAGAGGCAGGAGGGGGGTTGTGGCAGAGGGTCCTGAGGGCGTGCAGAGGTGCGACGGCAGGAAGCACAGAGAGCAAGATCGGAGAGGGTGTGCCTTTGCTGACAAGACAGTGCGACCGGTTGTGAATTGGTGGTGTGGGCAGGCCCTCTCGGGGTGGGCAAAACAAATAGCTGAACAATTGGCAAGCACACAGGGGGTGCATTCTGGCAATAAGCGTTGGGTTTGGCGAAGGGTTGGCGGTGGGGGCTGATTTCAGGAGGCATGTGTGGCAGAGCACTTGAATCAAAGTGATAGGGACGCAGAGCATAAATCAGAAGCAAAACAGGCTCATACGGTTATGAAAAGGCGCAGTGTATCAGCAGGCAAAACTCAGGACGCGTGCAGCAGGCTTGAAAGCGCTGCCACAGGACGCGTTGCAAGCAGGGAAGCAGGGTGCCGGGCACGCATGCCCGGCGGACTACCTCAAGTCAACAGGCCGCCTTCGGCGGCACTTGGGGGCGCTGGGGCACATTCTTGCTGCCCCAGCGCTTGTCCATGCGAGCCGGCTGAGATTCACAAGGGCTCATGCGGGCTCACACAACCATGGACATGGACAGCTTGCCGTCGCTGAACTTGCCGGTTCCCGGCGGGCTGGGGCTGGCGCTCCCGGGCAGCAGGCTGCCCACCTGCAAATGAGCCGGGTTGCTCACAGAGCACGCAGTGAGCAGTCAGCAGGTGAGTGTTGCTCCAGTGGCATGCACACTCCGCCATCTGTGGTGCCCCAACTGCAACGTCGACTGCCACGCCTTTCACGCCTTTCCACCACCCAAACGACCCACCCAGCCACCCATTCACGCACCTGCACCGGGGCGGGGGCGGGCTTGCTGAGCGGGCCCACAGGCAGGATGGAGCGCCCGTACGCGTCCTTCAGCAGCGCGGCGATGCCTGCAGGTGGTTGTGAGTGAGCAGATGCACGCGGCAGTCAGGCACAGGGACAGCCAAAGAAGAAGGCACGGGCTGTGAGGCGGCTAGCGCCTGGTGCTACCCTCAGCGCTATCCTCCTTGAGGCTGGGGTGGTTCTTCAAGGCGCAGTACACACTCACCGTCGTAGAAGGCGATGGCGGCCACCAGGAAGCCCCAGGCTCCGGCAAACTTGGTGAAGTTGCGGGCGGACTGGCTCGTGCCCACCTGCAAAACACAAGCGCGCGCAGGGGCAGTGCGGTGAGGGACATGCTCAGCCTTGCCATGCGGGCTGCAGATGCAAGCAGCAGCAAAACATGGCCCGGGCGGCCGGCTCGTTGTGATCCTGAGTCATGCCAACGAGCGCGCGTTGCCCTAGAGGCAACAGGCACCCTTGCAAGCGGCAAGCAAGCAAGTAAGCACAAGCTACTCACGCCTCCCGCCAGGAAGAAGAAGAGGAGCGACAGGGTGAGGAAGACCGCGCTGGTGGCAATGGTCAGCTTGAAGGTGCAGAGCCACAGCAGGAAGGTCTGTTCGGGAGGGGTCAGGAAGGGGTGCACCACACGTGTGGGGTTGCAAGGTGGGGCAGTGTTTGGAGCGGCACAGCATGCACAGCACGGCTTGCCGCCGCCCTGATCACCCACTGCCAACTCACCAGGATGCCCCACATGGCCAGCCTGCAAAACAAGCAAGCAGCAGGGTCATTGTTGGCTGGAGGGACACGGTTGGCAGGGCAGGCACGGCAGGCCGGCCACAAGGCAAAGCAACCACGTGTGTGACTGCCCACAACCCCCGCCTGAGGCCACCACGGGCAGCCACGAAGCTCACATCAGCTGCTTGCCCTCGTTGGGCACTGGGGCATACACCTTGCCGAACACGAGCGTTTCGTAGATGGCGATCGACATCCAGAAGGCGCTGCAATGGATCGGGTGTGGGCGGCGGCACAAGGGTGGACAGACATGCTAGGCGGCGGCGCAAGGATGACAGAAGGCCACCCTGCCTGGGGTGGGCGCCAAGGCTTTAACAGCCGCGCTGCAAAACCTCCCCTTCCCCCCAAACCGCACTGACCCGAAGCAGCAGAAGGCCACGCAGCCAAAGGTGTTGCGGCGCTGGTAGTTGAGCAGGCCGGCGCAGAACTGGGCCAGGCCGCCGAAGAAGAAGCCAAAGCCCCTGCGATGCATTGGTTGGGCGGGGAATAGGCGTTGCGGGTGGCAGGGGGTGGGTTGACACCCAGAGCTATCTTGTCGGTGTGCACAGCACAAGCGCCAGGTCATTCATTTCACCCCGCCACCACCAACCCTGGTGCGCTGTGCATGGGACGCCGCCACCTGGAAGTTAACAGGCACTTGAGCAACCACCTTTGCTGCTCAGAGGCGCACATGGCGATCTGGGAGGAGGTTGGCTCGGTCAGCGTGGTGAACGGGCCTGCGCAACACAGGCAGAAACGAGCAAAAGTGTTGACCGCAGCTCTGAAATGCTTCCTCTCAGGGCACGCCGAGCCCCCGGCTTCCAAATTCCAGAGTCACCCGGCCTCACCCTGCAGCAGCGCGGTGGTGAGCGCGAAGCCAAACAGGCCCAGGGCGGTGGGGTCGGCGGTGGCGGGGTTGCTCTTCACGCCCTCGCTGCGGATGGTGCGCAGCTCCTGTCGGGATAGGAGGGTCGGGGGTTGGGTGAGAAAGGGACGGCGGTGAGTGGTGTGAACTGAACGTGAACGGGGTTTGGTGGGACGGGTGGTGGGGATTGGCCAGGCAGCAAGTTGCAGAGGTGGGGGAGCACGCCTGCGCCGCCCGAGCGCTGCACATGCTCACCTGCTGCAGGCCCTGCAGCCTGTCAGCCAGCAGGATGAGCACTTCTCCGTTGTTGGTGGACGACATGGCACCTGCGGGAGGAGCTTGAGCGGTCGGGGATCGTGAGCGGCGGCACCCCGAGGGTGAGTCCCCAGATTATGTGCCGTTTACGATGCTTTGCCCCTGCGGATAGCGCAGCACCAGTGCGCACAGTGCAGACTAGCTATGCACGGGTGACGGCAAGGCACAGGATTGGCGAACAAAGAAGCGAGACGCGGGCAATCGGGTAGGATCCCTGATGAGCGGCGGCGCAGCGCTGCCGCCGGCGGCCAGCGGCAGCCGAGCACCCGCCCCCAAGCGGAAATGCCGCCGCCCCGCGCGTTTTCAGGCCCTCAAGCGCTGCTCAAGTCTCCCAGTGGCGGGGGCGGCGGCGATCACGCACCTTGTGGACGGCCGGCGGTCAAGCTTGTCTTAAGAGACGTCGGGTTGGGGCCTTCCGCTCTCGGATGGCTCAGGGACTCGTGGAGGTGAGTCTTAGGGCGCCGGAGGTCTTCAAGGAGGGATGAACTAGCGGGTGGGCCTCGCCTTGGGAAAGAAGCGGCGGCGCCGCCGGTCCGCCGTCGCAGCGCACAGCGCTGATGCTCCATCCAGCAGTGCGACCTTAAACTTGCCTGGGCCCTTGAATGGCCAAGTAGTTTGAACCTCCAGCATGAGGCAATCATAGAGCTGGTAGATTGAAGGGCAGGGGCGCGCTAGGGCAGCAGCACTCGACAAAGCGGCGGCGGGTCCCCCGTTGCGTTTCTGCTCAGCAGCCTTGCCGTGAGCACATCCGCCAGCCTGCTTCTACCACGGCCCCTGGTTCGCATTCATTTGCAAGAGGCTAGAAACTGACAAAGATATCAGATGGGTAGCGGACTTGAGCAGAGCAGCGCGAGGCACGAGCGGAGCCGCCGCAATGGCGCACGGCTTGCCGCCCTCGCTGCTCCCAACAACGGGCACATGTGGTTCGTTTCTGCTGCGCGGCGCGGCTGCGCTGCGCTGGGTGCGAGGTAGCGGCCAGTGCATGCTGCACCGAGGTGCCAGCACACTCCTGCAGTAGGGCATGCTGGCTGGCTGGCTGCCTCTTCCTGGCCCAGCCGCACTCGCAGCTCCTTCCTCGCCGCGCTCATCGGGCTGCCTTGATTCTCTACTTCCTCTTGCCGGGGGCGGCCTCGTAGTCGGAGAGGTTCAGCAGCAGGGAGTCGGAGTTGAGGAAGATGCGGTTGGCGGAGGCGGCCACGGTGGACGCGATTTCGCGCGCCGCCTCAATCTTGCGCAGCGTCAGGAAGGCGGGGTTCTGAAGGAGGGGCAGGGGATGGAAGGGACAGGGGATGGAAGGGACAGGGGAGAATCAGACAAGAAGAGTGGGGTGAGGGTGTGCAGGGAGGTGAGGACGCAGCAGGAAGGCATGCGTTGGGTGCCAACGGCGGCCGGGGATGGCTGGGGGCAGGCAAAGGTTCAGCCCGCCACTGCTGCACCCTGATTCACAGCCGGACGGACCCATTCCGCGCAGCTGCACTGACTTGAGGCGCCCATGCTCGCCCGCCTCCCCATCCCTGCACTGCTCTGTGCCCCTGGCCGCCTCGCCCTCACCTGCTGGACGGCCTGACCGATGAGCATGGCCGACTGCGCCTCACCCTGCGCGCGGATGATCGCGCTCTGCTTGTCCTGCTCCGCCTTCTCCACCTGTGGACAGTCGGGGCAGAGCAAGAAACAGGACAGGCAGGTCAAGAGGGGGCCAACCATCGGGGTTGTCAGGACCGGGGGCCGCTGGCGAGGGTCATCAGCAGCACAGCGAACTGCAACCCGCAAATCACCAGCAAGACAGCTGCACCGCATTCACCAGTGCACCCACAGCGGGCAGCATGGTCTGCACAGCGGCGGCAGCCGGCAGCAGCAGCAACTAGCACTCCAGCACAGCGACAATCTAGTGGCAGCAGGGGCTCACGATGAACTTGGCACGCTCCGCGTCCTGCTGCGCCACCTGCTTGGCCTCAACCGCGCCCGTGTACTCGCGGCTGCAGGGGTGGAGTTGGGAGTGCAATGCATCAGTGCCAGGCGTCTCCAGGGCCTGCACATCCTGCTGACTTGCACACAGGCCTGCCTCACCACTGCCTCACCACTGCTTCCTACTGTGACTGCGGCTGCCCAGCAGCTGTCACACAAGCTTGGGTATGCACACACCTGAAGGTGAGCTGCGTGATGGACACGTCGTCCAGCACAATGTTGAAGTAGCGCGCCCGCTGCGTCAGTATCCGCCGGATGTCGCGGCTCACCACCTGGGGAGGAGAGCAGGGGGAGGAATAGGGGGTATAGGGCGCTGATGTCAGTTGGGGGTAGATATGGGAAGGCTGGGCAAGCAACCCAGCAAAGAGCTGCGCACATACGGTGCGTTGTGGAGTCTCAGCTGGGCATGCACCAGCCTGCGCAGCAACCACCAGCCCAGTGCAGCGTGCCCGGCGCGCGCACCTCACGCATCGTGAGCAGCTGCGAGGCGTTGTACTGCGCAATCACGCTCTTCAGCGTCTCCTGGATGATGGAGGGCAGCACGCGCTCTGCAGGGGGGAGTTGGCAGCAGTGCAAGTGGGGTTCTGATCACCCGGGGTGACCCCGGCTGCATGGCAGGCTCTACACAGCAGCCGGCGCCACAGCGGCAGGATGGCATTCAGTGCAGCGCCGTGTGAGCAGCCATCGAAAGCAGCAATGTGGGGCAAGGTGCAGCAGCCGGGCGCAAGCAGCATCAGCATTGAGTGGTCAAGAGTGGTGCATGAATTCGTTGTGTCACCAGCGGCGGCCACTCCGGGCCGCCTCGGAACAGGTCTGTGGTGAATGTGTTTCCTCACCCCACTCTTTGTGCAGGCTTTTAAGCTAACTGGCTGGCTGGCAGCTTGTGCAAAATGCAGGCTTGCTGGTGAGTGTGCGGCAAGAGACATACGACAGCAGCTAGCCGCAAGCTGCACATGCCGTCAAGCGGCTCCAGAAGAGTTGCAAACAAGGTGACAGCTCAACCAAGCAACACCCACCCGCGTAGTCGGTGCCTAGCGTGCGGTAGATCTCTGGCAGCTTGGACGGCATGGGCCGCGTCAGCACACGCAGCCCGATGTTCACCTGTGAGGGGCAGGTTGGGGAGGGGTTCAGGGAGGGGTTCAGGGGAGGGGTTCAGGGGTTGGGGAGGGGTTCATACATCTGCACAACACGAGTCTGCATAACCAGCAGAAGCTTCCCGCAACAGCAGCAAGGCGCACCATCTGGAGATCGCGGGAGCCCGAGGTCGAGGTGATCACGTTTGGCCGCGCGCGCACCTGCGGCAGAGGGAACAGCATGGCAAGCATGCAGTGAGACACCAGCGCAGGAGGCTTTCTGGCAGACAGGACGGCAGCAGCAGCAGCGACAGCAGCACAAGGGCAGTAAAGCGGAAGCATGTTTGTGAGCTGCAGCAGCGACTGCCAACCTAACATGTTCTGCAGAGCAACATGGCTGCGTGTACTCACACAGAAACACGCAGCACACCAGCCCGGGCTGAGCAAGCAAGCCGCATGATAAGCCCACACAACTTCTGAAGCCTGGTGCCTCTGCCAGGCGGCAGCAGCAGCAACGCACGTCGTAGATGATGGGCCGCTCGAACCAGGGCAGCATGAGGTGTGTGCCTTCCTCATACACCTCCTCCTTGATGCCGCCAAACCGGTTGAACACAATCGCCCTGCGGGGAAGCAGGAAGCAAGAAATGAGGGCAGCAGGGTGTGGCAGCCGAGCAGGCGGCGGCAGGCGGCGGTGGCGGCGGCGGCAGAGGGTGCTGGTTATCTGCTCCGAGGCGGCTCAGCGCCCGCTCAGGTGCTGTTCGGAAGCTGCTTATCGCGCGCGGGATGCGCAGACCCGCTGCACAGGGCTGGGGAGGCTGCTCGCATGGTCGACATGCTCTGCCGCCTCCTACGGCGGGTTGCAGGGCGCCACCCGCGCAGATCGGCCCACCCAGGGGCTGCCGGAACCCACCTGTGACCACCCTCCACGTTGAAGAGGCAGTTTGTGAGGCCGTAGACCGCCGCGCCGCCGAGCAGCAGCACACGGGCCAGCTTGCCCGCTGCCGGGCCTCCCGCCGGCATCTTGATGTTCTTCACGTTCTCCATCCCGCTCGCCGCCGCTGCTGCTGGGCCCTCGGTGTCTGTCCTTCGGGAAACGCGGCCTGGGAAGCAAACCCGAAGCACCACGTGCAGCAGACGACGATGCGGACGCTGGATTGCCGCTGGAGGCCCTGAGGGAGCCTGCATGGGGCTTTGGGACTGCCACCTCGGCCCCAAAATGGCCACACTGGTGGCCTCACCGCTGCTTCCAGGCATTTCTCACGATCCCCATCCTACCAAAGTCGTCTGAGTCACTGCACAGCCATGGCCAAGCTGGGAGACGTGGTGTTCAAGGGCGCAGTGTCGGTGCTGGCCACTGTCTCGCTGCTGGGCTTCGCCAGCGTCAGCCTGAGCATGTGGGAGCGTTTTGGAATGCACCGGGTGAGCAACGGGCCATGTCACTGACGGCGGCGGCGCAGCAGTGGCGGCGGCGCCTCCACTGCTGCGTGCGTTGCACCTCCGCTCGACAGTGGTGATGAGCTGCCAACCTTGCATGCAGGCGCAGAGGTGCTGCGCCTGAATTTGCAGCAACCCAGCTGGTCTCACCGGTGCACTGCCACTTCGTCGCCACGGCCGCAGGAAAGCAAGGCGCTGATTGACCGCCAGCAGGCGGCAGAGGCCCAGCAGCAGCAAGGGCAGCAGCATTAGCACAGGACGGCGCAATTGCCTCTGTGCAACACTCCTTGAGATGCGGCAGAGCACTTGCTGCACCATGAGCTGCTGAGCCATGCATCCATGAATAATTCTACTTTCCTCTGTACCCTCTCTTGCCGCCTTCCAGCCGCTCCTTGGCTTGCTTTCGCTCTGCTTTCATTTCCCATGCGCTGCCCGCTGTGCTTGCTTGCCCCTCGCCACTGACACCCATGTGACACCAATTCTGTCCGTTGCTTGCTACCTGTACTTTCCCGCGCCATGTAACCCTCATGCTTGATGTTTGCTTGGACGCAGCGATCCAGGCTGGCTACACAGGCTGTGGTCAGCTGTGGCAGCCACACTGCGGGTCACGTACGCAGGGCAAAGCAGGGCATGCTATGCAAACGTTGGTTTAGGAATCCGCTGCGCGCAGAGTCATGGGCCGGAGCGATTGTTGTCTGTAGCCGAGCGCCACCCAAGCTGTGGCGTCCCTCAGCAGAGCTTCCATGCGGCGCCAGGGTAGGTGGTGGACTGCAGGGAGGGCCAGGTAGGGGCGCGTGCTGTTGGGACGAGCAGTGGGGGCCACTGCCTGTGGGCCAGTCACTGTGCAGCTCACTGTTGGACATGCAAAAAGTGCAGCAGCAGAGCCATACTTGTGAGAAAAAAAACTAAGGCGGCCCGCACCTGGAAGGAGGCGATGCATGTGGCCGGGTTCTGGACGTAGCACAGGCTGCAGCAACGGCGGAGAGGGAGTTTGGTCAGCCAACACCCCGAGAGGCAGCGAAGCCAGTGAAACACAGAATGCAGTCCATGGCCAGCCTGACAGCCATAACCAAAAGCTGTTCGCAGGGTGCCGCAGACGTGCCTGATGGGCAGGAGGAAGTTGGAGTCCGTGCGGGGCGCGCACCCAACCTGGCCGGTCTGCAAGTAAAAAAAATGGCAAGGAGGCCCAAAGGCAGCTATGGCTTGCGCAAGCAGCGCACACGGACAGCGCTGGTGCACCCCATCTGCCCTGTGACCATGACGTGCACCTTCACGCAGCAATGAACCGCTCTGCTTGCCCTCACCTGCACGCTGCCGCTCGTGCCGGTTGTGGTGCAGGCGCAGCCGCCGGTCAGCTGGCTGGAGAGGTCGCTGCCCGCCAGCAGGCCGGTTGTGCCTGCACGGGGTAGGCAGAGTGGTGCATGGCGCGATTGGACAAGCAGCCTTATTTTTCAGGTGCATTCTGAGTGCAGCTCCACCAGCGAGCACCAGGCAGACATGCATGGTTGCAGTGCTGCAGCTTCCACCGCAGCATGCCAACACAACCCAAGCTTACCAGGAGCAGGCGGTGGTGAGAAGGTGCCAAAGGAGGGCTGTGATGCGGCGGGCAGCGGGGACGGTGAGGGCACTGCCGCCGCTGGCGGAGGCAGGGGCGAGAACTGGGCAGCCGGGGAGGTAGGAGGCGGGGAGGGTAGGGCAGGGACAGGGGCGGGCGATGGAGAGGGAGGGGGTGGGGACAGCGAGGGGGACGGAGAGGCAGGGGGTGGGGGCGGCGAGGGAGAAGGAGTGGGGGGAGGAGAAGGGCGGGGCGAAGGCACAGGTGCTGGGGGCGGCGAGGGAGAAGGAGGCAGCGGAGAGGGGCGGGGAGACGGCGATGGCGAGGGTGAAGGCGACAGCGGCGCAGCAACCACGGTGGTCGTTGCGGGGCGGCTGTGTGTGGGGAGGCACAGGGGCAGAGGGGCAGTGTTGAGACCAGCACCTACCAATTTCAGTAGATGCTAACCGGCTGACAACTGCTCACCCAAACCATTCCCTCACTGGTCCCACCTGGGTGCTTGCGGCGCCTCCGCCTCAGGAGCAGGCGCCGGCGCCCGCCGCTCAGGCGTGGTTGGCACAACAGCAGGAGGAGCGGGCGGCAGGGGAGATGGCGTGGGAGCCAGCTCGGGGGCAGGCGGCACGCGCGGCGGGGTGGGCACCGGCATTGCAGGCGACTCGGGGGCTGGTGCGGGCTTAGGCGAAGGCGCTGCCACTGGAGCAGCAGCCGCAGGGGACGGCGAAGGCTGGGGAGACGAGGCAGCAGCCTCTGCGGCAGGTGCGGCGCCTGCGAGCAAGGCACGGGCGGTCTGTTGTGAGTGCCACGCATTGTGGCAAAGTGTGTGCAGGCCTTGCCTTGCCATTCCCCGCCCACAAGGCCGCACCTGCCGGCAGCGCCACAAAGCCGTCCGTGATGTGGATGATCCCGTTTGTTGCCTGGATGTCTGGCAGGACAATGCCCGCACGCCCGACGATGGTCTGGCCTGCGGTGCAGCAGGTGAGCAAGGCACTTGGGAGAAGGGGTGCACCTTGGCGGTGCTGCCCCATCAGGCTCAACATCCAACGAAGGCCAGCCTGCTCAATAGTTGTGTTTCGCTCTCTGCAAACAATCGCACAGCTGCCCAAACCATACCTCCCGACTGCGCCTTGACGGGCAGCTGTTGGCCGTCCGCGGCTGTCACGCTGCCGGCCGACGCTAGGTCAGAGGTGGTCAGTCGCTGGGGCACGATGGAGGCCAGCACCAAGCCTCGCAGGAAGGTTGGGTCCTGCAGGCAGGGTGAGGAGCAGTTGAGTCTTCCGAATGCGACTGCCAGTGCCATCGGAAGTGCAGCTAATCTGGAGCATTCGTTAAACTGCCCTGCTGTCATATGCATGCAGCTCATTCTCATCAACAACTGGAGAACCCCACTAACTGTGAGCACCCACCTGCAGCTGGTCGCGGGTCACTGTGCCGCTGAACACAGCAGCGTTGAACGCCTGGTTGCTGGGCGCAAAGACTGCGGGGCAGCCGGGCAGGGGCAGGCAGGGGTGGAGTGCACGTGCACGCTGAGGCCTGCCCGCGTTGCACCTAAGGGCACCGCTTTATGCCGCACCTAAAGCGCCCACACTCACTGGTCACTTGCTCGCCGGGAATGGAGGACAGGTTGGCCTGCCGCAGCGCGTTGGCAAAGCTCACCAGCTGCGCACGAGTGGATACGGTGTGGACTGGGTGGCATGATCATGAAAGGAAGCCGGGCAGGCACCCTGCCCACCGGTCATGCCATGCTGTTGTCTTCTCATGCAGCACCCAACATGGCAACCAGTCCCACTCGCCAGCACCCAGCTGCCAAGCAGCAAAGACATCCCCAGACACCTGAGGGGTGGATACGATGAGCTTGCTGATGGATGGCAGGCTGCTCTGCGCCTCATCTGCGCTGCACTCCTTGGTGGCGGCACTAGTACACTCAGCAGAAGGGCTCAGCGCCACACCCTGGGTGCAGCGTGCTGGGTCCTGCGCCAGGGGGAGGCAGATGGGAAGGGTTGGATGCAGTAGGTCAGCATGAGTGGTAAAACGCAGGGACTGCCATGCCATCAGCAGAGCACAACGCTGCTGCTGCTGCCATGCCCGTGGCGCACGTTGACGAAGCAGGTGAAGCGGTTGGAGCCGGAGACAATGTCCCACTGCCCGCATCCGATGCGGGACGTGTTCTTGCCGCCGCTCAGGCCGGTCTGGGTGCAGGCACATGGGTCGGCCGTCGCATCCACCGCTGCACCTGCGCGTGAGGAGAGAGGGGTTGGGCTTTGACGGTCATGGCAGGGGACAAGCCGCAGCAGCCAGGCTGGAGCAAATGTCAGTCTACATCCAAATGCCTGGTTGCAATGAGCGCTTACCCCCAGCAGGGCTCTCGGCCGTGGGTGCGGCAGCTGGCGGCGCAAGAGAGGCCTCGGCGGCGGGCGCGGCGGCGGTGGCCGCAGGAGCAGCAGCGGGTGGCAGGGCCGAGCCGGCGACGAATGGATTGGCTTCCTGCTGGGCCAGCACACGAGCCTGCGCCCCTCCAAGGCAGCCGGCGGCCGCCAACACGAGCAGCAGCAGGGCGGCAGCGGACCTCATGGCTGCTCCCAGCACTCTGATCGGCAGCCAGCAGAATGGAGGGGGGACACAGTGGGATCGAGCGCTTGACAACGCGCTCATGTGTTGTGCCGCTGCATGAAGCCAGCTGTGCGACCCCGCATTGTCATGTCCAAGAACCGCAGAGCAGTCTGACGGCTGATTGAGCAGGGGGCCCTCCAGCAAGAAGCAGTGTGCATGCTACAAACTCTCGATAGTCGCTGCCAAATCTGTTTTGTGCGCCTCTCGCCACCCATCTTTCGTCTGCCTGGCGCATCCATGTTGGACGCACCCTCCATCCCACCCGCTCTCGCATGAGCCTGTAGATTACATGAAACATGCATGGTGACACTCCCTAGTGGCCCTCACTGGCCCTCCGGCTTCATCAGCAGCGTCGCTGCCACGCCCGCCGCCGCCACGGCCGCAGCACCCACCAGCAGCCCGCTGTATCGCTGCACCGGGCCCTCCGCGCCGCCGGCACCTCCATCCGCTGCCCCGTTCTGCTGCTGCTGCTGCTGCTGCTGCTGCTGCTGCTGCCCTGCCGCCGCTGCCGCCGCCGCAGCGGGGCCCTGGCCTGCCGCCAACACCGCGCCACCTAGCTGCTGCTGCTGCTCCGGCTGCTGCTGCTGCTGCTGCTGGGCTTGCGCCTGCTGCTGCTGGGCCGCCTTCAGCGCCTCCTCGTGCTTCTTCACCCACTCAGGGAACAGCTTCCTGCAAAGCGCAGAGCGATGTGGGCAGAGAGGTGGGAAAATTCATGTGCAATTCCCATGCCGGCAGGCAGTGGTCGCTCGCCAACCGGTGTGGCCTGCGCCCGTGCTGCGCCCGCGAGATCTACATGAGGAGTGCTGAGATCTAGACGCACAGGGTCTTGACCCCCAAGAAGCTGCAGACAACTCTAGGACCCAGGCCGTGGGGCTGCGCACCTGAAGGTGGGGTTGCGCACGTTGTACGCCAGCGACTCGCGCGCCAGCTTGCGCTTCTCGGCAGGCGGGGTGCTAATGGCGCCTGCGCGGGTGGGCCAAGGAGACGTGACTGGAGAGGTCAGGCAGCAACAGACTACAGCAGTAAGGCAGCAGCGGCCGCAGTCTCTGCATGCTGCTTGAGGCTGGCCAGTGCAGGCGCCGCCCACGGCTTCCCCAGGCCACAGGGCAGCAGCAACACGGTCCGCACTGGTCACTCCAGGCGCCGCACCCGTGGTGTGCTGCGTCTCCACCATGAAGGACAGGAGGCCGGTGAGGATGGTGCTCACGCTCCACATGGGGTTCCACGTTTCGGGGTGGAAGTCCGACATGCTGCGGAGGGCGGGAGGAGGATCAAGCCGCATGCAGGGTTGAGCGTCAAGGCTGCACCTCCACCGCCCACACAACAGGCCACTTCTCGGGTTGGACATCAGACATGCTGCGGCATGCTGTGGTACCAGCTGCTGCTAGCGGCCGCAAGGAGTGGTACCAGGGACTTCCCATGGGACGCACGAGAAGCCTGGCGTTCCACAGGGCTGGCAGCAGCATTGACCAGCGATCCACCAGCAGCCCGCCAGCTGCACCCTGGCACCGCACTGCCACTCACCTCAGGCAGAGCTTGGTGTTGACCGCAAACCGGCCGTTGGGCGTGAGCATCAGGATGCTGGGCGGCTTGTATGGGTACTGCGCCGGAAATATGACCTTGCCTGCAAGCAATGATGGGAGCAGCACTTGGATGGTGGGACGACATGGAGTGGGAAGCGGGCGCAAGGCGCGGCAGCGTGCGGCGACAGGCAGCGCGCAAATTCCCGTGTCAGCGGGCCGTGATGCGGCAGGGCGCAGAGCTTGCTCCGCTGGGCAGCACTGCGCAGCTTGCACAGCAGCCAGCCGAGGCCTAGGCAACGGTCCACAGCACTGACCGTGGTAGCAGCCGCCCTCAAAGTCGGTTCCCTTGCTGCCCTCCAGAACGCTGCAACACCCGTGACAAGGATTTGGACCAGGTTACGAAAGGTATCTCTGCGGCGAGGCTGGCTGCCAACTACATGCACATCATGCTGCAGCTGAAGCATGCACTTGTGCTCGTGCTACCACCCTCACTTCCCCGCTGTACCGCACACTAAGCCACAGGCCGCCTGCCCCGCACCACTCACTAGTGCCACTCCAGCAGGTTGTTGGGTGCTGGGTGCGCGGTGATCTGCGGCACTGGCTCCTGCACAGCACGGCACAAAGCATGGGCAATCAGCTTGCCGACCGACATTACAGCCGAGGCGGTGACCGAGCAGCGGCGAAGAGGCGCCAGGGCAACGTGCTGCCCTGTTGCTTGCCTTGAGGATGGCCTTGTACTCCTTCTGCAGCCGTGAGACGCACGCCTTGCTGCCCATGGTGGCTGCTGCTTGGTCGACGGCCTGCGTGGGAAGGGACGCAGGCGGCGGCACTCGGCGGAAGCGGCGGACGCCGCGGCACCGACAAGCGGGCCCGCACCAGCGACTGCGGCTGGTTAGGGCAGCTTGCCTATAGTAGCACGACGTGGGCAGCCCTGGGCCTGCCGCCGACTCACGGTGGGGCCGAGACGGCAGCTCCCGAGCGCGTGACCGAGGCCTGGCGTCACAGGCTGTTGAGCAGCGATCGAGCAGAGTGCGAGCAGCGATCAGAAGATCAGCGGGGCGGCGTCAGAGCGAGAACCCCACACCGCCGGCGGCGGCGCAGCGTTGCCGGCAGGCCAAGCAGGCCATGAGGCTTGTGCACTGCGATACGTGTGCAATTCGGCTTTCGGAGTTTATGCGTCGCGGTTTGTACGGCTTTTCGGAGCAAAAGAGGCCCGCTAGCCGCACTTGCAATGGCTTGCCGCCTATTTTGAGCAGCAGGGAGCCCGGCAGCAATGCAGATCCTGACGACGCGGGCCCTTGATGCGGCCGCCACCGAGCCGCTGCTGGGCAGCCGCTCCAGCGGCCTGGGCACAGGCCCCGCTGCCGCCACCGCCGCCGCTCCCGCCGCCGCCAAGCCGTCCGTGGAAGGCCTGCGCTTTGCTCACCACTTTGGCGCCCTGATCCGGCTCCTACGGCCCTATCCGGCGCTGGTGCTCACCCTGCTGGCCATCGCTGAAGCCTATGTGGTCGCCGAAGGTGGGCGGGGCCGAGGCTCTTACTGCATGCTCCTCATCCCAGGGCCCTGCACTCTATTCAGCCTGCCAGCAGGGGCTGATCTGTCCTTCACACCCTCACCCCTTTACCCCCTTCACTGGAATCCTTTGAAGTGGGCAAAGTGGCCGGATCCTTCTACCTCATTGTGCTGGACGGCCAGGCGGCGCGGTTTGCCGCCGCCATGGCGCATGCGGCCGCGCTGTATGGTGCCTCCACTGCGCTCTATGCTGCCTCGTCGTATGTGACAGGTGAGGGGGTGGCTGTGCAAGTATCAGTGAACGTTGGGCTTGATGACGGCCTTGTGCTTGTTGGATGTCAAAGATGGCATGAAACTTTGTGTCCCTTGCACTGCATCACTGCCCTCACGCTCTCAACTCGCTTGCCTCTTGCCGCCCGACCTCCATCTGCTTCTGACAGAGTGGCTGGCGCTGACATGGCGCGAGCGGCTGACCCGCCACCTGCACCGCTGCTACTGCCAGGGGCAGCACGCCTACTACTTTCTGCAGCTGGGGCAGCAGCGGCGGCAGGGCCCAGGCCAGCAGCAGCCGCAGCCGGGGCAGGAGCAGGGGGCAGCTGGCTGGCGGGACATGCAGCAGCCGGCAGATGCGTTTGGGCAGCAGAGCGAGCGACTGCCGGGAGCAGCGCAGTTCCACAACCAGCGGCAGCAGCAGCAGCAGCAGCAGCAACCAGCTGTTGACAACCCAGACCAGCGCATTGCCGCTGACGCAGCAGAGCTGTGTGAATGCCTGTCCGCCGTGGTGCGGGTGGCAGCTGCCGCACCCTTTAAGCTTCTGTACTACAGGCGAGCAGGTGTAGAATATAATTGGAATGTAGGGCACCCAGGTGCCCAGGACTGTGCAGCCGCCGTTGGCCGGTTCATGCAGCACTGCTGTACGGTTGGCATGTGCAGAGCTCGCACCTGTCCATGCTTGCCTTGCCTGCAACAGACATTCCCTGCTCTCTCCTGTGTGGCGCAGCTGGCTCACCTGGGGCTACCTGGGCTGGCGCGGCCTGGCGGCTGTGTTTGCCTTCTTCTGGGCAGCCGGGCTGGCGCAAAGGTGCGCAACCGCCGGCTTTTGACTTGTGAAACGACAGCTGAGCTGCATTGGATGCAAAGCCATCATCCTACTTAGTCTGCTCAGTTGGCTGGCGCCTGCTGCTCAGCATATCCCCCTGCACATCCCCTCCGTCCAACGTGATGCGTGCCGCACGTTGTTTTTGCAGGCTAGCGGTCGCGCCTGTTGCACGGCTGGTGTTTGATCAGGAACAGAGGGAGGGCGACCTTCGCTTTGCGCACCTCCGCCTCAGGTGGGACTGATATTGCGATGGCGGTGCAGCATGATTTTGTCCACCCTGCACACGTGAGAGGTGGTTTACCATCGTTCGGGCACTGCATCCTTGCTGCGTGTGCAGAAGGTACACACCCTTGCCACGCTGTTGCATGCTGGCGCGCCCCTCTGATCAGCGGCCACCTTGCTTTGTTCGTGCTGCTGCAGAGAGTACGCTGCTGAGGTGGCGCAGTATGGGGCACAGGACACCGAGCAAGCGCACCTCAATGGCTCCCTGGCGGCCGCACTGGGCAACCAGGCACGCCTAAATTTTGGCGGCGGTGCTGTGACCGTTCACCATTCCTGCCTGGTGGTGCCCTCTGTCTGTCATTTGGCTGCTTTGAAATGCAGCTGGTGGCACCCTTCTTGCCTGCTTTGCGCGCCACGCTGTGTCCCGGCCGCCCTCCTCAACCCCGCTTGCAGCGCCGCCTGGTGCGCTGGCGCACTCTGCTGGCGGGCGTGACCCGTGCGGTCGACTACTGCGGAGCCATGCTCAACTATTTTGTTGTGGGAGCGGCGGTGTTCAGCGGTGAGCTGGCTTGCGAGCAGAGAGCTTGCGGCGTGCCACCCGCACCGCTACCACGCTCCACAACAGATCTGTGCTCCCCAGGTGTCTTTGCCGCCCACTGACCAGGCGTCTCGCCCATTTCCACCCGCACCCGCTCACCGCAGGCTACGCCGCCAAGGGCGACAGCGGCCAGCTGGCACAGTTCATCAGCAACTCCTCTTTTGTGCTGCTCTCCCTCATCTACACATTCACCGAGTTGCTGGATCTGTCGGATCAGGTATGCGTTGGCTGCTTGGCTGTCTACTCCATACATTCGGCCGCGGCCAGCGCTGGAGAGAGGAATGGTGACAACCCACTTATTCATTGGAAACACGGTGGATGTCTTGTCTGCTCTGCCACCCTTGACGCCTCCCGCTCTGACATGCCCCCTCCCTCTGCGCCCAGCTGTCGCGCCTGGGCGGCCTGACTGCTCGTGTGGGCCAGCTGCTTGAGGCACTGCCAAGCAGCAGCAGCAACAGCAGAGGCGGCAGCAACAGCGACGCACGCGGTGCCAGCCCCTCTCCCAGCGGGGGCGCTTTTGGTGCTGCGGCGGCGCATGCTGCGCGTGATGTGCATACTGTGCGCTTGTCCATGGAAGGACGCGAGATGCAGCCCTCCCATTTTGCCACGCTGCTGCAGCCGCCGCGCATGATCAGGTGCGCTTTGCCACTGGACTACTGTTTGGCATCGCGTGCTTACTGCTCTGGAGTGTGCCCTGTTTTGGCTGTGCGTGTGCCTTGCACAGCCGTAAGTCTGTATGCGCCCCGCTGCTTGTCCCCTCTTGTAGCTCGCCAGCTGCACTGCATCTACCATCCGCACCCACCAGCCTGGCCTTGACCGACCGTCGCCCTGCTGTCCCTTGCATGCCCCACCTGCAGCTACTTGGGTGGCACCATTCAGTTGGAGCTGTCTGTGCATCAGCTGGGGAGGGACGTGGCGCACGAGGCCCGAGGAATCTTCCCCGATGCACCCCCATCTGGCCAGGCAAGCCACAAAAGGACATGTTTCTGATGGGTGCAGCACAACCAGCTGGACACGGTGTTGCATCATCCGGCTGAGCTGTTGCAACAGCTTGGGCTCGGCACAAAGTTGAAGCATGCCTGTTGAGTGAGCAACCACCCACCCCCTCTCCATCCCAACTTGCCACCCCGCTGTAGCTGCTGGCGTGCATCACCTTTCAGTTTGCGGCGGACGGGCTAAGCCTGGCGCCCGACAGCAGCAGTGCCACGCTGGAGCGGGCTGCGGCGGAGATGGACCGAATGCTGGATGCTTTCTTGCGCTGGCAGGCGGCGGTCAGGTGAGTGTCAAGTCAATGATGGGTTTGTATTTGCAGAGGAGACGGGGGTGTTGGTTTATTGGTCGGCAGGGCTTGGGCGGCGGGCATGGGTGGTAACCACGCCCAGCACGCTGGGCAGCAGCCCGTGCCTGCTGAGGAGCCTTTGAGAGCTGCTGTGATCTTTTCATTTTATTCCGGTCAACACCAGCTTGTCCCACCCCACCTACATGTGCGCAGGGCATTCCTGGCTGCCCACGGCTGCTGGTGCAACGCTGTTGACCCACGGACAGGTACAGCGCTGCACGGGCCACGTGGTGCCAAGTGGAGCGAGGTCACAGGTGCGCCTGCAGTCACATACGCTCTCAGGCGAATTGTTGTAGCGATGTGCCTGCGAAGTTGTCGGCGTCCTGCAGAGCCCGTCCCTCAGGGCAGCATGCTGATGGGAGCTGCATTCGTGACTCATTGCTCCTGACGTACTGATCTCTGTCCTTGCCTCTGGTAAGCTTGAATGGCTCTCCACCTGCCTTCCAATTGTGCAGCGGCGCACACCCTGCTGGGTTACGAACGCCGGGACGCAGGCGTGTGCCCAGTGGTGCTGCACCCAGTGCACGGTGAGCCGGCCAAGCTTAGCGCAAACCCCGCTGCTGACCGCTATGGCGTATGGCGTGTGCTGGACAGTAACTGGGTGCCCCACAGGGCATGGGACATGCTTGTGCCTGGCCGCTGCAAGTTTACCCCAACACAACAGCCCACCCTGGGGCCCGTGGTTTCCTGCTGTGCAGGCAGCAGCGCCTACCCCGTGACGCTGTTCACTGATGCCTCTCCAGCGCTGCTGGCACAAGCGCTTGCCGCTATATCAGATGGCCCCAGCTCACCAGCACCTGGCAGCTCAGGCGCAGGGGCTACAGCTGCCACTGCCGGGGGCGGGGCGGTCCCGGCGCCGCTGCTGCTGTTAGACGAAGTGCACGTGCCAACCCTCACCGGTGGCGTAGCAGTGGCAGGCCTGAGCCTTGTGCTGCAGCCAGGGGAGCACCTGCTGATCGTAGGTGAGGCTGGAGGCAAGCAAGCTGAAGCACGCGTGTGTTGAAGCATGCGGTCTGGGCTGGGTTGCTGTTTGCCTGTGTGCACAGAACGCGTTGGCCGGTGCTGTGCAGTTGGCACCCCACACCTGTCTTCGTGACTCGCATTGGCTCCCTGTTTCCACCTGCAGGACCCAACGGCTGTGGCAAGAGCACACTGGTCAAGGCGCTGTGTGGGCTGCACCGCCTGTCCAGCGGCCGCATGAACTTGCGGGGCGCTTGTTTGAGCGGCCCTGCTGGCTTATCTGGCGCCATGTTTGTTCCTCAGCGCCCGCTGGCCGCCCCAGGCAGCGCGCTGTGGCAGCAGCTGTGCTACCCTGGAGCAGACGGCGGCAGCGCAGCCAGCAGCAGCAGCAGCGATTTGACGAGCAGCAGCAGCACCACCAGCAAGGGGGAGCTTGGACCGCAGCGGCAGCCAGTGCGCCCACCAGATGCCCACCTGCTGAGCCTGCTGCGGCGTGTGGGCCTGGAGTATTTGCTGGAGCGAGTGGGTGGCAGGTGGGTGACCCCGGTGACCCTTTGTTTGTGTGCGCCAGGCTGCCGAAATGTGCCTGTGAGTGTGGAACTGCCACCTTGCAATAGCCGTGCTCCCCACCTGCGCTGGCACCTAGACCCCTGTGCAAAGTTCCCCCCCGTGAACTGCCGTCTGCCCCCTCACCAATTCCTGTTGAATGCAGCTTTGAGGCTCCCGCTGACTGGGCGGGCATGCTGTCGCCTGGGGAGCTGCAACGCCTGGCGGTCGCTCGCGTGCTGCACAGGTGTGTACAACGGAGTGCATGCAGTGGGGAGGCGGCTGCAACGTGCAGCCGGCCCCATGCAGCCCAACAAGGCGGCCCGGCAGCACATGCCTGCCACAACAATGCCAACACTGCTGCCAGCACCTGTGCTTGCTGTTAGCCAGGCTGTGGCCTGCCCCTGGAGCCGCACGTCCCAACCCCACCTGACCTGCCCGCTGCCGCCTGTTGAATGGAATTGAAAACAGGTGTAAATACACTCCCAAACAGCCAAAACAATCTCAACACCGCCACCCCAACCCCACAACACAGGCGCCCTGCCCTTGCTGTGCTGGACGAAGTGACGTCCGCGGTCAGCGAGCAGGCAGCGGCCCAGCTGTATGGGCAGCTGCACAGCGAGGCCATCACCTGCCTTAGGTGCGACTGGTTGGCTGACCTTCGGCCCGTGTCCGGAGCCACCACTGAGGCTCATGCATGCACGGCGATTGTAACCGAGTGTTGGTTTGGTTTTGACCCGTGAACACTGGACGTGTGCAATGCGTGTAGCCCAAGCTGGGTCCGGCAGGGGTTTGCTCAGCTGATGCCGGTTGTGGGCAGCCGCATCCTTGAATTCACTGAGTAACCTGAGGGCACGATTGCTCCTCCCCACCTTGCAGCATTGGGCAGGACTGCCGGCACCTGCGCCAGCTGCACCGAGCGCTGCTGCAGCTGGGAGGCGGCCCCAGCCCCGGAAGCTGGCGGCTGGAGCGACTCAAATGAGCCATTTCTGCGTTGCTAGATGTCTGCGCTGCTGGAACGGTTTGAGCAGCTGGAAATTGAGCTCTAGCCCACTGCTGCGTTGCAGTTACAGTCAGGATCGGCAGGTGCCGTTGTGAAGAAAACGTGGGGCCTTGTAATGCGCAGGCACTAGAATGCTCGGGAGGAAAATCCGCACAGTCGGCGCAGCCTTATTTATTACGGGGCAGGGCTGGGGCGAGTGGCGGTGGTGGGACAACGTTCAGACGTCGAGCAATGTGGGGATGAGGGGGGGTGGTTCGCTCGGGCAGGAGGCAAGGTGTGGGTGGGGATGGGCCATGAAACGTGGGGCAGTACACGCGTGTGATGCGACGAGGTAGGAGCAGCACAAACTAGCGGGCAAAAGGAAGGAATGGGTCCAAAAGAATTGCAGGCGCTGGGACAAGCTGCATCGGAGGGAGCGGGGTGGTGGGGCGGCAGCAGGGGCCGCCCCAACCGGCCGGCAGCACGGGCGCTGAGGGGGCGAAGTTGGTGAACCCTCGCCCTGCCAAGTGTGGGGGAAGAGGACTCGACTAGACAAGAGACAGGAGCGTGTGGCACACCTCTGTGTGCCGAGGGTGCACCGCAACAGGACTGGGAAATGGCAAACAGGGGCTAGGGGGCCAGCAAGTGGCAGGGGAGGGCTGCGCATGCCCGAGCAAGCATGGCGGCAAACACACAGGGACGGGGCCGGCAGGCAGGCTTGAAAGAGAATGGAGCATGCGTGGGGAGAGCGGAGTACTATCATCAAACGAGGCAGCGATCCAAATCTGAGTCAGTAGTCAAAACGTGGGGTAGGTGTACATGGCCGCTCGCAGCTAGCGGCACAATTAGACTAACGCGTAGACCAGCGGCCGCTGGCTGCGTGACGGCAGCGAGGGGGCAGCCGGACTCTGCAGCTGGCCGACCAGCATCAAGCGGCCGGTGCCGCCGAGCCAATGGGCCTCTGCTGCCAGGGCAGCTGCTGCCGCACAACCGCAGGCGCGTGCTGGGGCAGCTCAAGCGGCTCAACAGCCAGCCGCCGCCGCACATGGCGCCGCCGCTCGGCGGCCGCCGCGGCATGCTGCCGCTGCTGCTGCCGCAGCGCCTGCACGGTGGACGGCGGCAGCAGGCTGGCAAGGTGCAGTTGCCTGCATGTGGAGAATTGGATAGGGGAGCAGCGATGGCTCAGAAATGGAATAACTTGAAAGGCGCAGACCCGGCGGGTCGGTGGTACTTGCTCCCGTGGGAGATATCATTTAGCCGCTTCCGCCGTCGGTGCCGCAGGGGCCGGTGCCTCCCTCCCGCCCGCCGCGGGCCTGCATTGCATGCCTGCACCCCAAATGCGCTCACCGCACGGGCTCGGGCGCCTGCACCAGGTGGTGGCGCGCTACAAGGGGCTCGTTCGGGTGGAAGAGCCTGTGGATGGCCAGGATCTCGGCGGAGGGCGCCATCTGCAATTGCAATGCGGCGGGGAGGGCGAGGGGCGTCAGCAGGGGCACCTAGGGCCAGGGTGGCCCGAGCACCTTGGCTTGGGACAGTGCGAGCACCAGCTCACCGCCGCTGCGCCGCTGCTGGCTACTGCACCACAATCTGCGTGCTGCTGGGGGCTGTCGGGCCCCGGAGCGGCCGCCGCAGGTGAGGGCTGCGCGCGCGTCAGCCCTCTGCCTGCTAAAACGCCTCGGGAATGCTCGGACATGCTGTGGGCGATCGAAGAGAGCGGAAATGGAAGTGAACAAAGGCACGCCCGATACGCGGATCTGCCGTGATTGATATCAAGCCTGCCGCGGCAGAGCGGCGGCAGCGCATCCGCACGTCTCCATGAGCGGCCCCGACCGCACCTTGCCCTGCCAACTGCACGGCCTTTCATGAAGCCCTGATTCAGTTCTAAAAGCAGTGCACGGCCCGGCGCTTGGGTTTGGAAGCCGCGGTGGCGCGTGCGTGCATGCCCAGCTGCCGCTCCTTGCAGCGGCCGCCGGCCGGCATTCCCACGGGCGGCAGGCTGTGGATGGGCGGCAGGCCGTGGATGGGCAGCGGTTGCTGGGCAGCTCTCTGGTGCGGCCCCATGCAACCAGGGTGTGTGTGGCACTGGCTGGCGATCGTACATTGTGCTGCAGCCCACCACCGCCTGCAACTCCTGCTTTCCCGCTCGCTGCCCTTGCACCGGGGATTGGGTCAACCCCTGGAAAGCTCAAGACAGCCACAAGAGGGCTTGTAAGCACGTGGCCTTACACCGGAAAGTCAAGCATAGACGCAAAATTGCCGCAGCAGCGCCGGCTTGCTTGCATGGCTCGGCTTGCCTGCGCCCGGCAGCTGATGCCTCCATCGCCCATTGCTGCGGGTGCAGTGCATCGCGTGCATCGTGTGGGCTGACACACGGCCACTTGTGCAACCATTGAAGTGCAGCTGCCGCACATCAGTCGCAGCTGCCACGCAACGACACCTCCAGCTCAGCGCTACCCCTGCTGTCCATGCCCTGCGCACTTCAGGGTGGCGGGGGCAGGCGGCCGGGTGTGGGAATGCAGCGGTACATGGGCAAGGGCAAGCGGCGGCGGGTCCTGGCGCCTTTGACCTGAACCCCCAACCTCTTCGGCCTGCTGTCCACCTTGCGCCTGTTGCACTCAGTCAGACTGCCTGCCATTCAAAACACACCGCGTGTTCCCACACAATTCACGCATTGCTCACCGCGTACTGCTCCAGCTCCTGTAGGCTGCGCAGAGCCACCCGCAGCTCGTGCCGCACCTTTTCCGGGTCGGTCAGCGCCTGGAAGCGAAGCAAATGAGGGTTGGATGGGGAATCAATGCACAAGAGGTGGAAGGCTGATCAGTCATGACTGTACAGGGTGCACCTCGTCCAGGTTGGGGGTAGCAAGCACCTGGGAGCGAGGGGGAGGACAGGGCATGGCTGGTGGGAAGCGATGCACAGGAGCTGAAACCCCAACTGAGCAGGCAGGGAGCCTGCATGCATGCAGGGCGAGAGGGCGGCGACACCAGGTGTGGAGCAGCATCGTCCACTCCAACATGTGCTGCATGTGGCGCCCGCACCCACACAGCACGGCCCACCCATCCTGCCCCGCTTGGCAGTCTCCTCCCCACCTTGTGTTCGTGGAACTGCGCTTTGATGTCCGCAATGATTGCGTCCCGCTTGATGGATGGGAAGCGCTGCGCCGCCTTCAAGATGCGGCGGTACAGCAGCAGCACCTGGGCGGGGTTGGCCCCTCCGCTCATGCTGCCGCCACCTGGGGATGCTCCTGCCGCTGCGCCGCTACCGCTGCTGTTGCTACTGCTGCTGCCCAATAACTAGCAGCAGCAGCTGATCCGAGCTGTGCTAAGTTGTGCTGCCTAGCCTCGTAACCTGCTGTCACTTGGCGGCACTTTGCGCTGCCTGTAGCCGCTGCTGCCGCGCGTGGCAGTCCTTCAGCGCTTGGACCTCTGTAGCAGGTAAATAAGTGGCGAACGGCATGCTGAAGGATGCATTCTAAAGCATCCCAGTGGTCGCGATTTGCATGCAAACCAGCACATCTTATAGGCACAGCGTAGGGCAGGACAGCACGTAGCGCACGCTCCCACCCACCCTTCTGGCACTTGGTCCAGTTGCGGTCGTTGTCACCCAAACACTCCTGCAGCATCCCAGAGCCAGGGCAATTGCAAGCCATATAAGCAGTGGAGAGCGTGCGTGCCTCATGGCTGGTGGTGCTCCTTCGGCTTTTGCACGGCTGCACCTGCCGCTGTGCCGCTGAACCAAAGGATTTCACACAAGTCGCCTGTCGTGGAGCATCGGTTCAAGCCAGGTCTTGATGCGCAATGTCTATGCTGTGCTGCGCAGCTCACCTCCAGCACGGTGTACGGCTTGGCGCACCCGGTCTGCTCCAGCAGGGGGTCCACCTGCAGGCAGGGGAGCACAGCTTGGCTGGGGCGGCTGAGCCCGAGCCTTGTGCAGGCAGCAGCGGACCCAGCAGGATGGCGCCGGCAGCATGTGCCGGTGTTGCACATACCCAGCAGCAACGCAATGCTGCGGCCAAAATGCAGCTGGCCAAAGACCTGCCCGGCAGGCCGAGGTGAGAAAGAAGTGCAAAGGCACCGCTGGCCAGCAGCAAAGTTGGTGAAGCTCCCACCTCCTCGTCGCCGGGGGAGGTCAGGCGCTGGTGCAGGTTCTCGGGCCGCTGCGACAGGTCAGGCACCTGCGCCATGCGGCGTTGCGGCGGCCGGGCTGCGTGGAGAGGAGGCGGCGGCAGAGCGTGAGGCGGCGGCGACGGGCAGGCGGCGAGGGCGGTGGCGGCGGCGGCGGCGGCGGCTCCAGGGAGTTGCCACCCGCCAGTCTGCCGCTTTTCAATGACAATTCTACAAATTCTTGACCAAATGGGAAGCGCGCTGAAGCAGACAGCGCACCCTGTTCACCCGGCAAGTTTCGGTCTCGCCAAGCAGGGGTTTTCACGCGCACGTGGCTATGCAAGAGCCTATTCGGATGGTGCGCGAGGTGTAATATGACTTGAACAGACGCTTTGGCGACATTATTGCCTCAGGTCGACTTGCATTTCACGGCGCGCAGCTCCCTCCCACAGCGGATGGCCGCTTCGTAGGCTCTGCAAGCCGATCGAAACATAATTCAAGAGCCGCGCCGCGAGTGTGGTAGGGCTCGCCGCTGGACACGCAATGGAGC
>VFQQ010001665.1_pt1 | contig 29347 bp, 22 predicted proteins | sample 3512341 | NCBI WGS metagenome assembly VFQQ01 (sample SAMN10412373, study PRJNA504923) | tailings metagenome | isolation source: Relicate 2 Philex TSF1 revegetated site | place: Philippines: Tuba, Benguet | collected 2017-08-29
GCCTCCGGCGGCCAGCAGCGTGCTGGACCCGCCAGCGGCCCGCTGGACCGGGGTGTTGGGGAGGTTGGGTTTGGCGAAGCCTGTTGGGGTGCAGGGGCCAGCCCCTGCCCTCGCCGGAGGCGGAGGCGCTTCCGGAGAGGGAACCGTCCACCCCATACCGGACGCGCCTACGTCTCCGTGCCAAGGTAAGCCAAAATCGTCCCCCGGATCTCATCCCGCACCCGTCGAAAAGCCGCCATCTGCTCCTCATCGGTCCCAGTGGCGTGGGCGGGGTCGTCAAAGGGCCAGTGAAGCGTCTGGCGGCCGCTCAGGAACAGGGGGCAGGAGTCCTTGGCGTTCCCGCAGACGGTGACGACAAGGTCGAAGGGCTGACCTTCGAACTCCTGGACCGACTGGCTGCGGTGAGCTGAGATATCGAGTCCCACTTCGGCCATGGCGCGGATGGCGAGCGGGTGGACGTAGCCGGCCGGCTTCGATCCGGCGGAGCGCGCCTCCCAGTCTCCGGCTCCAAGGCTGGCCCACAGGCCTTCGGCCATCTGGGAGCGGCAGGAGTTTCCGGTGCACAGGATCAGGACCCGTTTCATGGCGTTCTCGGGGGATGGCAGGGGATCGCGGGACAACACGAGGCGGAGTGGACGGACCGGCATCCGGTGACGGCCAGGATTGCGCCGAGCAGGGGAGCGGTGAGGTAGATCCAGAGCGATTCCATGTGGCCGCTGAGGAGTGCGGGAGCGAGAGAGCGGGCGGGGTTCATCGAAGCGCCGGAGACCGGTCCGCCCAGGAGGGCCGCGAGGGCGATCACCGCTCCGATGGTTGTCCCGGCCGTGGCTCCCTTCTCCTTGGCACCGGTCGAGACGCCGAGGATCACAAACATCAGGATCGCGGTGAGGAGGAATTCAAGCAGGAAGGCCTGCGGCAGGGGACCGGCGGGGAGTGTCGCGCCGAGCGTGGGGTGCCCCGGAAAGATCAGCCGCACCGCCGCGCTGGCCGCCAGGGCGCCCGCCATCTGGGCGGCCACGTAGCCTCGGACGCTGCGGAACGGGAACCGCCCGGCCCTCCAGAACGCGAGGGTCACGGCGGGGTTCAGGTGCGCGCCGGAGACGTCGCCGAGGGTGGAGACCAGGGCCATGACCGCCAGTCCGAACACCAGGCTGACGCCGACGTGCGTGACCGCGCCCCCCGAGAGGTCGTTGGCGACGATCGCCCCTGTGCCGGCGAAGACGAGGATGAAGCTGCCGATCGCCTCGGCGGCGAGCGGTCTCATCGCCGTCCCTTTCCGAGGAGGCTGCGGCGAAGGTCGAGGTCGCATTTCAGGACGTTCTCGAGGCACGAGAAGAAGCCGTCGAGGCAACCGCAGGTGACCCGATAGAACATCATCGTCCCCTCCTTGCGGTGCGCGACGATCCCCGCCTCCTTGAGAATCGACAGATGGCGGGAGATGGTGGACTGGTCCGCGCCGACCGCCTCGGCGAGGTCGTTGACGCAGCACTCTGCATTCTGGAGGAGATCGACGATCATCAGCCGGCTGGGATGCGCCAGCGCCTTGGCGATCCTGGCCCGCGCCTCGTACTTTCGCCATCGGTCTTCGTTTATGGCCATTTAGCCATATTACCATCCAGGCAAGCGGTGTCCACCGTCTCGGGAGGGGGCGGCGCCGTTCAGGCTGGTGGGAGGACTTCAGGTCGAAGTGGAGAGCTGCGTCTTGAAGAACTTCCAGGCTTCCAGGATGACCAGCGGAATGGCCGAGAGAGCGGCGACGAGGGCCAGGTCGGCCAGCGTCAGGTGCGACGTGTGAAAGATCTTCTGCAGGAACGGGACGTAGACGATCGCCCCCTGCAGGAGCACCCCGACCGCAACGGCGGCGAGAAGCCGGGGGTTCGAGAACAGTCCGCGCTGCCAGACCGATTCGGTCAGGGACCGGATCCCCAGCACGTAAAAGAGCTGTGTCATCGAAAGAATCGAGAAGACGAGCGTCCGCCCGCGCGAGAGTGTTTCGGTCTCGGCCGTCCCCGTCCCGACTCCGCCGAGAGCGACGGCGAACACCACAAAGCAGATGAGAGCCATCACGAGCCCCATCACGAGGATCGCCCGGCCGAGGCCGCCGGAGAAGAGGCTCTCGTTGCGGCCCCGCGGGGGGCGGGTCATCGTGTTCTGCTCGGATGGCTCGAAGGCCAGGGCGAGGGCGGGGAGGCCGTCGGTGACGAGGTTGATCCAGAGGATGTGGATCGGCAGGAGCGGCATCGGCATCCCGGCGATGAGGGCCGAGAGGATCACGAAGACTTCAGCGGCGTTGGTGGTGAGGAGGTAGACGATGAACTTCCGGAGGTTGTCGTAGACGACGCGGCCCTCTTCGATCGCCCGGACGATGGTCGCGAAGTTGTCGTCGGCGAGGACCATCGCCGAGGCCTCGCGGGAGACGTCGGTCCCCGTGATCCCCATGGCGATCCCGATGTCGGCCTGTTTGAGGGCGGGGGCGTCGTTGACGCCGTCGCCGGTCATGGCAGCGGTCCGGCCGCGGGCCTGGTGGGCCTGAACGATCCGGAGCTTGTGAGCGGGAGAGACCCGGGCGTAGACGCCGATCTCGTGGACCTGCCGTTCGAGGTCCGGCTGCGAGAGCTCGTCGAGCGCGGCGCCGTCGAGGACGCGGGTTCCCGGCTGGAGAATCCCGACCGAGTCGGCAATGGCGCGGGCGGTGCCGGGGTGGTCCCCCGTGATCATGACCGGGGTGATCCCGGCGCTGAGGCAGCGGCCAATCGCTTCCCGGGCTTCGGTACGGACTGGATCGACGAGACCGATCAGTCCGAGGAACTCGAGGCGGGTCTCGACTTCGTCGGGCGACGAAGGGAGCTCGGCTTCGGCCCAGGTGCGGCGGGCGAAGGCGAGCACCCGCTGGCCCCGCCCCGCCATCTCCTCGGTGCGGCGGGCCCATTCCTCGACCGCGAGCGTGGCGGCCCCGGAGGGGACGCACTGCGGCAGGACTCGGTCGGAGGCCCCTTTGACGATCAGCTCCCACTGGTCTCCCGCGGGGTGGAGCGTGCTCATCCGCTTGCGGTCGGAGGAGAACGGTATCTCCGCCACCCGCGGCCGGGCCTGGCGGACCGCCGCGACGTCGATCTTGTGGTCGGCGGCCCCCTCGACGATCGCCGCTTCGGTCCCCGAGCCGACGATTTTCCCGTCCGCGAGCTGGGCATCGCTGCAGAGGGCCATCGCCTCGAGGAGCCGCGCGCGGGCTTCGGCGGAGTCCCCGGCCGGAAGCAGCTCCGAGAGGGTCATCCGGTTCTGGGTCAGCGTGCCGGTCTTGTCGGTGCAGATCACGTCGATCGTGCCGAGCGTCTCGACCGCTGGAAGCTTGCGGATGATCGCGTTCCGTCTCGCCATCCGCTGGGCTCCGAGGGCCAGGGAGATCGTGATCACGGCGGGGAGCCCCTCCGGGATCGCGGCGACGCCGAGGCTGACCGCGGTCAGGAGCATCCGGCCGATGTGGTCGCTGTTCCACGTCGCAGACCGCTCCCGGAGGACGCCGATGGCGAAGACCGCGATCGCGATCAGAACGACGGCGATGGCGAGAGTCCGGGTCAGCTTGCCGAGCCGCTCTTCGAGTGGGGTCGCCTGGGCCTTCGTCGATTCGAGCATGTGGGCGATCTGCCCCAGCTCGGTCTGCATGGCGGTCGCGGTGACGATCGCCACGCCGCGGCCCCGGGCGACGGCGGTTCCCATGTGAAGCATGTTCTTCCGGTCGCCGATCGGGATCTTCGGCTCGAGCGCAGCGGTCGACTTCTCAGAGGGGAGCGATTCACCGGTCAGAGCGGACTCTTCGGCTTCGAGATCGACCGCGGTGAGGAGCCGGGCGTCGGCGGGAACGATGTCCCCCGCCTTGACGTCGATGACGTCGCCGGGGACGAGTTCTTCGGCCGAGACCTCCGCCAGCTGCCCGCCGCGGTGGACGCGAGCCTTGGGGACGGTCAGCTTCTTGAGGGAATCGATCGCATTGTCCGCCTGCCACTCCTGCCAGAAGCCGAGGAAGCCGTTGGCGAGCACGATCAAAAGAATGAGGCCGGCATCGATCCACTCCCCGACCACGGCGCTGACGACGCCCGCACCGGCGAGCAACAGCGACATGAACTCCAGGAACTGGCTCAGCAGGATCTGCCACGGCGTCCGCTTGCGGGCGTCAGCGATCCGGTTCGGCCCGACCGTTTCCAGACGCCGCCGGGCTTCGTCGGCGGCAAGGCCGCGCTGGGGATCGGACTGCAGCTCCTTCGCCGCCTGTTCGGGGCTCAGGGCATGCGGTGCGGCGAGGGGCCACGCAGGTGCGGGCGTCATGCGGCGGCTGCTGTGTCGAGGAACGGAAACGGGACGGGAGGTCATCCCCCGTGCTGCCATTGTTCCGTGGCATTGCCCTCCGGGAAGTGAAGACCGGTCCCGGATAATTCCGATTTCGCCGATTCGTCTCCGGCCCGTTTCGCACACCGCGGGGCCTCGCGGGGATCGACGTGCGGCGTCAAGCGGCCGCGAACCCGGCGGAAACCCGGAACCGGGACGGTCAGCCCTCCGGCGATATCATGGGAAGGGGTCTAGAGCCCGCATCCGGTTTCCCCGCGAGTTCGATCATGTCCGACAAACCCGCAGCGCCCCCCGTCGCATCGACTGGGCGGACGGCGTTCCTGTTCGACCTCGACGGGACGCTCGTCGACAGCGTCTATCAGCACGTCCTGGCGTGGCGGGAGGCGATGGCGAACGTCGGGATCGAGCTCGCCGTCTGGACGATCCACCGCCGGATCGGGATGAGCGGCGGCCTGATGGCGAACGCGATCCTCCGCGAGACCGGCCACGCCGTCACCTCCGAGGAGACCGCCCGCCTCGCCCGGCTGCACAAGGAGGCCTTTGCGAAGCTCGTCCCGCAGATCCGGCCGCTTCCCGGCGCGCGGGAACTGCTCGTCTCTCTGACCGAAAGGAAGGTCCCGTGGGCGATCGCGACGAGCGGACGGATCGAGAGCGCCCGCCCGATGCTCGAGCTGCTCGGCGTGCCGGCGGGAGTGCCGATCGTCACCCGGGATCAGGTCGCCCACGCCAAGCCGGACCCCGACCTGTTCCTCGCCGCCGCGGAGCGGCTCGGCGTCCCGATCGGGGACTCGGTCGTCGTCGGGGACAGCGTGTGGGACCTGCTCGCCGCCCGCCGGGCCCGGGCGCTCGGCGTCGGGCTCCTCTCCGGCGGATACGGCCAGGACGAGCTCGAACGGGCCGGAGCCTACCGGGTCTATCAGGATCCCGCGGACCTGCTCAAGCACCTCGACGAAGTCGGCGTCCGGGGAGCCGAGTGAACTCCGCTCGCGCGGAAGCCTCTCGGGGCCGCAACCGCTATCGACTCAGCGCGGCCTCGGTGCTTCGCCGCGCCTGTTCGGGCTGATAGATCAGGCTTTCGATGCGGAGCTTCCGCCAGCCGGCGGGAACGCCCCAGCGGACTTCATCGCCGACCCGGAACCCCAGGATCGCGGTGCCGACCGGAGCGAGGACCGACAGCCGTCCCTGCGCGATATCCGCCTCGCCGGGATAGACGAGCGTGTAGGTCTCCAGCTCGTCGGTATCGAGATCCCGGAACGAGATGATCGAGTTCATCGTCACGACGTCGTCGGGAACTTCGGCGCTGGCGACGACGCGGGCCCGCTGCAGTTCATTTCGCAGTTCCGCCAGGCGTTCCGAGCCGCTGACGTACTGCGCCACCCGCGATGTCAGCAGCGCCGAGAGACGGTTGAAGTCCTCCGTGGTGAGGACGATCTGAGGGCGGGGGCGAGGACGAAGACGTGACATGACACTGGCTCCTCTTGAGAGGGGGGAGGTTTCGGCGGAGCGCCCTGCCCAGCCGAGTCCCGGGAGAGGAAAGCAACTTCGAGGCCGCATGCGGAGCGATTTTCCGCTGCGGCTTTCCTAAGAGAACTACGTCAAATCCGCGTCCGTGCGGTTCGACCGCTGCGAGCGGCGATCATGCTGTCACGATCCGGCGACAGTTCCGTCGACGGGGGACGACAGGTCGTCCGGCGCCCCGTTCCCGCGCGGCGAGAGCAATTCTGGATTTGGTGTACTGCGATCTCGCAGGCGGAACCTGAGAGTATCCCAACGTTCGGCCTCCATCCGCCTGCACACGGTCGAGCAGAATGCTCTAGGGGCGAAACTCGGCGGCATCGATCGCGTGCTTGCGGAGCAGTTTGTGCAGCCCCTGCCGGGAGAGGCCGGCGTGGATCGCCGAACGGGCGACGTTGCCGGCGTGCTCTTTCAGGAGCCGAATCAGGTACTCCCGTTCGGCCTCGTCGATCGCAGCCGTTCGCGATTCGAATTTTCGCGAAGACGCGTCTCCAGTGGTGGTCGGAACCAGCACATTCGGTCGTGAATCGGTCCGGACCGCAAGAGGGAGATCGCCGGCGAGAATCCGGTCGGTCCGGGCCATCGCGATCCCGTGCTCGACGGCGTTCCGCAGCTCCCGGATGTTTCCCGGCCAGTCGTAGTCCACCAGCCGCCCCAGCGCCTCGTCGCTCCACTGCAGGTCGCCGCGTGCGGAGGGACGCAGCCGGTCGAGGAAGTGCCGGGCGAGCAGTTCCACGTCGTCCCCCCGGTCCCGCAGCGGCGGGAGCCGGAGCGGGATGACCGCCAGGCGGTAGTAGAGGTCGCGGCGGAAGCGGCCGGTCTGGATCTCGAGATCCAGATCGCGGTTCGTCGCGCAGACGAACCGGACGTCGATCGATTCCGGCTGCGTCTTTCCGAGGGGAACGAACGTCTGCTCCTGGACGACCCGCAACAGCTTCGACTGCAGGTGCGCGGGGAGCTCCCCGATTTCATCGAGAAACACGGTTCCGCCGTCCGCCTGGCTGAGCAGCCCTGGCTGGTCCCGGATCGCCCCGGTGAAGGAGCCCTTTCCGTGACCGAAGAGGAGCGACTCGAACAGGCTCTCGGGGATTGCGGTGCAGTCGACCACCTGGAACGGCCGCTCCCCCCGCGGACTGCGGCGATGGATCGCCTGCGCCACGACTTCCTTGCCGGTCCCGCTCTCCCCCGTGATCAGGACGTTCGTGTCGGTGCCGGCGACCTGTCGCAGGATCTCCTTGAGCTCCCGCATCGGAGGGCTGTCGCCGATCAGCTCGGGAAACAGCGCGGGGTCCGCCACCATGACGGGAGGACTCCGCCGCGCGGAGCGGGCGAGCGTCCGCCGGACGCTCGCGAGAAGATCCTCGAACCGGACCGGTTTCAGAAGGTAGTCGGCGATTCCCAGGCGGACCGCTTCGATCGCCGACAGGAGCGTCGCCGCTCCGGTGACAATGATCAGCGGGAGGTCGGGCCATTTCCGCCGTCCCTCCTGAAGCAGTTCCATCTTGAGGTTGCCCGGCATGTTGAGGTCGGACAGGACGAGATCGAACCGTTCCGCTTCCAGGGCCTCGAGCGCCGCGTGCCCGTCTTCCGCCGGAACACATTCGTACCCCTCCTTCCGGAGGAGCGCGGCGGTCGTCCGGCGGTAGAGAGGCTCGTCATCCGCGATCAGGATGCGGGCCGGGGCCTTGGGAACCGACAAATCGGCAGCGCTCATGGGGAGGGCTCCTCCAACGGCTCCAGCCGGATCGGAAAGACCGCGGCGAACAGGCTTCCTCGGCCGGGGGCGGCCGTCACCTCGATGCGGCCTCCCATCGCGTCGATCAGACTCCGCGAGACCGAGAGCCCCATTCCCATCCCGGATTGCCCTCCCTCGCCCCCCTTGGTGCTGAAGAACGGCTCGAAGATGCGGGGCAGGACTTCCGGGGCGATTCCCGGCCCGGAATCCCGGACTTCGATCGTCACCTCGCGATGCCCCTCGATGACGCGGACGAGGACCGTCCCCCGCGGCGGCGTCGCCTGGATGGCGTTGCGGACGAGGTTGTAGAGGATCTGCTTCACTTCCCCTTCGACGAGCGTCACCGGCGGCCCGGTCTTCTCACCGTCGAATACGATCACGACCTCGCCGCGGCGGGCGGTCCCGTCGAGGATCGTCAGGACTTCCGAGACGACGCGACCGAGCGAAAACTCGGCGGGAGACGGTGCGGGCCGCGTGCCGGGGCGGCTGTAGCACTGGTACATCTGGTGGGTGATGCTGCTGATCCGTTCGATCTCCCGGTCGATCAGCTCCAGCAGCTCGTAGTGCTCGTGGTCCGGCGCCGTCGACGACCGGATCAGCTCGAAGGCATTCCGCATCCCGGCGAGCGGGTTGTTGATCTCGTGCGCCACGCCGGCCGCCAGCTGGCCCAGAGCGACGAGTTTTTCCATCTGCCGCTGCCGAAGCTCGAGCTGCCGGAGCCGCTCGGTCCGCTCCTGCACGAGCTGTTCGAGATGTTCGGCGTGGAGCCGCAGCTGGTCCCGGAGCTGCCGCCGCTCGGTGACGTCCCGGACGCTCGTCCGGAAGCCGAGCCAGGTCCCGTCGCTCTCCGGCATCGGCTGCCACGAGAGCGAGAGCCAGCGGATCCCCCCTCCGCGGAGCCGGCCGCGGAACTCGACGTTGCTGCCGGAGGTTCGTCCGGTAGCCGCCTCCAGAATCCCGCGGATCTCCGCGCGGTCCTCCGGGGCGACGATGGAGAGGGGATAGTCCGGCATCGCGTGGCACTCCGCCACGGAGTAACCGGTCATCCGCTCGACGGCGGGGTTCACCCAGATCAGCCTGCCGCCGGGACCGTGCCAGCTCTCCCAGTCGGCGGTGAAGTCCGCCACGGCGCGGAAGTGCCGCTCTTCGGGGACGACGGGCAGAGTGCCGGGCGTTCCTCGGTCGGTCGACGGGTCGGCGGGTGATCTCTCCATGGGGTGTCCTCTCGCCAGCGCCAGGGCGATCTTCATGCCACTGTAGCAGGTGAGGCCCGAAGAGCCGGAATCCATCGGGAGCGATCCCGCGGACCTTCGAAGAGGTGTCGCCGGACGTTGACACTGTCGCGTCGAGATGACGTTCCATGACGACAACGGCCAGAGAAATCGCGGGAGATCGACGCAGAGACGGCTCTTGTGACCAAGCCGGCACGGCACGTCGCTTGCGATGGGTATGTAGCGGGGTCGATCGTCGCTTCCGTCGACGTCGTCAGTCCTGCGGGATGGGCTGACCGCGATTCCTCGGACCCTGATCTCTCGATCATCCCCCGCAATCGTTCCGTCGGAGGTGGCCCCGATGCATTCCGATTCCTCCAGAACCTGGCTCGGGGTCTCCGCGGCCGTCGACGTGGCCCCCGTGGTGTCGTCGCCGGCGGCGATTCGTTCGGTGCTGGTGCCGCTCGACGGGACGCAGCATGCGGAACACGCGATCCCGCACGCGCTCGCGCTGGTCCGCCGGACGGGAGGAGTCGTCCGGATCGCGCAGGTCTATTCCTACCAGGAGGAGCTCCAGGCGCGGGACTCGAGCTGGTGGGACGACAATCCGGCTCGCGCAATCCGGGAGCCGCGCGAACGCTACCTGCAGCGGATCGTCCGCCGCATCTCGCGGCGCTGTGATGTGCCGGTGGTGGCGACGCTTCAGGAGAGCGACCAGCCGCAGGCCCTGCTGCGCAGCCTGCAGGGGGAGGTCGACCTGACGGTGATGACGTCGCGGCGGAGGAGCTGGTTCAGCCGGTTCTGCCGGGAGAGCATGGCGGACTCCCTCCTGGCGGGAGCCGACCGCCCGGTGCTGCTCGTTCGGGGCCACGACGGGCCGGTCGACCTCACCGGCGATCCGATCTGCCGCCGCGTGCTGATTCCGGCGGGGGGGCCGGATGACCTCACTTCGATCCTGGGAGCCGGCGGCCTGGCGGAGCGTTGTCCCATGGCCATGGCCGTCACGGTGATCCCGCTGGCGGACTGGAGCCTCCCCGCGGCCTCGGCCTGCATCGACCGGTGTCGGGGCGAGAGACCGGAGTGCGATCTCCGCCTCGAAACGCGGCCGGTCCGGACCGCGCAAGGGGTGCTCGAGTATGCGGACAGCGAAGACGTCGACTGGATCGCGGTGACGCTCGATCGGAGTTTCGGTTCGCTGCCGAGAATCGGAGCGGGGGCGGAGCAGTCGATCGTGGCCCGCTCGTCCATTCCGGTGCTGATCCGGATGCGGCCTGTGCCGGGAGAGATCGTCCCGGTCCGTGCCGCCGTCATCGCCTCGTCTCCGTCGTGACCTGGAGAACTGCCATGAGCCTCAAACCGTTCCTGATGGCCGCCAGCAAGGCGTTCCGGGTGGAGACCCGGGATGCGACGGTCATCGTCACGCCGGCGGACGACCTCGAGCGGTACCGGTACCACGACGTCCACTGCGACGTGGGGCGGATTCACGACCTGCTGTCGCGGCCGGAGTTCGAGAACGTCGTGGTCGACCTGGAGTGGCGATTCTTCGGGGGAATGGTGCTGGTCGATGCGATGACGGCGTTCTGCCGGGGGGCGCGGAACCGGGCGGCGCATTGCCGGGTTTCGGATGAGATGGCGATGCGACTCGCCGAGCTGAAACTGGGGGGGCTGTGGCCGGTGTACTCAAGCGTCGAAGACGCCCTCGCCAGCTTCCACCCGGGTGCAGGGCGAAAGCCCTGCCCGCCGGAGGCATTTTCGTAGTGGAACCGTCCAAACCAGATGTGCGTGCGGATTCAGTCTGAAGCCAGTTCGTTCGTGACCGACTTCGGTGTGAGACCTGGACTCGGGCCCGGAGGGACCCCGGCTTTCCGCCCCGCCCGGATCACGTAGTAGAAGACCGGGGTCAGGAAGAGGCCGAACAGGGTGACGCCGAGCATGCCGGCGAAGACGGCGAGGCCGAGGGCCTGCCGCATTTCGGCTCCCGCGCCGAAGGCCCGGACCAGGGGAACGACGCCGAGAATGAAGGCGAGCGAGGTCATCAGGATCGGCCGCAGGCGAAGGCGGCTCGCTTCGAGGACCGCGTCGCGGCGTGATTGGCCGCGCTCTTCCTGCTGCTTGGCGAACTCGACGATCAGGATCGCGTTCTTGCTGGCGAGGCCGACGAGGACCACGAAGCCGATCTGCGTGAAGAGGTTGACGTCCATCCGGGCGAGCGAAATCCCGGTAATCGCGCAGAGGAGGCACATCGGGACGACGAGGATCACCGCGAGCGGCAGGGACCAGCTCTCGTACTGGGCGGCGAGGACGAGGAACACGAACACGACGGCGAGCGCGAAGACGTAGATCGCGACGTTGCCGGCCTGGAGCTGGAGGTACGTCAGTTCGGTCCAGTCGTAGGCCATCGATCGCGGCAGTTCCCGGTCGGCGATCTTCTGCATGACGTCGATCGCCTGGCCGGAGCTGATCTCGGGGGACGTGTCTCCCGTGATCGCGGCGGCGGAGTACATGTTGTAGCGCATCACCATGGCGGGGCCGCTCGTCGAGCGGACGTCCATGAGAGTTCCAAGCTTGATCATCTGCCCCTGGTTGTTGCGGACCTGCAGCTGGCGGATGTCGGGGACCTGGCTCCGGAACTTTTCGTCCGCCTGGATATTCACCTGCCAGGTCCGGCCGAACTCGTTGAAGTTGTTGACGTAGTAGGAGCCCAGGTAGACCTGCAGCGTGCTGAAGAGGTCGCTGACGAGGACGCCGAGGGTCATGCACTTGGTGCGGTCGATCTCGAGGTAGAGCCAGGGGGTGTTGGCCCGCGAGCTGTTGAACAGCCCTTTGAGGCCGCGGGTCTCGTTGCCGGCGGCGACGACGCGGTCGCTGATCCGCTGCAGCTCTCCCGCCCCGAGGTTGCCGCGGTCCTCGACGATCAGCTTGAAGCCGCCGGTCGTCCCGAGGCCGTCGATCGGCGGAGCGCCGAAGGCGGAGACGGTCGCCTCCTTCACTTCGGCCCGGCACTGCTTCTCGAGGGAGGCGGCGATGGCGTCCGCGGTTTCCTTCGGGCTGCGGCGGTCTCCGAACTCCTTGAGCATCACGTACAGCGAGCCGAAGTTCGGGGCGTTGGCATTGAGGATCAGCGATTGCCCGGCGATCCCCACCGTGTGCGCGACACCGTCCGTCTTGCGGGCCAGTTCCTCGATGCGGGCCATGACCTTTTCGGTCCGCTCCATCGAGGCGGAATCGGGGAGCTGGACGTTGAGGATCAGGTATCCCTTGTCCTGCTGGGGGATGAACCCGGTCGGGGCGCGGTGGAACTCCTCGTAGGTGAGGAACAGCATGCCGGCGTAGACGAGCATCACGATCAGGCTGACCCGGAGCAGTCCGCCGACCATCCGGGTGTAAATCGAGGCTCCGGCCTGGAAGCCGGCGTTGAACAGCCGGAAGAACCAGCCCAGGACGAGGCCAAGGAACCGGTTGAGGAGGTCGGGCCTGGCTCCTTTGGGCTTGAGGAGGATCGCCGCGAGCGCGGGACTGAGGGTCATCGAGTTGAAGGCGGAGATCACGGTCGAGACCGCGATCGTGACGGCGAACTGCCGGAAGAACTGCCCCGTGATTCCGCCGAGGAACATGCAGGGGATGAAGACCGCGCACAGGACGAGGGCGACGGCGATGACGGGGCCGGTCACTTCGTCCATCGCCTTGCGGGCCGCTTCCCGCGGCTCGACCCCTTCGTCGAGCCAGCGTTCGACGTTCTCGACCACGACGATCGCGTCGTCGACGACGATCCCGATCGCGAGGACGAGGCCGAAGAGGGACAGATTGTTGAGCGAATAGCCGAACGCCGCCATGACGGCGAACGTCCCGATGATCGCGACCGGGACGGCGATCAGGGGGATCAGGGCCGCCCGCCAGTTCTGGAGGAAGGCGAGGACCACGATTGCCACGAGGATTACGGCGTCCCGCAGGGTCGAAAACACCTCGTTGACCGACTCGCGGATGAACGGCGTCGTGTCGTAGACGATCTGGTAGTCGAGCCCCTCCGGAAAGCGGCCCTTCAGCTCCTTCATCTTCGCATACACCCCCTCGGCCGTGCTGAGGGCATTCGAGCCGGGAAGCTGGAAGATCGAGAGGGCGACCGAGGGACGGCCGTCGAGCGTGCAGGACTGGTTGTACTGCTGTGAGCCGAGGACGACGCTGGCGACGTCCCGGAGCCGGACAATCCCGGTCGACTGCGGCGCGGGACCGGCGGTGGAGCTCGATTGCCCGGTCGCGGCCGCGCTGCCTCCGGACGGGGGAGCGGTCCCGCCCGTCGAGGCATTGGCCGGGGGGGCCATCGCGGTCGAGCCGCCGCTCCCCGCCTTGAGGATCACGTTCGCAAACTGCTCGGGATCGGTGAGCCGCCCGAGCGTATTGATCGTGAGCTGGAACTGCTGGCCGCGGGGGACCGGTTGCTGGCCGATCTGACCGGCGGCAACCTGGAGGTTCTGCTGGCTGATCGCGGTGACGACGTCGGTGGCGCTCAGGTTGAGCGACGCCATCTTGTCGGGGTCGAGCCAGGCCCGCAGGCTGTAGTCCCGCTGCCCGAGATAGGTGATCCCCGCGACGCCGGGGAGCCGCCCGAGCTCGTCTTTGAGATAGATCGTCGCGTAATTGCTGAGGAACAGGCTGTCGTACTGATCGTCCGGGGAGACGAGGTTCACGATCATCAGCGTGCTGGGGGACATCTTCCGGACATTGATCCCCTCGTTCTGGACGAGTTCGGGGATCACCGGAAGAGCGAGCGAGACCCGGTTCTGGACGAGGACCTGGGCCATGTCGGAGTCGGTCCCCATCCGGAACGTGACCGTCAGCGTGTAGGCGCCGTCGTTGGTCGCCTGGGAGGTCATGTAGAGCATCCCTTCGACGCCGCTCACCTGTTCCTCGATCGGAGCCGCAACCGTATCCCGGACGGTCAGAGCGTTGGCCCCGGGGTAGAGGGCGGTGACGACGACGGTCGGCGGGGTGACGTCGGGATACTGGGCGACCGGCAGGGTGAAGACCGCGACCCCCCCGGCGAGGACGAACACGATCGACAGCACCGAGGCGAAGATCGGCCGGTCAATGAAGAAGTGGGAGATCACGGCAGGGGATCCTTCGAGTCACGGTCGGCCGGTTCATCGGGGTGGGGCGGAGGCTGCGGCGGCGGGAGTCCGGGGAGCGCCGGGAACCGCATCCGGAGCAGGAGGACGGCGGGGATCCCGACGACGGCAATGAGCAGAGCGGTGAACTGGACGGGGCGGGGGACGCCGAGCGCCGGGATGCTGAGGACCGCGATCCCGATCAGGACGATCACCGGAAGGATCAGCCGCCGGACGAGCGGGTGCGAGAAGAACCGAGTCTCTCCGAGCCCCTGGATGACATAGAAGAAGACGGGAGTGAGGAAGATCCCGAACAGCGTGACGCCGATCATGCCGCTGAAAACCGCGGTCCCGAGCGACCGCCGCATCTCCGCCCCCGCTCCGGTGGCGATGACCAGGGGGACCACGCCGAGGATGAACGCAAACGACGTCATCAGGATCGGCCGGAGCCGCCGTTTGGAGGCCTCCTGCGTCGCCTGAAACCGGTCCTGTCCCTCCTGGTGGAGCTGCTTGGCGAACTCGACGATCAGGATCGCGTTCTTGCAGGCGAGGCCGACCAGCACCACCAGCCCGATCTGCACGAAGATGTTCACCGATGACCCCGTCAGCAGAACGCCGCAGACGGAGCAGAGCAGGCAGAGCGGCACCACGAGAATCACCGCCAGCGGCAGCGACCAGCTCTCGTAGAGCGCCGCGAGCGCCAGAAACACGCACAGGATCGCGAGCAGAAAAACGTAGATCGCCGTGTTTCCCGCGCGGATCTGCATGAACATCAGCTCGGTCCACTCGGTCTTCATCGACAGCGGAAGACTCTTCCCCGCGAGCTGCTCCGTGGCGGCGATGGCGTCCCCGGTACTCGTACCGGGAAGGATGTTGCCGGTGACCGGCGCGGCGGTCGCCAGGTTGTAACGGGTGACGAATGCCGGTCCGCCGATCTCCCGGATCCGGAACAGCGTCCCGAGGGAGACCATCTGGCCGGTCCGGTTGCGGACCTTCAGCAGATTCAGCTGCTCGACCCCGGCCCGGTTCGTGCCGTCCGCCTGGATCGTCACCTGCCAGTGGCGACCGAACCGGTTGAAGCTGTTGACGTACAGGGACCCCTGGTACATCCCGAGCGTCTGGTTGACGTCGTCGACCGAGAGCCCCAGCGACTCGACCTTCTCGCGGTCGATGTCCATGAACAGCTGCGGGACGTTGGAACGGAACTGGGTGGAGACCCCCGCCAGCCCGGGCTGCTTCTGCAGCTTCCCGATCAGGCCGTTCGTCTGCTGCTGGAGCGACGTGAGCCCGAGCCCCCCCCGGTCCTCGACCAGCAGCTTGAAGCCCCCCGCCACGCTCAGCCCCGGGATCGGCGGGGCTCCGAACACCATGACCTGCGCATCCCGGATCTCCCTGGCCCAGGCCTGGCGGAGGCGGGCCATGATGGCGGTGTCGTGCAGGTCGGGAGTCGACCGTTTTTCGAACGGGTCGAGGACGATGAACATCGACGCGAAATTGGAACTGGTCGCCGACAGGACAAACGACATCCCTGAGATCGAGATCGTGTGAGCCACTCCCGGCGTCCTGCGGGCGATCTCCTCGATTCGGGCGACAACGTCGATCGTCCGCTCGAGGGAGGCGGAGTCCGGCAGCTGGATGTTCGCGATGACCCGCCCCTGGTCCTGGTCCGGAACGAACCCGGTCGGAGCGACCCGGAAGACCCAGCCGGTCAGGACGAGCAGCCCTCCGTAACCGAGCAGGACGACGAGACTCAGCCGCAAGAGCTTCCCGACCGCCCAGCCGTAGGCGTTCGTGCTCGCCTCGAATCCGGTGTTGAACAGCCGGAAGAACCACCCGAGCGTCGTGTCGAGCAGGGTGGCGAGCGGATCGCGGCGCTGCTCACGCGGCTGCAGCAGGATCGCCGCCAGGGCCGGACTGAGCGTCAGCGAGTTGATCGCCGAGAAGACCGTCGAGACGGAGATCGTCACGGCGAACTGGAGGAAGAACCGCCCGGTGATCCCGCTGATGAACGCGCACGGGACGAACACGGCACAGAGAACGAGGGCCACGGCGACGACCGGCCCGGTGACTTCCTCCATGGCCCGGCGGGTCGCCTCCCGCGGCGGGAGTCCCTCATCGAGCCACCGCTCGACATTTTCGACCACGACGATCGCGTCGTCGACGACGATCCCGATCGCGAGGACCAGTCCGAACAGCGAGATGTTGTTGAGGCTGAATCCGCAGGCGGCCATCACCGCGAACGTCCCGACGATCGCCACCGGGACCGCCACCAGCGGAATCAGCACCGCCCGCCAGCTCTGGAGGAAGACCAGCACGACGAGGCCGACCAGGACGATCGCTTCGAGCAGCGTCGTGACGACGTCCGAGACTGACTCCCGGACGAAGGGGGTCGTGTCATAGGCGATCGTGTAGTCGATCCCCTCCGGAAAACGGGACTTCAGTTCGGCCATCTTCTGCTTCGCCCGCTCGGCGACATCGAGAGCGTTCGTTCCGGGAAGCTGAAAGATCGCCAGCCCCGCCGAGGGACGGCCGTCGAACGTGCAGAACTGGTTGTAGTTCTGGGCCCCCATCTCGACCCGGGCGACATCCCGGAGCCGGACGATCCCGACTGCCGGCGGTGCCGGCCGGGGCGAGCCGCTCATGCCGCTGGTGACGCCCGTTCCACTGAGGCTGCTCGACTGCGTGTTGATCGCGAGCGAGGTGAAGTCGGTTCCGGGATCGGCGAGGAGCCCCGAGCGGACGTTACTGATCGTCCCGGTCCCCCCCCCTCCGGCATTGCTTCCTCCCGCGGTGGTCCCGCCTCCCTGGCTCGTGCTGCCACCGCCGGACGCCGCCCCCCCCACGATCGCCTGAACGGTTGGCGTGAACTGAGGTGAGGTCCCGGGGGGCGTCGTAATCGCCTGCGACTGACTGGTCCGATTCGTCGAGCTGTCGAGACGCTTGGTCGGGACCGACGCCGACAGGTCGAGGGCCATCGTCCCGAGCGGAGCCCCCCCGACCGAGAGATTGGGGGCGAGGCCGGTGTCGGGCAGCCCGAGCATCGCGGACTGCGGCGGAGTCGCAACGCTGGCGGGAGGGAGCGCGGGACGTCCTCCGACTTTGACGATGATCTCACCGAACTCGTCGGGCGTCTCCAGCCGACCGAGGGTGTCGATCGGAAGCTGCAGCGACTGACCGGCCGGGGCGGTCGGCATCCCGATCTGGCCGATCGGGGCGTCGAGGTTCTGGCTGCGGATCGCCGCCGCCACGTCCATGGCGGTCATGTTGCAGGCCGCCAGCTTCTGCGGGTCGAGCCACGCCCGGATGCTGTAGTCCCGCTGGCCCAGGACGATGATGTCGGAGACTCCCTCGGTCCGGAGCAGCTCGTCCTTGATGTGGATCGTCGCGTAGTTGCTGAGATAGATGTTGTCGTAGCGGTCGTCCGGCGAGAAGAAGTTGACGACCATCAGGATGTCGGGAGTCCGCTTCCGGATCGTGATCCCCTGGTTCTGCACCGACGTCGGGAGCTGGGGCATCGCCAGCGAGACCCGGTTCTGCACCATGACGAGGGCCGTGTTGAGATCGGTCCCGACGTCGAAGGTGACCGTCAGCGAGTAGGAGCCGTCGTTCCCCATCTGGGACGACATGTAGAGCATCCCTTCGACGCCGTTCACCTGCTGCTCGATCGGAGCGGCAACGGTGTCGGCGACGACCTGCGCATTCGCCCCGGGGTAGCTGATCGAAACCTGGACCGCCGGCGGCGTGATCTGCGGGTACTGGGCGATCGGCAGCGCGAAGGCCGCGATCGCCCCGGTGAGGACGATCACGATCGAGAGGACCGCGGCGAAGATCGGGCGATCGATGAAGAAGTGGGAGATCACGCCAGAGACTCCGGGCACCGCTCGAGAGAGGGAGGGGGAGGGGGGACTACTCCGCCTTGGTTCGCGAGTTCCCCCCCTCGGTCCCTCCTGCTCCATCCCCCGCCTTGGCGGGCTCCTTCCTGGGAGGAGCTTCATCGCGGGCCATCGGCGCGCTCGCGGGTTGGGCGTCCGTTCCGGGCTTCGCATCGCCGGCCGGCCCCTCTCCCGAGGGGGCGGCGTCCCCTGACGACTCTCCACTCGAGAGCGACGGCATCGGAGTCTGGTCCGGCTTCACTTCCATCTTCGGATGAACCATCTGCAGGCCGCCGATCACGACCCAGTCCCCCGCCTTGAGTCCCGACGACACGACGCGGAGACCGTCGCTCTGGAGCGCCCCGGTCGTGATCCGGCGATACTCGATCTTGTTCGCCTCCGTCACGACGTAGACGAACTTCAGCCCCTGATCCGAGCTGATCGCCCGGTCGACGACGAGCAGCGCGGGGTGCGGCTTGCCGATCGGCAGGCGGACCCGGACGAACATCCCGGGGGAGAGGAGCCGGGTCGTTCCGGACTCGGGAACGGGATTCGGAAAGAGGCCGCGGACGAGGATGCTGCCGGTCGCGGGGTTCACCTGATTGTTGACGAAGTTCAGCGTCCCCTCGTGCCGGTACTCATCCTCCCCCTGCAGGGCCATCAGGACCGGGATCTTGCCCCGCTCATAAGGCGTGATCTGGCCGTCGTTGATCGCCTTGCGGACCCGCAGCACGGTCGGCTCGTCGACATCGAAATACGCGTAGATCGGATCGAGCGACACCACCGTCGTCAGCAGCGTCTGGTCCTGATTGACGAGGTTGCCGGGGGTGAGGTAGTAGCGGCTCACCTGGCCGTCGATCGGCGACGTCACCTGCGTGAACTCGACATTCAGCTTGTACACCTCGAGGCTCGCCCGGAACGCCTTGAGCCGGGCCTCCGCCTCTTCGACCGCCGCCTCATCCTGATCGATCTGCGCCTGGCTGATCGCCCCCGGAGTCTTATTGATGTTCTCGTCCCGGCGGAGGGTGACCTGCGCGAGCTTGAGCTGCGCTTCGTAGAGCTTGACCTGCCCCTCCGCCTGATCGAGCTGCGCCTGGTAGGGGCGCGGGTCGATCTCGAACAGCAGGTCCCCCTTCTTGACCTCCGAGCCTTCGCGGAAGGGGCTCTTGACGACGTACCCCGTCACCCGGGGCCGGACGTCGACGAGCTCGATTGCTTCGGTCCGCCCGGTGAAGTCGACGTAGTCGGTGACCTCCCGCTCGACCGGCTGGCTGACCGGGACCGCCGGGGGAGGGGCCGCTGCGGCTTCGGGAGGAGCTCGATGGCACCCCGCCAGAACGGCCAGGCCGCCCAGCGCCGCCAACAGGATTCCCAGTTTCCGCTGGGACACGAGAAACCGACCGACGGGCCAAGTGCTCACGGCGACACCACCCCAGAGGCAGACTCAGTGCCGATGTCGCCGCAGCCCGTTTTCCCTCCATCCGCGGGCTGAAAATCAGACTGCGAACGAAGCTCCGGCACTGAACATCGGACGCGGCAGTTCAGAGCGACCTCCTAGTTTACCCCGACCATTCCCTCGGGATAAGCGGGGGAAAACGACGCAATCCGAATTACGAATCGGAGAGCTCGTCGTAGCAATCCGCACTGTGTCCGGTGTCCTTCAATCGCCGCCTTCCTCCAAGACAGACTCCCTTGGCGCGGCGGATCGGAAGGACCTCATCCGGGCTTAACAGGATCCGAATGACGGTTTCGTAGCCTCTCCCGGATCGGTATCGCATTTGCCTGAATGAACGATGGTGGCTGAAGATTCAGGCGATTTCCCGCGGGCGATCGGCCAAAAGATGTCACGCCTGGCCGAGGGACGGCCAGGTTGTCGCGTCGGCAGCCACGGAGTGATGGTTGAAGTAATGAAGAAACCGGAAGCCTTGATCGCGGAATCGGATCCGCAGGCCATTTTGACATGTGAGCGGGCGTTGATGCAGTCGGGCTATGACGTCCGGACTGCCGGCTGCGGCATGACCGCGGTCGCTCAGATCCGGGCGCGGCGTCCCGACGTGGTGATTCTCGGGGAAGACCTCCAGTGGGGAGGGATCGAGAGCGTGCTGGAGCTGATCGAGAGCCTCGGGAACGATCCGGACGAGCCGGGCTATGCCCCGCACCTCCTGATCCTCGGCCGGAGCTCCGCCTTCCAGCTCTCCCGCGATTTCGGCCTGCCGATCAACCAGTGCCTCGAGATGCCGCTGACCCGCTGGAGCGTGATGAACGCCGTCTCGTGGGCCATCACCCGCCCGAGCCAGGAACTGGCCCGCGTCTAGAGTCCCGCTTGCTCCCTCGCCGCCGGTTCGTTCAGGGGGCGAGGGGACCGAGGGCCTCTTCAAAGGCCTGGAACTCCCGGCTCAGGTCGACCCCGTCCTCCCCGGGCGTTTCGTGAAGCAGAACGCCGTACCGGAGCCGCAGCGTTCCCTTCGCGGGAATCTCGGCCGGCCCGGAGCGGGAGCGAGGGCCGAAGCTGTTGGCGACGAAGACGCCGTAGTCGCGGACGTGCCACCAGGTCTTGCGGGGATTGTCGCTCGCCGCCATCAGGGTGATCCCGGCCCATCCCGTCTCGCTCGGGCCGGCATAGTCGCACCACCGGGCGACCTCTCCCCAGATCTCCTTTTCGTTCCGACGCCCCTCGGAATCGATGAGCCGCCCGCCCCCCCCGCCCCGTCCGCTGGTGACCGCCAGCGGTGTCGCCATCCGGACTCCGAGCCCCATCTCCTCCTGGTCGCCCAGCCGGACCGCTGCTCCGTCCGCTTCCAGGGTGCTGTCCCAGAGGACCAGGACTCCCACGGGCCGCTGCACGAACCGATACCTCACCGTCTCGGAACAGAGCGAGGTCTTGCCGTCCGGAGCGAGGTAGCGATTCCGGACCGTGAATGCGCCGGCCTTCGGTCCCTCCAGGAACTGGGCATGTTCCACCCTCGCCTTGAGCCGCCACGAGTCTGCGCCGTTCAGATCGCCGAACGCCCTCCAGAGCCCCGGGTGCATCAGGGGATGATCGTCCCGGTCACCGGGCTGCGGCGGATGGTTCCGAGTGAGCGGAGTCCCCGCGGCGGTCTTGAGCGCCGTGAAATAGGGACGGCGCGTCTGGGGGTCGTCGTAGACGTAGGTCGCGATCTCGATCTCGCCGCAACGGACATGGACCTCGCCGGCGGACTCGGTCATCTCGATGGGAGACTCCGCCGCAACGGCCGCAGCCGGAACGGCGGCCCCCCCGAGTGAGGCGATCGCCAGAAGACTCCGCAGAATCCACGTGCCACACGAAAACGGCTGCCGCATCGGCCACCTCGGAATCGATCGCAAAATCGGCCGGCCAGACTGCGTGGTCGGGCCGGTGAGAGGAACGGTCGCGTAGAATATCGCACGGAATCCCGTACTATCGCACGTCCACCCCAGTCCGGCTTCCTCCGCGGTCACCTCCGCTCCCGCCCCGCCGTTCCCCTTCATGGCCATCACCCTCCATCTGCCCACGCTCCAGAACTGGAGCTGCCACAACTGCGGCGGATGCTGTCGCCAGCACGCGATCTACATCACCGACGAGGAACGGAAGCGGATCGAGTCCCAGAACTGGACCGCCGCTGACGGAGTGACCGGCCCGCTGTTCGTGACGGAAGGGGGCTGGTTTCGCCCCGGCCGGCAGCGGCTCGCGCATCAGGCGGACGGGGGATGCGTCTTCCTCGATGAACGGGGGCTCTGCCGGATCCATGCCAAGTTCGGCGAACCGGCGAAGCCGCTCGCCTGCCGGATCTATCCGTACGCGTTCCATCCCTCCGGCAAATCGGTCGTGGTCAGCCTGCGGTACAGCTGCCCGTCGGTCGTCGACAACAAGGGGAAATCGCTCCGGCAGCAGACGGGGGATCTCCAGGAGCTGGCCCGGCTGGTCGTTCCCAAAGGGGGCGAGCAGCTACCGCCGCCGGCGGTCTCGCCGACCGCGAAGCTCGACTGGCCCGACTTTCATCGGCTGGTCCGGGGGCTCGACGCGACCCTGGCCGACGAGGAAGAGCCGCTCGTCGCGCGGCTGGTCCAGGCGCTCGAGTGGGTCAACCTGATCGGTCAGGCCTCGTTCGAGAAGGTCCGCGGGGGGCGGGTCGACGAGCTGGTGGAGATCCTGCGAACGGCGGTGGCCGAGCAGATGCCGGAGCTGGAGACAATCGCCGAGCCGAGCGCGATGGGGCGGCTGCAGTTCCGGCTGCTGGCGGCGCAGTACGCCCGGAAGGACACGGAACTCGACCTCCGCTCCGGCTGGCGGGGGCGATGGCGGCTGTTCCGGACGGCGCTGACGTTCTCACGGGGGAAGGGGATGGTCCCGGTGCTGCAGCCCGGGTTCCGACCGGTCCCGTTCGAGGCCCTCGAGAAGTCGTTCGGGCCGATTCCGGCGGAGGCGGAGGAGACGCTGACGCGGTACTTCCGGGTGAAGGTCCAGGGGCTGCACTTCTGCGGGCCGGCCTACTACGGCGTGCCGTTCGCCGAAGGATTTGCGAGTCTGGCGCTCGTCTACCCGGCGGTGCTGTGGATCGCCCGGTGGCTGGCGGCGAGCGAGGAGCGGACGACGCTTGAGGCGGGCGACGTCTCGAAGGCTCTCGCCATTGCGGACCACCACCACGGCTACGCCGACATCTTCGGCTCCGCCGGCTTCCGGTCCCGCGTCAAGCTGCTCGCCGCGAAAGGGGAGATCGGAAAGCTCGCCGTGTGGTACAGCCGCTGAAGAATCCGTCCGGGCTCAGCGGCTCGACGAACTCGGCCCAGTGCTCGCATTCCGCCTACTTGGCCTTCGGGAAGCCGTTCTTCAGGAGCTCATCGTAGCCCTGCGACAGCGGTCGGACGTCGTACCCCGCCTTCTTCAGCTCCTCCGCCGCCTGCAGACACCGCCCCCCCGCCGCGCAGTGCGCGTAGATCACCTTCGTCTTCGGATACTCCTTCGCCACTTTCCCCGACTTGATCGCCCCCGGCAGATCGCTCAGCGGCAACAGCGTGGCATCCTTCAGGTGCCCTGCCTTCCACTCGTCCGCTTCCCGGACATCGATCAGCACCGCCTTCCCGTCTGCCAGCCCCTTCTTGACCTGGTCGAGCGTGTCCTTCGTATGCTCGGCGGCGAGGGCCACCACGGCCGAGAGCCCGATGCCGAGACTGAAGAGAGCGGTCCGGGCATGGAAAACGGTCATGGCAATCCTCCTGGTCTGGCTGGTCTGAAATCCCTGGTCGCGGCCCCGGCTACTCGCTCAAGCGGAACAGCCGGCGGATCGCATCGAGGAGCCCATGCGGCGTCCCCTCTTTCGCCTCGTCCCGCAGCGTCTCGAGCGGCGGATGGAGCAGCTTGTTCACGATCCGCTCGACGCTCTTCTCGATCGACGCGCGGTCCGCGTCGTCGAGATGCCCCAGCTTCCGGAACAGCTGGTCGAGCTCCTGCTTGCTGATGTCGTGCCAGTGCTCCCGCAGCCGCTTGATGATCGGTCCGGTCGCCTTGTGCCGGACGTCGTGGATGAACCGCGACGTCTCCTCATGCACGATCTCCCGCGCCCGCTCGACTTCGACGACCCGCGACTTCCGGTTCCTCTCGCAGGTCGCTTCGAGAGCGTCGATGTCGCACAGGAAGATCTCGGGATCGATCTGCTGGATCTTCGGGTCGAAGTCCCGCGGCGCTCCGAGGTCGAGGATGCAGACCGGCTTCCCCTTCATCGCCTTGCGGATCGGTTTGAACCGGGCGACGTCGACGATCGGCCGGTCCGCGCCGGTCGCGCTGACGATCAGGTCAGCCTGCGCGAGGCACTGGTCGAGTTCATTCCAGGGACGGGCGACGCCGTCGAACTCGGCCGCCAGCCGCTGGGCCCGCTCGAGGCTCCGGTTGCAGATCACGATCTGCCGGGTCCCCTCGCTCTGCAGGTAGCGGAGCGCCTCGGCCGCCATCTCCCCCGCTCCGACCACCACCACGACCTTGTCGTCGAACCGGTCGAAGATCCCCTTGCTGTACTCCCCGACGGCGACGCTCGCGATCGAGATTTTTCCCTCGGAGAGCTTCGTCTCGGTCCGGACCCGGCCGGAAACAGTGAGTGCCCGCTGGAACAGGGCGTTCGTCAGCGGGCCGTTGGCGTCGTGCCGGGTCGCGACGTCGTAGGCCTCCTTGACCTGGCTGACGATCTGCGTCTCGCCGAGGACCATGCTGTCGAGGCTGCTGGTGACTTCGAACAGGTGCTGCACCGCCTGCGTCCCGGTCTCTTCGACGAGGTCATTGAGGAAGTCGTCGAGCGGGATCTGGTGGAACTCGCTGAAGAACTGCGCCATCTGCCGCTGGCTCGGCGGCGGGGCGTCCGCGCCGCTCTCCTGGGCGGTGTAGATCTCGATCCGGTTGCAGGTCGACAGCACGACCGATTCCGAGCCCGGAAATCGCCTTCGCAGGTCACCATACGCGCGCGACAGCGTGTCCGACGTCGGGAACGCGAGTCGTTCCCGCAGGGACAAGTCCGCGGTCTGGTGGTTGCAGTAGACGACCTGGATATTCATGCGACCGGCAGGGGAATCGGAAGGCCTCGTGGGGGTGGATTGGGGCATTGGTCACCGGTGATGGATGCCACCGAACACTTCGAGCATCAGGATCGTCGCCAGCAGGAACCCGCACGCCCAGATCGTTCGCCAGGCGACGTGCCGTCCCTGCGGGCGGCGTGTGGCGAGGAGCCATGCGAACAGCGCCATCATGGCGGCCCACAGCCCCCCGCAGATCATGAACGGAGTCGACAGGAGGTCGACCGGACGATCGGTCGATTTCGAGAGCAGCGTCAGCCAGACGCCGCTCGCCAGCCCGATCGTCAGCAGCGGGGCCGAGACGACCACCGACCACCAGTTCGCCCGGGCGAGCCGCTCCAGGCTGAACAGGTGCTGTCCCTCCTGTTCCGGGGTCTTGTGCCGCAGCCGGCGGTGCTGGGCGACGTACATCATGCTGATCACGAGACTCGACGTGACCCCGGCGATGCCGAGAACGAGCGTCGAGGCGTGGAACATCCCGAGGGGATACAGCCGGTCCCGCGGACGGGTTTCGAGGCCGACGTAGTGCGCACTTCCGACGAGGACCAGCACGACCGGCAGGATGAAGATCCCGAGCCCGATCCGGTGATTCGTCGTCTGGATCACGAGGTACGACAACACCCCGAGCCACGCGAGGACGATCAGCCAGTCGTGCATCGATCCCCACAGCGGCGGCAGCCCCGACTGGCGGCTCCGCATCACGAGGTAGACGCTCTGGGCCAGAAGCCCCGCGGTCGCCAGGACGATCGATCCCCAGCGGCTGGCGCGGCTGGCCCACACGAACTGCGTCATCTCCAGGACGAGCGCCACGAGGTAGCTCGCGAAGAAGCAGAACAGGGTCGTGTTTTCGAGGCGAAAGGGCATGCAGCCGAATCGGACGGAGTGGCGGTGAGTCAGGGAAGGAGGGAGCCCCGTCTGGGTTGGGGCGTGGGGCAGGTCCTCCAAAGTATACGCGGTTCCGGGAGCGGATGCGCGGTCCACGACCGGTCTCCGTCCGCCCCGGATCTCGTTTGCGGGCCGGGACCGGTCCGGCCACAATCGGCGGCGGCATTCCGACTTCGGTTCCGCGGAGCCGGCGGACCGGCGGGGACCGCTCCCCCCCAGTCTGGACCACGCGGACAACGAGGAGGTCCCGATCCGGGACGCTCCAGTCACGTTCGGGAAAACCCTCAGATGCGTCGTCTCGTCGTTGCGGTTCTCGCGGTCTGTTGCGGTCTGTTGACGAGCGTCGCCGGCGCGGTAGAGCCCTCAGGCAGCCTGGCGGTCTCGCTCCGGGACCGGATCGAGACCGGCCCGGGGAGCGGCCGGCATCACATCCGGACCACTCCCGAAACATGGGTTCCGGCCGAAACCGCAATCATCCTCTGTGACGTCTGGGACGCCCATCACTGCCTGCGGGCCGTTCAGCGCGGGACGGAACTCGCCCCCCGACTCAATGAGGTTGTGGAAGAACTCCGCCGCCGGGGCGCGACCGTGATCCACGCTCCCAGCGACTGCATGCCGTTCTATGCGGAGCACCCCGCCCGGAAACGGGCGATGGAGACGCCGCTGTCGAAGTCGCTCCCCAAGGAGATCACCGCCTGGTGCCGGCAGATCCCGGCCGAAGAGCGGGTGGAGTACCCCGTCGACCAGTCGGACGGCGGTGAGGACGACGAGCCCGAGGAGCATGCCGAGTGGCAGAAGACCCTCGCGGCCCAGGGACGGAATCCCCGGCTCCCCTGGAAGAAACAGATGGACGCGATCCGGATCGACGACGCGAAGGACTACGTTTCGGACAAGGGGGACGAGGTCTGGAGCATCCTCGAGCAGCGGGGGATCCGGAACGTGATCCTGGCGGGGGTTCACACGAACATGTGCGTCCTCGGCCGCCCATTCGGGCTCCGGCAGCTCTCGAAGAACGGCAAGCATGTCGTCCTGATGCGGGACATGACCGACACGATGTACAACCCCGCCCGCTGGCCGTACGTGAGCCACTTCACGGGGACGGACCGGGTGATCGAGCACATCGAGAAGTTCGTCTGCCCGACGATCACGAGCGATCAGATCATCGGCGGAACTCCGCTCCGGTTCTCGAAGGACGCCCGTCCCCATGTGGTCATGGTGGTCGCCGAGGACGAGTACAAAACCGAAAAGTCGCTGCCGAAGTTTGCGGCGGAGCGGCTCGGTCGAGACTTCCGGGTCAGCTTCGTGTTCGGGAGCGATCAGGAGCGGAACGAGGTCCCCGGCATCGGGCTCGTCTCCCAGGCGGACGTCCTGCTCGTCAGCGCCCGCCGCCGCGTTCTTCATCCCGCTGCGATGAAGGTCCTGCGGGACTACGTCGCCGCGGGAAAGCCGGTCGTCGGAATCCGGACCGCCAGCCACGCCTGGTCGATCCGGACCGGCGAGCCCCCCGCGGGATTCGAATCCTGGCCCGAGTGGGACCCGCAGGTCCTCGGCGGGCATTACACGAATCACCATCCGGTCGGAAAAGCGTCCCGGGTCTCGCTTGTCGCCGGAACGGCGCAGGGGCCGCTCCTCCGCGGCCTGCCGGAGACCGGATTCGAGTCCCCCTCGTCGCTCTACCGCGTCGCCCCGCTCGAGGCGGGAGCGGTTCCGGTGCTGATGGGGGAAATCGACGGCGCGGCCGCGGAGCCGGTCGCCTGGACCTTCCGCCGCAGCGACGGCGGGCGTTCGTTCTACACCTCGCTCGGGAGCGAAGCGGACTTCGCCGCCGAGCCGTTCCGCCGGTTGCTGTTCAACGGGCTGCACTGGGCGGCGGATCGGGAGATTCCCGCGTCGATGCCCGAGCCGGGACCGGTCCCCGACCGCAAAATCTGAACCCGGACGGCTCCTGATGGCGATCGCATACCGGCGCCGGCACCGCGCGATACAATCGATGGTCGCCGTTCGCCCACGCGATCGTTCCCCCTCCTCTCCCTCTCCCAGACTGTGTTCCGTGACGAGTGACATGGCTTCTTCCCCCGCGACGCCGGATGACCAGGAGGTTGAGCAGGCGGTCAGCGCGGCCCGCGCCCAGATCGGACTCGTCGCCGCTCTGCACATGGAGGTCGCCCCCTTCCTGGAACGCTGCCTCCCCCTCCGCCGGTATACCGGCGGGGAGTTCGTGTTCCGTGGGGCGATGTACGACGACACCCGGATCGCGGTCGTCGAGTCGGGCCCCGGCCCCAGGCGGGCGGGGCGGGCGACGCAGTCCCTGCTCGACGCCCACGAGCCCAGGTGGGTCCTCTCGGTCGGGTTCAGCGGGGGGCTCGTCCCCGATGTCCGCCGCGGCCACATCGTCGTAGCGAACTCGGTCAGCGATGGCGAAGAGACGCTCGATCTCGACCTGCAGATGTCCGCGAACCCCGCCGGCGGGCTGCATGTCGGCCGGTTCGTGCAATCCCGCGAAGTCGTCCGGACCGTGGCGGAAAAGCAGGCCCTGGCCGAGCGGACCGGGGCGATCGCCGTCGACATGGAGTCGTTCGCGGTGGCGAAGGTCTGCGCTGCCCGCAAGGTCCGCTTCATGGCGATCCGCTGCGTCAGCGACGACCTGTCCGAAGACCTGCCGCCGGAGATCCTGACGATCTTCGGCAAGACCGGCGTCCTGCGGGCGGGGGCGGTCCTGGGATCGCTGCTCAAGCGGTTTTCGAGCTACAAGGACCTGCTCCGGCTCCGGGAGATCGCGAATACGTCGGCCCGGCGGCTGGGAGCGTTCCTCCCTCCGATCATCGAGCGGCTGGCCGAAGACGACGGCTGATCCGGCCCGGGAACGGACAGGGAGGGGCCGGCGGGCGTTCTGCCTCACCCCCATGCGGCGGGAAGTGCCGGACCTGATGCAACTTCGGGCGGCCGACGGCGCTTCGAGTTGCGGCGATCCGGCGGGGAGATTTACAAGCCGGCACGATCGGAGCATTCCGTCCGGAATGAAATGCTGATCCCCTCCCCGTGTCTCTCCTCGTCCTGACCGAGTCCTCCGCACACTTCCCCGTGAATCGACGTCGCTGGCTGATGACGATGGCTTCGCTCGCCCTCCCGACAGGGCTGGGCTCGGGGTGCAGCCTGTTTTCTGCCGGGTCGCTCGCCAGCACCGCCACCTCGAAACCGTTCCTGCCCCCGATCGTGAAACCGCAGGAGGCGGTGTCGGTCGAGATCATGCTGGCGGACCGGGCGGCCGGGGACCCGATGTTCGGCTCGGCCCTCTGGACGAACCTCAACGAAATCAGCGCCACATCGCCGGCGAACCGGAACCTCCTCAGGAAAACCGGCTTCCAGTACGGCCTCTCCCCCTCCACCCCGCCGTTCGCCGTCCAGGCCCTGTTGTCGTCCGACGGCAAGTCCGCCACGCAGCGGGTCCAGCGGCTGAAGTACGGTTTTCCGTCGGGGGGAGAGCACCTCGTCGAGACCTGGCCCGAAGTCCCGCTGCTCGAGTGCCCGGTTCCGGCGGGTGGGCAGAAGCTGGAAAAGCAGACGTTCAAATCGGCCCGGTGCGTCTTCCGGGTCCGTGTTGAAAAGGCGGAAGAAGGCTGGGCCCGGCTCGACTTCACACCCGAGATTCACCATGGCCCTGTGGTGACGAAACGGGTCCCTTCGGAGCACGGCTACCTGTTCGAGAACGGGCAGGAGATCGAGGCGCTCCACGACCTCCGGTTCTCGGCGGAGCTCAATCTCTCGGAACTGGCGGTGATCGGCCTCAGTGAAAACAGCGACTCGTCGCTGGGGCACTGCTTCTTCCGCGGAGCGAGCGACGGACGGCTCGAGCGGGTGCTGATGATCCGGCTCGCCGGCCTCTATGAAGTTCAGCCGGTCCGGCAGTTCGACCACGCGTAAGGCGGAGTCCGTTTCCCCGCCGCTCGGGGGAGTGCCCGCAATCTTGCCGCAGAATTCATGTGCTCGGCACCCACATCCAGGCCCCAAAGGAGTGCCGGGCGGAAAGGCCGTCTTTGCGCAACCCAACGTGCCTGCCGATCCCAGTCCAGCGGGGTCGCTGGCCCCGCCGGAGGCGCTTCCGTTCAGGTCACCGTGGCCAACGGC
>VFQQ010001666.1_pt1 | contig 29338 bp, 21 predicted proteins | sample 3512341 | NCBI WGS metagenome assembly VFQQ01 (sample SAMN10412373, study PRJNA504923) | tailings metagenome | isolation source: Relicate 2 Philex TSF1 revegetated site | place: Philippines: Tuba, Benguet | collected 2017-08-29
GGTTCCCTGAACGGAAGCGCCTCCGGCGGGGCCAGCGACCCCGCTGGACCGGGATCAGCGGGCACGTCGGGTTGCGGAACGACCGCTTTTCCGCCCGGCACTCCTCTGGGGCTGGATCTTCTTAGCGGCCGGCCGGGTGCGTTCCGATCTACAGGGGCGTCGGCCGGGGGGGCCGGGGGCCGTTCTGCCAGTAGAGGCGGTCGGTCGTCACCAGGCCCAGCCGCACGGCGCAGTTCAGGCAGAACTTCTCGTGCTCTTTCTGGATGTAGACCTCGCCGTTGAGCAGCAGGTGAAAATAGTCCTGCCCGGGGGACTTGGCGTAGCAGTAGTCGTTGTCCCACCCCTGCTTGATCCGGGCATGCCACCCTTCGATGTCCGGCAGGTACACCCGGCGGTCAAAGCCGTCGGTCGGCGGGGGAGGGAGCTTCGGTTCGGCCGCGAGGACCGGCGGAACGTGATCGCTCCAGAGATCGAGGGGGGCCGACAGCTCGCCGCTCGGCGTTTCCCCCTCTCCGCCGGACGCGGTCCCTGCTGCGGCCGCTGTCCCCCGCGGCGGGTCATCGGGGAGACTCGAGCCGACGGGATCAGGTGCGGTCATGTTCGCCTGGAGGAGAGAGCTGCTCCCGCGATTATAGGCGACCCAGTGCCGCGCCGGCTCCGATAACGGGCTCCAGTTTGCCGTGACGCGATGGGATTGAGGCAGCAGAGTTGTGCCGGCCAGGACGTGGTTCGGGCCGTTGTGTCGAGGCAGGCCGACCGCTCCGGCGAAAGGAGCGTCTTTGCGCGACCCAACGCCATCGCCCGATCCCGGTCCAGCGGGACGCTGGAAACACAAGCGGGGGACCGCCCTTGCCGACGGTCCCCCGCTCCTTGGGGTGGAGGTGTGGTCGTCCTCCCCTTGGTTCAAATCCGCTCCGGTCTCTCGAGATCTGCCGCTCGAAACAGGGATCGCGCGTTCGATGGGCGAACGCCGCTCTCACCCGTCCCCCTCAGCCTCCCCTTCGGGACCGGAGCGGGGGGCGTCTTGCTGGGCCATCCCGGCTCTTACTTCCAGTAGCTGAAGCCGAAATTGCTCCCCTGCACCGAGATCCCGGTGCCGGGGTAGCCGTAGCCGTATCCGTAGCTCGGGTAGGCGTAACCGTAGCTGGGGACCACGTAGCCGTAGCTCGGATAGACACCGCAGCCGGGGCCACCCCAGCCGCGATAGGCCGAGCCGTAACCGTACGGCAGCGAGCGATACCCGCCCCCATAGCCACCGTATCCGTGGTTGTGGCCATACCCGCCGTAGCCCCCACCGTAACCACCGCCATGGTGGTAGTGGTCCGCGCGGGCTTCACTCATGCTTGCGGCTCCGAGTCCTACGGTCGCCACGACCATCATCAGGAACGCTTTCATGTCCAACCCTTTCAGGTGGAAGCTGCGCTCGTGACATCGGGGCCTGTCCCTGTGTCCGTTAACCGTCGCAGTCGTGAAAGAACCTGAAACAACTCCCGTGCCGAATCCGGCAGCGGCAGAAATCGCCGGTTTTTCCCTGCGTTTTCGCAGTCACCGCACCGGATTCCGTCGCAAGCGGGACTTTCGTGTCATCAAGATGATGATGAATCGGAGGGACTCGGATCGGCCCCCTCCGATTCCGATGATCCGCCGCCGGTCCCGCTCCGTTCTCCTGCCCGAAGACCTTTCGAACAGCCCTCTCCCCCTCTTCTTCGAGACTCCTCATGTCCAGTGCACCGATGCAACCCGAGACCCACTACCGCGATCTGCCGGACAACACCCAGGGGATGCTCGAGCTGTTCCTGGTGCTGTTCGTCTCGATCTTCTTTCCACCGATCCTGCTGTTCGGGTTCTTCGTGGTGAACCCTCGCGAGGAGATCGTCGTCCTCCGCTTCGGTAAGTTCGTCACGACCCTCAAGTCGCAGGGGATCCGCTGGATCCACCCCGTGGGGCGGGCCCTGCACCGGATCTCGACCCGCGACACGACCCACGAGATCCCCAAGACGACCGTCGTGGAGAAGAACGGCAACCCGATCGAGATCAGCGCCGTGGTCCTGTACCGCGTCGAAGACACCTACCGCGCCGCCCTGCACGTCGACGACTACAAGCGGTTCATCCACGACCAGGCGGGCGCAGTCATCAAGCGGGTCAGCGCCCTGTTCCCCTACGAGTCGGCCGACGCCGCCGTCGCCTGTCTCAAGAAAGAAAGCAGTGCGGTCACCGAGGAGTTCATCCGCGAGCTGCAGGAGGCGGTCAACCCGGCGGGGATCCGCGTGCTCGGCGTGCGGCTCAACGACCTGACTTATGCTCCCGAGATCGCCCAGGCGATGCTGATGCGGCAGCAGGCAATGGCCCTCATCGACGCCCGCAAGACGATCGTCGAAGGGGCGGTCCACATCGTCCGGGACGCGGTCGGCCAGCTCCAGAACGAAGGGCTCGAGCTCTCCGCCGGAGCCCGGGACGAACTCGTCTCCAACCTCCTCGTCGTCATCTGCGGCGGCGAACGCCCGCAACCCGTCGTCCAGGTCCAATCCAGCAAGCGCAACCAGGGCTGAGGCAGGGCTGAGCCCTGCACCCGGTCGCCGTGGAATGACGGGTTGCGCTAGGAGAGCTCTGCCGGCGGGTACGCTCATCTCGATAAGATGAGCGGCCCGCCGGCGGTTCTGTTGATGAACGGACTGTCGGGCCTCATGATCCGCCGAATCAGGAGAGGGCGGCTCATCCCGAAGGACCGACGACGTGCTCGAAACGATTCTGACGCATCTCCGAGACCGCGGGCTGCAGTGGCTGGTCGCCCTGGCGATCACCTCGCTGGGGGGGCTCGTGGCGTGGTGGAAGGCCCGGCAGCGGTGGCGCCGCCGGGAGTTTCTCGACCGGCTCAACGTCTCCCTCAATCTCCTGGTAGACGGCAAGCTGCTGATCCGGACGCTGCTCGAGAAGAGCTGTCAGGACATCTTCCTTAACTCGATGGCGGTCAAGGAGGTCCTCAAGGCCTCCGGACAGACGACCCCCACCGATCCCCTGCTGCCGCTGCCGCAGGAGGACTACTGGTACTACCTCAACGCGGTCCTCAACGAAGTCGGCGAGAAGTTCTCGGCGGGCCAGATCCGCCGCGACCTCGGGGAGCCGGTCCGCCGCGGCCTGTACCTCGTCGCCCTCACGTTCGAGTGCGCCGGCGAGATGAAGACCCGCAAGATCCGGGCAATGGTCATCCGCAAGGAGCTGCTGGTGGACCTGCCGGCCGAGACGCCGCAGTTCAACAGCCCGCACCACATCACCCGCTGGAACACTCTCCAGCAGATGAAAGCCGCCTACGCCGCCACGCCGTGGAAGTTCATCGAGATGGAACTCTGCGTGTAGGGGCGCGTCGCAATGGGCGGTCCCGGACCACATGAGCCGCTGCGGCCCGGGCTCCCGCGCGGAGACTAGGAGCTGCCGGACTTTCCCGGTACAAGCTCTTCGCGAGCATCCGCCTCCCGCGTGATGCTCCGTCGCCCGCCCCGGAGAGTCCTGATCCTCGTGCTCCCCCGTCTGCCGATCGATGAGGTCCTCCCGCAGCTCGTCTCCACGCTCAAGGAGACGAACGCCCTCGTGCTCCGCGCCCCGACCGGGGCCGGCAAGAGTACCCGCGTCCCGCCGGCGCTGCTCGATGCCGGGTTCGCCCCCAAGGGGCAGATCGTGATGCTCGAGCCGCGGCGGATCGCCGCCCGCGCGACCGCCCGGCGGATCGCCTTCGAGCGCGGCGTCCGGCTCGGAACGGAGGTCGGCTACCAGGTCCGCTTCGACGAGCAGGCCTCGAAGGAGACCAAGATTCTCGTCGTCACCGAAGGGGTGCTCCTCCGCCGGCTGCAGGACGACCCGTTTCTCGAAGGGATCGACGCCGTCCTGTTCGACGAATTCCACGAGCGGAGTCTCAACAGCGACCTCGCCCTCGGGATGGTCCGGCGGGTCCAGCAGGAGGTTCGCTCCGACCTCAAGGTCGTGGTGATGTCCGCCACGATCGCCGCCACCCCGGTCGCCGCCTACCTGCATGGCTGCCCGGTTCTCGACAGCGAAGGGCGGACCTACCCGGTCGAGATCCGCTACGCCCGGCGGTTCGAGCGGGTTCCGCTCGAGCAGATCGTCCTCGAAGGGGTCACGGAGATCCTGCCGAAGACCCCCGGGGACATCCTCGTGTTCCTCCCCGGCGCGCCGGAGATCCGCCGCGCCGCCCGCGAGCTCGACGCGCTCGCCCGCCGGCACGACCTCGCCGTGATGCCCCTCTTCGGCGACCTCCCCCCCGAGGAGCAGGACCGGGTCCTGATGCCCTGCGAACGCCGCAAGGTGGTCCTGGCAACGAACGTCGCCGAGACGTCGCTGACGATCGAGGGGATCACGGCGGTCGTCGACACCGGACTCGCCAAGGTGATGCGGTTCGACCCGCAGGTCGGACTCGACCGCCTGGAACTTTCGCCGATCTCGAAGGCCTCCGCGGACCAGCGGGCGGGCCGCGCGGGGCGGACCCAGGCGGGGGTCTGCCTGCGGATGTGGGACGAGTCTTCGCACCGCGCCCGGCCCGACAACGAAGACGCCGAGATCCGCCGGGTCGACCTCGCCGGTCCGGCCCTCGAGCTTCACTGCTGGGGAGAAGCGGATGTCCTCGGCTTCCCCTGGTTCGAGCCTCCCCGCGAAGCGGCGGTCGCCCAGGCGGAATCTCTGCTGCGGGAACTGGGCGGACTCGATGAAGCGGGCCAGGTCACCCCGCTTGGCCGGGCGATGTCCCGGCTGCCGGTCCATCCGCGGCTCGCGCGGCTCATCGTCGAGGGGTATCGGCTCGGCTGCGGCGACCGGGCGGCGCTCCTCGCCGCCATGCTGGCGGAGCGCGACCCGTTCACGGGGCGCGGCGGCGGCCCGGTCACCGCCGCTTCGCATCGCTCCCGGTCCGACGTCGTCGACCGCGTGCTGGCACTCGAAGAGTTTCTCGAGACCGGACGGCGGGAGTTCTCGTTCGGCTCGGTCCACGGCGGGGCGGTCCATTTCCTGAAGCAGGCGGCCGAGCAGCTCCGGCGGATCGGCCGGGAGTTCGCCCGCCGCGATCCCGACCGCGCGGGGACGACTGGCGATTCGCAGGCCGCTTCTGCGGACCGGGACGAGCCGCTCCTGCGCTCGCTCCTGGCGGCCTTTCCGGACCGGCTCGCGAAGCGCCGCGACTCCTCGGGACCGCGGGGCCTGATGGTGGGGGGCAAAGGGGTGAAGCTCGCCCCGCAGTCGAACGTCTCGGGGGCGGAGTTCTTCCTCTGCATCGACGTCGACGGGGGGCAGACCGACGCCCTCGTCCGGCAGGCCTCCGCCGTCGAGCGGGAGTGGCTCGCCGGGCCGATGCTCGTGACCCGCGATGAGCTGTTCTTCCATCCGAGCCAGAAGCAGGTGGTTGCCCGGCGGCGGACCCTGTGGGGGGACCTGATCCTCGCCGAGACCCCGACGGCGCTCCCGGAAGGGGACGCCGTCGCCGAAGTCCTGTTCGAGAACGCCCGGGGAGCGCTCGAGCAGGTGTTCCCCGCCGACAAGCCGGAGATCCAGAACTTTCTCGTGCGGGTCCGGAACCTCGCCCAGTGGATGCCGGAGCTCGGGCTGCCGCCGTTTGATCAGGCGGGGATCGACAAGGTGCTGCGGGAGCTGTGCGACGGGCGGCGGAGCTTTGCCGACCTCAAGTCGGCCCCCTGGCTCGCCACGATGCAGGGACAGTTCACCTACCCGCAGCTGCAGACGATCGAGCGGGAGGCCCCCGAGAAGATCGAGGTCCCCAGCGGGAGCGAGATCCGGCTCTTGTACGAAGAGGGGCGTCCGCCGGTGCTGGCGGTCCGCATTCAGGAGGTCTTCGGCATGGCGGAGACGCCGCGGATCGCGGGGGGGCGGGTGCGGGTCCTGATGCACCTCCTGGCCCCGAACATGCGGCCGCAGCAGGTGACCGACGACCTCAAGAGCTTCTGGGAGAACGCCTACACGGAGGTCCGCAAGGAGCTCCGCCGCCGCTACCCCAAACACCAGTGGCCCGAGGATCCCCGCGAAGGAGTCCCCCGCCGGCGACCGGGCAAGTGAGTCGCGACTGAGCGCCAGGGAGCGTGAGGGGAGAGCAGGCTGATGATGCTCTCCGTTCCCCTCCGTCTTCCCGTTACAGCACGTCCGGCAGCTCGTCCATCAGCGGCAGATCGTCCACGGGGGCGGGCTTCGGTGCCGGCGCCGCCTTGGCGGGGATCGGAGCGGCAGGACGGGGAGGCTGCTGCGCCGCCGCGGGAGCGGGCATTCCGGGGGCGGCCGGCGGAGCACCGGGTGCTCCCATCCCCGGAAACGGCATTCCCGGAGCAGGCATGCCGGGCATCGGCATCCCCGGTTGCGGCATACCGGGTGGCATACCCGGTTGCAGCATACCGGGCGGCATCCCCTGACCCGGCATCGGCATGCCGGGGGGCATCATTCCGGGGCCGGGCATCCCCGGCATCATGCCGGGCATCGGCATCCCGGGCATCGGGTAACCGGGGGGCATTCCCGGCTGACCGAACTGCGGCATCCCGGGGTACATCCCCGGCATGGGCATCGGCATCGGAGCGGGCTGAGGCGCAGCCGCAGGGGCGGGAGCGGCCGCCGCCGCGGCGGGCTTCCCTCCTTTGGCGGCATCCCGCCGGGCCATCATCTTTTCGGCCTCGGCGCGGGAGGCGGCGTTCTGGCGGGCGATCTCTTTGGCACTTTCGGCGGCGGCCTTCCGCTCCTCGGGGGTCCGCAGGGCGTCGACCCGGCTGTCGACCCGCGCGTCGAGCGACTTGGCCTGCTTCTCTTCCGCCGCCTTGTTCTTCGTCTGGTGGTAGGCGGCCGGGTCTTCCTTGAACATCTGGATCGACCGCATCACCGAGAACACTTCGTTCATCGTGGCGGGGCGGTCCTTGGGCTTCTTGGCCAGCATCCCCATGACCGCCTGGTCCATCTCGGTGCTGACGTTCGGGTTGTAGCCCGACGGTTTGTCCGGAATGTCCCGGATGTGCATCATCAGGAGTTCGTTCGGGTTCTTGCTCACGAACGGGGGCCGGCCGGTGAGGACCTCGTACAGCATGACCCCCAGGCCGTAGATATCGGACGAGACCGAGGGGAGCGACCGCTCGACCAGCTCGGGAGCCATGTAGGTCCGGGTCCCCTGGATCACGACCCGCCCCTTGGAGGTGATCATCTTGGCGAAGCCGGAGGGGATCTTCGACGCCAGCGAGAAGTCGATCAGGCGGATCTCCCCCCCGCGGTTGACCAGCAGGTTGTCCGGCTTGATATCGCGGTGCAGCCACCCCTTTTCGTGGACGAGCGCGAGAGCGCTGCACAGGTTCTCGGCGATCTTCTTGAGCCGCGACTGCGCGCCGCCGAGGTCGCCGCGGATCATCTGCTTGAGGTTCGTGGAGCGGAAATGCTCCATCACGAAGTAGGCGTGGTCGCGGCTGATGTTGATGTCCATCACCCTTACGATCGCCGGATGCTCGAACAGCTTCGTCGTGTTCGCCTCGGTCTTGAGCTCCGCCCGCAGCGTCTTGTCTGCGAACGACTCCGGCAGCAGCAGCTTCATTGCGTACGGCTGCTGCGTGGCGACGTGCTTCACCTCCCAGATCTGAGAGATCCCTCCGGTCGCGATCACGTTGACCAGCTGATACTGATCGATCTGATTCGAGTTCTGTTTTTCCGCCTGATCGGCCATCGACGCAACGCTCCTCTGCGGAACCTTGGAATCACTGTCCGGGGCTGACTGCCGGGATAGGACTGGAACGGGGGAGGGGCTCGAAGATCCCCCCTCCCGGGCGGCCGGCGTCGTGAAGACGCGCGCCTGAAGAGGAGATGACCTGAGAATTCCCACTATACCCCCGCCCTCCGGCGAATGTCAGGGGCCACCCCGAATTTGGCGGGATCTGACGCTCCTCCCGCGACTTGCGCCCGCGGAGACCCGCGCCGGAGGGGACAGGCTTCACCCGCTCTGCTCCGGTTCTTAGCGCGGCACACACGGAGCCGGGGCGTCTGTCCGCCGCGCGACCGCCGGACAACGCTCGCAGCCCCCTCGGCCCGCACAACCGGCGCAACCGGCCGCGCTCTTCCCGCAAAGGGAGGGGGAGGCGGCCCCCCGTTCCCCCCGGCCGGCGGGGGTGAGCCACGGTTCAGCGATCCTCTCAGCTCCCGGAGTTCCTGATGGACGCAGCAGAAAACTGGCAGAAACTGTTCGACAACTGGCCGGCCGACATGCCCCGGCTCGGCATCGTGATCACGACGTTCGACGAGTCGATCCCGTTCAACGACTTTCTGATCCAGCCGGGACTGGTCGTCGTCCAGCGCGACCGGCCCGACAGCCTCGGCGCCCGCAAGGTGATCGTGGCCCTCGGGGCGATCAACGCCGTCAAGATGACCGACCCGAGCGACATCTCGGTCTGCAGCAAGCTCGGCTTCGAGCGCGGCGGGGCCCAGGCCTCCGCCGTCCCGACCCGCCCCAGCCTCCCGCAGATGCCCCGCCGGCCGCTGACCTCGCCGTCGCTGTGATGGCGAATCGGTCCTGAACAATCGGAAACACGAAGACACCAAGGGTTTCACCAAGAACACCAAGGATGAGAGCAGCAGGCCCTGCTCTTTTTCCCTTTGTGGCCTTGGTGAAACCTTGGTGTCTTGGTGTTTCACTCTTCTCTCAAAGACCCAGGCTCACTGCTGGTCTAGGAACCGCTCCGCGCGGAGCACTTCGGGCAGGAGTAGTGCAGGCTGAGCCGGTCGACCGGCCACTGGTCCTCGGGGACGTCCTTCCCGACGTGGACCACGTGGACCACTCCTTTGCCGAGATCGAGCGCGGACTCCGTCGAGTCGGCGATCCGGCCCCGGCTTTCGGCATCGACCTTGACCCGGTCGACGATCACCTCGACCTCGTGGTCCCGCTTGTGGTCGATCTTCGGCACCTCCTCGATCGCGTAGGTCGTCCCGTTGATCCGGACCCGCAGGTAGCCCTGAGTGCCGAGCCGGTCCCACAGCTTCGTGTAGCTCTGCCCGACCGCGACCTCGACCGGGGCCGCGATGTAGAGCCGCGTCCCCTCGGGGAGCGAGATGATCCGGTCCACGATCTCGTCGGTCGTCTGCTTCGTGACCGGTACGCCGCATTCGGGACAGTAGGGCTGCCCGAGCCGCGCGAACAGCACCCGCAGGTAGTCGTAGATCTCGGTCACGGTCCCCACGGTTGACCGAGGTGTGTTGCCAACCGTCTTCTGCTCGATGGCGATCGCCGGCGAGAGCCCGCTGATGTGCTCGACCTTCGGCTTGGGCATCTGGCCGAGGAACTGCCGGGCGTAGCTCGAGAGAGACTCGACGTACCGCCGCTGCCCTTCGGCATAGAGCGTGTCCATCGCCAGCGAGGTCTTGCCGCTGCCGCTCGGCCCGCAGAAGACGCTCATCTGGTCCCGGGGGACCGTGAGGTCGACCGACTGCAGGTTGTGCTGCGCCGCCCCGCGGATCGTGATCGAGGGGCTGAGCGCAGAATTCGATCCGGCGGTCCGGTCGCTCTTGAGCGCGGCAGCGGTCACCTTCGTCGCCGGTTCGCGGGACTTCGCGACCTTGGGGGCGTCTCCCTTCAGCCCCAGCACACTCCGGAGCGCCCGGCCGGTGTGCGACCCCTCACAGGCGGCGACCTCTTCGGGCGTCCCGGTCACGAGCACCCGCCCGCCGCCGCTCCCACCCTCAGGGCCGATGTCGATCACCCAGTCGGCGGTCTTGATGACGTCGAGGCTGTGTTCGATCACGAGGACCGTGTTCCCCGCGTCGACCAGGCTGTGCAGCACCTGCAGCAGCATCTCGACGTCGGCAAAGTGCAGTCCGGTCGTCGGCTCGTCCAGGAGATACAGCGTCCGGCCGGTCGACCGCTTGCCGAGTTCCCGCGCCAGCTTGATCCGCTGGGCTTCCCCCCCAGAGAGCGTCGGCGACGGCTGGCCGAGCTTGAGGTAGTCGAGGCCGACGTCGTGCAGGGTCCTCAGCATCCCGTGGATCTTGGGATGATTCTTGAACAGTTCGAGCGCCTCCTGGATGTCCATATCGAGGACATCGGCGATGCTCTTCTCCTTGTAGCGGACCTCGAGCGTCTCGTGGTTGAACCGCTTGCCGTCGCAGACCGGGCACTTGACCCAGATGTCGGCCAGGAAATCCATCTCGAGCTTCGTCGCCCCGTGCCCTTCGCACGCCTCGCAGCGGCCATCCGCCACGTTGAAGCTGAACCGCCCCGGGGTATAGCCGCGAAGCTTCGCCTGCGGGAGCTGCGCGTAGAGGTCCCGGATCTCGTCGGCGAGCTTGGTGTAGGTCGCCGGATTCGAGCGGGGGGTCCGGCCGATCGGCGACTGGTCGATGTCGATCGCCTTGTCGAGGTGCTCGAGCCCCGTGATCTTCTTGTGCTTGCCCGGATGCCCGAGCCCCTTGTTGAGGTCTCGGTTCAGGACTTCCCACAGGATGTCGTTGCAGATCGAGCTCTTCCCCGAGCCGCTGACGCCGGTGACGCAGACGAAGGCCCCGATCGGGATGTCGACGTCGACGTTCTTGAGGTTGTTGTGGGCCGCCCCGGTGATCCGGAGCTTCTCCTTGCCGATCGGCCGCCGCTTCTCGGGGACCCGGATCGCGCGGCGTCCCGACAGGAAGGCGCCGGTCTGGCTGCGGGGGGATTTTTTGATCTCATCGACGGTCCCCATCGCGACGACTTCGCCGCCGCGGACCCCAGGCCCCGGCCCGAAGTCGACGATGTGATCCGCTGCCAGCATCGTCTCTTCGTCATGCTCGACGACGATGACGGTGTTCCCCTGATCGCGGAGGTCCTCGAGGCTCTGAAGGAGCATCGTGTTGTCGCGGGGATGCAGCCCGATCGAGGGCTCATCGAGGATGTACAGCACCCCGACCAGGCCGCAGCCGATCTGCCCGGCGAGCCGGATCCGCTGCGCTTCACCCCCCGAGAGGGTCGGGGCGGAGCGGTCGAGCGTGAGGTAGTTGAGGCCGCAGCGGAGCAGAAACCCGAGCCGTCCCCGGATCTCCTTGAGCGCCTCGGACGCAATCAGCTGCTGCGTCTCGTCGAGCGCGAGCTCCTCGAAAAACGCCAGGGCCTCTTCGACGCTCATCGCGCAGACCTGAGGCAGACTCAGCGGCAATGAGGGCTGCAGGCTCAGGGCCGACGAGGCACCTTCGTCTTTGGTCTTCTCGAGCGTGTTCCGCCGCGCGCCGCGGCGCTTCGAGGTCGGCGCGGCCTCTTCGGCGCTCGCGTCGGTCCCCTGGGGCCGGCGGCCGATCACCTTGACGTTCCGCGCCTGCCGGTTGAGCCGCTGGCCGTCGCAGCTCGAGCAGACCGTCACCTCCATGAACTTCTCGAGCTGCTTCCGGCGCATCGGGTTCTTCGCCTTCCGGAACTCCTCGAGGAGCTCCGGCAGGAACCCGGCCCACTTTCCCCCATGCTTCCAGACGCCGCCGCTGTGCCGCCAGGAGTAGGTGACGTGCCGCTCGCCGAGGCCATGCAGGAAGGCGGTCTTCGCCTCGTCGCTGAGCTCGTTCCACGGGGTCCGCAGGAAGGCGTCTTCCTTGAGGCCATGGTCCTGCTCGATCGCCCGGGCCACCCCCTGATAGATGTGCCGCCGCCAGCGGCCCATCGTCTTGAAGGTCCCCAAGAGATGCAGTGCCCCTTGAGCAATCGACTTCTCCTCATCGGCCACAAGCCGGTCGATCAGGAACTCATGCCGTTCCCCCAGCCCTTGGCACTCGGGACACATCCCGAGGGGGCTGTTGAAGCTGAAGAGCTGCGGCGACGGCGGCTCGTAGCCGATCCCACAGTCCGGGCAGGCATACTTGGCCGAGTAGAGCTTTCCCGTGGGAGGTCCGGGAGCGGGGCCTTCCTCCTCCTCATCGGAAGTCTCCTCCTCAGTTCGCTTCTTCCCTTTCCCGGGCTTCGGGCCGCTCTCGGGAGGGGCGGCCGGGGTCGGCGTCTCGCCGGTGTCGACGAGCAGCGTCCCGCCGGAGAGGCGGACCGCCGTCTCGATCGCCTCGGCGAGCCGGGTCCGGTTCCCCTTCCCGGCGACCAGGCGGTCGACCACGACCTCGATCGTGTGCTTGAAGTGCTTCTTCAGCTGCAGGTCATCGGAGAGGGAGACCACCTGGCCGTCGACGCGGGCCCGCAGAAACCCCTGCTTGAGGAGATCGGCGAACAGGTCCCGGAACTCCCCCTTCTGGTTCTGGACCAGGGGCGCGAGGATCTGGAACCGCGTCCCCTCCGGCAGGGTCGAAATGCTCTCGAGGATCCGGTCAGTCGTCTGGGCGGTGATCGGCTTGTGGCACTGGACGCACTCCCCCTGGCCGACCCGGGCAAAGAGGACCCGCAGGTAGTCGTAGATCTCGGTGATCGTCCCGACGGTGCTTCGCGGATTGCGGGAGGCAGTCTTCTGCTGGATCGAGATCGACGGCGCGAGGCCGCTGATCGCGTCGACCTCGGGCTTGGGGAGCTGGCCGAGGAACTGCCGGGCGTAGGTCGAGAGGGACTCGACGTACCGCCGCTGCCCTTCGGCGTAGATCGTGTCGAACGCCAGCGAGCTCTTGCCGGAGCCCGAGACCCCCGACATGACGATCAGCTTGTTCCGCGGCAGGGTGAGGTCGACGTTGCGAAGGTTATGTTCGCGGGCGCCGCGGATGACGATGTCGGACATTCCGCCGTGATGGGTTGAAGGTGCTGCTGGCGACAGACCGGCGAGCGGTCTTACCCACCCACCATCGCTGCCACGGTCTTGGTCGTGACCGGAGCGATCACGCCCCGTTCCGTAATGATCCCGGCGATCAGGTCCGCCGGCGTGACGTCGAACGCCGGATTATACACATGAACACCAGCGGGGGCAGTCTGCCGGCCGAATCCGTGGGTGATCTCGTCGCTTTTCCGCTCCTCGATCGGGATCCCGGCCCCGGTCTCGAGGGTCAGGTCGAACGTGCTCGAGGGGGCGGCGACGTAGAACGGAATCCCGTGCGTTTTCGCCAGCTGGGCGACGGAGTAGGTCCCGATCTTGTTGGCGGCGTCCCCGTTGGCGGCGATCCGGTCCGCCCCGACGACCACCGCCTGGATCCGCCCTTCCTTCATGACCCAGCCCGCCATGTTGTCGCAGATCAGGGTCACATCGACCCCCCGCTGCATCAGCTCCCAGGCGGTGAGCCGCGCCCCCTGCAGCAGCGGCCGGGTCTCGTCGGCGTAGACCGACAGTTTCTTCCCCGAGGCGGCGGCGGCAAAGATGACAGCGAGCGCCGTCCCGTCCCCGGCGGTGGCGAGCCCGCCGGCGTTGCAGTGGGTCAGGACCCCGGTTCCGTGTTTCAGGAGCTCCGCCCCGTGCCGGCCGATCGCCGCGCACATCTCGCGGTCTTCCCGCTCGATCTCCCGCGCCTCGGCCAGGAGCCGCGCGAGCCGCGACGTCGAGCTCCGGTCCCGGTGCAGGGCATCGATCCGCTTCATCCGGTCAAGGGCCCAGAACAGGTTCACCGCGGTCGGCCGGCTGCCGGCGAGATGGTCCGTCACCGTCTTGAGCTGGGCGTCGAAGGCGCTCTCATGGTCGGTCGCGCACGCCTGGAGGCCGATCACGACCCCGTAGGCGGCCGACACCCCGATCGCCGGGGCCCCGCGGACCCGCAGCATCTTGATCGCCTCCCAGACCTGATCGACCGAGTGGCAGTCGAGATAGACGAGATCGGTCGGCAAACGCGTCTGATCGATCAGCCGCAGGAACCCCTGCGTCTCGCCGATCCATTCGATCGTCACGGGAGTGGGGGCGGAGGTCGACGCGGGAGCGGAAGAGATCATCAGACCGGACTCAGGACGGGGCATCGTGGGCACGAACGGCTCCGGGGCCGCAAAGGGCACGGAGACCGGAGTAAGCGTATTCCGCACCCCGAAGTCGGGGAAGTCGCGCCCCGATGAGCCTCTCTCAGAAGGGGAGGCCTTCAGTCATCGGAAAACGTCCCGCGCCGGCCGGGACCGGGAAACTACGACTTGAGATCGAAGTCGTACCGGGTCTTGTCCGGCGTGACGTCGACCGTCAGCTCGGTCTCCTTGTTGAACTTTGCGGGGACGGTCTCCTTCCCCTTCGGCTTCGGAGGGCCTTCGCCCCCGTCTCCCCCCTCTTCGTCCGAGTTCAGCCCGGCGATCTTGCGGGCGGTGCTGACCTGAACCTTCCGCGAGCCGCGGGGGCAGCCCTTCATGACCGAGTCGATCTGGAGCGAGTAGCGGCCCGACGAATCGGTCATCCCGTAGGCGAACTGGCCGTCTGCGGCGGTGAAGGTCACGACCGCCGAGGGGAGCAGCTGGCCGTCGAGCGTCACGGTCCCGGTCACGGGAACGAGCCCGAGCGCCGCATAGTTCGGCTGCGGCGCGTCGTCGCAGCCGGCCAGCGAAAGGGCCAGCAGGCCGAGCGCCAACGCGAGAGCAGGGGCTTTCATCATGGGTTTGGCAGCAAGTCGACGGAGGTGACGGGAGCGAGAGACGGCGCGACCGCGGGGCTAATCCGGAACGCTGACCGCCTCGTTCCCCTTGCGGGTCCCCATCGCCCGGTAGGTGGTGATGTCGATGTTCTCGCTCAGGAACTTCACGCTCCCGTCGGCGATGGCGAAGAACGCCCCCCCCGAGTGGTAGCTGCCGAACGACGCTTCCTGAATCGCCCCGTGGATCGTGGGGTTGAGCCGGGCGTTGATCGGCCCGTTGCAGGTCCCGGCGACTTCGGTGAACTCCCCGCCCGAAGTGTTCCCCGGAGCCCAGCCGCCGGTCTGCGGCGAGCCGAACTGCCAGAAGTCCATCCCCTGGCCATCCTTGCTGTATTCGGGATCGGTGTACGACTCGCCGATCATGATCGTGTTCGAGAGGCCGTCCCCCACGTCGGCGAACCGGACGCTGCTGCAGCCCCAGAACATCCCGTCCTGCGGGACTTCGTCGAGGGCGATCACGGTCTGGCCGGTGATGTCGTTGCTTTCGTCGGCCACCGCCCGCGTCCCGACGCAGACCCGGTAGGAGATCGGCCGGCGGTCGGTGATCCCCTGGTTCGTCAGCTTGAGCGGACCGGTGTAGCTGCCGCAGAGGAACGACGGCACGAGCTTCGAGCAGGCGACGGTGTTCGCGCTTCCGGAGTCCCAGTTACCGACGGTCCCTTCCTGCCAGATGAACGTATTGAACAGGGCGGTCTGGTCGATGTAGGGCAGGACTTGGCAGCTCCAGCTCCCTTCGAGCGTGTCCCAGGCGTACGGCAGGACGTTGCTCTGCTCGTGATAGTTGTGCATCGCGAGGCTGAGCTGCTTCATGTTGTTGGAGCAGGCGACGCGGCGGGCCGCCTGTCGCGCCTGCTGCACGGCGGGGAGCAGGATCGCCACGAGAACGCCGATGATCGCGATGACGACCAGCAGCTCGATGAGAGTGAATCCCCGTTTCCGGACCGACATGGCTCTTTCTCCTGGGTTTCCCGTTCGCGCGGGAAGGTTCGGCCGCGAGGATTCAGAACGTGCGAGAAAGCGGCAAAGTTTTCATGAAGGGCTGATGATCCGAATCGGACCCGGCAATCGGTTCAGGGAGGGCGAACCGGAAGAGTCCCGCCGTGTCGGCTCCCAAGGCCAGCCTTCCGAGCCATCGCCGCCGCGAACTCCCTTCCACTCCTCAGTCGGTCCGCCGTTCCCCATGACCACGCCCACCCGCTGGCAGCCCTCCGACTACCGTGTGGAACTGCCGACCACGTCGCTCACCCGCACCCTGGTCGAAGCCATCCATCGCCTGGTCTGCCGGACGACGTTCGATCAGCCGGGGTTCTGCCTCGTCGATCTCGGCCGTCCCACCTCCTCGCTCCGGCAGCGGGCCCTGATGGTCGAACTGATGCGGGCGATGGCGGAGATCGAACGGACCACGACCGGCCGGCGGCTCGCCTACCAGTCCGCGACCCGCTTCGACCAGCAGGGGACGACGAAGCTCCACCGCGACGGCGGACCGGAGGAGTGCTTCCTGATGCTCGGCTACGAGCCGACCACGGTCCCCTCGGAAGTCGCCCTCGCCGACTCCGCCCGCTGCGCCGCTGACCTCGGGATCACGGAGACAGAACTCCTCGAACAGCACAACCCGATGTTCCACGAAGGGGAAGAACTCCTCCGCCCCTACCTCACCCGCCTCGACCCCTTCGACCGGACCGCGTCCCAGATCCTCCTGATCAACAACAGCCTGACCCTCTCCCACCACGACGGCCGGCCCGCCTGGAAAGGGGTGCTCCACACCGCCACGATCCTCGCTTCCGATCCATCGGCGAGCCGGGTCATCAACTCATCTCTGATCGTCTCGCTCCCCGAGGGCGCCCCGGAGCCGTTCGGTTCGAACGACCTCGACGAGTTTCTCACGACGGCATCCGTGCTTCGACGTGGGTATCCGGTGTGACGGGAGCGCACAGCAAAGCTTGAACGGTTCCAAGACATGAGTGCCTCCGGCGAGGGCTGGCCTGCCACCGGGCCCAGCCCCTGCACCCCAACACAGCCTCGCCACCGGCGTCCTCCCATAACGCGCGCCTGGGCGTCGCAGCCCCGTTAGCGCAACCCATCGTCCCACGCCGCCCCGGTCCAGCGGAACGCTGGGGATTGACGGGGTTGGCTGGTGTGCGAGACTGCTCGCCGCGCGGAATCTTTGATGCCACTGTGCCGGGGGCAGGAAGGTCCGCGCGAAGATTCGAGGGAAGCAGGGAACGCAATGTCTGCGGAGAATGGAGCAGGAGAGGCCGGAGTCCCCGCCGAGCTGCAGCATCGGCTGATCGAGCGGCTGGGAGACCTCAACATGCTGCCGGGGATCGCCCGGCAGGCGATGGACATCGCCCAGAACCCCAACGGTTCGATGGACCAGCTCGCCCAGGTCGTCGAGCGGGACGTCAAGCTCGCCGCCGACATCCTCGTGCTTGCCAACTCGGCGGTCTTCGCCGGGGGCAAGAAGATCTCGAGCCTCCACACCGCGATCGTCCGCCTCGGCCTCCGGCAGTGCAAGAACCTGATCCTCACCTCGAGCGTCACCTCGCTCCGCCGCAAGCTCAAGGCGGAGCAGCAGTGGGTCCAGGAGAACCTCTGGCAGCACGGCTATGCCACCGCCATGCTGGCCTACATGCTCAACCGGGCCCTGGGGGGCGGATTCCAGGGAGAGGAGTACACCGCGGGACTCGTGCATGACCTGGGACGGACGCTGTTCTCCGTCGCCTTCCCGGACGACTTCCCGAAGATCGACCCGATGACGTTCGATGAGACCCCCGCGGTCCTCACGCATGAACGGGCTCTCGTCGGGGTCGACCACGCCCAGCTCGGGGCCTGGTTCGTGGCGATGAACAATTTTCCGGAGGCGCTCGCCGAGGCGGTCCGGCGGCACCACCACCCTGAAGAGCCACAGCCGCATCAGCGGCTCACGCTCCTCGTTGCGGCGGCGGACCACATGGCGAACCACCTGCAGCGGATCAAGAAGTCGGAAGGGTACGACCCCGCCCAGAACGTTGCTGTCGCTCTGCTGCAGGAGGGGGGCCTCAAGCACGCCACGGTCCTGTTCCGCGAGAACTGCCACGCCATGATGGACCACGCCGCGAAGGAAGCCCGCGAGATGATGGCCCTGTAGCGGCACCTCGCGACCGGCGATTCTTCGAGGCCCAAAGCGGGGTCGCTGGGGCCGTTCCTCAATTCCGCGCAAAGCCCGGAACTTCCTCTTGAGGTAAGTGTACACTTGTGTATTATCGGCCCCTCCTCGCTCTCCCCATCCGGAGGTCTTCGCCATGAGCTACGCCGATTCGATTCTGCCCGAGTTCGATCAGGAGATGGCCAACACCCGCAAGGTGCTCGAACGGGTCCCGCAGGACAAACTCGACTGGAAGGCCCACCCGAAGTCCTGCTCGATCGGCTGGAACGCCAATCACCTCGCCGAGATCCCGAGCTGGGTCCCCGGGACGCTGACCGACACCTCGTGGGACTTTGATCCGCCGGGTGGCCCGCGCTACGAGTCTCCGAACCTGAAAAGCCGCCAGGAGATCCTGGACCTGTTCGACGAGAACGTCGCCACCGCCCGCAAGGCGATCGCCGCCGTGAAGGACGACAGCGAGATGGGCCAGACATGGACCCTGCTGGCGGGCGGCAAGCCGATCATGGCCCTCCCCCGCGCAGCGGTCATTCGCAGCTTCGTCCTGAACCACATCATCCATCACCGGGCGCACCTCCTGGTCTACCTGCGGCTCAACGACATTCCGGTCCCCGGGATGTACGGGCCTTCCGGCGACGAGCCGTGAACATCGGGCCGCAGGGGGTGCTGCGGGCCGCGCTCCCTGCGGTCTTTTTCGGTCCGCGGATCCCGCGATGTGGGGACCGCTCCTGTACGGGAGCGACTCCGACAAGGGCGGGCCTGCCGCCGGGGCGGGCCCCTGCCCCCGCGCATCAGCGAGTCGCCGCCGGGTTCTGCTGGAGCCAGGTTTGTCGGCGCTGGAAGCCGATGAGGTGGCCGACCAGCTCCGGGTTCCCTGGGTGCCAGCGGCATGCCTCCTGCGCGGTCTCGACTGCCTTCGAAAAATCCCCCGCCTCCGCGTAGCAGCAGGCCAGCGTGTCGAGACTGTTCGCCGTCCGGTACAGCTCCACGGCCCGCAGCCCCTTCTCGACTGCCTCCTTGCCGTTCCGGTCCCGCGCCTCCGGCGACGTCGCCAGCGACCACGCCAGGTTGTTCCACGGCAACGGCGACCGGTCGTATGTCTTGAGCGCCACGCGGTACTCCTGCTGCGCCTCCGCGTGCTTGTGCTGCTTCTCGAGCCCCGCCGCCACGATGCAGTGCCCGTACCCCAGCACGTTCTCCCGGGTCATCCGCGCGAGGAACGTCCCCTTCTCGATCGCCCCCGCGGGAATGCCGTAGTCCCGTTGAAACTCCGCGTCCGAGCGGGCGATCGCGTGGACCGTCTCCCAGTTGAGGTACGACCGGTCGGTCAGATACCAGCGGACGAAGTTGTGGCTCGGCACCTCCACGAGTGCAATCGGCAGGTCGACCGCCTCACCGATCGCGACGTACAGGAACGACACCGTATCGCAGTCCGCCGTGTGAAACTCCCGTCCCTCCCGCGACAGGATCTGCGTCCGGCGGCGGGTGTTACTGGGATCGAAGGCGATCCGGTAGAACAGATTCGGCTCGAGCCGCCGCGGCAGCAGCGCGTCGCCGAGCGACGCGGCCAGGTCCTCCCGGGTCGAGTAGACGAAGTTCCGCCGCGTCAGCGTCTCATCGATCAGCCGCAGCGTCCGGAGCGCAAAGGTCGAGTTCCCCTGTGCATCGTCCTTCGCCGGTCGCGGATCGAGTCGGGGACGGATCTCGTCGATCAGGTCGTCGAGCCGCTGCCCGAGCGCTTTGGCATCGGTCCCGAGCGGGGCTTCCATCTCCAGCAGGAGATGTCCGACCGTGACCCGCTTCTCCGCCTCAGCCGAGGGCTTCGGCGCTTCGGCAGGGGGAGGATCCGCCAGCAGGGTCGCTCCCGTAGACGAGAGGGCCAGGGTCAGCAGGAGGGAGGGGAGCAGGTCGCGCACGCGAGGCGGTTCCAGGAAGCGATCGGATGCGGCCCCCGGCCGAGCGAAGCCGCCGGACCGCGCGGCGATTTCACCCGCCCGGCCCTCAATGGTCAAGACCGTTCCGGAAGGTTCACGGAACCGAGTGCATTCCAGGCGCCACCCGTTCACCCGGGTCCAGCACGCTGCTGGCCCCGCCGGAGGCGCTCTTCCTTGAGGAACCGCGGAAAACCACCGGCGGCCGTCTTAAGGAGCACGCGTTGAGGACCTCCCCTCTGCTTCGTCGCGGGGAATGCAGCGCAGGCGTATTGGAGGGGAGGGGCCGCAGCGCCGGTCCGCGATCGGACGCCCGGTGTGTGTCGTGGTTCCACATCGAAAACGCCTCCGGCGGCCAGGAGCTCCGCCCCTGGACCCGGGTGGCCGTAGGGACGATGGGTTTGAGCAAAGAGCGCTGTGTCGGCTGGAACGGAGTCCAGCCATTGCGTCTTGGCACAGCCTTACTCGGCGTGCTCCCCCCGCCCCTCACCGCAGCACACCGTCATACCCCCGGTCCATCGCCGTCGCCGTCAACGGACGATAACTCACAACAAACCGCTCCGGCCCCGTCTCCTCCCGCTTGTGCATCACCATCGAGTTGGCCGTGCTCCAGCGGCTCATCCCCTCCGCCACCACCGGCGTGCCGTACCGCGAACTCATCAACTCCTGAAACCGCCCCGAGTCCTGCCCCCGCACCCACCCATGCAGCTCGAACAGCCGCCCGTCAACGAACACCCCCGTCAGCTCCGCCAGCTTGAGCGGCCCCAGATCCAGGTTCGCCGCCGCCCCCGCCCGGGCCGAAACCACCCCGGCGGCGCTGTTGTCCCGCACCCCGATCACATGGAACTGCTTGCGGAACTCATCCAGCGTCGTTTGCCCCGGTACCGCATCCAGCAGCGAGACCACCGCCCCCCCGCTGCTCGTGCCGGACTCCGTGCAGCCCCAGAGCGCCGCAGCCCCCAGCAGACCACCGAGCCAAAGCCCGAACGCGCGGCGCGACTCGACCAGAGAAGTCGGCTCAGAAGGCTCTCGTCCGGAACAGGAGTCGGTCACGTCAGATCGGCTTGGCATTCGGATCGCCCGCGGGCGTCGGAGTGTTGTTGCGATTCGGGAACGGCTGCGCGGGAGCAGGCTCCGGAACCTGCGGTTCAAACTGCGGAACGAACGGCTGGCCCCCCGCTTCGCCTGTCCCTGATCCCCCGAACGGATTCCCCCCCGGCCCCGGATTCGCCGGCTGCCCGAACGGCGAACCGGCAGGCTGACCGAAGGCCGGCGCTGTGGACGGGCCACTGTTGGGCTGACCAAACGGCTGGCCATAGTTCGGCTGCCCGAACGGCGACCCCGAGAACCCTCCCCCCGGCTGCCCGTACGACGGGCCATACCCCGGAACGACGGACGGATAGTGCTGCGGTTCGACCGCCGGCATCGGACCGTACTGCCGGCCCCCGCCAGGAATCGTCGAGTTCACCGGATCGTCAATCAGGTACGAGGACCCGTTGCCCCGCGGAATCGAGCTGTCGGCCGGCCCAGCCGGTCCGGTCGGTCCCGCCGGGAACGGATCATTCAGCGTCCCCCCCTCGTTGTTCGGGGGGACAAACGAGCGGTCCCGTCCCATCGCGGGGGCCGCATTCGGATTCGGAGCGAACAGGTCCACCCCAGGCGCCCCGCCCGGACCAGGCTGCGCCCCGTCAAACGCCGGCACACCCTGTTCTTCGGCGGGGACAGTCCGTCCCGGCCCACGCGTCCGCTCGGGAGCCCCCTTGGCAGGCAGCGACTGCGGCTCGCTCTGATCTCCGGGGAACGCATCGCGCGACATCGCCGGCGGATTGCCGAAGCCGGGGAACGCGTCCGTCGGATTGGGCTGCCCATTGCCGGGCTGCGGGCGGAACGGCGGATTCGCCGGAGCTCCCCCCGGGAACCCCGGAGCGACATTTCCCAGATCGTTCGACGGTCCCTGCGGTGCGAACCGCGGGTCACCCGCGTCGGAAGACGAGGCCCCGTTTCGCGGATCGCGGCCGGGACCCCGGTTGCGGCCCCCCGACGTCCGCCACTGCCCGTTGTCGGGCGCGGGATTGTTCTCGAGTCCGGTCCCATTCCCCGGGAACGGAGTGGAACCGATGTTCCCGTTCCGCGGCGCGGGCCCCGGACCCACGCCCGGCGGGAACGTATTGAGCGGCGTGTTCTCCTGCGGAGCAAACCCGTTCGGGTTCCCCCCGTTCGAGAAGCCCGGCTGCTCGCCTGAGCGAAGCATGGTCCCGCCGTTGTTCCCCTGGCCGTTGCCAGCCGGCGGGAACGAACCTTCGGGGACGGTGCTCTGCACCCGCAGCGGAAGCGAATCGTCTAGATCCGGCCGGCTGGTCGACGGCACGGTCGACTTGTTGCCGCGCGGCTCCTGCGCCCCGGCAAATCCGGGGGCGGTCCCATTCGGCGGGGCCGTCCCGAACGGCGAAGTCATCGGGCCGAGCTGTTCGCCCGGGTTGTTCCCGCGCCAGTTGCCGTCCTGGGGGTACGGGGATCCGGCACCGGACTGCTGTTGCGAATATGGGTTGCCGGTGAGATTTCCTGGTCCGATCCCCGGACCTGCCCCTGCACCTGGATAAGGCTGCCCGGAGGGCTGGGCCGGATTGACGGGCTGGAACCCGCCGCTGTTCCCATTGTTGAACCCATTGGAACCCAGACCGTTTGGCCCTGCGCCACCGGTCCCGTTCGGGACGGGGCCGCCGGGGCCATTGGGGACTGTGCCGCCGGGGACGGTGCTTGGCACCCGGGTCGGCAGCCCGTCGTCCCGGTCGAGGCGACTGATGCTGGGGACGGTCGAGCGGGGACCATTCGGCGGATTGTTGGGGGGACCGGTGGGACCTGGTTGCCCTGGAAAGGAACGGGGGTCGCCGACCCCTGGGCCTCCGGGCTGGGCGAGGTTCTGACCATTCCTCGCGGTGTCGTTGATGGCGATCTGAAACACCTTCGAGACCGGCGGCGCATTGGCCGATGAGAGCTTGCTCGTCAGCGATGCGGTCCCGGGCTTGGCCCCGACCGCATAGAACTTGATCCGCCGCGTATCCCCCGGAGCCAGCTCGGCGATCCGGTTTTCGAGGTACTCCCCGTACCGATGGTCGAGCTGGTTCGAGATCGTCACATACGTCAGGACATCCCGCGCCGGAGCATTCCCGATGTTCCGGATCACGAAGAACGCCCGCACGTCTCCGCCGATATCGACCTGCTGCGGCTGCTCGAGCTCCAGCTCGAGGATCGCCCTGGCGACCGGCTGGGTCGGCTGCGGCGTCGGCCGGGTCGGCGGCACTTCGGGGGGGACAAACGGAGCCCGGATCGCCGTCGATGCGGCGACGCGGCTCGTCACGGTCACGATCGTCTCGTGCTGCACCGGGTCGCTCGACTCCGGCGACAAGGTCACCCGCAGCCGCCGGTTCTCGCCGGGCCGCAGGTTGGCGACGTTCCACTGCAGGGCATTCCCGTCGGTCGTCAGCGACGCCGGCGGGTCGGTGTTGACCACCCGGTGCAGGGCGGAGATCCGCTCTTCGACGATCGCCGACTCGATCAGCTCAGGACTCGGGTTGGCGACCACCAGGGCATAGGTCATCTCCTGGTGCAGGCTCGCCGGGGTCTCGTTCTCACGCGACACGACGAGCGCCGGGTTCCGCACCTTGGTGACCGGCTGGGCCGGGTCGACCGCATCGGCCGCAGTGAACGACGGCGCGAGCTGCAGAGCCGTCACCCCCTGGCGGGAGATGTAGGGCTGAATCGTGTCCCGGAACATCTGCCCGTGCCGGCCGAGGTCCATCGTGAACCAGCCGTCGCGCATCGCATACAGGTTCTGGGCATACGGCGGCCGCTCGGGAACCGACGTCAGCACCTGCTTCTCGCGAAGGTTCCAGCCGTTCGCCAGATGCGTCCGGGAGAACTGCACCTGGATGTTCGACCAAGTGGTCTTGGTCGGAATCGGCGGCGCCACCGGCTGCGGAACGAGCGGTCCCTGATTGAACGGGATACTCGGCCCCAGCTCGGTCGGAATCGTGATCGCAATCCGCTCGACGACGCTGGGCTCCACGGTCGAAGCGGCCACCGGAGTCGGCGGCGTATTGAACAGGAACAGCGCAATCGACCCGATGACGCCGACCACGCCGCAGACGGCGCTGAAGGTCCACAGGGAAGCGACCCGCAGCGGTGCGAAGAGGGCCCAGTCGAGGCGAAGGAGGAGCCGCCGGAGCTGGAACCAGGGCGCAAAGACAAACGGAAACAGGTGTTTTGCGTGGAGCAGCCGTCCGTGGTTGGGCACGACCGAACTCCTTCCATGGATGGTCCGCGGACCTCGCGATCCGTTGCGAGGGGGTGCGGCATACCGGGCCGGACGTCAAGACAAGCCCGCCGCCGACCGCGCTTTCCGGGTGCTTAATGGGAGGATGTAGCAGAAACTGCCGAACGGGGGAAAGAGCGATTCTCGGCAACCAGCGTTCCGCTGGACCGGGGCGGCGAAGGCGATGGGTTGCGCTAAGGGGGCTGCGACGCCCAGGGACGCTTTGTGGGAGGTATGGGAGATTTGGGGCGGGCTGTGCCCACCACGGCCCGCTTTCGGCGGGCGGTCCGCGCTCGTGGAACGAGTCACGCCGCAGGTGACCCCTTCGAAGGAGGAGCCGGCCCCAGCGTCCCGCTGGACCAGGGCTTCGCCCTGGACCGGGTCGCCGTGGAGCGATGGGTTGCGCAAAGGGAGCCAGGCCGGCGGGGGCGATGAAACCGGCGGAGCTCACCCGACTCCCACAACGCGCGCCTGGGCGTCGCAGCCCCCACCGCGCAACCCATCGTGCCACGCCGCCCCGGTCCAGGGCGAAGCCCTGGCTCGCCTGAGGGCGATGCCTCAGGCGAGCCGTCGTGAGAGCGGGTGTGGCCCGTGTGGTGCTCCCCGAAGGTCTCACCCAGGGCCCGCCCCTGTTCAGCACGACCCGAGCAGCTTTCGATAGCGCACGAGCGGATGCAATCGGCGGATCACGGTCAGGATGTCGATTCGGGAAATCCCGAATGACTGGTCGGCACGCAGGTGGTCCCCGAAGAGCGCAGGCCGGGCGCGCACGAGCCACGAACTCGACCGACGGCCGGGAATTTCCTGGGCCACCGGAATCAGAACCTGGCGAGAGGGGCGGCGCTCCCGGGGGGACGGGGCATAGGAAGTGCAGCCGCAGCCCCCTTCGCGGGTGGAGTCCCCACATCATCGAGACGCAGGAGGTTTTTCCATGCTCCAGACAATGCGTGCCCTGGCGGCGCTGGCTCTGTTCGGCGCGGTCGCCACGGGACAGGAGCCGGCCGCGGCCCCCGCCCCTGCTCCGGCGTACTCCCCGCCCCCCGTAAACTTTGACGCGGCGTATGCCGACGGCGTGAATGCGTACGTAGGCCGTCGCTACGTCCTGGCGGAAGAGAGCCTGGAAGCGGCCCTCACCGCCCGAAACGACCCGGCCGCGTGGATGTTCAAGGGACTCGCGGAGCGGGCCCTCGGAAAGCATGCCGAAGCGCAAGCTTCGATCCACCAGGCCTCGTCGCTCCTGGCGGCGGGGACGGGGAGCACGGTCTCGCTGGATCGCGCTCTCGAGCGGATCCAGGGACCGTTCCGCCTCTACCTCGATGATGTCGAGCGGTATTACGTCCGGACGAATCTGACGCCGGGCGAGGTCATCACGGCGGGTGGACCTCCGGTCGCACCGGCGGCCCCTGCCTCTGCTCCCCCTGAGCCCGCTTCGCCGGATCCGTTACCGGAGCCTCCCCGTCCGGGGACACCCGCTCCGCCGGCCCCCGAGCCGGTGAATCCGGAGCCTGTTCCGGTGACCCCTCCTCCGCCGCCGCCAGCACCGGCGAGCGCGACCCCCGCGCCGCAGGGTGAGCTGATTCAGGTCACCGCCCGGAAGCCGGTGGCGGTGGTCCTGGAGAATCCGCCGGGAGTTCCCGCGGTCGTCTCCGGCGCGCCGGTCTATCCGCTGCCGGGAACGCCGTATGGGGCTCAGACCACCTCGATCGTTTCGGCAGACCTGATCGCACCGGTCCCCGTGAGCAGCTGCTGTGCAGGAGTCGGAACGTGGCTGCCGCTGGGCTTCGCCTATCCGTATTACGGCTGCTACGGGATCTATGGCTGCGGCTATCGCTGGTGGGACACCTACGCGTTTGCGTCCCCCGGCTGGTGAGCCGTACCGCCGCCGGTTCTTGCAAGCATCTCGAGTTTCGGCGTCAGCCCTGCGGAGGGTGGCGGTCAGCGTTCAGGCTGACCGCCACCCTCCGCTGCTTTGACTCCCTGCCGAGTCCGGGCCAGCCCTATCGGAACAGTCGGGCTCCGAAAGGCATTCATTCCCGCTTCATCCGGTGCATGGGTACGATGAGCCGCCGGAACTCCGGCCGAGGCCACCGACAACCCCCACGCTCCGAGGTTGAGATGCTCAAGTGCACGCTTTCAGGGCTGCTGTTGTTCGCGGGACTGTCGAGTGCGGCCTCGGCGGAGACGCCGCCCGACAAAGCGGCCGGAAGCCCGGATCGAGCGGTCGCTCCCATCGAGCAAAGCCGCCACGATCGCGGCCAGCCGCGGGATCTGCAGGCCCTGCTCGGGCAGCTCAGGGGGGAGGTCGTCGTCGAGCCGATCACAGACGAAGCCAGCGTCATGAGGTTCGGAAACCGCGAACCGGGACCGGCCGAGTTGCGTGCGGCTGGTCTGGCCCCGCAGCGGCGCGATCTGCTGGTCGCCCAGGGTCCCGGCGAACCGCCGCGGCGCCCCGTGCGGGAGGTGTCTCCGGAGGCCGACCCATCCCGGGAAGTGCACAGGCTGATCGGAGAACTGCAGCGGATCATCGACAAGCAGAACCGGACCCAGGACGAAGCGCTCAAGGCGGCCCGGACTCCCATCGCGGATCGGGTCAACCAGACCTACCGGACTCACGGCCCGGTGGCGGATCTGGCCAATACGCTGCGGGGGATCTTCGTGGACTCGACGATCGTCGCCGCTCCGGCCAGCAACTCGCTGCTCGTCTCCGCGACTCAGGCGGACGCGCCGATCATCGAGGCCCTGCTGCGACAGCTCGATGTCTCCCCCGCCCGTGTCCGGATCTCGGTCCTCGTCGCGGAGCTGAACGACGCGACCGAGACGTGGGAGCCGAAGGGGACGTGGGACGAAGCCCGTGTCGAACTCGAGGCGCTGGCGGCCAAGGGGAACGGGTCGATCCTGCGGCGGATTCAGATGAGCACGCTGGCGAATCAGATCGCGAGCGTGCAGGTCGGGGAGACCGTGAACCTCCAGGTCGGCAGGAGCTTCTCGCCGCGGGGAGAGTTGCCGAGCTATCAGGCGCAGCAGCTCGGAACGATGCTCACCTGCACCCCCCGGCCCGATCCCGAGGGGCAGGTGACGATGGAAGTGGCGTTCGAAATGTCGCGGCTCGCTCCGCAGCTGGCCAAGCCGACCGCTCCCGCCCCATCGGAAGGACCGGCCGGAAGTGGGGGGGCGGCCAGTTCGCTGGGAGGCCCGCAGCGGCAGTCGGCGACCGTGCGGACCACGGTCTCGATTCCCAAGGGGAAGGCGATCTCGATCTCGGACTTCGCCACACAGGACGCCGGCGCTCCGTCGCGGCTGATTCTCGTCGTCGGCTGCGAAGTCCAGTAAGACGCCCCGGGCGCCGATCCGAAGCGCCGCCGGCTCGCCTGCCGAATGCGGCTCCGTACAGCGCCCCGCGCAAACAACCGCGGCCTTCCCGACGTAGAAGCCGCATCGCCGGTGCCTGAGGAATCGCGGTCCGCCGCGCGGCCGGCCGGTTGATTCTCCGCCGGTCCCGCCGTTTTCTTTGACAGGGGACCGCGCCCGCCAGGGGGGCTCGGGGGCGGATTCCCTTGTCCGATCCCTGTGCTACACTCGGAGTTCGCGGCGGTCGCCGTGGTCTCAGGTCATCTCGCCGGATGTGCAACTCATGGATTTCTACAAGGAATGGCTGGGAATTCCCGAAGGGCAACGGCCCCCCGACCACTATGAGCTCCTGCGGGTCAAACGCTTCGAGGACGACGCCGACAAGATCAAGGCCCACTACAAGAAGCTGAACACCCACGTCCGCAAGTACGCCTCCGGCCAGTACTCGGTCAAGTCGCAGGAGATCCTCAACGAGCTCGCCAAGGCGATGCTCTGCCTGACCGACGGCGACCGCAAGTTCGAGTACGACGAGTCCCTCGGCCGCGAAGTCCCCGCCAAGAAGGACTCCTTCGGCCGGATGCCGCTCCTCGACGCCCTCGTCAAGCAGGGGAAGATCTCGCGGCAACAGAAGACCGAAGTCGAGGAGTTCAGCGGCAAGCGCGGGCTCTCGCACCGGGACGCCGTCGTGCAGATGAAGCTCGTCGACGCCGACGCCGCCGCGCAGGCCCTCGCGATCCAGCTCGGTTTCGCCTATGTCGACCTCGAGGACATGCTCCCCGAGGATGACACCCTCGACATGGTCCCGCGGCAGCTGGTCAAGAAGCACACCTTCATCCCGCTGTTCATCGACGACGACCGGCTCCTGATCGCCTGCGTCGACGAGATCGAACACGAGCTCGAAGACGAACTCCGGCTCCGCTTCGGCGTCCCGGTCCGGCCGGTCATCGCCACCCCCCGGGCCGTCAGCCAGGGGGTCGCCAAGTACTACGCCCCCGGAGCGCGGGACGAAGCCAAGTCGGCTGCTGCTCCGCAGGCCAAGGGAAAAGCCGCCGGAAAAGGGGCTGCCAAGGGAGACCAGAAGAGCTCGGGCTCCAAGTCCTCCTCCGGTCCCAGGGTTTCATTCAAGGAGCTGTCGGCGGACGAACAGGCCCAGCGGAAGCAGATGGGCATTCTGATCATGTGCTGGAGCTTCATGGTCCCCATGGCCTTCAAGGCGATGGAGTTCAGCGCCTCCCTCAAGCCCTACCTGCTCCAGTACAAGTGGCTCGGGTCCCTCTGGATGATCGCCTTCATCACCGGCCCCATCGCCGCCTTCTGGGTCACGCAGAAGTATTGGAAGTGAGTCTGCGGGACGGACGGCGCAGAGAGTCCTGCTCTCTGTGTCCTTCTCCGACTCGCGGAATCGGTCTCGTCCGCCGGGCCGCTCCCCACCGCGTCCCGTTTTCCGAGGAGTCCCGATGAACGGTCTGACGCGGGTCGCCCTGCTGATCGGGATCGCGTGGCTCCTCTGGCTCGCTTTCCAGCCCCGCGTCGCCTTCGTGATCCGCGTTCTCAAAGGGGAATCGCACCTCGACCGGGGGATCGCTCCCCCGGGGCTCCTCAACGAGATCAACGAGGTCTGCCAGCGCGAGAGAATCGACAGCGGCACGATCCGGGGACACATCGGCTCCGGCGGGATCTCGCTCGTCTTCTCTTCGAAGTTCCCCGAAGGGGCCAGGCAGCAGCTTCGCAACTGGTGGGTGTCGATCCACGGCGCGCCGACCCGGGCCGGGCGGCACGGTTAGAAGCTGTTTCAAAGCCGCGTGCAGGACTGAAGCGGCCAAGTCGACCGGGTGCGTAGTGACCCCGGTCCAGCGGGCCGCTGGCGGGTCCAGCACGCTGCTGGCCGCCGGAGGCCATGAGCGCTCTCGAACCATGGAACACGTTTCGTGTCCCCTCTCGAACTGGGTGTGGCGGACCCTCTTCATCAGAACGCTTCCCCTGCGATTCCCGTGGTCTGGAGAGAGGGGCCTGCGATGTTGGTTTCCGGAACTGGGTGCCAGCCGTTGGCCACGGTTCCCTGAATGGAAGCGCCTCCGGCGGGGCCAGCGACCCCGCTGGACCGGG
>VFQQ010001667.1_pt1 | contig 29312 bp, 53 predicted proteins | sample 3512341 | NCBI WGS metagenome assembly VFQQ01 (sample SAMN10412373, study PRJNA504923) | tailings metagenome | isolation source: Relicate 2 Philex TSF1 revegetated site | place: Philippines: Tuba, Benguet | collected 2017-08-29
AGCCACCGCAGCACCACACCGATCCAGCACAGCGGCAGCAGGTGCTCACGACAGTGCAGAGTTGACGTAGGCGGTGGTGTACGCCTTGAGGCCGGCGGAGAGCGAGTGCACGTCCGCCACCAGCGCCTCGTCCTTGGTGCGCTTCATCTCGCAGTACTTGTCCACCAGCTGCAGTGGATTGGAAAGCGATCAACTGTACAGGATTGGACACACGTGTCTTGATGTGGGGTGCCGGTCAGTGCGCTTCGTCTCGCAACACCTGCCCACCAGCTGCAGATAAATAGAGCAGAAGCCTGAGCTGTTCTGTGCATAAATACAATCTATTGGGACGCGCAGGTGCACACATGATGCCGCAGGATGGCCCCCGGGTACACCCACCGACATCGATCAGCCCCAGCCAGATGCCCTCACCTTGTTCTTGGCAAAGTTCAGGGCGTAGCAGGTGGCAAGCATGGGCATCAGCTTGGCCTGCAGGAAAGCCAGGAGTGAGGTCAACCGCACGCCAAGGTTGGGGCTGCAAGAGGCAAGCTGGCACCTCGCCATGCGCCCCGCGGCTGCAGCCTCAGCACAGCCTCTGTCCGCATACAAGCAGCCAGCAGCTGCTCTGCCCGTGAGCAGATTGCACAGCCTGCAGCCCCCTCCCTCACCTGCTGGCTGGGGTAGTCCAGCACTGCAACTTCTGGAGCATCAGGCGGCCCAAACTGCTGCCGCTGCGCGCTGTACCGCACTGCGATGGTCAGCGCACCCTTCAGCACGCCCACTGCATGTAATCAAGCAGGGCAGGGCAGGCGCAGAAGCAGCAGGTCAAAGGAAGTGCTCGAAAAATTGAATGTTGAAAAATGGGCACAAAGGTGACTGAAACATTGACTCAACGCAGCAGGCGCGCAAATCATGGACACCGCAACGTTTTTTCGAGGCAGCACCTGCAGCGGCAGCCCATCCCCCAGCACCTGAGGCGGCGGTGAGGCCCACACGCCCGCCCGTCAGCTCCCCAATGGTCGCCGCAAACCGCTTGGCGGAGGAGGCGATGGGGCTGGAGTAGCGCCCGCTGCGGTCCACTGCATGGCAGGCGGCACAGGGATGCAACGAGGCGCTTGCAAGCAGTTGCCTAAGTTGAAGGCCAGGGCGGATTCAGCTGGTGTGCCCCTGAAAGCCGTGTTCCCCTGCCGCAGTATCATGCACTGAAATGTGCATGCACCAGGCCCCACCCACCTGTGGCGAATCGGTCCAGCAGGTTGTCGCGCGGCACCCGCACGTTGGTGAAGCGGATGGCTCCGTTGTCAATGCCATTCAGCCCCACCTGCCGCATCAGCAAAGTGTGCTAATGTTATCATGTGCGCCACTGCAAAGAGGGCTGCCCTACCCCACCACAACGGAGGTTGCGCTACTGTGCGACGCACTACAGCACTCCCCCTGCTTGCCTTGTAGCCGCAGTCATGGATCTCCACTCCTTCGCACAGCTGCCCCTGCTCGTCCCGCAGCGGCACCACAAATGCATGCACCCCGTGGTCGTCCAGCGCGCCGCTGCCATCAGGGGAGGGCACCTGGGGCAGCGGTGAGGGGGGAGACGGGCAGGAAGCAGGGGTTGGATGTTGCAAGGGTGCTTAGAACAGTCCGCTTGCTTGCTCAGTCTGTGCAGGCTGCCTGCAAAATGACGGCCGGGGAAAGACTGCTGCAAGTGCTGTTTGACCAATTGACCTGGTTCCAAGTGCAGGATGAGTGGCCTCACTCACTTTGAGACGAGCAAACACGGTGGCCGCCTTGCCGTCCTCCGCTGCATTGCCGATCCACCACTTGATCGCTCCATCGTCAGGCGTCTGCACAGGCAGAAGCAGAAGAGCGGCTGGCATGCAGAGATTGCAGGTCCTCACACAGCGGAGGGAAGATCGCGTGCCACGCTCAACCAATCCAGCCCAGGAGGCTTGCTGTGCAAGCAGCACAAAAAATGACAATGCTGCCCCCGTGCTCACATTGACGACCCACTCGTCCGTGCGCACGTCCAAGATTGCCTCCGTCTGCAGCCCCGCCACGTTGCTGCCGTGCTTCAGCTCCGTCATTGCAAAGCAGCCTGGGAGGGGGACAGGAGGAAGAAGGGTTGGGAGAAGGAAAGGACATACAGCAAGCTGCCGCAGGCAGCATCAGCGGGAAACGAGCTGGAAAGGAAAACGTACCTGGCAGGCGCAGGCGGTCGATGTCGTCCAGGTACTTGCGCCGGTGCTTCTCAGTGCCCAGGTTGATCACCGAGCCTGGAGGGGGGTTTCAGGGGGGCGACACAAAACCGATTTCACAACGGCTCTTCTGTTGCACACGTGGACATACATGGTCCATAAGGCAGCTGGTTCATGAGAGGGCAGCCAGGCCGGCACTGCACACAAAATCTCCACTCACCGCCCCACAGGCTGTACTGCACCCCCAGCTTGATGGTCTGCAGCAGAGGTGCAGGGCACGGCGGCAGCACTAAGGGCGATTCTGAAAGACGCTCATACAGGCATGCCCTCCGGATCAAAAGTCCCAGCCAGGCCGTGCGCAGTGGCGGCAGCAGGGACCGGGCAGCATATGGTGACGCATTCACACAGGACGGGCTATGCACAAAGGGCCGTGCAGGGGCCATGCGCATTGCCACGCACCAGCGATAGGTCGACCAGTGACAGCAGCTCCGCAAGTTTGAAGTAGCTGGCGTAGTCTTTTGCAAAGAAAGACATGGGCGAGTAGCCGGCGTTGATGATGGTGCGCCTGCAGGGGCAAGTGCAGCCAGCACGGTGGGCAGCGTGCCAGGAGGCGGCGAGCGCTGCTGCACACCATGGCATCAGCAGCAGCTGCCTTGCTGTGTGCATGCACCCCAGCAACCCAGCCCAGCTGCTCCATTCAGGTGCGTCGAACAAGACAGCATCCGATAACAAGGGAGAAAGGCTAGCAAACGGCTGCTCACAGGCATCGCCGCACGAGCTCCCGGTGCTCCTCCTTGCTCAGCCCCTCCTCCTCAGCCACAAGCAGGTCTGGGTGCTGCGCAACACCAGGAGCAGCAGGGCGGCAGGAGTTTGCATGCATGCATGTGCGCCCGTTGGTTTGAACAGAATGTGCAGCACGCGCCGCAGTCCGACCTGGCAGCAACAAAGGCCCGGCAGCAGCAGCAGCACCACCACCACTGCGCCCACGTCATGGGCAAGCAGGCTTCTCCAAGGGCGAGGCGCCCACCTGGCGGAACAGCTCGTACACCTCGTGCTTCAGCACCCTCTGGTCGTCCAGAAACTGCTCCATCAGCGTCACGTCAAACTTGGGCAGCTGCCTGCGTGCACGGGCACGGAACACAGCCGGAGTGAGGGGTGAGCGGCGGCAGCAGGCAGCGGCGGCGGCGGCGGCGGTGGCGGCGGCGCATACCTGACCGCATAGGCCGACGCGTGCTGCATCATGCTGCCGCCACTGCTGCTGCTGGTGGCTTCCAACTGGCGGCGCAAGCTGCCGACACGCCGCTGCGCGGCCATAGTTTCGGAGGCCTCGTCAGCAGTGAACAGACGCCCCGAGCGCTCTGCTGGGTACTCAACGAGCTGCTTGTGTCCCACTACAGCGGCCAAGCTGCGGCCCGAGCAGGCGGTGCGGCGACCAAAGGGCTTTTCTACGGCCCTCCGTTTTCTGCGTGCACACTGCGTCCACGAGGTGCAAGAGATGGTATGCTGCTCGCCAACAATGCATAGAATGACATGAGGGTCATGTGCTGCCTCCCGCTGCTGCCGCCGCGCGGCAGCGTGCCCGCGACCTCTGCCGCCATGCTCGGCACTTGTCGTACTTATTGCATGCCGCTGCAGTTCAGAGTTACAACCCGCGCAGGCGCACCCAGCTGCAAAGTGCAGGTACACATTAATTAATCAATCGTGCCCCTCCACTTTGCGCTGCCGCCTGGGTGTCTGCTTCGACGGCTGCGGCGGGCTCCCCATCGGCGGCAGGCTGCTGCTGCCCCTGCTGCTGCTGCTGCTGCTGCTGCTGCACCAGGTAGCCATCTCCTGCCGGCAAGGCTTGCGCCTCAAATGGCGAAGAGCTCTGCTCCAGCTGCAACCCCTGTTCCTGCTGCTGCTGCGCCTGCTGCTGCTGCTGCTGCGCCTGCTGCTGCTGCTGCTGCTCCTGCTGCTGTGGCACCAACTGCTGAAGCTGCGGCTCCCCTGTTTCGGCTTCCGCCTCGCCCTCTGCATCTGCTGTGTGGGGCGCTCGTCGCTGCAGGCGCGGCTGCTGCGGCGTGGCCAGAATGGCGGCTGGTGGCGCAGCAGCGGCTGGCTGCTCCGGAAGGGGCGGCAGCGGGGGTAGCAGCTCCGGCGGCAGCGGCAGCAGCGGCAGCTGCAGCGGCAGCGGCAACGCATCCGGATGCCCTGGCAGCGGCAGCGGTGGCAGCAGCGGAAGTGGCGGCTGCCCGCCAGGCTGCTGCCCCGCCTGCTGCTGCAGCATGGCCGACACCTGCGCTGCCGCCGCCGCAAGCGGCAGAGGGACGAGCGGAATTGCACCCAGCGCTGCTGCCGCCTGCTGCGCGCCCAGCTGCGCCTGCGGCCAGGGCAGGCCGGCAGGCAGGCCGCCCAAGCCGCCCAGCGCTGGGCCAGCTGCCGCGTCAGGCCCCTGCCATCGCACAGGCGTGCTGGTGGCATGGGCATCCGCGCTGCCGCTGCCGGTGCGGCGGTGCGAGCGAGCTGCCGGCGACTGCCCGCCGTGCTGCCGCGGCGCCGGCAGGTTGGGCCCGCGCGCCGCCGCCACTGCTGCCGAGCTGACCACCAGCCGCGGCTTGCTCTGGGGCACAACTTCGTTCAGCGCATAGACCGTGCTGTTGGTGGGCAGGAAGACAATGTCCGGCAGCACATAGGCCTGCAGCAGGGCAGCAGGGTTGAACAGGCAGGTTGGGGGCAGCTGCAAGGTGCCAATTGTTATCACAAGTGGGTTCCGCTTGCAACTTCAGTGCTGTGGGCCCATCACCTTTGCTCCAGCAGCTATGGCTTGCAGTACAGCACGCAACATAGAATGCCTCTGCAACCCGAAATTCAGCTGGCGGGCACACATATGAAGGCACACATGCAAGCGCACCCGTTTGCGGGGGTGCTGCAGCGCATCCAGCGCCAGCTGCAGCGTCGCATGCGGCCCGCTCTCAATCGTCACCGGGCAGCTGTCGGCCGCAATGGTGGACACCCCTGGCGGCGCATCTACTCGCACAATGTAGTACTGCAAGGAAAGCTACAGGCAAAATGGGACTGCAGAAGTCAGGCACCGTGGACTCAGGGCTAAAGCTCGCCGGCAACAGTGCAAGCCCGGCGGCGGCAGCAGCGGTGGCGGCGGTGGCGGCGGCGGAAGGGTCGGCCGCCCGCCCCACGCCAATTGGCTGCATTGCGATGCACGGCTGCACCTGCTGCGTCGATGGACTCGCCGCCAAGCCGCCGCTGGGCACGGGAAACGAGTTGGGGAGCATAGAAGGCCCGAGCGGGGTCTGCTCCCCTGCCGGGCCGCTGCAGAGCTGCTGCTGTGTGATCTGGTTGCTGGCTGACGCTGCAGGCCGTCTTGCATGTTGCCTGCCTGCTGCCAGTGCTGTGCCCTTCGAGCATGCGCACTCGCCTTCCGCTCCTCTGTTGAGCGATCGCTCTGGCAAACACGCCGCTTGTGACAATGCCTGCCCGCAGCTGGCTGCTACAGCGCACACCGCCGCCACCCCAGGCACCGCCACCACCGCCGCCCGACAGGCTGGGTGATGGTAACATGCAGGCGGAGCAGCACAGAAGTGCATGCATGGAGTGTTACAGCACCAAAAAGGTGGTGGTACTTCATAGCCGCCCGGCAGTCCTGCCGAGCACGCTTGTGGCGGGTAAGGCAGACTGCCATGCGGGGCACGGCCCCACTCTAAATCCAGGGCATCGAGTCTGCAAGGGGGCTCAAGGGGGGGGACGTGGCAAGTTACGCAATGGCCGAAACTTAAGTACCAGCAGTATCTGCACACAGGCTCCAACCAGACGGTGATCGTGCACATAGCCGACCCAGCAGCTGCTCTCACCAAGGAAGCCGTAGAGCTGCACCAATCAGCCGTGGCGCAACAGAGGGAATGGCAACAGAGTGGAAGGTCAGCATCGGCTACAGCTCGAGCACAGTAATAAGCTGCTGCTGCTTTCGTTCACATGTGGCGTGGCTCCCACCCAGTCATGTGCACACACCCATGGCACCAGCAACAACAACAAACAACAGCGCTCACCTTCCCGTGCTGGTGTTCAATGTCGAATCCCAGGATGTCCTTGCCTGCATGTCAGCCAAAGAGCAAGGCGCCTTGATTGGCTAGCAGGCTGCCAGCGGGCGCGACACAGGGGTTCACAAAGGGCAGCAGCGGACGCGAAGTGCAACTGCTGTGCACCAGACTAGTGCCGCTAAGCATGCGCCTAGAATCCTTTGCAATCGCCTTACCGCTGTAGTACTTGTCCCGCATCCACGGCTCATCCCCAGGCTGGTACCGCTGCGGTGGCAAGGGGTAGGGTATGGGCAGCGGCACGCGCAGCTGCTGCGCACCGCCACCGCTGCTGCTGCTGCTGCCAGCGCCGCTCTCTCCTGCCGCCGCCGCCTGCGCCGCCTGGCTGTCGCCGCGCTTCCATGCCACAAAGCGCACGGCCCGGGGCGGCGCCGCTGCTGAGCTTGCCGCTGCTCCTGCTGAGCCTGCTGTGGCCGCCGCCGCTGCTGCTGCCGCTCTTTCTGGTGGGCCATCTCCACCTGCCGCTGCCGCCGCCCCTTTGTCTGCGCCTGCCCCCGCTGCTGCTGCGGCTGCTGGCATGGGTGCGTCAGAGGTGCAGCTGAAGCCGACCCAGCGCGACGCGCGGTAGGCAGCCTCCAGGGAGGGCACGAGCAGCACACCCAGCTCATAGCTGCAGGGAGAAAGGCAAGCCAGTTCGACGAGCGATCAGGCTGTAATCAGTGGGTGTGCTTGGGTGCACCTTGAGCAAGTGCGCGTCAGCAGCCAACACCAAACCGCACTTGTCGCCAGCACAGTCCAGAGCAGAATCTCAGCGCACCTGCGGCACATCAGCTGGCTGTTGTTCTTCTGCAGCTGGCCCCAGGCCGCCTTGCTCAGGTTGTGGCTGCCCACGTACTGCCACGCCACCTCCTCGCCGCGGTACCTGCGGCCGTTGGTTCGGAGCAGGGAGATTGAGCTGTGCATTATGGACCCAGTGGGTGAAATGAGGCACTGCAGCAGAGCGCTGCTGCGCACACAACACAGCAGCCATTGCACGGCAAAGAGCAGGTGGTGACACCAACCAAGGCAGGCCGCCGCACCGCAGGTAGCTCTTCATGTGGGGAGCCGCGCGCTGCCGGCCGCACACCTCGCCGCCCCACCTGCGGCAGTGGGGTTGGGCAGGTGAGGGGAGGCAGGTGGTGCTGTGGAGCCTGCCCTATGCTTGGAGATCATTGCAAAGTCGGCCTGTGCATGCAGAGGGACTGCAGCCTGACCTCAACATTCCTGCATAATCCTATACATCATTGTATACCTATATCCACCCACCCACCTGTGCCAGTAGGTCTGCAGGAAGGGCTTGCCCACGTTTTTCTCCGGCCCCGGGATGCTGTTGCCCGCAAACCAGCCCTCCAGGCTGCTGCGCACTTCCTCCACCGTGGTCCACACCAGCTGCAGCCCTGCCGCGCCCGCTGCGGGGCTGCCCAGCCGCTCTGCAGAGTGGGCAGGGTTGAGGCAGGCCATAGCTTCTATTGACGGCTGCTGCACCAGGCAGAAACAGTGCATGCATGCCGCATTAAAGCACTGCCATGGCATCGGCAATGCAGGGCCATCCCATGCCGCAAGCGCCTCACCGCTGCCGTCGCCACAGCGGCCTGCCGACAGGCTCACAAGGAACTCCTGTCTCAGCCTGCAGGGGTGCATCCCCACACAACAGATTAAAACAGATTGATGCTGCGCAATGCTGCTGGCGGCCGGCACACGCAGCATGGCTGGAGTAGCCGATACTGCTCGCTACGCATTCCAATCCAATAATATGTGCATCAGCTGCGCAATGGAGCAGAGGCATGCACCGCCCCGCAAAGAGAGAAGAAGAGCGCACCACTTCTCTTCAATGCTGCCCAGGCTGGAGAACTGGGCAATGATGGGGGCGCCCTTGAATGTTGATGGGAAGGCCGGCTCGCGATTCAAGATGGCCCGCAGCCGCGTGTGGCCTGCAGGGGAGGGGTGTAGTGGGCCGTCATGGCATGAACAGCTGCTGGAGTGTGTGGCGTGTTGCCAGCGGTCAGGTGGCAGGCACAGCAATCAAGCAGGACACTGGGAAGAACCAGCTAAGAGCCAGGTGCTTCAAGTGCCTGACGCCGGAAACAGTGATGTGCATGCGCTCACCCCACTTGTGCACCGCATTGCCGGTGTGGTACCCAGGCACTGCAGGGTGTCAGAGGGTGACTTCAGCAGCACACAGCGGCACAACCGTTACATCTACCCAAGCTGCCCTTTCAAATTATGTGCCCTGCCCTGCATGCGCGCCAAGCTGCTGCTCGGAACAGGCTGCACACATTCCACCTGCATGCCCCCAGCCCAGCCCAAACCCCTCCCACCCACCCACCTGAAGCCACGATGTGCGCCCGCGCCGCGCTGAAGTCGTGCAGTGCGATGAGGCGCAGCGTGCGGCGCGCGTCGCCCAGCGGCAGGTTGAGCGCCCGCACGTAGCCGTCCAGCTCCTCTTGGAAGGTGGAGGTCTGCGGAGGAGCAGGGAGGAAAATCTGTAAGTAGATCGCAGGGCATCCCCCAGTTGAAGGCTTGGGTCATGCGGCGCACCGCTCTAGCCCATTCAGGGAAGGCTTCTGCTAAAAGGCCGCAAGCAGCCCCTCATGCAGCCCCGCACCCTCACCTGTGGCGACTGGGCGTCTTTGCGAGGGAAGTCCTGCCAGAACAGCCCCTGCAGACAGGCAGCCAGGCAGGCTGCTCGGCCTGCAACTTGATCTCGTGTGGCCCTCGCAATGATTCTCCCAGCACCAACACTTCGCCGCCATACCTGGCTCTTGTTGTTGCAGTCTGGGTAGATGGCATTGGCCGAGAAGATGATCACCCTCAGGCCCCGCTCGTACTCGATCAGAAACGCCTTGCTGCAGTGAGAACAGGGATGCAGGGCAAGCACCCTCAAGTTGAGGGCTGTTTGGACCCCAACAAACACGCGTGCAATCCTGAGATACCAAGAATAACGGAGGCAAAATATTCACATCAAACGGCACTCCCTGCGACTCGCCTGTGGTGCGTGCCAAAGCTGATGGGCAGCGGCGGCGCAAAAATGGAGGTCTTTTCGGTCAGGCCCGCCGCAGCTACGTCCCTGGCAAGCGCCAGGGCGCTGCGTACAATGGAACAACAGCGGGAAGAGGGCAGCTGGTCAGGAAGGCAAGCAGTCCAGGGCATGGAGTGCAATGCACCTGGGCATGCGCTCCCTGTCGCAGATGCCGTTCAACTGCTTCCAAACACAGGATGTCCGACAGCACTGCTGTCCAGGAGCGCGCCACTGCGCACACATGCTCTTCCATCCTCCTGCACTGTACCCAACTCGTGCGCCCATCTAAAATTCACCCTCCTGCACCATCCCACTCCCCGGCTCACGCAGGGCTGCCCGCGTGCTCGCCGTGCACCAGCAGCAGGCGCTGCGCGTTGCGCAGGTCTGGGCAGGCGGAGAGCAGCCAGCGCACGTCCATCATGTAGTTGCAGGCCAGCACCAGCTTCATGGGGCCGCGAACAAGGTCGCCCAGGCGCACGCCCAGGAAGCCCTCGTTGGCCCAGCTTGAATGGGGGTGGATGGAAGGAGCGGGGGGAGGGCGCGGCAATGAGAGGGTGTGCATCAAACCATGCATGGGTCCAAGCGTGCACCAGGAAGTCCTTGTTGGCCCGGCCGCAGACAGTTGGTCAGTTGGTCAGAAGGACTGGACGTGGGGCACAGCCATGGGTTGCCACGGGCAGCATGGCTAAGCTAGCGAACACGGCCCACGGCATGGCACAGCCTGTCAGCAAATGCGAGCGGCAGGAGTACGATCAGGTCCACAAGGCAGCCTTGCTGTGCATCACAGCAGCAGGAGCTCACTCGGGAATGCCTCGCACGCGCAGCAGGTGCATGGGCGAGTCTGGGATCGCGTCCAATGGATCCCCACCACTCCCACTTGGCCCCGCTGCTGCATGGCTGGCCAGCCGCTGCCGCTTGCTGCCCTCATCTGTCGGGCTGCCAGGCGATGCAGGCCGCTTGCTTGCGCCCAACAAGTCCCCTGCCGCTGCCGCCGCTGCATCAGCTGCTGCCGGCGAGCCGCCCTCCCCGCTGGACGCCATGGCTGCGAGGTTGCGCACGCTGAGTGCTGGCAAGCCTGCCGCTCGAAAGTGCAGGCTAGAAGGCGTGAGCCTGCATGGGTCAGCGCATTCCGGACCCAGTCAAAAGGAGGCTCATGTAGTAGAGGCAGCAAGGGAGGCAGGTCGGTCAACGAGAAACTCACAGCCGCAGACAGCAGGCTGCACACCTTGCCTGAGTGCAAAGCACCCTGCCGGATGTTGTGCAGACGAGCGCTCGGAGTGTCGATGACTGCATGCGAGGCAGGCAGGACAGGAGCGCGGCTCTGCCTGGCATTGCACACTGCAGTGGCAGTGGGTGGCATCCAGTGGCGGCGGCAGCGGCGGCGGGAGCGACGGCGGCAGGGCGCAGCTTGGCGATGCAGCAATGATTCCGATCGCAATGTCGCCGTGACGAGGTGCCATCCTCAGCCGCACAGGCCTCTGGCGCAGCGAGAGAGCTTCCCGGCGGCGGCTTTCCCACTGCCGCTGCCGGCTGGGCTCACCGCAGGTTTAGCGACCCTCCCAATGTGCCAGCGCATCAATCGGCGGCGACTCAAAGGCAGGAGGCGCCCTGCCGAGCTCAAGCGAGGTGCTTCCCGCCGCTGCGGAGCTTTACAGGCGTAGATCGGATGCGGATGGTACGCAGACGCGGTGTATTAAATGCCAGAGACAGAAACGGACTTTGGGCCAAATGCTAGATCAAGTGCCCGCCGGCTGCCACTGGCGGCGATGGACGGCTGAGCGCCAATTTAATCAAAGCTCATTCGTTTCATTCGTTACGATGTATCAAACCTGGCTGTTGATGCAGCACGGCTTGTAAGGCACAGAGTTCAGTGCTCCTGGCATGGTGTCGGCACCTCGCCGCACAGATGCACGAGCCAGAGCTGCCTGTCGATCATGCGCGCGGCTCCAGGCGCAGCCAGATGCCGCTCTTGCACTGCCTGCGGTTCGCAAGGGTGTGTGGCGCAGCGTGCAAGGTTCAAATTCACGCTCAACAACAAACTGGTCCCTGCTGCAGCTTGCACGCTGGCAAACATGTGCGGTGTCAACCTCCCCAGCTTGCTTGTGTGCAGCACCACCCTTCTCCTTCAACCCCTGGCACGGCATCAATCTTTCGACACTGCATGGCAGCACTCTCCCCACACTCACAGCGTGAGCTTCATGACCTCTGCCTCACGCACAGCCTCGCGATCCCCCATGCGCGGCGCCACCGACAGGCGGAAGCGGCCCACCAGCAGCGCCAGCGCTGCACGCGCCTCCATCTGGGAGAGGGGGCGGAGGGCAAGGGACAAACGTGTGCACTTCACGGTTCAGCCAGAAGCACCAAGCACACAAGTGTTGCGGCATGGGACCAACCTTCCACTCCCTCACACGTCATCACTGCTTATACCCAAGCCAGCCTAGCCACCCACCAGCGCCAGGTTCTGCCCAATGCAGTCGCGCGGCCCTGCACCGGCGAAACAGGCAAAAGGTGGCGAGCATGTTGGTGCAGCTTTGCTGCCACCAGGCTTGAGAGGTTGCCAAGACAAAAGCACATCAAACAGCCACCCACGCACCGTCGCTGAACGGCAGGTACGTCTTGGGGGGGCCAGCAGGGGAGGGCTGCCCAGCCGGCCCCACTGCCTGCTCCCATCGCTCCGGCCAGAAGTCCTCAGCTCGCTCCCAGTTGTGCTGGCTGGTGAGGCTGTCGCAAGCAAGTGGAAGGAAACATGCGGCATGTCACAGGCTGGCGAAGTGGTCCCGCAGCAAGCGCATGTGAGCGGAAGGATGCAGCGGGCCAGCTTGCTGTGGACCTGTGCCCACACCTGCCATTGCCAGGGCTGCAACTTGCGGCGCACAGCAGGTGTCCACCGTTTGTCTCCATCCACTCACATGCCAATGAAGGGCACCCAGAGGATTGTGCCCGGCGCCAGGCGGTGCCCATTCAGCTCCACCCAGCGGTCGGCCCGCCTGCAGGCGGGGCATCGAACCGGCGAGTGCACCACAGAGTGTCAGAGGAGGAAGGGGGCACTTTGCCCACCACCAGTTGCAGTGAACCCCAAACAGCAAGGCAGCCACCACATCCATGCAGCGCACCTCACGCTGCCCACGCTGGCCACCGGGTGCAGGCGCAGCGCCTCCTTCAGGACAGCGTTCAGGTAGGTGAGGTTGGCGAGGTCGGCAAATTCCAGGGGGCGCGCCTGCGTTCCCAGCAGCCCCGCCGCCGCCAGCTCTCGCTCCAGCTGCGGAGAGGTTTTGTCAGGCAGATTGACATCAGCACGCAGTGACATGGTATGTGGTGATTAGAGGCAGGTGGCGGGCTGCGGATCAATCATCAGATGCATGGCGATTGCGGCAGGGAACCCTGCAGTGCGGTCGATGGCCAACCACTCTGTGCCCTTCCTGCCTACCTTGTCCTGCACGTGCGGGTTGTCTGCAATCTCGAAGAGCGACCAAGCGATCGAGTGCGCAGTGGTCTCGAATCTGCATGGCCGATGGAGCAAGCAGAGCTCTTTCAATTACTGGAATCGGTTATGTGAAGCCTGTGGAAAGTGCAAACCAGCTGGCCTTCTGCCGCTGGTCGCAAGTGCGCCGGCTGCGATCAGCGCAGCCAGGGCCCTTGCCTTGCCCTGAACACCCCTTCAAGCAGCCGCTGCTCCACAACCGCTGCAAGTATTTGTCGCCCTGCGTTGCCCCACCCATTCAACTCACCCCGCCACAAGGTACCTGCAGCACAAAACGGCGTGTTGAAAATTTGAAGTGCTGGCGGAGTCGAAGTCTTGGCATGGCGCGATGAAAGGGCTGCACATTACACCCATCCAACTGCTGCGCGCGGCTTGCACGACAATTGCAGGTGCCCGTCACACAGCAAATCCATGCTTTGTGCAGTGCAATGCAGTGCTGTGCTGTGCCGTGCCACGCACATGGCAATCTGCGGTGTCAGCTCGTCATCCGACAGCGGCAGCTTGGCCAGGCACGCCCTGAGTGAGGTGTCGCCTGCTGCATCCGCCGCAGCCAGGTCAATGGCGCGCACGCTCTTCAGCAGCACGTCCCACCACTTGTGGCAGACCTGCAAGGCGGCAAGGGGTGCGCATGGGCGCATGCATGATGCATGCGGGTCACACGAAGCAGTTCACGGATGCAAGCAAGCAAGCAGCCCATGATGCTTGCCCGCCAGCGCACGACCCTGCTGCTCAGCCGCCTTGCCGCTTTTCTCCGCCAATGCAGAACCATACAACTGTAACTCTGCTGCACCAAGCAAGCGCACCTTCACCCTCCAGTTGTAGCCACGGGCGTCAGGCAGGAACGGCAGCAGGCGGTGCAGCAGCCGGCGCGCGGGGTTGGTGCCCCTCAGCGTGAACTCAGCCAGCAGCGGCGGGATGACCTGCGGCAGTTGAATTGCCTTGCTGCAGAATCTGATGCTGGGGCGGAATACTGGTGCATGCATGGGGTTCTGCTCCACGCAAACCTGATGCAAGTTGCCCTGTGCAAGCCTAACGCAAGTTGCCCTGCGCACCTCCAGCAGCTCGCAGGGCCCGTACTCCCTCGCCTTGAAGTCGTAGCTGCAGGGAATGGAGCAGGGGGGTGCAGAGCATGAAGTGGCAAAGCACGCACATGGTGCTAGCAGCAAGCTGCGGCTCGCAGGCGCCGCATGCAAGCAGCACAACGACACCTCTGCTGCATCCTGCACAGCTGCCGCAGTGACATAGCGGTGCGCCACTCCAACACTTGCGACCCTCTTCCCACTCCAGGCCCACCCGTAGCCGGTCGTGCCAATCAGGTCCAGCGTGATCCGCATGGCTGCCTCCGACACCTCTGCCTCACACGCGCCGCCCCCTGCCGCGCAGCGCTCCGCCAAAACGTCGCACACCGCGGTGGTGGCCTGTGTGGGAATGGGTTGGAGGCGCAGAGGCGATGTGGCACATGGCATGGGCAGTGTGAGACCTGGCGTGCCCGTGCACAAGCAGCTCGTCCGTGCCTTGCATACCGCAACCTGCCAAACCGCGCAGGCACCGTGGTGCACCCAGCAGCGGATGGTGTACCGCTCCATACCACACTTCCATAACCCACCTCCAGCAGGCGCGGGAAGGCGTTGCGGATGTTGTCAAGGGAGAAGGCGGGGGCGGTTCCTTTCCGGACCACTCGCCACTCCTCATTGCTGCGGCAGCCAAGGGAGGAAGTTGGGCTGATGCAAGGGTGCGCTGAGGTGGCAAGTTTGCGGCTGCTCTGGAACACAGGCTGAGTGGGCAGGCAGGCATGCGAGCTGCCACCAGTGCTCACTCGTGCGTATTAAACATCGAGCGCTCCCCGACGGGGCTGAACAGCTGCAACGGGGGGAGAAGTGGTGCAAGGTCAAGTCGGGTCATGGCGATACCGGCAGTGCGAGGCCCGCACCTGCTGCCCATCAAAACCGCACCGCACGCAGCACTGCCCCATGCCCGCCCGCAACCCACACGCTGCCCGCCCTTACTCACTTCTTCCACACTGTCATATACAACAAATGCTTTGGGCAGGTCATTTCCGCGGCTAACCACGGCCTGCACCGTTTCACTCGAGCACGCGACGACCACCCGTGCGTGGCCCAGGCGGAACCCCCACAGCCCGCCGGCGCCGTATTTCTGGGTGTTGGTCTGGAAGAACCGGTGGACTTGTGGCTGGTTGACCTGCGGAGTCAGTTGGGGAAGTTGATTGAGCGAACGAAGAGGTCTACTCCGGCCAGGAGCTGCGCGGCAGGGGATGGTAGGGCGGTCAGGCGGCGGGAAAGCGGCGGTGCCGCCGGCTGTGGGGGCTTGCAGTGCAGCATTGCCCGGCCAGCTGAACGACCCCATCTCCGCTACACAACTCAGTTCCCCACCTGCTTGAGGCAGCCCAGCAGCCAAGACCCAGCGGGGCCCGGAAGCCGGCTGAAGTCGTCAGCGCCCGAGCGCAGCCATAGGCAACCGATCGAGATGAAGATTACTGCCAAAGCTGCAGGCAGGCTTGTCAGCTGGGCGGGCAGGGCGCTGAGCGCCTCCCGAGCCAGCCATTCGGCCTCCCCCGTTGAGTTCATGCCGCGCTTTACCACCAGTCAGTGCGCTGGAAACCGGGGGCGGCCGTACAGCAGGCGCCCAAACCATCTGCCCAATCTCTCGGCTGCGCTGCGCTGCGCTTGGCGGGAGCGGTGCATTCCTGGCCTCCCGTCCCATCCTGCCGTGCGAAAGTGACCGTCAGGCCCACACAAGGGTACACACAGTTCGCAGAAAGCAGTGCTGAATTTCTGAATGGCGGCAGGCAGATATCTGGGCCCAGACGGAATAGAGCAACCAAGGATACTGGGGTGGGAGCCGGCAGCCGGGGCAAGTCATCAACCGGCGGCAGGCCTCAGCTGGCCGGCTCTCAGGTGAACCGCCGCGGCGGCCCGTCTCGTGCCACCACCAGCGTGTCGCCCCGTGAGTCCTGTGCCACTCGGATGCGGTCATCAACATAGACGGTATCAAACCTGCGGCAGGGAGGAACTGGCCGCCACTTCAGCAGGCGCTCACTTTGTGAGGCCCCGAGCCACAACCCTGCGTTCTGCCCAGCGATATGCTGCGGGCAAGCCGGTACCCCACAAGGCCCAGCTGATCACCCCAACACAGCTCCACAGCCTGCCGCGCACTCACCAGCCCTTGCCAAACGGCGGCAGCGGCAGCTTGCGCCCCGCAGGCAGCTTGAGCGTGGCGGCCGTGAACTGGAACTCGGTGCGCTGCGGGCCGGCAGTGCTGATGCCGGAGTCCACAATGAAGGCGCCCTCCGGTGGGAAGGTGATCACATTCTGCAGCCAGCCGGCCTCCACATCAATCACCTGCGTGGCGCAAGCAATGGCCGGCAGGAGCGCATGGATGCTGTGAACAGCCGGGGCGTTGAACAGCACATGTGCAGTGCAGCTGAGAGGTTCGCCGTGCGAGGGGGCAGGAAAGCGGGTGCCAGGCAGGTGGCACGGCAGGCAATGCAACACCACCACCGCATGCATCCCGGCTGGGCAGAGGCCACAGTGCATGCTGAGCAAGTGGCCAGGCTGGCTAGCTATAGAAAGACCGTGTTCCACGCATTCGCCGCCGCCCCCGCACCTGGAACACGTCCCCAGCTGCTGTGCCAAACAGGCTCGCATTCTTCAGGATCCACAGAGTCTCCTTCTCAGTCGTCCACAGCAGCCTGGTGTTCCGGAGAGAGGCACAGCGGCGGTAGACTGGCGAACTGGCTTGCGCAGGCATACGGTGCAAGCCTTGTGGGCCGCTTGGCAAGCAAATGTGCAGGGGTCTCTGCTTAAGCATTCAACACCACCCTTTCAACCCTGCCCTCGGCATCCCAACTCACTTCCAGGTGGCGCTGAGTTTTGAGGCATCCGTGGTGGTGCTCCCGCTGCCCAGCTCCGCCAGCGCTGCCGCCGCGTCTAGCACCGCCGACCGCTGGTCCGCTGTGGTGCTCAGGCCACGATCTGCGTCGCCAATGCTGCTCAGCAGGCGCTCTACTGCTGCTGCCTGCGCCTTGCTGCTGCTGTCCTGCCCTGCTTTTGCCGACCCCCCGCGAAAGAAGCTGAGCAGCGCGCGGGGCTGCACGGCCGCCCGTCTGCGAGCATGTGAGCGACAGCGCAGCTGCTGGGGAGTGCTGCAAGGCGCCGCAGCCAGCAGTAGGGTTGCCATCGGTGCTCAAGGGACCGGAAACGCGTATAGCAGGGGCGATGGGGCAGCCCAAGTGCCTAAGAAAGTTGTTAATGTGCGTAAAATTAGACGGTCAGGGGAGTTGGCACCTGTGTGCTGTGCGGCAGAGCGCCACCGCCCCGCTTTGCATGCCGCCGCTGCCGTCTGCTCCCTGCGCGCAGCCCTGTGTCTTGAGTTGTTGCAACTACGACTAGAGCAAGGCATCGGCATGCATGCGGCAACATGCTCTGCGGCAATGAACAGACGCGCCGCCATGCTCCGGCAGATGGTCGGCCAGCGGCTGGCTGGTTCAAGCATTGCCGGGCTGGGTCGCCTTGAGCACGATCTGCGAGTTAGGGAAGGTACGGTTGCAGCACTTCAATGCTCAACCATGTCTCCAACATTGCCAGTGTGCCTGCTAGCCCCGCGGCACTTGATGGCCCTCGCCTCTTCTGGCACGCAGTTGGCGGAGCAGCGGAAGGGCAGCAGCACCGCCTCGGCCACGTCCTCAGGCGCAATGGCGCCCTGGCCAGCTGCAGGGATGTGAGTTTTTGGCAGAGAGCGCGTGGGCCGGTCAGAACAAGTTGTTGAATGGTGTCAGAGGAAGCCAGGCGGCTGCATGTTAGGACAGCGCAAGTCACGATGGTGTACCTCCCAGGCATGAGACACGCAAACCAAATGCATGAGCCTGCGAAACGGATGCTCACCCTGCTTGCCGGTCTCCTGAGCCATGGCGGTGCCACCAACATTGCCTGCAGAAAGGAACAGATGTTTTTGATAGGCAAACATGCTCTTTTCCCATCATGCCAGCGCGCCGGCGATCTGCACTCCGCTGTCACCCTGGAGGCTGCTTGTCTTGGGCAGATGCCACACGCACCACCCACCGGCGGCGATGTTCATCACGCGGATGCCCTGCAATACGCCAGCTGGAGCGCAGCTTGTTAGAGGGCTGCTGCCTGCTGCACAGGAGGCCCCAAACATCCTAAGCTGCTGTGTGCTGTGAAACGCCTGCTGGCCCTCCCCTCCCTCGTGGCTCGTGCCACACTCACCTTGCCACGCAGCGCCTGCAAATGCAAGGGAGGTGTGGCTGGTGTAAGCCTCAGGCGCAGACCACTCTAGACATGGCGAGTAGGAGCTCGGCACAAACTGCACGGTCCCATGCTGTGTTGCGCAGATGGCTGCACCTGGACCAAGCTGCGGAAAGCGCAGGAGAGCCAGATTATGCCCCCTGCCGCCCACCTCGTACGAGGACTTGCAGAAGCCGCGCAGGGCGTACTTGGACGCAGCTGCATGGGAGGGAGGGTGATGAGCCATGGCAGCTTGAGGGCGGGCTGCGGTGCATTCAAAGAGGAGTTGAAGCACTGCCTTTAGATGCAAGGATGGTAAGCAGTGTGAAGCAGGCTGCGCAGCACACGGCGCGCACCGTAGGCGCCGTGCTTGGGCCCGGTGTGGAACGACTCGACATCCCCCACACAAATGATGGTGCCGTGGCCCTGTGTGCAGATGAAGGGAAGGGCGTTGTGGGAGCTGGATGTGCAGGGTGCACAACAGTGTGTAGTTGCGCTGCATCCCAGGCCAGCACAGTGGCGACTCATTACAAATGTGCCACCCTGTGCGCTCCCACACAGCACTAGCAATGTGCAGCCGCGCTCCTGCCTCCCTACTCGCCTTGTCGGCCATATTTGGGGCCAGGGCGCGGATCAGGCGCATGGGAGCCATGGCGTTCACCTGTGGCAGACCAGGGGCGAGTGAGAGCACGCAACAAGTCGGGAGGTTGCAGCAGCCGCCAGGCGTATTGAACACACGAGCACTGAAGGAGCATGACAATGTGTGGCAACACTCAGGTGCAGCAGCCTTTGCCTTGCCTTCATCATGCACTCGAAGTCTTCCGGCTTGCCTGCATGGCAGGTTGCAGGCCGCAGCAGGTCAGGCAGGGCGCGATGTTCAGCTCTGCTTACTATTGGCCTGCAAGCATGCGCCTGCGTGGCTGTAAACCGTCACAGCGCGGTCCCCGTGCACTGCACAGGGAGACCCAAACAGGGCCGCACATGAAACCACGCACCCTCAAGCGGGTCTTTGCCGCCACCGACAAACACGCCCGCGTTGTTGATCAGGCAGGTGACGCCCATGCCCGCCAGCTTGTCGGCCAGCGCCTGGCAGGGGGGGCGGCAGGCACTTGGCGAGATGGGCTGTGCCTCGTGCATTTTGTAGTCAGGGTTGCAAGGGCAACTGCGCATTTGACGGGCGCTGCCAAGCGGGGCAATGCCACCAGCCCGGTTGCCCACACAATGGCTTGACCCACCTGCACTGCCTTGGGGTCGGCCAGGTCGCAGGTGTGCGTCTCCACATCCTTGGCTCCAGCCGATTTGGCCTTGTCCGCAGTCTGCAGGGGATGGCAGCCGGCCAGAGTGACGCGGCGGCTGCAGCCAAAGAGGCAGCGGTGGTAGCCCAACAGAACCTGCCGCCGGCGCCAGTTGCGCCGCCGCCCTTGGACCCCCAAACCCAACCCCTCCCCCGCCCCACTCGCCTTCTTGAGGCCCTGTTCCTCCTCAGCGACCAGGATCAGCTTCTTGGCGCCCTGCTCAGCCAGGCAATGGGCCAGGCACTCGCCGACGCCGCGGCTGGCGCCGGTGATGCAAATCACCTCGTTCTGCAGCAGCGGCATGCTGGAGCGCCTAGGAACGTGCGTAGGAAGGTTGTGGTGAGGCGACAACGGCTGGAGTGGGCTGCAATCGCCAGGTGGTTGCTACCGCGCCGCCGGCAGGGCGGCGGCGCTGCGCTGGGCGCATGGGCGGGCGGCAGACTGTGTCGGCTTCCGGGCGGCCGCACAGGCTCGATCACACGATTTAGCAAATCTCTTGAGTGTCACACGCCGACACACACGCTTTGAGAACCTCTCTCGTCAGCAGCCCAAGCGAACCCGGCCTGAAAGGCACCGTTAAGCGTCGGCGCAGCTTGGAATCCACTGATAGAGCAGCAGGTAAGCCTCGAATGCTCGCTGACCCTCGCGCCGGAAGCCCCGCCCCGCTGGGATCTCCGCCGCCGCTCGCCGCCGCTCACCACCACGCTCGGCACCAAGGCGCCGGCGCCATCGAGCCTCCGACCACACCACTCTTACTGTTGCCAGCCTAGCATATTGGTATGAGTGAACTCATCATCTGCACGCAGAGAGCCTTTGTGATGTCCAACCTGCCGGAGGAGATTGCGGCGCACGTGGCGCGTGCCGCCGAGGAGCTCGCGGCGGCGGCGGCAAAAATCCCCTCGTGCGACTGCGAGCAGATGGACCCTGAACGCATGGTGAGCTGTGCTGCTGCTGATGCCGTGCCGGTCATGTACAGAGTTTTGCAAGTGAAACAAATGGTCTGCTGCACACCCAGGCTGGTGTATCAGCGCCCCCGCTGGCGAACTAGCGAAAGCTGGCCCACGTGGCGCCGCCATCTGCTGGATGCATCTCACTTCACTGCGCTGCTGCCCCCTTCCCGCTCGTTCAGTCCAAGGTGGTGGCCGATGTGGGCAGCGCGGAGCAGGCGGCGCAGGAGGTGCACAGGGCGTTCCGGCAGCTGGAGAAGCAGCACGGCGGCGGCCCCCGCAACCTGGCCACGCTCGAGGCAAGACCATGCTGGGGTGTGGAGGGCATGTGGACATGGTTGCCCTGCCATGTTTGCAGCTCGTGCCTGCACTGAACGGTAGGGGCAGTTGGCTGGTGTTCATCCCCGCTACAGGCATGCAGCTGTGGACGCATTTGCCAGGGAGTTTATTGTCGCCATTTTGCAAAGCGTATCATCGCCATTGCCTGCATCCCGCAGACCCAGTCGCTGGAAGGCTGCACCGACTGCGTGGCCCCAGTGTCTGACAAGGTCGACCTGTCCATCAACCAGTGAGCACCGGGCAGAGGTTGGAGGGTGCACGAAGTGCATGTGCACGAAGTGCATGATGTGCAAGTTGCGGGTTGAACGAAGACAGGTCCACTGAGGCCCCAGAAACACCGTTTTCTTGCTGAGCAGGGCCAGCCCCAACTGTCTCCACCGCTGCAGGCTGGCCGAACATGCAAGCGCCGAGGCAACCGGCGGGCAGTGCTGCTGAGGAGGATTGTGCTTTGCATAATTTTATACAGCCGCGTCACTGCGGCGGGTGCCATGCTGCACGACTTGGCTTGGTTGATACAACAATAGCGCAGACCATCCATCTCGCTCCATCATGTAACCCAAAATTGACAGGTGGAATGCAGCAGCTAGAAACCACACAAGCTGCAAGCAGCACAGGCCTGCAGAATATCTGCAGCGGTTTATGCGATCCATGCCATGAACGGCCTGGGGCCCAAGGAGGCCGGCAGACACCTCGCGCCACTTGCGCCAGCCTGGCCAACACAGTGAACACAGCCTGCCAAGCCAGTGCCTTCTGCTGGCTACTGCTGCGTCTCCTGCCACAGCTGCCACCAACGACCAGCGTATAATGTCTCAAGTCACCGCACAGGAGCCTTCTGAAGGCGCCCGGAGCTCTGGCATGCCCACCAACCTCTGCTTCGAGCCAGCCGGCCTGTGGGACCTCAGCTTGCTCACAGCTGATGCTGTGCAGCTGCGCCTGCACAAAGCAATCGTGGCCAGCCGCTGCAAGGTGTTTGCGGCCATGTTTGCGGACACCGCCAGCGCGGGCGGCTCCGCCGGCGCCCCCCTGCCTGTTGAGGAGACGTTTGCCCAGCTGCGCCCACTGCTGAGCCACCTGTACCCAGACGCACCCATCATCGAGCCAGGCTCGACAGAAGTCGACAGCTGTGGCACAGCCGACAGTGCGGGGCCGCCGCTGGAGCCCTGGCAGCCGGCTATGTCACCCGCCAGCCTGCACACGGCGCTCGAGGCGGCGCGCAAGTACGACTGCCGCACGCTGCTGGAGGCCTGCGATGCACTGATGGCTGATGACAACAAGTTCCAGCTGGCGCTGGGCAGGCAAGATTGCTCAGGGGCAGTGCCGCTATCTCAAGCTAGCTGCATGTGTCCTGGCAGGTGCTCGCTCACGCCTGCATTTGACGTGGCATTGAGCTGCCATCCCACCCCTCCCGCTCACGCACGCAGCCCAGTGCCCCGTGGCGGCGAGCTCATTTCCACCCTGGCGCTGGCTTACAGCTTTGGGCTCCCCAAGGCGGCAGAGCGCTGCCGCCGGCAGTTGCTGAACAGCCTGGCACAGCTGCCTGACCAGCTGGGCTCTGCTGACGCCCAGGCACGAGCGTTGGGTGCCCTGGCAGACCTGCCTGCGGGCGTGCAGACCGCCACCCTGCTGATGGAGCTGCTGGTGCAAGCGGGCATCCACGCCGCCAATGCGCAGCAGCTGGAGAGGGATGTTTGCTATTTGAGGAACCGGTGCAACGGCTATAGCACTGCGGTGGCAACGCATGTGCGCGAATTCTGCGGCGCCAGTGGCATTCGTGCCGCTATCAACACACATGTGAATGCAGCATGCCAGAAGTAAACTATGTCTTGTAACTTGTAAATGGATGTCGTTGGCAACCTGCACAGGCAGACATTAGTTTGCTTGGGTGCAACAGGCAATAGGCAGGCCAAGGTCTGCACAGGTTCCATCATGTCACACTGCATCCGAGGGGCCAGCACCTCAGGTGCAGCAAATGTTGTTGCTGGGCAGGGCCAGACCGCTGCAGGCTGGCCGATCAGGGGAGCGCTGAGGCGAAGGCAGGCAGTGAGGAGGGGAGGTTCTTCGACTGTGTAAACTTACAGAGACATGTCGCTGAATGGGTGCGATGCCCGCACATGGCTTGTCTTGTTGATACATAGATGCGATTGACTAGTAAATCAAATTGACAGGTGGGGATGCAAGAGCGGGGAGACACACAAACTGCAAGCAGCATCGAGAATGGCAACTCCAAAAAGCTGGCCCGGGCGGTGCACAAATCCCTTGTCATCATTACTTGTTCCGCTTGATGCCCTCCAACTCGTCATCTAAATCAGCATACATCTGCTGCAGCTGCTCCAAGGTTTGGGGGTCGGCGTTCCACATGCCGCGCCCCGCCGCCTCCAGCATGCGGCGCAGCACGTTGCCAAACGCCTGAGGGTTGGCCTTCCTGCTTGGGAGGCGAAGCGGAATGAGACACATTTTGGCATCTACTATCAGCATGTCCAGGCTGCGGGGCTGTTGGCTGCTTGCAACGATGTGCCATCACGATATACATTCATACACGCGCTAGAAGCGACACAGCAGACGTCGCCACACCGCACCTGAGCTTGGCAGCCATCTCTGGGTCCAGCGCGTACGTGTCCGCTGCCTGGTCCCTGCAGGCAGCATGTCAATCCAACATGGGGCATTTGCTGGGTGTGCTCCATTGGCAGCTATCATGCCAGGGCCGTCATGCCCAAAACCTGCCAAGACAGCACCCCATGCCGCTTGCTCTGCTCAACACTTAGGCCGCCACCCATGCAGAGCCACGCCCACCCAACCCACCAGGTCCAGTCCTCCCGGAAGTCTGTTGTGGCGCCCCACCCAACCATGGCCGTCATGCGCTGGCTGATCTCAAAGGCACCGCCGGAGCCCTGCGCCGCCATGGCCTCGGCCCACCTGCGCCGCACAGGGCGCAGGGCACGCAGGAGTAAGTGAAAGTTGCCAGCGGCTGGCGCCAGGCGGGCAGAGCGGCTTGTCTGCAGAGCGTGCTGGTGCTGCTGCCTGTGCAACGCACTGTTGCCTTGGGCTCCCACGCCCATTTCCCGCAGCGGCACAGCAGGCAAATCACTCCCCAACCTCCGACTCTCAAATCCCCACCGCCTCACTTGGGGTTGAGCAGCTTGGAGCGGTACTCGAGGCGCAGCACCTCCTCCAGCTCACGCGGCTTCACCTGTGCACAGGGGGGACACAGCGTTGCAAGGAGGTGAGGGCCAGCCACCATGCAGGGTTGAACAAGCAGCCTCTCCCAGCCTCTCTATCATGCGCTTGAGAAGCACGCCACAGCGTGCACAGCAAGACACACTCTGCAGCCGCACCTCCTTGCTGAAGGCCTCGATGATGGTGCAGCCAATGCGGGCGCCTGGGCGCGCCACCTGAAGGGCAGGGTGGCAGGCATTCACATGCTCGTTGGCATGCGCATGCTAATGCAGCCATGCCACGGCAGGCACTGAATCGTAGGCGAACCACCCTGCAGCCAGCCTGCCCCCTGCAAGAGCAGTCCAGTCACAAAACCTTGCCTGCGCTGCGCGCTTCAGTGCGCCGGTGTTGGCGTAGTACTCCTGGATGTCGGTCAGGCCGTACTCCACAGAGTCGATCTCCTGCAGGGCGGCCGAGGGCTGAGGGCATTGATGCGGGACAAGGGTCGCCCGGCCTGCACCAGAGCGCTACAGCAAACAACGCATTCCTGGGGCCTCATTGGGTCAACCCTTGCCAACAGGTCCAGCATGAATTGTCAGCGTCACTTGCCTGCACCACCCGGTCTGTGGTCTTGAGCAGCTCCTGCAGCACCTCGGGCCGTGCTGTGCCCCGCTCGCCGCCACGCCCGTAGCTGCGCAGCAGCAAGGCAAGCAGTCCAAAGCGGTGACGCATAGCAAACCTTTCGATGCATCTGGCTTGCCGCTCGCTACCGCTACAGTGGATGCCTATCGCATGTTCCCAGGACGCGTGCTCCGAAAAATCCAACGTTTCTGACCGGCCACGAATGCGCAGGCATGGCATGCCCACCTGAATGCGTTGCGCGACACCCAGGTGTTGCCCAGCTCATCGCCATCCTCCCAGTTGGACGCGCCCACCCGCTCGTTCACCATGGAGCCGTAGTCGCCTGCAGGCAGGGGCGGCATCAGGGCAGGGCGAGGGAGCCATCGGTGGCACCTCATGCACCATGCGCGGGACCTTCAGCAAAAGGCTGTAGTTTCGGTGCAGGTGAGCGCAAGGATCGCGTTGCACAGCCACTAAATGCAGTGCGTCAGCCACAACGGCAAACTTCAGTCAAGGCGCTCACCGGCAGGGTTTGAGAAGAGGCGGGCGGCGGGGTTGGACAGCCCCTGTGCTTTCATGGCCAGCGCATGCTTGCGAATGAAGTTGAGCTCAGGGGGCTCATCAGCATCGGCCGCTCGCTGCGGCAGGAGGGAAAGAAGGGAGGAGGGCATACAACTCGGGAAAGCACAAGCAGGAGCTGCAGGCGAGACGGGCGCGCTGAGGGCGGCCAGCAGCAGCACGGCATCAGCGCATGATATGCAATTGAAAGGCCGCTGCTGAGTGTGCCGGCTCATCGAAGGATGTTTCTGCATTAGGCTCAATCTCTCTCTTACTCTCTCTCTCACTGTCTCTCCCTCCCTCTCACCTGGAAGCAATCGTCCAGCAGCTCCACCACGTTTTGGAAGGAGTCGCGGAAGATGCCGCTCATGCTGCGGCGGCGGGCAGGAGCAGAACGCGCAGGTGTGGTGAGGTGTGGACGAAGAGCATGCTGTGCAGCCGAGGCATGGGGCCGTGAAACATGGCTGCCATGCATGCCACCCCTCCCCTGCAACCCTACCCTGCCCTGCCACACTCTCCTAGTCTGCTTGCGGACGTACCACTGACATATTAACCCTTCATTGCAAAGCACCCAAAACGCACCCCAGCCGCACTCACTTGCACAGCACGTCCACCCGCGGCCGGCCGCCCAGCTCCTCAAGCGGCACCAGCTCAAAGCGGGCGATGCGTCCGGTGCCCTCCTTCACGGGCCGCGCACCCACCATGTGGAGCACAATGGCAACTGCAGGGGTGGGGGATTGGGGCAGCGGGAGCAGGTGCATCAGGCCCTGTAGCTCTGGCGGCTGGTGGGCAGTAACAGCTGCCATGTCAACAGCGGTGAAAGCCCGTCAGGTTGGCGTGAAGCTGCGGGGATACTCCAGCGTGCCGAGGGTCATGCTAAGGCTCGTTCCTGTCCAGCACAGAGCTGGGCCGCAGCCAATGGCACGCCAGCTAGCCAGCCGGGCCGCCCACCTGCCTCCCCCTTCGTTTTGATAGAATCCAGGCCCCACAGGTTCACAGCCACCGTCTCAGGCCAGGCCCCGTCGTTTGCGTCGCGGTGCGCCTGCAAGGACGTACCGGAGGGTACAGTAGTATCATGAGGTTGTCGCTCTGCCGTATTGCAGGCCATGTGTGTCTTCTCAACACTGCTTGCTCGCACCGTTGGGCCCCATGTGTCACCACTCAGCGCCTACCTGCAGGATGGCCTCCGCCGCCTTGACGCCGCGGTCCATGGCCGACAGCGAGGGCATGCGGTATGGGTCCATAGCGTGGATGTTGCGCCCCGTGGGCAGCACACCTGCGGGGGCAGGAAAGGGAGGCGTGGAATTTGCAAGCTATGTGTTGCAACTCTGGGAGGTGTGGTGCAAGCGGCCTGCATGACCCAACATGCACACCTCGGGGGTGGGGAAGGGGCGCAGTGGCATGGTGGTGTGATGGTGCAGGCGCAGTAAGCAGTTGGGCAATGCTTGCCCAGCCTCACCACGCACCCACTGCATGCGGCCCCAACCCAACCCCTGCCCAGCCCCTTCCTGTTGTCCCTCCTCCCCCTGAGACGCACCCGCTCCATCGCGTAGCAGATCGCCGCCGGCCTCTGGAAGGATGTACTCGCCGTTGAGGGCGCGCACCACGCTGCTCAGCTCCTCAGTGTTGCGGCCCAGCAGGTCCCGAATGCGCACCGCTTCCTCCAGCTTGGCGGGGTCAGGACCGCTGCTGCCGCTGATGCTGCACACGGTTTGAGGACACAGAGGACAAGAAAGTGGTAAGATGATGGAAGCATGCACTGAATGGAGGGGTGCACAACCACGGTCTGGGCGGTTGGCTGACGCATGGCAGGGAAAGACGGCCATACCGACCATCGTAGTTTGAGCCCCCTCCCTCTGCACCAGCGTCCAACTGCCGCATCGCACCTGCCGCCATCCATGCTGCCGCTGGTGGATGCCGCAGGCTGGCGGTAGATGCGGTCCAGCCGGGCCCGCAGCTCTTCCAACCCCTCTGAAGGCGGTGCTGCCGCCACCACATCCACCGCCTCAGCGGGCAGGTCCTCCCCAAAGTAGGCTGTGGGAGGGCAGCAGGGGAAGAGGGAGAGGTCACCGGTTGAAATTCAGACAGGTTGAGGTTCGGCAGGAATGAACAGCGCAGCCTACTCCTGGCTGCGGTGGGGAGCTTGCATGGGCTGCAGCATCAGACAAAAGCGATCCTGCTCAGCCCCCTGCGTGCCCCTCAGCTGCCGCGCGTCCTGACCTGCCAAGTACTGCGCCGCCTGGCCTGGTGGCGGCGGCTGGCCCAGCACGTGCAGGCCTTCCGAGAAAATGCGGTTCTCAACCACCTGAGGACGCGGAGCAGGGGGAAGGCAGGGAACGCCTGTTGCTGCGAAGGTTGCGGTGCCGCTCCCTATCAGCTGCCAAGCCGGCACGCGCATGCTGACACGGCTTGCATGACATCCTCGACGCCGCGTGCATGACCTCCTGTGCCACTAACAAAGGCTACCACCGCAAACTCCATGCTGCAAAGCAGAACAGCTCATCGTAGCTCATCGTACCTGCAGGTATTGGTAGACGCGGGAGGCGTACTCCCCAAATGCCTCCTCGCTGATCCCCTCCGCATCCTCAGCCCCCAGTGTGCGCTTGTCGGTCGCTTCAGGGTCAAAGGGGCAGTCCTCCTGAATGTTGGAAACAAGGGTGGGTGGGGGTGTGAGAGGTGCGGGCGGAAGCAGGGTGGGCTTGGGGTGGGGATGGAGTGTGAATGCACTGCATTGGGTGTCCCAACTGAACGTGCCAACCAGCCAAGCTGCTCATGACACAGTGGCCAAAAAGGCAGGCAGCCCCACCTGCAGCCCCGCCGTAGCCAGCAGCTCAAGGATGGGCCCCTTCAGCGCTTCACCGCCGCCCGCCGGTTGGTCACGGTACTCTGCACCACAGGAATAGAGGCAAGGGCAGGGAGGGTTGGGAGGGCAGTGGGAGCTGGCTGATGGGTCTGGAAGCAGGGTTCATAACTGGAACTGGCGTTGCATCAGCATGCCTGGCCAGCACAGCCCGATTCAAAGGCAGCAAGCACAGCAGCGATTTGCATGCGGGCGCCACAGCTAGCATTTGGAGCCGACCTGCAATGAGGGCCTTGAGCTCCGCCAGCTGCTTGTACAGGCCGGCGCGTCCGTAGGGCGGCACATTGTACGACACAATGGTGCCTGGAGGGAGGGGGGCAGCGGCGCAGAGCTGTGCTAGTTTGCTGGGGCACAGAAGCAGCAGGTACAAGTGGCGGCAATGCCCAGACTATGTGCGGCGAGCACACGAGTGCACACAGCCAGGCCAGCAGCAGCTACCACAAGGGCCGACGCACCGTAGCCGCGGCGCTTGGCGATGATGGACTCGCTGGGGTTGTTGCACGCATAGATGTACACGTTGGGCAGGTCGCCTGGGGAAGAAGAGGATTGCAGCAAGCACATATCAGGCAGGCCAATGGCAAGGAGGCCGACGCCGTGCTTGGTCGACACCGCAGCGCAGCGAGCAAGCCACGCCAGCCGTGCTGGGCGCAGGACCAGACAGCGCAGCGCAGCGCAGCGCACCCAGCAGGACGTCGGACCACGAGAAGCCCGTGTTGCCCAGCTGCACGCCCGGCAGCCACTCCACTGCAGTCAGGCCAAGGGCCAGGTGTGGGGATGCGATGCAGCGTTGGTTGGTGCGCGTGTGCGAACATTGTTGCCTTAAGCATGGCCTTCGCTGCTTGTCAAGGAGCTCCAACACTTGTTACGGCCAACCACCCATTGGGAACTGTGAGTCACGGCCGCCACCCAGCCAGCGCACCCGTGCCGTGCATGCCAAAGTGCAGCACCGCGTTGGCCTGGAACTCCTGCTGCATCCACCGGTAGAAGGCGGCGTACTGCGGAGAGAGGGAGCAGCGCAGGATGGAGCAGAAGTGAGCTGGCCATGCAACTGCCTGTGGCTGCAAGTATCCAAACCGACGAGCCGCCTGGTGCTCATGCCAGGAACGCTGCTGGCTTGTGCTGCTGCCATCGCCCATGCCGTGCTGCAAACTGCACTCTCCGGCAGCCTGTCCTGCACCGCCGCGCACCTGTGGGTGGGGCGTGAGGTCCCGCTCGAACAGCAGGCGCATGGGGTCTCCCTCCACGCCCAGCAGCGGCTGTTGAAGGTGGGTGCATGAGGGGTGGTCGATGCCATGATCAGCACTCGTAGCAAGGTAAGAACCATTCAGGGTGCAGTCGGTAGGTCTAGGAGCACATGCAGGCACCAGGGAGTGCCTTTTAACTGCAGGCGGCATCAAACACCCCGGCGCGCAACACAGACTGGCAGGTTGGCAAGCGCACCTGCACCCCAATGAACACGTTTCCTAGCTGAATGCCGCTGACCACGCAGTTGCCCCTTGCGCTGGTGCTGCAGTAGGAGGGGCGAGTCGCGTCTCGGGGGGCT
>VFQQ010001668.1_pt1 | contig 29306 bp, 34 predicted proteins | sample 3512341 | NCBI WGS metagenome assembly VFQQ01 (sample SAMN10412373, study PRJNA504923) | tailings metagenome | isolation source: Relicate 2 Philex TSF1 revegetated site | place: Philippines: Tuba, Benguet | collected 2017-08-29
TCGAGCCGCTCTGGCGGTCGCTCAGCCCGCGCGAGCGGGCGCGGCTGATGCGGCTGATCGTGCGGCGCGTGGAGTTCGATGGGGCCAAGGGCGAAGTGGCGATCACGTTCCACCCGGAGACGGAGTGGCTGGCGAAGGAGGCGGCGTCATGAGCGGTGCACGCGGCGCGGGCGCGACGGTCGCATTCAAGGTCCACCTCGGGCGCGGCCCTGAGAACCGCATCGAGCTGCGCGAGGGGGAGGTGCCCGTCGTCGTGCTGCCGCCGCCCGGGCGCGTGCCCCGCGTGTCGAAACTGATGGCCCTGGCGATCCGGTTCGAGGGGCTCTTGCGGAGCGGACAGGTCCGCGACTTCGCGGAGATCGCGCGGCTCGGGCACGTCACGCGGGCGCGGGTGTCGCAGATCATGAACCTCCTGCACCTCGCGCCGGACATCCAGGAGGAGATCCTGTTCCTGCCGCGCGTCGAGGCCGGGGACGACCCGATCACGGAGCGGCACGTGCGGCCGATCGTGAAGATCATCGACTGGGGGGACCAGCGCCGCGCGTGGCGAAATCTGGCGGCGGCTGGAGACGCCCAAACGTCGAAGTGACAGGAAGTTACAGCGGCCGATGTGGATGAATCGGGGAATTGTTGTCAATACCCTATCGGAACCCGCACGGCTTCATGGTTCGGGATACACTCGGATCTTCGTGGCCCGCGCCAAGGAGGGCAGGGCCTGGCACTCGGTCTGGTCGGAGACCCCGCCATGGGCAGCCTTGCGTTTCGTCGGTTCACTGATTCGTCGTCCCTTCGGGAGATCGCGCCGCACCACCTCCAGGCACTGGTGCGGCCGCACGCGGAGTTCCTCGCGCGGCACGGGTGCGTCCTGCCGGATGATCCCGAGCGCCTGAACTATGAGGCGCTGGCGGTCGCCGTGCTGCAGCCGCACCGCGACACGCCGGCGGCCCTCATCGACGCCCTGTGGCACATCCACGAGATGTCCACGCCGTCGGCGATGGAGTCGCTGGTCGAGGAAGCCCGGAGCGCCGGCATGGAACTCGACCCGGCGCACCACTTCTCGCCCGCCGACGTCGCCACGCAGGTCTGGCTGCACTCGCCGGAGATGCTGCGGCGCACGCACGCGGAGACGGCGGTGCTGAGGCGGAAGAGTTTCGAGACCTACGCGCCCAGCCCCGGAGCGGCGCGGGTGTACCGAGCGCCCGCGGGCGAGGTGCTGGCGGCGTTGGAGGCGCAGATCGCCGCGTGGTACGTGGAGAAGCGGCGTGGTGTGGGGGCGCGAGTGTTCCCGTTCGAGCACGAGCACGAGGTGCGGCTGGTGGTGCGGCACGGCGGCCCGTACCGCCGCGAAGGGCGGCTCGACGCGGGCGAGCCGGGGAGTGTGCACTTCCGGCCGATGGCCTTCGGCGTGATCGTGCTCGACCGCCGCACCTGGGAGATCCGCATCAACGGCGGCGGGAAGCGCGAGCGGGAGCTCTACCGCCGCGCGGTGGGGACGCACCTGTTCGGCCGCGCGGAGTTCTTCCCCGCTGGCGTGGCCCGCTACACGCTGGACCCGCTCCGCGAGGGGCGCAACTGCCTGGTGTGCGCCGACGTGCCCGGTCTGCGGCACGTGCGCCTGACGGAACTGCGGATGTACCTCGGGGGGCACTTCCGCCACGCCCGCGTCGAGCAGGCCGACGACGTGTTCCTCGCGCTGGAGGCCGCGCGCGAGTCGATCCCGCGCGACGCGCTGCTCACGGCGGCGAAGTTCGACATCGTCTTCGCCGACTCCTCGAAGCCCCGCTCGGTGACGATCCGGCACGGGAACGTGGCCCAGTACACGCGGGACGAGGACGCGGACCTGGTCGAGTCATTCCTCCGCAATCGGGGCTTTGTGATCGGAGGGGGCGATGCGGCTCTGGCGTGCGCTTGAGAACATCCACGGCTGGGCGGGAGTCCGCTCCGTCTGGCGCGAGCACATGGGGGACGAACTGGAGTTCCTCCAGCCGCTCCTGAGGCCGATGGAGCAGCTCGCGCTGTCGGTGCCGTGGCCCGGCACGATCGAGGGCCGCCGGATCGTCGTCCACGACGAGGACGACATCGTCGCGGTGGACGAGGAGACGTCCGAGGCCGCCTCGATCGCCCGCGAGGACATCGTGCTGTGGCAGTTGGACGCGTCGGCGCTCTTCCGGGGCGCGGCGTCGGCGCTGGGGCTGACCGGCGAGACGGCGTCGGTGGGCATGGGCACCCGCCTGTGGTGGCTGGGCGACTTCGTGCCCGTGGAGGGGGAGCGGTTCCCGGTGTACCTGGCGACGACCCGGGACGCGGGCGAACTGGTGAAGAACGCGGGGTACGTCTCGGCGCTGTCGCGCCGGCCGTTTGTTCTCGCGACGCCATCGCGCCGGGCCGGCAGCGAGCCGCTGAGCCGCCTCATCGACGGGCGGTCGGCGGCGTGGATCGCGCTCGAAGAGGCGCTCGACTGGCGGGGCGAGGGTGTTTTCGAGGCGCGGCAACCGCTGGGCGAGACGCTACGGGACTTCGTCGGGGCGCACGTGAATACCGACGCTTGCCGCGACGAAGGTGCCCGATTCCCCACACCCGCCGGGGCGACGTGGAGTGACGTTGCCATCCGCTTCCTGGATGGTCACACCGTCCATGTGAACGTGTCCGGGGCCGTTGAGGAGTGCGACTGCGTCCGCATGGGAATGGCGAGCCAGCGCAACCGACGCCCGACGAAGCAGTGGCACCTCTTGGCCAAGTTCGCCGCCGGCGACGGTGTCATTTCGTGGAAAAGGGGAAACGCCGACCGCGGCCTCCAGAAGCAGAAGGAGTTGCTGGCCCATCGGCTACAGGCGTTCTTCGGCATCGATGGCGAGCCGATCGCGCTCATTGGCAAGGACTGGCATTGCCGGTTCCGGGTGGTTGCCGGTAACGACCTCGGAACAATCTGACCCGCGACAGTTACTTACCGAAGAAGTCGCGAAACATGCTGGCCAGAACACCAAGCTTCTCGGCATGATCAACGACCCATTGGATGCCGCGCTTGGCAGCAGAAAGATTTCCGTCCGGACGCGCCGCTTTGTGTTGTGCGATGAGTTCCTGAATCTCCGTTCGTTGCTCAGAGGTGAAGCCCTGGGTCTTCAGTGCAGCATCGACAGCAGCGACATTGTCGACGTGAAGAGTTGATCCGGACACGGTGCCGATGACGCCCTGGAAGTTCTCGACTGAACCAATGCTGATCGATGTCATAGAGGCAGCCCTGTCCCGCTCCTGGGGCGTGAACGTCATGCCCTCTCCCATGATCCCCTCCGCCTCCAGTCGCAAAGTCCAGTCAAGGATGCGGTTCCTCACGGCGTCGAAGATCGCAGTGACCTGTGACTTGTCGAACTTGCGGAAGGGAATCATCCACTCACTGTCGTCGGGGCCGAGCATTTGCCGCAGGCTGACCATCTGCTGCTCGCTGAACGGCATCTGAAGGAATCCGGATGTGCTGCCTGTGACCTCATGGAGGCTGCCGATCGACTGTCGAATAGTGCACGACGAGAGCATGTCTTGCAGGCTGGGATCAGTGAAGCGAATGGGCATCAATGCTCCGTTGTACGGGTTGTGCGCGCGAACGTCGCCGTGGAGTTGCCGGTACTCCGGCACATCCGCTTCGGGGGGATAGCCGTGGAGTTCGTGTTCAATCCATGCGTTCATCTCAGCGAGTTTCAGCTTCGTTGCCACCATCCGGGCCTTGCGCAGCACATCGGGAAGGGCCGTCGAGCCGCTCGCTGCCTCCTGCTGAAGTTCGAGTACCAGGGATGCCATTGGTGCATGATATGAACTGATGGCACCGTGCGGGTGACGAGGGTCGACGGCATCGGCTACCTCCATCGAAATTTCGACTGCAATCCGTAACGCAGTCCTGTTTTTTGTCCCCATGCACTGATGCCCCTATTCGACTACCGGGAGGGGCTTCTTCTGCACGCGAACCGCTCCTTCACAATCCATCGAGTCGTGACTTCGTCGAAGTTTCGCCAGTCGGGGACGACAGGCCCGCACGTCGTCCATTCACGCCCCGGGGAGCACCAAGCCGGACCTGTCGCTCCCCGGGGCCTTCTGGCACCGCCAGGAAGGTCCGGCTCATGCGCATCGCCCATCCATCCATCGACCCCGCCACCCTGCACTTCGCCCGCCGCCTGGTCCGCATCAAGGCCCGTCAGATCACGCGGTCCGCACGCCACGCCGCGGAGGGCCGGAGCGACATCGAGCAGGAACTCATGCTGGAGGTGCTGCTCCGCTGGCCCAAGTACGACCCGGCCCGGGCGTCGCGCGAGGCGTTCGTCGAGCAGGTCGTGCGGTCGCGCGTCTGCACGCTGATCCGCGCCCGCCGCCGGCGGCCCGCGAGCCTTCCGCTCACAGCCGCCGCGCTGCTGCGGCCCGACCCGGCCGACGCGGTCCGCTGCGTCGACGTGCGACTGGACGTGCAGGTCGTGGTGGACCGGCTGCGCCCGCGCCTGCGGGAGGCGTGCGACCACCTGCGCCGCGAGACGCAGTCCGACGCGGCGCGCGCCATGGGCGCGAACCGCTCCAGCATGATGCGGTCGCTGGCGCAGACGCGGCGGATGTTTACCGACGCCGGGCTGGATTCGTACATGTGACGCGCGACAACTCGCCCGGCTCCGGCTTAGGAGAAGTGTGAGGGCGCTCGATCGTCCCCGAGCCGCCGAGTTCCCCCAGCCCACAGACACATGGAGGATCGCATGACCAGGACTGTGTACCGGTTCGAGTTCACGGAAGGCGTCGACATGAAGGACGTGGAGGAGACCCTGCTCCTCTCAATCCTCGCAGTCGGGTGCCTGCACGGCGAGTCGGCCATCCGGCTCGAGGTCGGGTACGCCGTCAACGCCGAGCGCCGCGTGGCCGCGGTGGACGGCACCACCCCGAGCGGCAGCGCCGTGGCCCGCGTCTTCACGGGCCTGGCCATCCACGAGTTCGGCGACGGGAACTTCAGCATCGCGCGTGTGAACGCCCCGCTCCCCGCGTCGCCGGCCGCCGCGTCGGCACTGGTCGAGGACGAGCTCGCGGGGGTCTCGTGACCGGCCCGCGATCCGACTGGCCCCAGCCCCCCAAGCCCCTGCCGCTCGTGCGGCTGGGACAAGGCGACTTCGTCACGGACGTGTACCCCAAGGACCTTGAACCCGGAACAGGAGACCCCATGCCACTGCTCGACAGAATCCAGCGAGGAAAGACCGCCCTGCCGCGCCGCGTGATGCTCTACGGCACGCACGGCATCGGCAAGAGCACGTTCGGCTCGATGGCCGAGCGCCCCGTGTTCATCCAGACCGAGGACGGCCTGGCCAACATCGAGTGCGAGCGATTCCCGCTGGCGGCGTCGCTGGGCGACGTGTTCGCGGCGCTCTCGGATCTCTACACGGCCGAGCACGACTACCGCACCGTCGTGATCGACTCGCTCGACTGGCTGGAGCGGCTGATCTGGGCCGACGTCTGCCGCGACCGCGACGTGAACTCGATCGAGGACATCGGGTACGCGAAGGGGTATGCCTTCGCCATCGACAAGTGGCGCGAGGTGCTGGCCGGTCTGGACGCGCTGCGCACCGACCGCGGCATGACGGTGATCCTCGTCGCGCACGCGAAGATCGAGAAGTTCGAGAACCCCGAGACCGAGCCGTACGACCGGTACTCGCCCCGCCTGCACAAGCTCGCCAGCGCGCTGGTGCAGGAGTGGGCCGACGAGGTGCTCTTCGCCACGTACAAGGTCCACACGCGCAAGGTGGACGAGAACTTCGGGCAGAAGAAGCACCAGGGCGTCGGCACGGGGGAGCGGATCATCCGCGCGACGGAGCGCCCGGCGCACGTGGCCAAGAACCGCCTGGGCCTGCCCGAGGAGTTCCCGCTGGATTACCGCGTCTACGCCGCGCTTGCGCGCGGCGAGGACCCGCTCGCCACGTCCTCCCACGAGCCCGCGCCCGAACCCGCCGCGTCCATCCCCTCCGCGCCCGAACAAGGAGCCTGAATCATGGCGAACCTGAACAACTTCAACGCCGGCGAAGTCGACCCGTCCGTCGGCTTCGACCCGATCCCCGCGGGCAAGTACCTCGCGGTGATCACCGAGTCGGAAATGAAGCCCACCAAGGCCGGGCAGGGGCGGTACCTGGAGCTCACGTTCCAGATCCTCGACGGGCCGCACAAGGGCCGCCTGGTGTGGTCGAGGCTGAACCTGGAGAACAGCAACCCGACGACGGTCAAGCTGGCCCGCGCCGAACTGTCGGCGGTCTGCCGCGCGGTGGGCGTCATGGCCCCCAAGGACAGCGTCGAACTCCACAACATCCCGCTGGAGGTCAGCGTCGGGTGCAAGAAGCGCCAGGACACCGGCGACATCACCAACGTCGTGAAGGGGTACGCGAGGAAGGGCGGCGGGACCGCCGCGCCGAGCGCGGGGCGTCCGGCGGCCGGGGCGGGATCGCCCCCGCCCTGGAAGCGGTGAGCGCCCGCGGGGACCGTCAGTTTCCGCATCGCCAGGGAGAGGCTATGACCGAGTCAGGGACGATCAAGTGCGGAGACTGCGGCGTGGACACGCCGGCGCGGGGCGCGACGCAGCGCTACTGCCCGACGTGCTCCACGCGCCGCGATCTGGTGCGAAAGCGGCTGTGGGCGCGCGGCCACCCGCCATCGCCGCTCCAGCGGGAGCGCAACGCGCGGCACGCCGCGCGGAGGACGGCGATGGTGCGGGAGGCGGGCGCGCGACTCAGCGACGACGCCACGCGCGACATCGATTGGCTCGATCCTGAAGCGCCGGCGCTCGCGTGGATGGTGCGTCTCGCGGCTCCCTTCACCTACGCGACCTCGAAAAACCACATCTACGCGCTGCGGCGGTCTGGGCACGTCGCGCTGAGGCGGGAATCCGCCCATGCGAGGGCCGCCATTTCGCAGAGAATCCGCGAGGCGTTCCGCGGGCGGCGCGTGGCTCACAACAAGGTGTGGATCGACCTGCTCGTGCAGAAGCCCGACCACCGGGGCGACGCCATCAACGTCGTGGACCTGGTCTGCGATGCGATCAAGGACGCGATCGGTGTCGATGACCGCTGGTTCTGCATCAGGCGGCTGGATTGGGAGATCGCCAAGTCCGATCCCATGCTCTACATCGGGATCGGCCAAGAGGCGGAGTACGACGCCCAGGTGTGCTCACACTGCGGGGTGATCAAGCCCCTGGGCGCGTTCACTCGCCGAGCCAAAGCCAAGCTCGGAGTCGGGCGGGCGTGCCGCGATTGCCTGCGTGCGGGCCGGAAGCACGCCCGCTACGCGACGGAGACATCCCGCTGATGCAACTCCGCCCCTACCAGCACGAGGCGGTGCAGGCGGTCTACGGCCACCTGCGCGAGCGCGACGACAACCCGTGCGTCGTCATCCCCACGGGCGGCGGCAAGACGCCGGTGATCGCGACCATCTGCCGCGACGCGGTGAACCTGTGGAACGGCCGCGTCGTGATCCTGGCCCACGTCAAGGAACTGCTCGAGCAGGCCGCCGACAAACTCCGGCACATCGCGCCCGAGGTGCCGCTGGGCGTCTACTCGGCTGGCCTGAAGCGCAAGGACCTCGGCTACGCCGTCACCGTCGCGGGCATCCAGTCGATCTGGAAGAAGGCGTGCGACCTGGGGCCGGTGGACCTGGTCGTCATCGACGAGGCGCACATGGTCCCCGCCGAGGACGACGGGATGTACCGCCAGTTCATCGCCGACGCCAGGGCGGTGAACCCGCAGGTGCGGATCGTGGGCCTGACGGCGACGCCGTACCGCATGAAGTCGGGCTCAATCTGCGCCCCGCCCCCCACGAGCATTCTCAATCACGTCTGCTACGAGGTCGGCGTGCGCGAGCTGATCGTGCAGGGGTACCTCTCGCCCCTTCGCACGAAGGCGGGCCTGCAGCGGGTGGACACCAGCGACCTGCACGTCCGCGCCGGGGAGTTCGTCGCCAGCGAGGTCGAAGACCTCATGGACAAGGATGCCCTGGTCGAGGGGGCGTGCGCCGAAATCGTCGAGCACACGAAGGACCGGCGCGCCACGTTGATCTTCTCGTCGGGCGTCCGCCACGGGCAGCACATCGTGGAGGTGCTCAAGTCCAGGCACGGCGTCGAGTGCGGGTTTGTCACCGGCGACACGCCCGACGGGGTGCGTGCGGGGCTGCTGCGCCGGTTCCGCGCGGGCGAGCTGAAGTACCTGTGCAACGTCAACGTGCTGACCACCGGGTTCGACGCCCCGCACATCGACTGCGTAGCGCTGATGCGGCCGACCATGTCGCCGGGGCTGTACTACCAGATGGTCGGGCGCGGCTTCCGCCTGCACCCCGGCAAGGCCGATTGCCTCGTCCTGGACTTCGGCGGCAACGTGCTGCGGCACGGCCCGGTGGACGCGGTCCGCGTGAAGGAGCCGGGGGTGGGCGAGGGAGAAGCGCCGGCGAAGGAGTGTCCGCGTTGCCAAGCCCTGATCGCGACGGGCTACCAGACGTGCCCGGAGTGCGGGCACGCCTTCCCCGAGCCGCAGCGGCGCACGCACGAGGCCACCGCCGCGAGCGTCGGCATCCTGTCGGACCAGGCGACGCGCGCCGAGGAGCGCGTCAGCGAGACGTCGTACCACGTCCACCGCAAGCGCGACGATCCGTCGGCCCCGCCGACCATGCGCGTCGAGTACCGCCTGGGGTTCAATCGCTGGCAGCGTGAGTGGGTCTGCTTCGACCACACCGGGTACGCGCGGACAAAGGCGGAGGCGTGGTGGCGCGCCCGTTCGGTTGAACCGGTGCCCGCGAGCACCGAGGAGGCCGTCGAGCTCGCGCGGGCCGGCGCGCTCGCGCCCACGCTTTCGGTCACCGTCGAGCGCAAGGCCGGCGAGAAGTACGACCGCGTCGTCGGTCACCGCATGGGCGACAAGCCGCCGCGGCTGGAGAGCGACGAAGGCCTGCCCGACGTGCCCCAGCCCGTGGGCACCACCTACGGCATCCCGGACGAGGAGATCCCGTTTTGATGGGAGCGCCGTCGCCCAGTACGCCCGACGTCGCGCTGGCCTGCCTTCGGGCGGGCCTGAGCGTCATGCCGGCGCTCCTGGCCGAGAAGCGCCCGGCGCTGCCGACGTGGAAGGCGTACCGGGAGCGCCTGCCGACGGAGGACGAGGTGCGGTCCTGGTTCGGCCCGGACACGCCCGTGTGTGTCGTGACGGGCGCAGTCTCGGGCAACCTCGAGATGATCGACTTCGACCAGCGCGGCGAGCTCTTCGACCGCTGGGCGGCCCGGGTCGAGGAGCACGCGCCGGGCCTTGTGTCCCGCCTGTACGCCGAGCGGTCGCAGCGCGGCGGGCGGCACGTCGCGTACCGCTGCGAGGCGCCCGTGTGCGGCAGCCTGAAACTGGCCCAGCGCCCCGGCCCGGCGGGCGGCGGCGACAAGGCGGTCACGCTCATCGAGACGCGGGGCGAGGGCGGCCTCTTCCTCTGCGCGCCCACGTCGGGGTACGAGGCGATCCAGGGCGACCTGCGCGCCCTGCCGGTCGTGACGGCCGACGAGCGCGACGTGCTGCTCGGGTGCGCCTGGGCGCTCGACGAATCGCCCCGCCCCCAGCGCCCCGTGCTCGGGGAGGGGGAGGAGGGGGTTTCGTCGGTGTCAGAACACGCAGCGGGCGTGCGCCCGGGCGACGACTTCAACGCCCGCGGGGACGTGCGCGAGCTCCTCCAATCGCACGGCTGGCGGCGGGTCCGCGCGGGCGAGAACGAGCACTGGTGCCGGCCCGGCAAGGAGCACGGCACGAGCGCGACGCTCAAGGACGGGGTCTTCTACGTCTTCTCAAGCAGCGCCGCGCCCTTCGAGCCTCACCAGGGGTACGCGCCGTTCGCGGTGTACGCCCTGCTCGAGCACGGCGGGGACTTCGTGGCCGCCGCTTCGGCGCTGCGGGACCGGGGCTACGGCTCCGAGCCCGACAACGGCGGTGACGTGGACATCTCGGCCTTCGCGGTCGCAGCGCCGGCGCACGAGGAACCGGCGGAGGCGACGTTCCCGCACCCGGGGCCGTTCCCGCCGCACCTGCTGCGTGTCCCCGGGCTACTGGGGGACGTCGTGGACTTCACGCTGGCCAGTTCGATGTACCCGCAGCCGACGCTGGCGCTGGCCGCCGCGATCGCGCTCATGGGCGCGATCACCGGGCGCAAGGTGCGCGACGAACTGAACACCCGGACCAACGTCTACTGCGTGGCCCTGTGCGAGACGGGCGGGGGCAAGGAGCGGGCGAGACAGGTCAACAAGGAGATTCTGTTCCAGGCGGCGATGGACAAGTACGTCGGCCCCGAGGGCCTGGCGAGCCACGCGGGCGTCGTCTCGGCGGTACACCGCCAGCCGTCGATCCTGTTCCAGCTCGACGAGATCGGGCGGCTGCTCAAGACCATCGGCGAGCCGACCCGCACGCCGCACCTCTACCACATCGCCACCGTGCTCATGAAGCTCTTCACGAGCTCGGGCAGCGTCTACATCGGCGACGCCTACGCCGACCCCGACAACAACCGCTCCATCAACCAGCCGCACGCGTGCGTCTACGGGACCACCGTGCGGGCGTCCCTGTGCGCCGGCCTGACGCACGAGAGCATGACCGACGGGTTCGTGCCGCGGATGCTGGTCTTCGAGACCGACGACTCCGACCCCGACCCGGTCGAGGTCCGCATCCCCGACGCCGTCCCAGAGCCGATCCTCGCGGCGGTCCGCTGGTGGGGCGACTTCAAGCCGGGCGGCAACCTCTCCCCCGAGAACCCCGCGCCGGTGGTCGTGCCGTACGACGAGAACGCGCGGGCGCTCATCTCGGAATTCACGAGGCGGGCCCGCGCCGAGCGACGCCGCCTTCCCGAGGCGGCGGGCGCGCTGTGGACCAGGGCCGCCGAGAAGGCCCGCAAGCTCGCGCTGCTGCACGCCTGCTCGCGCGACCGCGAGGGCCTGCTCGTCGACGAGGCCGCGGCCCGCTGGGCCATCGAGCTCACCGACTACCTGACGCGGCGTCTGCTGGCCATCGCCGAGGACTGGATCGCCGAGACGCCCTTCGAGGCCAAGCGCAAGCGCCTGCTCCGCGACCTCAAGGCCTCCCCGTCGGGCCTGACCCGCACGCAGATGTACCGGAAAACCAAGCACCTCACCGGGCGCGAGCGGTCGGAACTGATCGAGAGCCTGATCTCGACGGGCGAGATCGTCGAGTGCCGCGAGGCGACGCGCGGCGCGCCCCGGATCGTGTTCAGGGCTTCTTGTACTTCTTCACCTTATTCCCCCCCGGTGTGTTCTCCCGCGAGGGATTCGCGCGCGCAGGAAGGGGAAGGAACATGAAGGGGAAGAAGGTCAAGAAGGGGGAAGGAGTACATCTTCTTCTCTCTCATTCTGCGGTTGACAGGCTCAGCCCGCGCGGGACGGGCCGACCGCATGGTTCCTTCCCGGCGGAATCTGCGCGGAGAGGCCGCCGGGAACAGCCGCAAGGGGAGACTGAGTTTGTTGCGCCTGTCCGATCGCCGGGCCGGGGGGCTGGGGGGTATCGCCCACGTTGGCGCAGGGCGGGACGTGGGCGAACGGGCGGGGGTTGGGCGGGGGTTCCCCGCCCGGCGGCCCCGGACGCGACGTGGGCGAACGTGGGCGGAGTGGTGGCCACCCGGGGGTGGGCGCGGTTGGTCGCCAACGCGGGTCGAGCGATGAGGAAGCGTCAAGAACGGCGGGCCGCGTGGCCCGCTGGCGTGGTCATGAACGGAGTCGGCAACGCCGCAAGGAGTGAGGCATGAAGATCGAGATGTGGGAGATTGGGCGGGTCAAGCCGTACGAAAAGAACCCGCGGAAGAACGAGGGCGCGATCGACGCGGTCGCCAAGAGCATCCAGGAGTTCGGCTTCCGCGTGCCGATCGTCGTCGATGTCTCCGGCGTCATCATCGCCGGGCACACGCGGCTGAAGGCGGCGGAGAAGCTCGGCTTAGCCGAGGTGCCGGTGCACGTCGCGCGGGAACTCGACCCGGACAAGGTGCGGGCACTCCGCATCGCGGACAACAAGCTCCACGAACTCTCGGCATGGGACATGGAACTCCTGCCGCTGGAACTGGCAGACCTGCAGTCGGTCGACTTTGACATGGCGTTGCTGGGCTTCAACGCGGAGGACCTCGCCGCGATCATGGCTCCCGCTGGCAACGACGGCCTGACCGATCCCGACGACGTGCCCGCGCCTCCGGACGCCGCGACGACGGTGCCCGGCGACATCTGGGTGCTCGGCAACCACCGCCTCATGTGCGGCGACTCGTCCAAGGCCGAGGACCTGGACCGCCTGCTCGACGGGCAGCCGATCCATCTGGTCAACACCGACCCGCCGTACAACGTGAAGGTCGAGCCGCGGAGCAACAACGCGATCGTCGCAGGGCTGAGTTCATTCGCGCTGCCGGGCAAGGCCGACCCCCACCAGCACGACCAGCAGAGCGCGGACCTCAACCGCTACCCGGAGAAGAGCCGCGCCACGCACAAGAAGCTCCGCGCGAAGGACCGCCCGCTCATCAACGACTTCGTGTCGGACCAGGAGTTCGACCGGCTGCTCGCCGCGTGGTTCGGGAACATCGCCCGCGTGCTCATCCCGGGTGGCGGGTTCTACATCTGGGGCGGGTACGCGAACTGCGGCAACTACCCGCCGGTGCTCAAGGCGATGGAGCTGTACTTCGCGCAGGCGGTGATCTGGATCAAGGAGCACCCGGTGCTGACGCGGAAGGACTTCATGGGCAACCACGAGTGGTGCTTCTACGGCTGGAAGGAGGGAGCCGCGCACCGCTTCTTCGGCCCCAACAACGTGCCGGACACGTGGTCGATCAAGAAGGTCAACCCGCAGAGCATGGTCCACCTGACCGAGAAGCCGGTGGAGCTGGCGCGGCGGGCGATGGAGTACTCCTCGCGCCCGGGCGAGAACGTGCTCGACCTGTTCGGCGGGAGCGGGAGCACGCTCATCGCGGCGGAGATGACCGGACGGCGGGCATTCCTCATGGAACTCGACGCCCTCTACTGCGATGTGATCGTGCAGCGGTGGGAGAAGTTCACGGGGCGGAAGGCGGAGCGGCTGGCCACGGAGGTCCAGTCCTGATGGACCCCTCAACTCACCGCGTGCGTCCTCAGGAAGGCGGCGACTTCCGGCTTGGCGATCTGGCCCTGTGCGACGGCCAGCACGAGATCGACCAACGCGCCGTCGTCGATCTCCATCTCGATTCCGTTGAGATCGAGGAACACCAGTGCCGCAGCGGTGCCGGTCCGCTTGTTCCCATCAACGAACGGGTGGTTCAGCACGATGTGGAAGAGATACGCCGCCGCCATGTCGAACAGGTCACCGTGAAGGTACTTCCCGTCGAACATGGCGCGCGGCGTGTCCACCGCCGAGGTCAGCAGCCCGGGATCGCGAAGATCAGGGCTGCCGCCGTAGCGCTCGATCTGATCCTGGTGGATCTGGAGCACGTCGTCGACGCGGAGGAACTCAGGGTCCATCCGCGCTCACTCCGCCAGACGCTTGAGCGCCTTGCCGTGCTTGGTGTTGACCTTCGCCAGCGACTTGGCCAGTCGGCCTTCGCGGCGGGCGTCGCTCGCCCGGCTGATCGTGAGCACTTTCCCGTCGGTGCTGACCTCCAGCGGCTCTCCCGGCTCGAACTTCAGGAGCTCAAGGATGGGCTTGTCGATGACCAGCGCGTAGCTATTGCCGTGTTTGGTGAGCGTCTTGACCATGCGGGCCTCCTTTGGGCGTTACCACACCGTACATACGAAGTATACACTTCGGCGGTTCGCCCGCAAGGCTTGAGTTTCAGTTTTCCGCCGCAGAAACGCCCCGGCCAGGGACCGGGGCGGGAGCATTCTCGGACTGACGCTGGGGGGTCAGTTCGCCTTGCCCGCGACGAACACGCCGCGCTCGTGCTTCTTGAAGCGGGCCTTGTCGCCCTTGGCGGCGATCTCGCGGATGATGGCGGCGTAGAGCGTGGCCTCGGGGGTCTTGCCGCCGGGGCTCGTCCAGAGACCCTTGGCCTCCATCGCGGCGATCATCTCCTTGGCCCGCATGGGCACTTCGCTGGCGGCGAGCACCTGGGCGGCGGCGTCGAGGGCGCTGACGCGCTTGAGCTTCTTCTCGCGCGAGGGCATCGAGGACTTGGGCTTCGCCTGCTTGGCGGCCTTCCGCACCGCGGCGGGCTTGGCGTTCTTGGTGCCCTTCGCCGCGACGCTTGGCGACGTGGCGTCGGGCTTGCGCTTGGGGATGCGCTTGCCGCCGGGGCCGACGGCCCGCTTCATCGCGGGGCTCGCGTCCGGGGCGGGGTTGAGGACGGTCGGGCCGAAGACCGCGACCGCCGCCCGCTCGGCGAGGCGGTCGGCCTCCTCGCGCGTCGGCGGGGTCGTGTCGTCGGGCGTCGCGGCTGCCTTCGCGTCCTTGCGGGCCTTGCGGGCGTCGCCCATCTCGCGCTGGACCTTGCCCATGTTCAGAATCGTGCCTTTGCGTGCCATGTCGGACTCCTTCTTCTCGGTGCGAATGCCCGCCGCACGCTGCGGCGGGGAAGCGTGGCGGTCGCGGTTCCCCGCGACGCCGCGCGGCGGGGGTCACTCGGCTTCGCGCAGAAACTCCTCGATGCGTTCGCGCTCCATCCCGCTGAGAAAGCCGACCAGGTCGATCAGGTCGCTGCGGACCTTGCCGAGATTGCCGGGCAGACCCCAGTTGCGCGGGTCGGCCTTGGCTCGCTCGTCGTGCTTGTCGAGCTCCATCTCGAGCACGTCGAGCAGGCGGGCGATGTCGCTGCGGCGCGCGGTGTACGTCTCTGCGGCGGTGGGTTCGGGCGTGGTGGTCTTCGGGGTGCGCTTCGTCATGGTCGTGCTCCTTGCGAGTGGGGGTTTGAGGAACGCGCGTCTCCGGTAAACACCGAAGCCCGCTCGTCGCGGGCTTCAGGTCGTCGGGTCGATTGGGAGTTCGGGGTTTCGCGGCCCCGCCGGGGCCTCGCGTCCCGCCGCCTCGCGGGCCGCATCGGTTCGTCCCTGGCGGTAGCCCGCGTGCAGGCCCTCGCGGTAGCCGCTCTCGAAGGCGTGGCGGACCAGGTCGCGGATGGACCAGACCGGGATCTCGTGGATGTCGAGGCTGTCGCGCTTGCGCGTCTCCAGCGTCTCGAGCAGCAGTTCGACCTTGGCCCATTCCATCTCGGCGTCGAGGGCCTTCTGCTTGGTGATCGCGTCGATGTTGGTGCGCTTGGTGCTCATGGCGGCGTCCTTTCAGCGGGTGGTGGTGATCGAGGCGAGAAGGGCGGCGACGGCGTGGGCGACGTTCAGCACCGCCGCGGTGGTGCGGACCTCGTCGGGCGTGCCGAGGCGGAACGAAGCGCTCGAGACGGTCACCTCCCACACCGACCCGTAGGCGACGTGCGCGTTGATGCAGATCGGGCTGCCGCCGGGTGTGGGCAGGTCGATGCTGACGTCCGGGTTCGCGGTGCCCCCCACGTCGCTGTGCGTCACCTTGGCAAAGCCGAAGGGCGTGGTGTTGGCGAGCGCCCGCAGGGCGGGGAGCATCGCGTCGAGGTCGGCCTTGGTCGGGATGGTGTTCTTCGTGTTCATCGCTGCGTTCTCCTTCGTGGGGGTCGCGGGGTTCCGCCCCGCGTTGTGACACATGAAGCCGTGACATCGCGCGAACAGCAAGGCGATTCGGCGAGGATTCGCCGAGAATCTGCGGCTTGTGGGCAAACATGCCGACACGGGGCCGCCCGGGCGGGAGTTCCCACGCCGGGAGGTCCGGGATGACTCCCGAACACGCGCCTAGTTCCGGCCCCTCCCCCGCCGCACAGGGAATGTCCCGGCTGAACCCCGGCGCGCTGTCGGTGGCCGACGCCGCGCGAGTTCTCTCCCGCATGGGCGGCAGGGCCGTCACCGAGGAGATGCTCCGCGCTGACATCGACACCGGCGCGCCGACGAACGCGAACGGCACCATCAACCTCGTGCACTACGCGGCGTGGCTGGTGAAGGAGATGGCGGCTTCTGGAGGTGCTGGTGGCGATTGACCCGCGCCAACTCAGGCCAGGCGAACTCGCGCGGCTGCTCAACAGCACGCCGCTGGGCGAGGTGATCAGCGAGCGGCAGCTCCACCGCCATCGCACGCGCGCGGGGTTCCGCGTCGCGGCCGATGGCGACGCGGGGAAGGTGGATCTGTTCCGGTACGTCGCCTGGCTCGTGACGACGCGGCACGCGGCGCTGGCGGAAGCGGCCCGCGAGCCCGAGGGGCTCACGGGTTACGAGGCGATGAAAGAGCGGGCGCGGCAGCGCAACGCCATGCTCTCGTTCTCCGGGCGCGACATCGGCGACCTGCCCGACGTGGCGGACCCCGCTCGGAAAGAGAGGGCGGCACGCGACTTCCGGTTCTTCTGTGAGGTGTACTTCCCTCAGACGTTTCACCTCAAGTGGTCCGATGACCACCTGAAGGTCATCGCCAAGATCGAGCAGGCGGTCCTCGAAGGCGGTCTGTTTGCGATGGCCATGCCGCGTGGCAGCGGCAAGACGAGCCTGTGCGAGGTGGCGTGTCTGTGGGCGCTCGTGTACGGGCACCGTGAGTTCGTGGCGCTCGTCGGCTCTGACGAAGAACACGCGGCGGGGATGCTCGAGTCGATCAAGGCGGAGCTGGAGAACAGCGAGATCCTCGGGGCCGACTTCCCGGAGGTCTGCCACCCGATCCGGTCGCTGGAGGGCATCCACCAGCGGGCCTCGGGGCAGTTGTACCAGGGGAAGCAGACGCACATCGGCTGGACCGCGCGAGAGATCGTGTTGCCCACCATCCCCGGCTCCGCGGCGTCGGGGTCCATCATCCGCGTCGCCGGGATCACCGGGCGCATCCGTGGCATGAAGCACAAGCGGGTCGATGGCGTGAGCGTCCGCCCCTCGCTCGTGCTCATCGACGACCCTCAGACCGACGAGAGCGCGCGGTCGCCGTCGCAGTGCGCCAACCGCGAACGCATCCTCGCCGGCGCGATCCTGGGGCTTGCCGGACCAGGCAAGAAGATCGCCGGGCTGATGACCCTCACCGTCGTCCGCCCCGACGACCTGGCCGACCGCATTCTGGACCGCGAGAAGCACCCGCAGTGGCAGGGCGAGCGGACGAAGATGGTGTATGCCTTCCCCGCGCGGGACGCGCTGTGGCAGCGGTACGCGGAGATCCGGGACGAGGGGCTGCGCAGCGACCGGGGCATCAAGGCCGCCACGGAGTTCTACAAGCAGCACCGGACCGCGATGGACGAGGGCGCGGTGGTGGCGTGGCCGGAGCGGTTCAACCACGACGAACTCTCGGCGCTGCAGCACGCGATGAACCTGAAGCTCCAGAACGAGGCGGCGTTCTTCGCGGAGTACCAGAACGAGCCGCTGCCGGAGGTGCAGGCGACGGACGACCTGCTCACCGCCGACCAGATCGCGGCGAAGGTGAGCGGGCACCAGCGCGGGCAGGTGCCCCTGGGCTGCACGCGCCTGACGATGTTCGTGGACGTGCAGGGCAAGGCGCTGTTCTATCTCGTGGCCGCGTGGGAGGACGATTTCACCGGGTACGTCATCGACTACGGCACGGAGCCCGATCAGAAGGCTGCGTACTTCACGCTCCGCGATCTGCGCCGGACGCTGGCGACGGCCGCACCCCGGGCCGGTGTGGAGGGGGCGATCTACGCCGGGCTGGAGCGGCTGATCGGCGCGACGGTGGCCCGCGAGTGGCGGCGCGACGACGGCGCGATGGTGCGCATCGACCGCTGCCTCATCGACGCCAACTGGGGCTCGTCCACGGATGTGGTCTATCAGTTCTGTCGGCAGTCACCGCACGCGGGCGTGCTCATGCCCAGCCACGGGAGATATGTCGGCGCATCGAGCATCCCGTTCTCCGACTACAAGCGCAAGCGCGGCGAGCGGAGCGGCCTGAACTGGCGCGTGCCCGTGGTGACGGGGAAGCGGGCGGTGCGGCACGTCGTCTTCGACACGAACTACTGGAAGTCGTTCGTGCACGCCCGCCTGGCGGTGCCGATGGGCGATCCCGGCTGCCTGTCGCTCTTCGGCAGCAAGCCGGAGCCGCACCGGCTCATCGCCGAGCACCTGACCAGCGAGTACCGGGTGAAGACCGAGGGACGGGGCCGCACGGTTGATGAGTGGAAGCTTCGCGTCGACGGTCTCGACAACCACTGGCTCGACTGCCTGGTGGGCGCGGCCGTTGCGGCATCGATGCATGGAGCGGTGCTCTTCGGGACGGACGCCGAGGCAACGCCGCGCCGGCGGCTGCGCCTGTCGGCGCTGCAGCACGGGAGGAAGACATGGTGAAGGACTCACCGGCTGTCAACCCGAGTACGCGCGAGGAGCGTGGCCTGCGCTGCCCCAAGTGCGGGTGCGGCCATCTTCCCGTGCGGTACACGCGGCAGCAGAATGGCCACATCATGCGTGTGCGGCGGTGCCGGCATTGTGGACACCGCGTCGTCACGCGCGAACGTCCGTAGCGCCACGTACACATCTGTACGAACATGCCGCGCTGACGCGAATCAGCGAGCCATGACCGGTGCGCCGCGTCGGAATGGGTGGATGATCACACACCTTCCACCCATGACCGACGCACGCGCGGCCGCCAAACTCGAGCTCGAACTACGGCTCACGCCCGGCGTCGACCGCGAAGACGCGGCGCAGGAGGCGTGGCTCGCGCATCTGACGGGACGCAATCCCGCGCGGGCCGTGAACACGTTCGCGCAGCGCGAGCGCCGGCATCGCCGGCGGCAGCGAGCGGTGGGCGGGCGCGCCGAGGTGCTGGGCGCAAAGGAGATCAGCCATGCCCGGTGATCCGCAGCCCGCGCCGGACCTCGACCAGGCCATCCGCGACAACGCGGCGCAGCCCGCGAAGGCGTCGGTGGACGGCCAGTCGGTCGAGCAGCATTCGCTCAAGGACCAGATCGAGGCCGACCGCTACCTCGCGTCCAAGGACGCCGCGAGGAAGCCCGGCCTCGGCGTCAAGTTCGCCAAGCTCGTTCCTCCCGGCTCTGTTTGACCACTACGCGCCCATGCTCAAAGCCATCGCCAACATCATGAGCCGGGCCGCCGCCCATCGCGCGACGCGAGCGGTCTCTCCCTCCACGACGGCGTCGCGTGCTCCGCATGGAGGCGGTTCACGCGGCGGCCGTCGTGTGGTCGTCGCCAAGTTCGACTCGGCGCAGACCACGCCGGACAACCGCAGGCACTGGGCCAACGCCGACGGCCTCTCGCCCAACGCGGCGGTCAGCCCCGAGGTCCGGCGAGTTCTCCGCAACCGCGCCCGCTACGAGGTCGCCAACAACTCCTACGCCAAGGGCATCGTCCTCACGCTGGCCAATGACACCATCGGCACCGGCCCGCGGCTGCAGATGCTCACCCACGACGCCGCAGCCAACCGGCGCGTCGAGGAACTCTTCGAGTCCTGGGCCGAGGCGATCGACCTTCCCGGCAAGCTCCGCACCATGCGGCTCGCGCGTGCCGAGAGCGGGGAGGCGTTCGGGCTCCTGGTCAGCAGCCCGGGCATTGACTCGCCCGTCAAGCTCGACCTGCGGCTCATCGAGCCCGAACAGGTCGCCACACCGTGGCGCGTGGGGATGCGGGTTCCCGACAACGAGGTCGATGGCGTCGTGCTGGACGAGCACGGCCTGCCCGTCGCGTACCGCGTGCTGCGCCATCACCCCGGTGACACGGGCGGCTGGGCGGGCGGCGGTGCCGATCCCGCGGCGTTCGACACGCTCCCGGCGAGCAGTGTGCTGCACTACTTCCGGCCCGATCGGCCGGGGCAGATGCGCGGCATCCCGGACATCACGCCAGCGCTGCCGCTGTTCGCGCAGCTGCGGCGGTACACGCTCGCGGTCATCGCCGCCGCCGAGACCGCCGCGGACTTCGCCGCCGTGCTCTACACCGACGCCCCCGCCAACGGCGAGGCCGATCCGCTCGAGCCGATGGACGAGGTCGAGCTCGAGAAGCGCATGGCCACCGTGCTCCCCGGCGGATGGAAGCTCGGGCAGGTCCACGCCGAGCAACCGACGACCTCCTACGCGGAGTTCAAGCGCGAGATCCTCAATGAGATTGCCCGCTGCCTGAACATGCCCTTCAACGTCGCGGCGGGGAACTCCTCGGGGTACAACTACGCCAGCGGCCGGCTCGACCACCAGACGTACTTCAAGAGCCTGCGCGTCGACCAGCACCATCTGCGGCTCGCGGTCCTCGACCGCCTGCTCAAGGCATGGCTGGACGAGGCCGCGCTCGTCGAGGGGCTGCTCCCGCAGTCCATGCGGGTGCGCTCTGCAGCGATCCCGCACACCTGGTTCTGGGATGGCGTCGAGCACGTCGACCCCGCCAAGGAAGCCACGGCCCAGGCCACGCGCCTGTCCAACCACACCACCACGCTCGCCGCCGAGTTCGCCCGCCAGGGGCGCGACTGGGAGGACGAGCTCCGTCAGCGGGCCAAGGAACTCGCGCTCATGGCCGAGCTCGGGCTTCCGCTTGCGACGACCGCACAGCAGGAGTCCGCCCCGAGGCGCGACGAGGAACAGGAGACCGAATCCCATGCCGTCTGACACCATCGTTTTCAACGACCATCCGCTCGTGATCCGCGCCCACAAGGCCGCCGACGCCGACGCGCCCTCGCACAAGAGCCTCTCGCTGACGGCGCAAGCGGAGTTCGAGTTCATCGCCGCTTCGGGCAATGAGGCCGGTGGCGGCACCGCGCTCCCGAGGTTCCGGATGGTCGCGTACACCGGCGGCCCGATGAAGGTCGCCGGGTGGCGGCACCCGGTCGTCATCGACCTGGCGGGCCTGGCGATCCCCTCGCAGTCCCGCCCGATCCGCTTCGGGCACGACGCGGCCGCGGGCGTCGGGCACACCAGCGTCGTCGCCGTCGAGGATGGCAAGCTCGTCGCCTCGGGCATGATCTCCCGCGACACGCACGCGGCCAAGGAGGTCGTCGCCTCGGCCCGCAACGGCTTCCCGTGGCAGGCGTCGGTCGGGGCGAGCGTCGAGGCGTTCGAGTTCCTCCGCGAGAACCAGTCCGCCACGGTCAACGGCCGCGAGGTGCAGGGCCCGCTGAACATCGTCCGCCGCGCCACGCTGGGCGAGATCAGCTTTGTCGACCTCGGGGCCGATGGAGGGACGACCGCCAGCATCGCGGCGTCGGGCGAGGCCGGCGCTGCGTCCCCCACGCAGCCCACGCCCCCCACGCCCCCGACGCCCCCCGCACCTGCAACGCCACCCGTCAACGGTGCCGAGACCGCCGATCCCGTCCGTGATCTCCGCGCCCAGATGGCCGCCGAGACGGACCGGATCGCCGCGATCCGGCGTCTGTGCGCTGGCGCGCACGCGGCCATCGAATCGCAGGCGATCCGCGAGGGGTGGGACGCCACTCGCACGGAGTTGGAGGTGCTGCGAGCCAGCCGTCCCAAGGCCCCCGCGGGCCCGGCGATCCACGCGCACGGCCAGGCCGGAATCACGCAGAAGGTGCTCGAGGCCGCGTGCATTCTCTCAGGACGCCTGGAGAACCCGGAGCAGCACTGCAACGAGCGTGATCTCGAAGCGGCGAGCCGCGCCTTCGGCCGCACGATGGGGCTGCAGGAACTGCTCCTGCACGCCGCGTGGGCCAACGGCTACTCGGGCCGTACCTTCCGCGACTGGCACGGCGTCATGGACGCGGCCTTTGGGCGTCCCGGGGCCGACGTGCAGGCCTCCATCGGCAACAGCACCATCAGCATCGCGGGCATCCTCTCCAACGTCGCCAACAAGTTCCTGCTGGAGGGCTTCTTCAGCGTCGAGCGCGTCTGGCGGAACATCTGCGCCGTCCGCAGCGTCACCGACTTCAAGACCGTCACCAGTTACCGGTTGACCGGCAACGACGGGTACGAGAAGGTCGCCCCGGGCGGCGAGATCAAGCACGGCACGCTCGGCGAGGAGTCGTACTCCAACAAGGCCGAGACCTACGCGCTGATGCTGTCGATCGACCGCACCGACATCATCAACGACGACCTGGGCGCGATCACGACCGTCCCCCGCAAGCTCGGCTCGGGCTCGGGCAAGACCATCAACGAGGTCTTCTGGGCCGCGTTCATGGCCAACAGCGGCTTCTTCACCGTCGGCAACAAGAACTTCATCTCCGGCGCGGACACGGCGCTCTCGATCGACGGCCTGACCAAGGCCGAGGTCACGTTCATGGACCAGGTGGACTCCGACGGCAAGCCCATCGGCGTGCTGCCGTCGATCCTGCTGGTGCCCACGGCGCTGTCGGCGATGGGCAGCCAGCTCTTCAAGAGCCAGGAACTGCGCGACAACACCGCCAACGCGCGCTACCCGATCACCAACCCGCACCAGGGCAAGTTCCGCGTCGAGGTCAGCCGCTACCTGGGCAACCCCAAGTTCACCGGCAACTCGACGAAGGCGTGGTACCTGCTGGCGGACGCGAGCGACCTGCCCGTCGTCGAGATGGCGTTCCTCAACGGGCAGGAATCCCCGACCATCGAGACGGCCGAGCAGAACTTCAACCGTCTGGGCATCCAGATGCGCGGGTACCACGACTTCGGCGTAGCGCTGCAGGACCCGCGCGGCGGCGTCAAGAGCAAGGGCGAGGCGTAACCCACCATGGGCGACGTCATCGAGGGCGGCGGCGAGATCGAACCAGGTGGGGGGGGCGAGCCGGGCGAGCCCGGCTCCGGAGGATCACAGATGTCCACGACGAAGTTCGTACAGGAAGGCGCGGCGATCGACTACACCCCCGGGGCCGACATCCCCGCGGGCACCGTCGTCGTGCAGGGCGACCTGGTCGGCACCACGCGTGTCGACCTCAAGTCGGGCCAGCTCGGCTCGCTGGCGGTGCAGGGGGTCTTCGACTTCCCCAAGGCCGCCGGCGCGGGCACGGCGTTCACCGTCGGCACGCTGGCGTACTGGGATGCGGTCGCCAAGGTCGCCACCAAGACCGCTGCCGGCAACAAGGTGATCGGCAAGGCAGTGCGCGCCGCGGCCGATGCCGACATCACGGTGCGCATCCGGATGTCGCAGTAACCCCGGCGAGAGGAGGGCGGCATGGGTGACCTGCTCGAACAGGGCGCGGCGTTCCTCGACGACCAGCGGCATCGGCACATGAGCCGCGCGGTGGTCTACAGGCGCGGCGCGGAGGAGAAGGAGGTGCAGGCCACCATCGGCCGCACCGAGTTCGAGCAGGCGGACGAGGCGGGCCTGATCCACCGCGTCGAGTCACGGGACTTCCTGATCCGCGCGGCGGACCTGGACCTGGGCGCTGGCCCGATCCAGCCCAGGGCGGGCGATCAGGTGCGGGAGCAGGTTGGCAGCGTGGGGGGGCAAGTGCTGGTGTACGAGGTCAACGCGCCTGGGGGGGCGGGCGGGCAGCCGCCCTGGCGATTCAGCGACCCGTACCGGCGAGTGATGCGGGTTCACACGAAGTTCGTGGGCACGGAGGCGTGATGACGGGACCAAACGGACAGAACGGCACCAACGGCGGCAAGGCGTCGCTGCGCGTGCAGTGGGCGGGGATCATCGTCACGATCCTGCTCGCGGCGGGCGCGATGACCGTCCAGTGGGGCGTGGTCACCGCCAAGCTCCAGCAGGTGGAGAAGCGCCTGGACGAACTGATCGTTGAGGCCCGGGCCCTGCGCACCGAGTACCAGTCCATCGAGCGGCGGGTGTCGTACCTCGAAGGGCGGCTCAACGGAGCGGGGGGGAGGGGTGGCCAGTGAGCACCATCGCCGTCGTCGCCGATGCTGTTGCGGCGCACATCAACACCGGGACGTACTCGCGCCCGGTGAGCGCATTGCGCATGTACCAGCCCGCCTTCACGCTGGAGGACCTCAAGGACCTGCGCGTGTCGGTGGTGCCACGGACGGTGGGCATCTCCGCCGCCAGCCGCGACAGCAGCGTCTTCGAGTGCGTCATCGACGTGGGCGTGCAGCAGAAGTTGCCGGCGGAGGCCGAGCAGGCCGAGATCGATGCCCTGCTCGACCTGGCCGAGGAGATCGCCGATCGGCTGCGGCTGACGAGGCTGCCCGGTGCGCCCGAGGCCGCGTGGGTCGGCATCGCGCACGAGCCCGTCGTGTCGAGCGAGTCGCTGGAGCAGCACCGGGTCTTCACGAGTGTTCTGAGCGTCACGTACCGCGTGCGGAGGTGATCGATGGCAATCAAGCTGGGCATGGAGGCGGTCCTCAAGTACAAGGTCGGTGGGCAGGCCGGCGGCGGAACGTGGACGGCGCTGGGCAACACCCGAGACGTGACGCTGAGCCTCGAGGCGGGCGAGGCCGACGTGACGACGCGCGCCAACGCGGGCTGGCGGGCGACCGTCGGCACTCTCAAGGAGGCGAGCGTCGAGTTCGAGATGGTGTGGGACACCGCCGACGCGGGGTTCACCGCCATCAAGAACGCCTTCTTCAACAATGCCGTGATCGGGCTGCAAGTCCTGGACGGGACCAGCGGCCAGGGCCTTCAGGCGGACTTCTCCATCACCAACTTCTCGCGCAGCGAGGCGCTCGAAGAGGCCATCACCGTCTCGGTCACGGCGAAGGTGACGTACTCCACGACGGCGCCTTCATGGATCGGCGGCTGATCCGCACCCACACGACACACGCACAGGAGACACAGATGCGGACGTTCACGGACAACGCGGGCAGGCAGTGGCAGGTGGAGATCAATGTCGCGGCCCTCAAGCGCGTGCGGGGGCTGGTGCGCGTGGACCTCATGCAGCCCATCGAGGGCACGGGCGGCCTGCTCGAGCGCCTCGTGCGCGACCCGGTGCTGCTGTGCGACGTGGTCTACGCGCTGTGCAAGCCCGAGGCGGACGTGCGGTCGATCTCCGACGAGGACTTCGGACGGGCGATGGCGGGCGACGCCATCGAGCACGCCACCGTCGCGGTGCTGGAGGAACTCGTGTCTTTCTGCCCGAGCCCGAGGGACCGGGCCAACCTCGGGCGGGTGCTCCAGGCCACGCGGGAGGTGATGGACAAGGCGCGGGACCTGGCGACGCGGCGGATCGATCACCTGATCCAGAGCGGGGAACTCGAACGCCTGGCGGAGAACGCGCTGGCGGAGACGGAAGGCGAGGACCCACCGCCGCCGACGCCTGGCGGCACGTCTGGCACTGCGCCGGAGCCGTCGGCGTCGATCCCGGGCCCCTGACGCTCCGCGAGCTGATGGAGATGCTCGAAGGGCGGCAGCGTCACGACTGGTCCATCGCCTCCTCGTGCCTCTCCGTCATCGCCAACCTGCACCGCGACCCCAAGCGATCCCGCCGACTCCAGCCCAGCGACTTCGATCCCTTCGCCCAGCGCTCCCACGCGCAACGCCGCATCACTGTTCCCGTGTCGGTCCTCAAGGACGTGTTCATCGACGGCAAGATCCCCCGCATCGCACAGGAGGTTCACGGATGAAGTACCTCGGTTCGCTCTCCACCCGTCATGTCGTCTATCTCGTCGGCCTGGTTCTGCTCGCGCTCGTGCTCGCTTCCTGCGCCGGGATCGACCTAGGCGACCTCGTCAAGGTCAAGACGCCCAACGCCATCCAGCAGACGACCGGCCTGCGCTCAACGCTCTCGCTGAACGAGGCGGAGGTCGAGTACCAGAACTGGTTCAACCAGGTGCAGGCGACCGGCGCGCAGTGGAAGGGCAACATCCAGCGCGCCGGCGAGGTCCGCGGCCTGCTCGGTCAACTCACGCTCTCGGCCCTCGACACCGTCGGCCCGACGGTCGCGGGCCTGCCCGTGCTCGGCCCCGCGCTGCCGGCGCTCACCGGCATCGTCGGCCTGTTCATCGGCTCGGGCCGACTCCGCAAGGAGAAGGAGGCGTCGTTCAACAAGGGTCTGGAAACGGGCCGCGATATGGCGGCGGAAGCCTGATCCGCACCACACATGCAAGGAGGCTGTCACATGAAGATCGTCGCCGGACGCTTCATCCGCGTCCCCAACAAGCCGCCGTACCAGCACCCCGCCGCCAGCCCGGACTACTTCGCCACGCGCGGCGAGGTGGTCTGTGGCGGGCGGCGCGCGGAGCTCGACCTGCTCTTCACGCCCACGGAGTTGCGCCGGGCCGCGCACCGGGCGCAGAAGATCCGCGAGGACATCCCGCCGTCGAAGCGGCGCACGCTCCTACATCTCATCCAGCGGCTGCTGGGAGGCCGGGACCGGTGATCACCATGCGGATCAAGGACATGTTCTTCGACCGGCACGTCGTCATGCGGGCGATGGACTCGGCCAAGCGCAAGGTGCTCAGCCGGGCCGGGGCGTTCATCCGCACGGCGGCCAGGACCAGCATCCGCAAGCGCAAGGGCACCGCCCCGCCGGGCAAGCCACCGCACTCGCACGAGGGGAGCCTGCGGAAGTTGATCCTCTTCGGGTACGACCGGTCGAGCGATTCGGTTGTCGTGGGGCCGGTGGGGTTCGCCAAGAGCACCGCGCCCAGGGCGCTCGAGCACGGCGGGGAGACGGTGGTTCATGCGCGGCGCAAGGGGCGGCTGGTGTCGCGGAAGGTTAATATCGCCGCGCGGCCCTTCATGGCCCCCGCGCTGGAGAAGGAGCGGCCGAAGTTGCCGCTCCTGTGGCGGAACTCGATCCGAAAGGGAGGCTGACTCGTGGCGGACACGCGGGGCATCCGGGCCGGACGGGCGTTCGTCGAACTCGGCGTGAGCGACAAGCTCAGCGCCGGGCTCCGCCGCGCCCAGAAGCGGCTGGAGGCCTTCGGCCAGGGGCTGCGCAGCGCCGGCACGCGCCTGGCGGGCATCGGCGCGGCGGCGGTGACGGCGCTGCTCGGCAGCGTGAAGGTCTTCTCCGGCATGGGCGACGCCCTCGACAAGATGAGCCTGCGCATCGGCGTCAGCGCCGAGGCCCTGAGCGAACTGGGCTTCGCCGCCGAGCAGTCGGGGGCGGACCTGGAGACGCTGGAGAACGGCCTGAAGTTCATGCAGCGCTCGCTCGTGGACGCGACCAAGGGCTCGGCCTCGGCGCAGCAGGCTCTTTCGCTGCTGGGCTTGTCGGTGGCAGATCTCGCGGGCCTCTCGCCCGCTCAGCAGTTCAAGCGCCTGGCCGACCGGCTGTCGCAGGTCACCGACCCCGCGTTGCGCACCGCGCTGGCGATAGAGATCTTCGGACGTGCTGGGACGAAGTTGCTCCCCCTGCTCTCCTCCGGCGCGGCGGGGATCGAGGAGTTGCAAGCCCAGGCCCGCAGTTTGGGACTGACCGTGAGCACGCAGACGGCCAGGGACGCCGCGGAACTCAACGACACGCTGAACATCCTCTGGCGGGTCGTGAAGCAGGGCGTCTTCGCCATCGGCGGGGCGCTCGCGCCCACGATCAAGGAACTGTCCCAGCGGATCACGCGCGTCATCGTCGCCGCCACCGACTGGATCAAGCGGAACAAGGCCCTCGTCGTCTGGGCGCTGAAGGTCGCGGCGGGGGTCGTGGTCGTCGGGGCCGCGCTCATCGGCCTGGGCGTGGCGATCGCCGGCTTCGGCGCGGCGATGGGCGTGCTGGCCAGCGTCGTCTCCGGGATCGGTGCGTTGTTCGGGCTGGTCGGCGCGGCATTGGGTGCGCTGCTCAGCCCCATCGGCCTGGTCATCGCCGCCGTGGTCGGCCTTGGCGCAGCGCTCCTGGTCACCAGCGGCGCGGGCGGAGCCGCCCTCGAATGGCTCGGCGATCAGTTCACGCGCCTGCGCGACTGGGCCACCAAGGTCATCGGCGGCATTTCTGACGCCCTCGCCGCCGGCGACATCGCGCTCGCCGCCGAGATCCTGTGGCTGAGTCTGAAGGTCGCCTGGCAGCAGGGCGTCGCGGCGCTCAACAAGGTCTGGCTTCAGGCCAAGCAGTTCTTCGTCGGCACCGCGCAGTCCATGTGGTACGGGGCGCTGGCCGCGGCGGAGATCGGCTTCCATGCCATCGAGGTCGCGTGGATCGAGACGACGGCGTTCCTCAGCAAGACCTGGACGAACTTCACCACCGGCTTCCAGCAGATCTGGGAGTCCGCGTCGTCCTGGGTCGCCAAGCGCATGCTGGAGATCCAGGGGCTGTTCGACTCCGGCCTCGACGTGGACGCCGCCAAGAAGGCGGTGGACCAGCAACTCGAATCGCGCCTCGTTGAACTGGAGGACGCCGCCCAACGTGACGTGGCCGCGCGGGAGCGCCGCCGGGCGGCCGAGCGGGAGCAGGCCGCGGCCATCCACGAGGCCACGCTCGCCGCGATCGGCCAGGACTTCGAAAACGCGCAGGACGCCCTCCGGAAGGACACGGAGGCGGGCCTGGCCGAGTCGCGCGCGGCCCTCGACGCCGCGAAGGAGCGCCTGGCCGCTGCGATCGACGAGGCCCGGCGCAAGCGCGAAGCGGCGGACGCCGAACGCGGCCCGTCCCGATCTCCCCGCGACCTCATGGCCGAGTTTGACGAGCGGATCGCGGGCCTGGGCGACCTGCTCGTCAAGGGGATCAGCGTGCGCGGCACGTTCAACGCCAAGGCCGCGCAGGGCTTGGCCGCGGGCAGCGACGCCGCCGAGCGCACGGCCCGCGCGACGGAGCAGACGGCGAGGCACACCAAGCGCCTGGCCGACGCGGCGGGGACAGGAGGGCTTGCTTTCACATGACAGAATCGCGAGTAGAACTTCAAGAGAGTCCATGTGGTTGGAGGATGAAGCCGAACTCCTCCCTGAAGTCCTCGAAGCACTTCGGACACACCCATCGCTCCTGGCCACGCGCTTCGGTCCGATACCCGGCGGCAAGGGCATCCGGGGGTGCATTCGGTCCCACCATGAACTTCTCCCAGCAAAACTCGCAATGGTCGTGGTCCCACCGTTCATTCGGCGCGCGGTATTCACGCCACGTAAACACGCAGTTGGCGAGGTCCCTCTCCTGTCCTGTGCGTCGCCAATCGTCGGGTGATGCTTTTGCCATCGCGCCACTCCAGGAACAGGTCATCGTAGTTGCTTGAACGACTGAAGGGGATATGAACCTTGCCCATCGAGGTGCGCGAAAAGTTCGAGTCCCGCAGGCTGGTCAAGGCCGCCGGCGGCAGCAACTCCTCGGCGGAGCTCGCGTATATCGTGCTCGGCACGGACAACGACATCGCCGCGCGCGATGCGCTCGAGGCGGAGGCACCCGCCACCTACGCCACCCTACCTCGGCAGAGCGTGCAGATCGAGCCCCTTGGCCCGGGCCTATGGGACGGGCTGGCCCGCTACGCCCCCACGAGCGGCGGCGGGAGCGGGCCGCCGACCGGCGAGTCCACCTTCCAGTTCGACACCGGCGGCGGCACGCAGCACATCACGCAGTCGCTGGCCACCGTGCAGCGCGTCCCCGCGCCGG
>VFQQ010001669.1_pt1 | contig 29294 bp, 34 predicted proteins | sample 3512341 | NCBI WGS metagenome assembly VFQQ01 (sample SAMN10412373, study PRJNA504923) | tailings metagenome | isolation source: Relicate 2 Philex TSF1 revegetated site | place: Philippines: Tuba, Benguet | collected 2017-08-29
CTTGAAGGGGGGAAGAAATAGTGTAAGTAAAAGAGTGACTCCTCTGGCTCTGTGCTGCGTATCGAGTCTGACTTTTGACTGTCTGACTTACTGCCTAGAGTGGTCACAGCTATGGCCTGTGACGCGCGCACATACACACACATATACACACACACACATACAGAGAAATACACGGATGCACACACGGGACAAAGCCAAGCGCTTCTGTGCGGCACACATGGAAAGAGCTGAGACATGCGTTTGCAGATCACAGATAACACAGATCACACCACACAGTGCCGAACGCGAAAGCATCACAAGGAATGTTATCGGAGCATGAGGGCGCGTGTCGGGTGTGTGTGTGTGTGTGTGTGTGTGTGTCGCTACGCACCTGTGTCTCGCCACGTGTGAAGAGACATGACCCGTGTGTGCGTGGCAGCAGTCCCGCCCTGCAGGTGATGGGACGAATGTCTGTGAGCCCACGCCCGTCAATACGTACACCCTGTGTACACACACACACACACACACACGCACACACACACACACACACACACACACACATACGCACACACATATGCACACACACACAAATACACGCACCCAGGCCCCAAATGGCATGCGCTCGACATTGAACCATGTGTGCATGTCTGTGTGTGTGTGTGTGGTGATACGGGCACGCTAGTAGTAACTTGCCTTGTTAAGTACTTGCTCCCTCAAGATATTGGAACATACGTTTTTGAAAGCTGTCTGGGCCTGGGCTGCGCTGGCTATGCCGGTCTGCACGCAGACATACACACACACACACTCACATACATGTGCACGCTGTAACCCCGCAAGGATGCAAAAGCGTAACTTCTAGGCACGCAATAACTCCAGACATCAGCACAGGAAACCAGATGCAACACTGCTATGTTGTTATGTGTCGTACCGTACCGTACCGTACCCTACTGTATTGTACCGTACCTGTACTAACGCTTCCAAGACCTTAGCGTTAGCCTTAGCCTCAGCGTCCGTACGCGTATCCTTACTGGTGGCCTGGCTGTACAACTGACGCAGCTCTGGCCCAACTAACTTTGTGACTTGGTCCTCTAAGCCCTGTTATCACGGACACATGACACAGACGCACTCTTCACACAAGCGCGGACATCCCCCACGTGTGTGTGTGTGTGTGTGTGTGTGTGTGTGTGTGAGTCCGACCAAGAAGGGATGTGGGCGTGTTAGGGTTTGGGTCAAGCAAAGGTGGCCATGCACTGCACACGTGTGTCTGTGTGTGTGTGTGTGTGTGTGTGTGTGTGCGTGTTGTCGCCGGCCAAGAGCAAATGTGAGGGGTCACGTGGCGCAGAGACGGAAAGATGACGGGGGTAGAGAGGCAGTGTGTGTGTGTGTGTGTATGTGTGTGTGTGTGTGTGTACGCATACCTCGGGTAGCAACACCAGCTGAGAGGTGTTCTTCGCTTTGCCCACACGCTGAGCCCACTGCTCTATCTCCACACACATAGACGACACGACCTCACTGCCTACACTGATGGCCTGCAGTACACAACACAACATAACGCAACACAGTACGGTACGGTACGGTACAATAACGATACAATGCATGCAGATATGTCACAGATATACCAGACTGTCTGTGCAAGTACGTGCCACATGTGAGCACATGCATGTCCTGTGTGTGCACATGTGTACATGTCCTGCATGTATGTGCGTGTGTGTATGCGTGTATGGCTCACCTTCAGCATGTCCTCCTCGCTTAGCAAGTCACAGAATCCCTCGATCATAAGCACTGCGTCACGTGTGCCCGCCAGTATGAGGTCTAAAGTGCTCTGCTCCATCTCTGAGCTCTGTGTGTGACACGTGACACACACACGCACACGCACACACAGACACACACACACACACGAGTAGTGGGCGTGGCTCTTATGGACTGCGCCAACTATAAGCTTGGGCAAGCGATGGTCGCAGCATGCACGCAAATGAGCATTTGTCCTGGGAAAGCATGCATGCATACAGACGCCCTGTGCTAGCCTGCTTGCCACATGCTGCGGCTGTTAATGTATGGTGTCAACAAAGCATACCGTTGGGTTGACAACAGGTGCCCCGTTGATCCATCCGACACGTACACCCGCCATTGCCTTTTGAAACGGAATGTCTGCATGCAAAGGTGCGACACACACACACACACACACACACACAACACAGAGACACACACACAATGATGAGCCTGCGCTGACTGCCTTGACAGAGAGCTGACCTGAACATGATGAACCATGCACATGATGACACACACACACACACACACACACACACACGCGCGCACACACACACACACACCTGACAGCAGCAGTGCTGCGCTGCTTGCAGTGATGGCTAGGGGCTCAGGAGGAGCCGCGGAGTCATAGCTGAGCACCCATTGTAACACCTGTGTGACACACACACACAGTCCTGGTCTGTAGTCCTCGTCTGCTCTGCAGTCTGTCCCCTCTTTTACTGTGTGTGTGTGTGTGTGCGCGCGCAAGAAAGAAAGAGTCTGTGTGCGGGCGAAGTAGAGCTTGTGCGTGTGTGTGTGTGTCACCCACCTGTGTCTCATTAGCCCATCCCTTGGTAAACAAGGGTCGTAGGGGTCTGTCAACGAGACGTGATACAAGTGTCTCTGTGTCACGAGGCCTGCCGTCACGCTTGACAAACCCGCCACTGCACACACACACACACATGACACACACATGACACACACACGCATTTCTGCACGTGTATGTGTGCGCGTGCACATAAGCGCGCACGGGTGGGTCATCAATACATGCACAGGCAGCACACACGTGCTACTACATGGCACGGCATACACGAGCTTGCGGCGGAGATACAAAGCAGACGGGCACGCTACACACGTGCAGGGGTCAAGTAGAAGCACGGGCTTACCTCGTCCTGCCCGCTGCGCTGAAGCGTTCCGCGTAGTTTACTGTGAGTGGCACGAAGGATCCGTCACTTGTGGGCGAAGGTGCCGCACACGCAGTCGTGTAGATGACCTGTGGAAGTAAGCACCGCAAGGTGTTTGTTTGTGTGTGCGTGTGTGTGTGTTTGTTTGTGTTGCCAAGTGAGCCACAGCCCAATGCCTTAAGCGCAAGCTGGTGGTGAGCCTGCCAGTGCATTGTCATTTGCTACTCCATCGTTGCTTTCTTACCGTGTCGCCCATACTGGCCACCACTGCACCGCTCGCCTGCCGCCCGATCTCACCTGTCTCCAGCACCACCTGTAAAGTGATGGCAAGGATGGGGCAGGGGCAACGCTTCGCAGCAGGGCGCGCTGTAGCGCTGCACAGTTCCCGAGACTGCGCGGCCCCTGCTCCTTGCAAGCTTTTCCTGTCCCCTCACACTAAACGCAAGACGCACCTTCTTGCCTGCCACTGTGAGCTCCAGCTTCTGCTTTCCTGCTGCAGGTGTGCCATTGGTGGCTAGGCACGCGGTCACCACATCCCTGCTGCGTCGGCCTGCCGCTCTGTGGCCTGTCGCGGAGAACAGGCGGGCTGGCAAGGCTGGCACCTGGCATGATGATGAGGCTGCGGATGTTGTCTGTGGCCTTGCGGACCGTGTGGCTGGCAGGATGACGGGGGCTGGGACGCGCACAGGCAGCCACGCAGGCGCGCTGCCCTGCGCACAGGCCCCGTGCTGGGCGCCGCGTAGCATGCTGAACGCCATGCTTGTTGAGTGCTCGAAAAGGACACAGCGAGGTAGGCGGACGAGTTGGTGGGCAGACAATCAAGGCCTAGCAACGGGCGTGACTGGGACGCCGCCAGTTTTGGTTGGCGCGGTGTGGCCCCTTCCCTTCTGTGACACAGTACGGACCCTGCCCCTGCTGCCTAGACATCTGGCCCTGCCCTTTGATGCCCCAACACAGTCAAGCCCCTGCGTCAAGCTGCTTCTAAGGTTCGCTTTCCGTAATACATATCGCGACGTTCCACACACACGATCCCCGCAAGAGGCTCCGTGAGACATGAATTACACCTGCTTAAGCACGCAATACGAGTCAAAGCCATACAACACGTCATGCCAATACAACACGTCATGCCAAAGCCAGCCTATGCATAAGCACCCTTGCTCAATCCGAAATAGCGGCCTTCTTACGGCGGCCTCCAGCCATTTGTTCCAGCATTTGCTCAGACACAGAGCACACGTCTACTGCTGTGCGCTTGCTGGTGCAGCCCCTGCCAGGTCCCCAGGTCTAAATCTGTATGTAATACGTCCCTTTGTGAGGTCATAGGGAGACAGCTCCACTGTCACCTTGTCACCCATCAACACCTGTGCGATGACACACATACACATACACACACGTACACGGCGCTTGCAAATGCATAGGCATGTTCTCGCGGAGTGTCGTTGCTCTGTATGCGTATGTGAGCGACGCATGGATGAGCAGTACATGTAAACCCTGGCACAGGACAGGACAGGTGTGTGTGTGTGTGTGTGTGTGTGTGCTGCCTGAGTTGCTTCGCGCTTTCCTTTCTACTTCGTGTGCATGTGTTGTCATCGGTGAGCATGCCGCCTCATGTGCATCACGTACCTTGATGCGGCTTTGCTGCATCTTGCCAGACACGTATGCAATCACGCTCACTCCGTTGTCTAGCTTGACTTGAAACATGCCATTACCCAGATCCTTGGTAACGTCTCCGTTGATGTCAACCTGTATGTGTGTACAGTTAAACACATAGCATACAGCACGGGGATGCACTGTTGGTATGTGGCGGCTGAACGCGCATCGGCGCCTTATCAAGCGCTGGGCGGCATGCTCTGCATCGCTGATGTCGACCTGCGTGTGTAGTCAATGGACTGTGACGCACGGTTGCCACTGGGCTCATGCTTTGCTGCCTGCTGTGCAGACTGCGGCCTCCAGCGCATAGATCTATACTGGAATTAGCCACTGTCACCGCGTGGGCAGCAGTGAGTGCTGCGTCACGCAGAGAGCGCTTAATGCGTGGCTGCATCGTGTGACGTCTCACCATCTTTGTCTTTTTCTTGCCTGGTCTCCCTCCTGACTGCGTCGCCAAGACCACTACTTGTCTCCGCGACGCCAAAGGTGGCCGCGTCTTGCCAGCCTGCGTGTCAGGTGTCAGGCCGACACGTCAGGCTTTGGCTATGGGCTGTGCAGCTGAGGCATCCGTACAAAGTCTGCCAGACTCTCGCTGCTCGCTGCTCACCTGCCATCTGCTGCTGGCTTGATGCCGTTGACACAACTGCGGCTGGCAGGGGCTAAGAAGGGCGCTTGTGGTGACTGACCAACCACGCGAGAGCGCTGGGGCACTCAGGCACGGCGAGGCACCCTGCGGCCACACAAGTGCAAGTCCCTGAATCTCTGCCTGATGGCTTCCCCACCAGTACTGACGCCTCTTGGATGCGCTTAGATGAGGAACAAAGCTGCCATCAACGCCTGCCCCTCACCCTGTGTCTCACGCCGGTTGACCTCATGCTGCCGGCTAAAGATGCCATCGTTGCTTTGGCTAAGAAGACTAGTAGCCTCAGAAGGAAACCCGACTGCTGCAAAAGCAAAGAAGCGAGCAAGGGGGAGTGAGTGACCCCGAGGCTGGGGAGTGAGGGGTACCGTGCACCCTGAAAGCTGCAAACCTCTGCTGCACAGCACACCCTTTCGTGCCCAAACACCATCAGCAATGCCAGCGCAGTATGCGAGTCTGGCTCGGGCCCGTGCGCGGAGGCCTGCAGTCAGCGCTCGCCCTTCTGGCAGCCATCCGCGCAGATAAGACTTCCCCCACCCTGCTACGCCAGCTCGAGCTAGTCTTCCAGCCCTGCCGCTGGTGGCTGCAGGTCCGCCGCCTGCCGCCCAGCGCCCAGCAGGCAGGACGCGCCACAGATGCAGCTGTAGCATGCCGCTTGCCGCCTGACTCCACAGCGGGACAGCACAGGGCCTTGCCAGCACAGCGGACAGCGCCACCATGGCAGTGGCAGTTTACAGCAGGGTCCCACGCACACGGTCACGGTCTCCCGTGGGCCCACCGTGGCTTTCGCACCAGTGCTGCCCCACAAGCACCTGAGCCCAGTGGCCCGATAGATGCACAAGCAGAAGCAGCTACAGCAGCTACAGACAGCTTCGCAGCTTGCCTTGAGCGGGTAAAGTCTGCCCAGGACTTGTCAAGCCTCTCAGCGGCGTTGCGTGTAGCATGGGGCAACACAGACAGACACACTGTATCGCGGGCGCTGCCGGCAGATGCCGGCGGCGGGTTATCCGCAGCGGCTGCTTCCACACAAGCAGAGCACTCAAACAGCACCTCGGAACTTGCGGCTGAACAGCTGTTACAGCCTGTCGCCGAAGCGCAAGCGGCGCCGGTGGCTGCGCGCATCGCTGTCTTGAGCGCCGCGTGTGACGCTGCGCGCCGCATCCTGTCGCGGGCGCTGGCTGCCGATGCGGGCCCGCCAACACGCAGTGACCTCGTGGCTGCCGCTGCCGCCGCCGGTGACGCCGGCGGCACTGGCGGCAGTAGTGCCAGCGGCAGCACAGCTGCGGCCACAGCAGCAACAATAGTAGCAACGGCTGCGCCAGCAGTGCAGGTGGCTGCCCAGAGCGCAGCACGGGTGAATGGCACTTCGCTGCTCCATGCAGTAGGCGATGACATCGCACACATCCTAAGTACCCCACAGTCAGAGCAAGCAGGTGTACGGCCGCTGCAGATTGCCAGCCAGTACCTGCGCACATGTGGTGCGGTTGGCATAGAGCCAGCTCCCAGCTTGACACAGGCTCTGGTGAATAGCTTAAGTCACCCCATGACGCAAGGAACGACAGATGAAGGACGCGGTGGCACAAACGAGGTGAGCAAAAGTACAGCGTACATATGCCTTATACACAGCAGCGCGTGCTTGCGAGACATGTTAGGGCTTCCTTGGTATACAGCGTGTAGAAGTCTGTACATGTCTACGTGTCTGCTTGCTGTGTGCGCAGGATGTATTGAATCTCACCACCTCACTCCTCGCCGCACCCTCCTCACTCTTTTCGCCAGCCCAGCAGTTCCAGCTGACAGGCGCCCTGCAGCCGCACCTGACAGGGCTGCCGGTTGCGGCTGCGGCCCGGCTGCTGGCCGTGTGGGCTGCAGCAGTACGAGGGAGTCGAGCAGCCGGCCGCTGGACTGCTCGGGGTGAAGACAGCGTGGCTGGTACGCCACTGCACGCAGCCACACAGCCCAGCTGCGTAGCAGAGCCACCAGCTGACCAGGCAGGGGCTTCGGCTGCTGGACCCCATCCGGCTGCACTGCAGCCAGCAGATGCTTCTGTCGCTGCCGGTAATGCAGCTGCAGTTGTCGCAGAGCCGCCACCAGCCAGCTGCGAAGAAGCGTCAGCCAACCTGCCGGATGCCGCGCTGGGCGGGCTGCAGGCGCCGCTACAGTCCGCAGTTCCCGGCGCCGCTACCGAGGGCCAGGCTTCAGCTGCAGCTGCCCAACAGCCGCCGCCAGCTGCTCCCGAGCTGGCTGCTGATGTGCCAGTCAGCACAGCCTCACCAGGTGTACCCTGGCCTGCACTAGCAGCCACCTTTGCGCAGCGAGTCACCGACGCAGCAGCGTCGTCTGACGACGCTTACAAACAACCACACATTTCCCTACTCGCACTGTATGGCCTCACCACAGCGCAAAGCGCACTCAAGAGCTCTCCAACCCAACCCCTCCCTTGTGAGGCTCAATCGGCCCTTTGGCAAGTGCTTGAGAGCCGCCTGCTTCCAGCACGGCTGACAAGCGCCACAAGTGGCGAGTCACATGGGGCGAGCTTTTTGGCCATGCAGGAAGTGTTTACAGGGGCAGGAAAGGTGTTGCATGGGGCTGGGGCATTGGGCTGGGTTGCAGGCGACGCTGCAAGCCGCAGAGAGCTGCCACACGAGTCGGCCCTGCATGCAGTCCTTGGGGCTACAGCAGCCATACACTGCGTGGCCGGCATGAGTGCACGTGCTGCTACGCCCATGCTACAGCGCAGGGAACGCACGGCGCTGTGGGTACCGCCGCTGCTGAGCGCCGCCGCGGAGCTCACGCGTGTGGCGGCGGACGCGGCAGCGCGCGCCGCGGCGAGCGGCGCGGACAGGGGTGAGCATGGTGATGCCGTGGCACGGGGGGCACGCAGCATGCTGGGCGCTCTAGCTGACTTGGAGAGAGGGTTGAGTTGCTTCGCGGAGCAAGGGTTTGCTAGCACACCACGCGTGGCTTCCTACTTCCCCGATGCAACAGGTTCGTGCTCCCCAGCCCAATCCGCGCTGATGGTATACACTACGTGCACATGCTTGTTCCATCATCTGCGTACTGGTGCGTGTGTACCTGAGACGAGGCAGATGTGGTTGTCTGTGTGCCTTGTGTGTGTGTGTGTGTGTGTGTGTGTCGTGTCCGTAGAGAGTATGGCAGACTTGCTTCAGACCTGTGGGGATATGCTAAGTAGTACACAGGGGCAAACAGTACACTCGATGCAACAGGTACGACGATAACATACATACACAGCTGATGACACGTGCATGTCTTGGCACCCGTATGTGGGTAGGATCGGCAGCACAGCAATTGTGCACATGCTCTACTAACAAAGAATCAAACCACAGATCTGCGTATGTGTCCACATGTATTTGGCGCAGGTGCGTACATTTCTATGGTACAAAGGGTGTGTGTGTGTGTGTGTGTGTGTGTGTGTGTCTGTGTGTGTCTGTGTGTGTGTGTCGCAGATGAGTGCACAAGAGCTGACGGCCTTGGCACGCGACGCAGCCGACATCCTCGCCTGCCCCGACTACACCGGTCCGCACGCATTGGACGCACTTGCCCGCAGCCCACCCAGCCAATCACCACACAGACCCGCACTCTTCTGCCAGCGTGATGTGCCCTGCGTCGCTAGCAAACCCAGAGAACGCAGGGCATATGAGAAGTGCTCTGCCCACAGCAGCCCGACTGCCCTGGCTTCCACTGGGAATAGAGGTGGGCGCAGTGTGCCAGGCCTGGATGGAGCCTCAATGCATGAAGGCGAGCCCTTGCACGCTGTGTTCCGTGCGGCAGCCCAGCGTGCTTTGGTCTTGGTGCCGAATCTACACATGCCAGTGGCCGCAGAAATGACCTACCAAATCACTCGGGTAAGCAGGCAGGCAACGGATGTGCGAGCATGTGTGTCACATGTGCGTCACATGCGTTTGTGTGTCACGTGTCCGGTAAGGTTTTGCAGGCCGACCAGGACCTCACAAGCATCTGTGTGACTCACGTATGTCTTAGTGGTGACATGGATTCGTTGTTATGTGTGGTATTGGTTGCATTTGTGTGGTCCCTTGCAGGGTCTTGGTCGTCACACACTCTCACATGCCCTCGTAAACATACTGCCCGTGGCACATCCAGCCACAAGCGACCCAGTCACGTGGAAGCTGCTGCTCGCAAGCAACGCCCTGACGCAGCACGTGTCCCCGGCACTGCGTGCTGCGCTGCGTGATGCTTACGAGGACGCAGCTCAACATGGCAGCACGCAGCATGACACCAGCCAGAGCGCAGCACTGCAAGTGGGGAGCGGTAGCGCGGCCCCAAGCGATGCGAGCGCGGCGGCTGGATCCCATGGTGGCCCTGACGTCACTTCTCTGCTTTTGACAGCCCATATGTCCGCAAGGTATGATTTGCATAGCGTCAAGCCCATGTGCATGCAATGTATGGTAATGCCGAAGTTACTGGCTCCTGACAGCCCATGTGTCCGCTCGGTCAGTACTGAGCACTGCATGCAAGGCTTGCATACAGTGCGCATGCACATGCAACCGAGCTGCGCGTTCGTGCCGAAGTCAATGCTTTGGTGACAGACCTCTCATGCAACCATGCAGTATACTTTCTATCAGATGATGCTGGTGCTTTTGCACGCAGGGCCGGGATTCACGTCACAGAGCGGTATGTGACGGCATGGGAGGCTACCTGCCGTGCTCTTCGTGGGGACATGACTGCCAAATCAATACCAGGCATGGCCACAGGCTTTGGTGAGGCCTGCAGTGCTCTTCGCGCGGGTACGACTGCAACGCCAGCACCGGACTTCGTCACTCGCCTTTATGAGGCTCGAGACAGCATGCGTGAGCGGTTGTTCGCAGCAGGGTGCGCAGGCATCCAAGCAGCAACTGCCCTCGCGAGTTGTGCAGTTGGTCCGGCACAGTCGCACGACCCAGCTGCACCCGCAAAGCAGTTCTCAGAGGCTTTGCCGATAGCGCGTCGCATGGGTGCTGCGAGCTTGTCCCTCGTGGAGCACGCGTACGGGGATGTGTGGCCCGAGTACATTGACACAGAGACGGTCAGTGTTATGTTGCTATGCACTACTGCAAAGAGCATCTGTAGATGACAACACACCGATACAAGAAGTCGCCTTTACCCTACTGTGTCACTAGCGCTCGTTAGGTTTCCTAGGACAGTACGTCTGTGTGTGTACCTGTGTGGGTGGGTGTGTTCTCGTGCGTGTGCGCCGGATACTTGCAGTTCCTGGCGGTCTTCCGGGCGCTGCAGCCTTTAGGATTGCTATCAACACTTGAGCTTAGCAAGGCTCTCGAGGTATGACAGACACCATGCTTTATTATGAGCCAGCGCACCCACTTGCACACATTCTTTCGCCGTCCTTAGCTTACACACGATGTTTGGCTAGGAGTGTTGGAAGCCGTGTGCTGCCCTTTGCTTGTCCTTGCAGACTCACCTGGAAGGCCGTCTCCTCGCCTCAGCCGGCACCAAGACCGCTACCACAGCCACACCCATCACGGGCATGCAGGACGGGCCTTCTACGCGGTCGGTGCCCTGGCGCGATCTGTTTTGTGTCCTTCGGACTCAGCAAACTTCCACGAGCGATGCAGCCAACCAGAAATCGGTGGACTTCTTGCAGACGCCTACAGGGCAAAGGGTCATCAGCCTCTTCGCAAGTAGGGTTGCGGTGAGTCAACAATCCCCGACCCCCATGGTCATGCGAGTGTACAATCATGCGTACCCACCTGCGGCTGCAGTAGGTCGTCAACCGACGTGCCTGTGTTTCGTGTGACGATTCTTCACCACGTGGCTATGTCATGCGACTGCCAACCCATGCGTGCTCGTCTATGGCATGTATGTATGCATGTTAGCTTTCAAAGCCCAGCAACCCAGCAAATATGCACGCTATTGCACACAGCATCGCATGAAAGGTCAGGGTCCAATGCCGGTATTGCCCCTACAAACGAAGTGCATACGTGTCTTTACTTCAATGCTTGTAGGATGTCCCCTTCACCACCCTACACAGCGTTCTCGGGTGCATCGCGATGACACCAAAGCAGGCGCAAAGAACCTTGCGACCCATCGCAGTGCACGTCTTGCAGCCCTTCGCGCTTGTGAAGGAAGCACCAGACGCCACAGTGTGCGCCTGCGGCATGTGCAGCCCGCCAGGGCCGCCGCCGCACGCGTACGCCGCGCCGCTGCCGGCGCCTGCGGTGACCGCGGCCCGGGATGCAGAGGTGCACGCGCGACTCACGTGTACACGCAAGCTCGAAGACCTTGGCTTACTGCATCTTCCTGACTTGACTTGGTGAGTTCAGCATCTCTGCATGCGCCATGCAGACTTGCATGTGCATGCACCTGTGCATGACCTGCTGGTTTGATTGGCTCTCTACTCCACGCATCTTTCCGATAGTCGGCAGAGTCTGCCCCTCCCTTCTTCTTCGAGAGCCTGGCATGGTTACCGGTAGATATGCATCCCTTTGGTTGGTGTGGGCCAGCGTTTACCAACTGTGCGTGTGGCGTGTTGTCTTTTTGCGCCGCAGGGCGAATAGAGGCCTACTTGCCGAGCTCACCAGCAACGGCCAAAGAGCCCCACAACGGACACAATCTCACCTGTCACAACTGCCTGACCTACCCATAGCCACGTACCTTAGCGTGTGGCAAAGTTGTGCCAGATCTGTTGTCGCAAGGGACAAGGCTGCTGCAAGATTCTTCACAGATCCTGGAAGATATGACCCAGGCCAGGAGCCAGATATCGATTCCATGCGGTCTGACGTCGTTAACTTCCGCGATGCTTTGCGGCTTCTAGGCGCGCGAGTTGGGCGCGCAAGAGACGTGGTCACGCACGGTGCGACTGCGGGCGAGCTTGGGGGGCTAGTCGGGGCACTAGCCCACAGCCTTCTGATCGCGCGGTGGTTAGGCTCGGTTCCACAGCAGCCGTCCCCGCTGCGCATTGCGGGCGACTTGGCGTGGAACGGGGCACCGCTGCAGATCGGCCAAGCTGAGTACGCAGCGCAACACAGAGAGTCGCTGAGGGCTCTAGGGCACGAGATACGGTACGCAGCAAAGCAGCTGGCTCAAGCAATCACTGACAGGGCCCGTGCATTGCTGGCAACCCCAGATGGGCTGTCGGTCCCGCTAGATAGCCAGGGTGCGTTGTTTCTTATGCGGTTTAGGGGCTTGCCCAGCCTGGTCTGGCAGGCCCACGGGGAAGAGGGTGCTCCCAAACAAGCAAAGCACACGGGGGTGATAGCTGTTTCTAGCCACATTGCAGCGCTGTGCGCCGGGGATCCAGACTGCGCGCCGCTCGCGCCGCTCATGCTGCCGGTCGCGGCGCAGGAAGCGGCGGCAGAAGGGATCTGGAAGGAGCCAGCGTTGGTGCTTGCCGTCGCCGCGCGCGCATGCCGAGCCGCCGCGGCGCCGCGCGCATCTGCCCATGCGTCGGCTATACCGCTGCCGAATTTATACGAGATGCAGTCAGCCCTCCAGGTGAGAAGCAGCAGGCTCGTTGCACATTCAGCATGCAATGTAGCCAGGCACATGCAGAGCAACCACATCACTGATCGATGCCTGCTCTGTACCTGTTCCCGTCCATGTGCCTATGCATGCATCATGTGAGGTACTGTTTTCGTCTATTCATTGTCCTTGCACTTGTGTCTGCGTGCAGCGGCTCTGGGCACAGGCACCCCTGCAGCCATCCACCTCTGTGCTCTTCCTCCAGGCGATCACCGCCCAGCACCCATGCGCCCAGCCTCTGGGGCGCAGCCAGAGTGTACCGAGTAGCCAAGGGCCAAGTGAAAGCCAACGGGCCGAGCTAACCGCCTGGGCGTCACAGGTCCTGGGAAGCCTGGCATCATCAAAAGTCGTTCAGGCACTGAGTGCCCAGCAGCTGGCAGCAGCAGCAGCGGCTACGCAGCGCCTTGTGGCAGTGCCTGGGGCTGCTGATCTTGCAACCCTGGTCATGCAGGACTCAATACGTAGACTAGTCGAGCATCTGAACCCAGCATCCAATAAGGCAGTCAAGGGCCCTGTGCAGCCGTCGGCCTGGCCTGGCCCTCTTCCCACTGTTCCCGCAGACGTGCTCTTGCCTTTGTTAGCGATCGTGTCGCACTTGCAATCATCGCCCCCGCTGCATGGTGCCAAGCATGTAGGGCACTCTGCATTGTCTACACATGCGAGGGCAGAATCATGGGAACGGCGTGGGGATTCTGCAGAATCCCTTATGTCAAAGGGGCAGGGTACGGGTGGTAATGGTGCTCTGCCTGGGAACTTTGCGCGTCTCGCCGGAACGGCTGCGCTGCTGCGCGCGCTGAGTGCCGCGTGCCCCGAGCACAACGCAGCGCAGCGGCTGGCGAGCGCCGCGGTTGTTTACGAGGGCGCCGCGCATGCGGCCGCTGCAGCTTGGTCAAATCGTGTACGTTCCAAGGTACCCTTGGGTACCCTCAGTAGCTCGGGCGGTACAGACACACTGGCGCTGCTCACACAGGTGGGTAATGCATGACACGCACGCAATGTTTACACATGCACACAATGTTACTTGGGCAAGGACAATTACACTTGCGCATGCATGGTGCGTTCGTATGCATGCATGGTTGCGTGGTGCATGAGATCATGTCTTGTACTGGTACGTTCGTACAGGTGCTAAAGGCAAGCGGTGCCCAAGACGCAGCAGAAGCGCAGAATGGGGCACACCCGCCTCAGGGGCTCTTGGGAGCCATCGCAGATCAGCTTACGTACTTGATACGATACGAGCCTCCTTTGCTTAGCCACACGGACATAGCGACAGAGGTAAGCGAGGTCCACATCACACAGTGTCACACTGTCATCAGGTCATGGCAAAACACATCACAGACCCACAGGTGGTATCGAATCACAACAAACTCCGTCTTGGTTGCCTGGGTGTGTTACACTTGGCCTGCAGTGTGAGCTCAGGTCGGCTGTGTTCGCCTTTGGTCTTTGTGACATCGCGCGTGTGTGTATATGTGTGTGTGTGTGTGTGTGTGCTTCAGGCTCTAGAGCAATACGCACGGCTAGGCGTGGCCCCCACAGCCCTGCTCAGAGAGACAGCGCGCCTTGTAGCACGAGTCAACGGAGACTTTGACGCCTTGCCGTCACATACGCGTGTGGGGCTGCAGGAAACACGGACGGGCGCCAGCGCGCAGGGTCCATCCCAGCTGTTCTCAGGTCAGCCATGTTTTTGTTCAAATGTATGGGCTTTGCTCTGGTGTCAAGCTGTTGTGAGGCTGTGTTGTCTGCAACACACACATGTGGGATGCTTACACGTGCATGCTGCATGCCCTGTGCCTGCAAGTGACTGCCTGCTTGTTTGTATGTTTGTATGTACCCATGCGTGTCTGCGTGCAGAAGGTGCCGACGTGCCTACACTTATCACAACGCCAGGCGCTGACCACAAGTCAAAGGCGTCTCAGGCTAGGTACCCTACACAGCCCCTTGTCGACTTTGCAACCGTACTGCGGGTACGTACACAAAGCTGCACTAGCGCTCAGATTACTGACTTCCCTTAGAGTACGCAAACCATCAAATCCGTGCGTCAGCTGCCTGGCCACATGCTATGCTACAGGCAATGGTCTGTTGCATGCCTGCCTTTGGCGTGTGCGCATGTGTCTCTGTATGCGTGTGTGTGTGTGTGTGTGTGTGTGCGTGTGTGTCAGATCCTAACCGCCATGCGGCAGCTACCAGACAACTCCCAAACCGCCTCTGACCTCATGACGTACACAGTGCTGAAGTACGTAAACCCTACCTTCCCACCCATCCTACCACGCGAACCACCACCTATCACACACACTCACACGCCACACACACAGCCACAAGGGCCACCAGCACCTGCGCCCGTCCGAACAGCACCGTATCATATGGTTGATCCCGATGGGCCCACACCAGAATCGGTTTTGTTACCGTTACTGGCCCTGCATCGGCCGTTGGATAGTGGTGCTGGCGGGGGCTGGCTGGTCGACCATGCGTGGCCGCCTGTGTTGAGTCACGTAGCGCAGCCTGCAATGGTGCGAGTGGAGGTTGATAATGGCAGTGGTGGTGGGAAGGGTGGGGAGGGTGGGGTCCAGCAGCCTGTGAAGGAGCGAAAGGGTAAAGTGCATCCTGACCTTCTGACAGCAATAGCGTACCATATGCCGAGCAGGTAAGGACGGGCCAGGCACAGCGCAACATCACTGTTACATGAGCCACGCGTGGCGAGCTTGTAGCAGCAGTGCATGGGCCACAGATATGGTGTCGATGCCTTTGGTGCATCACCCGTGTATGCTTTTGTGTATGCATTTGTGTGTGCACCCGTGTATGCATTTGTGTATGCATCGTCTGGTGCATCACCCGTGTATGCTTTCCCGCTCTTCCAGTGCAGCGTGACGATGCCATGGCACAGTCTTGGTGATTTCGGGCGCATCCTTGCAACATGGGCTTTCGCGTGATCCCTTGCTCTTCCGCGTGGTGCATAGTTAATGATCTCGAGGTGTGTGCGTTTTTGCCGTCCGACTGTGCTGCAGGCTGCACGTGCTTAGTGGTGAGGCTCTACTCAGTCTTGGCAGGGACCTGGTCGACTGCGGCGCATACCACAACGCTCTGAGGTACTGCACTGCACAGCACGAACCTTGCCAGACACAGCTTGTCTTTGCAATGTGCGTACGCACGGCAATGTTACACACCCTTCCTTACGCAATGTTACGCACCCTTCCAGGTGTGTGTGAGACCGAGGAGACATGACCGGGGACAGTAGAGATGAAAAAGACGTGTGTGCGTTGTGTGCGCACGCACATCATCCTACCGTCGATCTGTGCGTGTGTGTGTGTGTGTGTGTCATGCTCAGGGTGCTGAAAGTGCGAGAGGCCATAGCAGCAGAGATTCTGCGGCGGTACAGCGCTCACACTGTGCGCACCGCCCTGGTAGGCGGACAAACCACACCAGTCCACCCCAACAGCCATCAACAAGAAACAACCCCACCTGCACTCAAGGCTTCCAATGAGCTTCTCATTGCCAGCGTGCGCTTCCTGCCACGGGTAAGCCACTCGCGTCTGTATGAGTGACACACACACACACAGACACACATATGTCATTTTGAGAGCCGCAGGCACAGATTATGCTAGCTAGCCAACATATGGAGGACCCGACTTAGTCTGTGTACATGTGTGTGTGTGTGTGTGTGTCATACGCAGTTAGACGCGTCTCGCATTGCCGACATCACTGCCGCGCTGCACGCACTCCTGTGCCCCCTCACCCCCACCCTCTCCCCCTCTCACACACTCTCACTCTTACACACACTCACAATAGTGGGCCGACACTTCCAATTCGCCAGCCCTAGACACCCTGTGCGGCGGGCTTGGTTCAGTGCGCACACACAACACGATGCCGCCAACGCTAGGCCAGGTGCATGGGGCATGAACGGGTTCACAAATGTAGACAGATCGCTTGGCTGGGCACAGCGGATGCAGGCCGCAGCGGCCGCCGCGTGTCTCGACCCCTTGCTTACCGCCGCACTGGTGCGTGTAGCGGGGTTGATCGACGCAGGGGCGTTGGGTGCTGGGTCTGAGGTAGTGCGCGCGCACGGGTGCCTTACAGAGTTGGTCACACAGTTGGAGAGAGAGTGTGACATGGAGACGGTGGTGATGCACTGGCCATTCAACACAGCACAAGACGCAACAGCTGCTGACTTCACCCCCAGTCACAGTCTCCACACCAGCACGCATGCTGAGGATGGAGCACAGGGTGGTGCCAGCACGGATACGCAAAGCAACACTGATGCACATAATCTGGCAGCTAGTAGTAATTCATACAATACCACTGACGCCAGTGACGCCTGTGACAATCCCGAGCACTCACTTGCCACTCACGGCGATCCGGACAGTGATACCAGTGGCACGGGCCATGGTGCCCAGCCAGGCATTGCATGTGCGGGTGCCACAGGCAGCGAGACCGCACTCCACGCCATGCTTAACGCACGGCGAGAGGTCGTGGCGGTGGTGCAAGGCATGTGTGAGGCGTTGCTGAGCGGCACAGACATAGTCGAAGACACTGGAGAGGCAACTGACAGGTGTGTGTATGTGAGGGTGTGTGACATCGCTGTAGCGATGTCACACACCATGTAGCGTGCACCATGCACCTGCCATGCAGTATCAGCATCCGTGTACGCGTGAGACCTTTAGGATTGTACCTCATCCTTAGCACGGGTTTGCACTAGAATCCGTGTGTGTGTGTGTGTGTGCGTGTGTGTGTGTGTGCACATGCTCCGCAGGGATGATCTCCCATACCTTGTCTTCCGATCCCTGCAGCTCGCCAAGCGTGTGGCTGATGCAGACAACACACACTACGACGCAACACACATGACTGGGCAACCTCCTACACACCTTGACAGCAAGGGGGGAGCGCATCAGCAGCCTTCACTGCCAGCTGGCAGCCAGGCGCAAGGCCCCTTGAATGACACATCAGAGACATCATCACAGGCATTGCAAAGTTCACACACACAGCCCACAAATGGGCCAGAGACATCATCACAGGCATCACCGAGCTCAGGGGCACTGCTGCTATGGGACTCTGTCGAGCGGCTGAGCGTGGCATTGCGTGGTGCAGAACACACAGAGGAGTAGCTATACGCTACATTCAACGAGCGTAGAGACACTGCAGCATGCAGATGAGTAGCTCTCAGGCTGAGCATTGCACTGCGTGGTCAAGAGCACGTAGACGAGTAGTCATTACACTGCTGCTACGTAGCACGCATGCAGATGAATAGCTTTGATGGGCTATGGGCTATGTATGATAGACATGATGTCTGACGTGGAACAGTAGTCATTACGTAGCATGCACAGTGGCGTACACAGATACCTAGATACAATGGGCCCATAGCAGGGCTTTTCAGGGCGTGTTCCCAGACTCCGGTATGGGTTGTCCTCCCAGCACGGGATTTCATGCCCAAATGCGCGCTCATGCCCTTGCGTGCATGCTGACTGCCTTGCTGGGTCTGCACTGCCCGGTATGCCCGGGATGACCCTGGCTCTGCATCATGGGATTTCTGAGCCCCTGGCTCCACAGCTGGTACCAGGATGGTGTGAAAAGCCCTGATATGTATGACGTGGAACAGTAGTCATTACGTACGTAGCATGCATAGATACCTAAAACTCAGTACAACTCGATACAAAGTACAAAGCACGACCCAATAGGCATGAGCCAGACGATTGCATCGCAATGTACACGTATTCATGAGCACTGCATGCGTATAGCATAGGCAGGCCGCTTTTCGGACCCATACATGTGTTACCCTGCTATTCGTATCGTAGACACACGTCGTTGTTGCTCACGGCGCAGGGTTATGTGTAGGTGGTCTTACCGTGTTGTTTCCCTGCAGCAGGGCTGTGTGTCGGTTGGTAAGGCTGCTCACCTGCTGTCACTAGCGCTTATGTATTCATACTGAGTCTTGCCTGAGCGCCCTTATTCATTGTATTGCGTTGGCGGTACGCAAGCCCTCTTGTGTAATGCTCCACATCTGTGTAAAGCTTTGGCTCAGACGAGACTCCCGCACACATCTGTGACTCATGACTATTACATGGCAGCGCAAGGCAAAAAGACTGCCCACAGAGCAGTGCCACACGCGCATACACAGTCCTGTATCTCATGAGACACACGCACGTCTGCATACGCACGCACACCCACAGATCTTTACTCGCATTGTGCCGCGTACCAGTCGCAGTCCAGCTCAGCCAGTAGACTCGACCTCAGCCCCACACACCACTCATCTCCCTCTCTCTCACTCACACACGCCCATGTGTGACCTTCCCTGGCTTCAACACCCTCACCCTTGCTAGTCTCACCCAGCCCTTGGCTGGTGTGGGAGTGTGATGTGGGTGTGTGGTGGTGCAGGGGCTCCTGCTGTAGCGTGCGGTAGAGGGAGAGGATGGCGGACTGGCAGGCCGTGTGGGCGCGTGAGAGCGCTGTGATGGTGGCTTGTGGGGAGGGCTGTGGGACCTCGGACAGACGCCGACATGCCTGCACACAAAGCAAGTCACATGGCCTTAAAACAGCTTAGCCAGGTATGCATACAGCGCCTCCAACCATCATATGCACGTTGCTCACGTACGTGCCCTAAACAGCAAGCAATGCTCAGATTTGCCTGCAGTATGCAGGCTCTGTGTTCTAAGGATACCAATTCCAGCGCGAGTCATCATTTGCCAATCGCTTGCGCATGTGCGGTGTCACGGATTAGGAGGAGGATGCACCATACGGTAGTGCGAAGTGTAATGTCTTGCGTGCATTCCATGCGAGCTTGTGCAGAAGCACACACCTTGCTGTCTTGGTCCACACACAACAGCTCCAGCGCCAGTGCCGCCACAATCTCACACTGTCCCAGCGCCCCCCTCACACTTTCTGACAGCACACCATAGCCACGTACATGTGACTGTGTGATGACTGTGTGAGACACAGGCTCTGGTAGGAATACACCCATCTTTGCATGGGCGAGGTACCGGTTGTGTGCAGCGGCTAGTTGGCGGCCATCTTGTGCGCCCGCGCCCGTCCAATTGCGCTGTAGCCGCGTCCAGCACATGCCGCTCAATGCGCGGCTCGCGTGCCGCTGCAACGCGGACACGAAGTGCAGCGCGTCCTGGACCGCGCGGCACGCGGCGCGCGCGTCGGCGCGGGAGCCGCCGGGGGCGGCGCGGCGGCCGGCGTGCCACGCGCGCTGCAGGGCTTGGCTGCATAGCCGCATACGCATGAGCGCGCCTGCCACCCGTGTGTACCCAGCATGCGCTGCGGCACCCCCACTGGCTATGTTACTCGCATTCCCATCACTAGCCATGCCTTGTGTGTTGTTTGAATCTCCAAGGATCTCAGACAAGGGCCATTGCAGTGTGCATGTGAGCTGAAACGCGTGCGCAATGCCGTGAGGGCCTAGGCCGTACGCACGCACCAACACGGCCGCCGCGTCCTCTCCCGCAGCGTGCGGCGGCGCCGGCGCGTGCGTGGCGCGCAGCGCAGATGCGACGGAGTCGGTCCTTGCGGCGGCCGCGCAGGATGCGAGCGCGTCGGCGAGAGCCGCGGCTAGCTGCTTGCTGCCTGCAAATCCTACACCGCCCAACCCTACCCCCTCTGCTGCTGTTGTAGGCCCTGCACCTGGCTCTATGCTGGAGGATTGTGTCCCTGTCGTGGGTGCGGCGCCGCCATGTGAGGTTGTTGGTGTGTGTTGGTATCTGAGGCGTGTACCCAGGGCCCAGCCTGACACAAGCTTGTCTGTGAGCAGCTGAGCGAAGTCACCTGCCTCGTAAAAGAAATACTGCCTGCGTGCACACACACACACACACACACATACACACACTCTGCTACCCTCTACGTGTGTCTGAGGCCTGACGTGCACTTGTACCACCAGTGTATGCTTCGAAAGCTACAACTACACATACACACACATACGCACAAGTAGACACATAAGTATGCTGGACCTTATGCAGCATGGAAGCGTTGCGTATCATGTTGCTACGGGCATTTACGCATCACTGCATTGTGGCTGTGGAAGTGCAAGACATGCAGGCACCCTTAACACACACACACACACACACCTTAGCGTGGCTGCAGTGGTGACCAGTCCAAGCTCGCCCATCATGAGGCGCCACACAGCAGCAGTGGTGACTCGGTACGCCCACACACATGGACCGATGACACACACCTACGAACACATACACATACCGTAACCTTCAAAACTTAACGAAAATAATTATGTCAAAGCGCCAAAAACGCCAGGGGCATTGACGCGATGCGCGCGCGATGCCTAAAGTAATTGTATGGTCAGTGGGCACCGTTTTGACGGCTCAATGACCGGTCTGTGAGCTGCACAGACCAGTCACAGAGCCTCTTAGCCTAAAAGAAGGCCATTGTGACTGAGTTAGAGCTGCAGTTTGGCTGTGGACCTCAACCAATGGGAACGGACTGATTACAAGCCGTTACAAAGGTGCGTCATCGCGACTTGACGCGATGGGTGCGCGATGTTAAGAACTCCTGTTTTGGCCCGTCGCGAAGCTGCGCGATCAGAAAAATAATTGCCTGTGCTAAGGGGTGCGCGTTGAGTTTTGAAGGTTACGGTACACACACGGATGTACTTGCACGACTGCAGTCTAAGGACGATCTAGCATGTGCGAGGGTTGAAGCATGGGCAGATGTGCAGACACATCTCTTCTTGACCACATACGTCAGCAGTGGGGCACGCGTGGCCTTACCTCCAATGCTGTTGACACAGACGTGTCCTCTGCGTCCTCCGTTACTTCTTTCACACCCAACCCCCTGTCAGTTACACTCCAGCCTCTCTGTGCTGTGACCAACCCCCTGTCAGTTACACTCCAGCCTGTCTGTGCTGTGACCAACCCCCTGTCACTTACACCCTGGTCCCATACCCTAGGCACTGCTGCACCCACCCAGCTGCTGCTACCCTGCTGGACGCTCCCAGGCTGCAGGCTGCTGTGTGGGAGCGACTGTGCATGCCCTGGCTGTACAGTGTGGGATGCTGGCTGGGTGGCGGGCTCTGCAGGCGCAGCCTTGGCCCAGCGACCACGGACAGGCCGTGCCGTGGGTTGTGCTGTGCTAGGCACGCCTTGTGGCACGCCAGCTGCGTGCGCAGACACTGCATTAGCCTCTGTCCCTGAGACGACGGATCCTTGTGTAGCTGTGCTGTCACGGGTGTCTGTGTGTGTGTCTGTATGTGTGTCTGTGTGTGTGTCTGTGCTGGGATTTGTTGTTGTTGTGGTGGTGTGTGCGGGCAGGGATCTTAGCTCTGCTGTTTCCGCCACCTCCACACCCTGCATGCAAGGAGCCAACACCACACATGCAATTTGCGCAGACCCACACATGGCAGTGGTAGCCATACGCACGCACCCTTCTCGGCATCCTTGCACACATAGTACGCACAGAGGAGGTGACACGCTCACCGCTTACCTGGCAGTGCAGGCAAGCCAACACCACACATCAGTATAGGTAATGCTCTCACATGGCGGTGGTGGCTGTGAGCAGCCTGGCGGTGGCAGTACGCATCCCATTGGCATCAATGCACAGGCTTGGTGGTAAAATGCCATAGTGACGCACGCTCACCTGCCAGTTTAGGGTCCGTGTGTCATCCAGCGCCTGTCTCCTTAACCGCCACTGAGACCGTGTATTGGTCACACTGGCAGGGTTGTTGGCTGAAGGCGGCACAAGGGTCCTGCTAGTGGTGGTTTCTGTATCGTCTGTGTGTGCGACTGTATCACTGCTTGTGCGTCTGTCTGTGTCTAGCTCGGCGCGGAGAAGGGCCAGGGCCTCGGCATGCTCCTGTGAATTGAGTGGCACACAGACACACGCACACACGCATTCAAACATAGAAATATACACATGTGCTGCTTGGTGCAGACTGCTCACATGGACTCAGTCTGCACATGTTGCATGTGTAGTGCACACACACACATACGCTGTCCATACATACCTTCAATGCAGCACTCATCAGCACTTCCTGCTCCTCTGCAATGCGCTGTGTGCGCGCATCTCGTCGCGCCGCGCTCGCCGCATCCATCGCGCGCTGCTGAGCGGCCAACAGCGCGGCCCGCGCGACGCGGACTGCGCGCGTCGCGGCCTCCTTCGCTTCGCGCGCGGCCGCACGCTCTGCATCACGCTCCTGTGTACCAATACACACACACACACACACAAACAGTCACACCGTGATATCATCGATGGTATTGCCAATTGCGCAGACAGCCAACTTTAACTTTAGATACTGGAGTGCGCGCTGCATGTGTGTGTGTGTGTGCGTGTGTGTCACTCACGTGTGCGCGTGCGAGCATCTGCAGGTCTGCTGCTGTGGTCTCCGCGTGTCGCTGTGCGTCTAACAGAGCCAAGGTCTGATTGAGTGCCACCCAGCACTGAGAGGTGGCTGACTGCACAGCCTCGAACATCTGTGTGTACACATGACAACAGACACGCACACACACGCACATATGCAGGGTGTTGATGACAGCATACAAGCACGAAAGAACACCTAAGCAAAACACGTAAGACAGTACAAAGAACACTGCAGGGGCTGTATGATTTACTGTGTGTGTGTGTGTGTGTGTGCGTGTGCCAGTCTCGTACCTGCTGCAGTTTCCTTGCGTTGAATGTGAGTGTTGGCAGCTGTTCATCACACCCATCCTCACTCCCCACACGCCACTGTAACCGACACGTGTGCACGTGGGACTCCCACGCACGCTGGAAGCGCCTGGCCAAGGGGCCTGCAAAGTAGCACGTAGACACACGTGCATGCAACACACAAACACGCACACAGGGTAGGTTACCGTGCATGTGATGCAAGCAGGGCGGAGCGAGCGACGGCCAGTATTCGTTCTTTTTTACTACAGCCTTTGTCTGGCCGCGAACAGAGACGTCGGCATTTGCGCAACTTGCTACGCCCGTTTGCACACTGGATGCCATGGGCAAGCTGAGTCAAACACAGGCATTCTTGCGTGTGGATGCTAAGCGACGTACCGATGCGAGGCTCCAGTCTTAGCAGCAATCGCTGCTGCACACCCGCCAACTCAATCTCATATCTTGCGCCATCAATACATGAGGGTAGGGACCCTGTGACTGACTGATGTGTCCCTGTACCTGGACACACATACATAACAAACGTACAAAAGGCGCACACAGTCCAGTGCACTGTATGTGTCAATTAAACCCAATCACATACCCACATCCATCGGCCATGCGTCCAGTGCCTGTCAGCACAAGTGTGTGTGTGTGTGTGTGTGCATGGTATACGCTGACATAAACAGGGTCAGCAAGTGTGTGTGTGTGTGTGTGTGTGTGTGTGTGTGCGTGTGTGTGTGCTGCTTCGTACCTGTCGCCATAATCCAATTGTCCAGTGTCTGCCAGTACACAGAGAAGGCCCCTGTGAAGAGCTCTCTGATAAGTGGCATGGAGGGAGAGTCAGCCTGGAGCAGACCTGTGATAACACACACACACACACACACACATAGACACACATGCATGCATGCTCTGATGAGTGGCATACATGGGCTGTCAGCCTGAAGCAGACCAGTGTGACGTGACGAAGTACACATACACACACACACACACACAAGAAGTGGCTTTAGAGGCCGGGCCAAATGATCAGTCCTTGCCAAAGTGCAGTATGCATGTAGTACACACACATACACATACACACACACACATGCATGAGTATGCAAAGCTTGCCGCTGTCGAGCTGGCACGCCACGTGCGCACCTCAGCACAAACGCACATTGGAGCACTTGCTTGTGTGTACCGAGTTGTATGCCGTGGGGCCATGCATCACTCACTCGCGTGTAGTCTGTCACACAGCGTGGCCCCCAGAGCCACTGCGTCACTCTCACACATCCACACACTGATGGACAGACCCAGACACCCCTCGGGCTCAGGGCCGTGGAGGTCACACAGCAGACGCAGCGCTGAGTCAGACAGACCTGCGATACATACACACATAACCCAGACAAACGAAATACAAGATTGTTTTTCGTTCTCGGATTACAAAACATGGAGACTGTTGGGCAGTGGGGTGAGCAGGACTTGCGCAGATACTGGTGACAGCGCCAAATGTGTGATTGTCATGTCCTGTGTGTGTGTGTGTGTATGTGTGTGTGTTCCAAAAGACACGCACCGCTATCCCGCCTCTCAGCAAAGCGTCCCAGCCAGCCGTTCCAAGTGCTTACATGCCCCGTTCCCTGCTGCTGTGACAGCTGCTGCGTCACAGCAGGCGTGCAGCGGCAGATGCCAGCCAGCAGCCCAAGCCGCTCCAGCCACGGCTGCACCCGCAGCACCAGCTGCAGCAGCGTCATGCGCGGCCGCCGCCGCTCTGACTGCGGCAACACACCCTCTTGCATCACACCACGCACGGTTGGTTTCGCTACGTGGGTGTGTGAGACGCTGGGTGCGGCCTGTAACAGCTGCATGGCGCGGTCGTGGTGGGCTAGGTGCCGACGCACACACCCTAGGAATGCTGTCATTGACGCACGGGCCAGCACACGGTTCTTGGCCGTTTGTGAATGAGTACTCATTGTGGCGTCTACTGGGCTGTTAGTGTGTGTGGTGGCTGTGTGTGCTTCTAGGAAGGCCTGTAGGCGCAGTCGCTGTTCTGATGCGCGTAGCAGGGGTAAGAGGAGCGATGCCTGTGCGGGTGCACGCACTGCTGTGCTGCTGTCACGAGGCCTGTACGTACATGTAGGAAACGCAAACACACACACACACACTCACACACAGACACGCACATGAGACACATGGTTGCAAGGTGGTGCCTGTTCGCGCGAGACAACATACACACACATACACACACGCGTGTGACGCACATGTGTGCACGGTGGTACGTGATAGCTTAGCGTGTGTGTGTGTGTGTGTGTGTGTGCATACATCAGCCCCACACTCACCCAGACAAGCTCTTCCCTGGATCACGCAGACTCTGATACGCAGACACACTCCCTTGCAGCGCCAACAAAACCGTTTCTACCGTCCTGGCCTGACTGTCACCACCCTGGACCTCCAATGTGGGCTGGTCTGGTTGGCTCCTCACATGCAGCAGAGCTGCATGGGCTGTGGTCCCACCTGTCGTACCACTGAGCTTCTGTTGCAGAGATTCTGTGTGCTGCGAATGGCTGCTATGGAGTGGCTTGTCAGTGTGAAAGGGTGTGCGGAAGGGGTCTTGCCAGGTGATGGGTGACTGCTGGGGTGTGGCCGTGGTGGTTGTGTCAGTGTGTGTGTGGGTGGGGAGGGGCGAGGTCAGGGGGTCGAATACGGTCCATCGTCCTGGCTCTAAGCCCATACTACTCACATCTACACACACACACACAAACATGCACATACACACGCACATACTCAGACACACACACCATGTTGATACACACACATGTCTTCCCCGGCCACGTTGCTCGTTCATGCATGTAAAACAGACCATGATGGCACTTGAGCGATGTACAGCGTGCGTGTACTGATATAGAGTGCTCAACGTACCAGGTAGGTCGAAGAAGGTTGTCGGTATGGTGCCTTTGTCTGGCGTGCCCTCTGTCCACTCCAGCCCATCCCCACCACCCTTATCACCTTTTGTACTGTGTCCCTTGGTCAAAGCTACTGTTGTTGCTGTTACTTCACTAGCTGTGTTGTTGGTGGATTGGCTAGCCGGGTGGGTAGCACTGTGTGTCAGGCGCAACATGCACGACGCATCAGCCTGGGCCACAGCCCACGCCGCACCCGGCGGTGCGCTCATGAGCGCCAGCATCTGCGCCGCGCGCGCCGCCGCGCCCTCCAGCGCCGCACCGGCCGCGCCGCCGCCCGCCATGGCGTCCCCTTGCTCACACACACTGTCACCCACCCACCCACTGTCCTGAGTACCCTGTGCTATCTGGCTGTCTAGCAAGGCTCCATCAGCTACTACACATACCAATGCCAGAGCCGCCTCAACCGAATCTACCACCCCTGCTGCATTTGACACTGCAGCTGGTGATGCACTGTCATGTATGTCCTGTTTACTTGGCCTCGCGACCTCCCCAGCAGGGGCGGCCAAGGCTGGAAGCAACGGCCATGGTGATTGGCTCAGTGGCTGTGCTGCCTGAGCTGCAAATTCGCTGAGCCAGCCTGCCTCACCCATGGTTCCAGCCTCTACTATCCCTGTGCTGGTGTCAGCCTGGCGATCCGTGTGATCATACCCAGATAACCCTAGTTCTGTGAGAGAGGGTGTGAGGGAGGCTGTGTGGGTGCTGGCTGCGGAGGGTGGCTGTCCGAGGCGCAGCAAAAGGGACATGAGGCGGGCGTGTTCTGTTATAGTGTGTGTTGTGTTTGTTGGGTCGACTGTGTCAAGCAGTGAGTCGATAGGTGGGTAGGAGGGGGCAACGGTTGAGTGCCTGCATGGCAACAGCGGAACATACATGATGCGTCAGCATGTGACCTAGTATGCGCGTTGCATTGATAAACATCTGTCTGGCAGCAAGCTCCAGACAACGCAGCACAGAGTATGCACGCACCGTTGTAAGCTGGTGATAAGGCTCAGTAGCCTGTCTGCCTTCGCATGCGCAGCACTGGTGGACACCCCCGGTGCTGCCAGCTCTGAGACGACCTGTGGAAGCGTGTGTACACACACATACACACTCACACATACACAGCACGCTGTTCGCTGCTACTTGCGCACCCCCTGTACTTCCGTGCTGCCAGGTGCCTGAGTTGTCAAGGCTGATACTGCGCTTCACTGTGCCGACCAGGGGCTGTGATGATGCCCGCTGCGGCGTACCTGGCCTAGATGCAGCGCATTCTGCACATCCCGCGCCTGCCCGTCCAGGCCCAGCGCGTCAGGAAGGCCCTGCGCAAATTCAAGGCACGGCATCCCACTTGCGCGCTGTACTGGCCTTGCGACACCTGTCAGTGCCACGTGGGGTTCATTAAGGCGTTGCGTACCTGCGGCTCCTCATCTGGGTCCGCGCGGTCTAGAAGGTGGGCGTACGCGCGTGACAGGGCCCGCTTGCGCAGTCTGTCCCAACCGGGTACTGTCACCCCAAGCTCGCACGGCTGCACACCAGCAGCGCTGGCGTATGTAGCCTCAATCAGACCGCTGAGCAGCGCGTAGCAGCTGACATCTGAGACAGATGCAGTGCCAGGCTCGCCCAGAGGAGCCGCTGACGTCTCCATCCCGCCTCAGTTACAGTGAATGGGTAGTGGCATTGCTATGAGGGTTCGAACGGGGAGTCCTGCTTTGGTGCGTGTGCAAGTCTGGCGGGCGATAGTTTGAACAGAACCCGTCGCCAGCCCCCTGAACGCACATTGGCGTAGATTCGCCCTTCTGCGTGTCCAATAGCAACTCTTGTGTGTGGAGTGCAAGGAAAGACAGTGCGCGCAACGGACCGGCGTCCCGGTGCTGCTAGGGTTGTGTACCCCCTGTACCCCAGGTCATCGCGCAGTCCATCAGAGCCCCATCCAGCAAGCCTGACACACACTGTACCCGTACGCGATGGAGTGGTTCTCATCTCAGCTGAAGTCTAGTCTAGCGGAGGCCCAGCGCCAGGCCACAGAAGCAGCAGAGAAGGCCCGTGTGCTCGCCCAGCAAGCCTCCGTGCAAGCCAGGGCGCTAGCCGACCAAGCAGCAGTCCAGGCCAAGGTAGGCACGGGCCCCTAGGCTGCAGCTAAGCCTCCGCAAGACCAGTGTCATCAAGACCCCAGGTTCCAGACCAGCGCCTTCTCCCCTGTCGTCGCCTGCCCTTGCTCGCCGGCAGTTGTGGGGTGGGCAGTACGTACACGATAGTGCCTTCTGCCGTGTACACGCAGGCCCTAGCGGACAAAGCCAGCGAGGAAGCAACTCGTCTGTCAAATGCAGCAGTGGCCGCAGCACAGCCCACCAGCGGTGCCTCGCCCGCATGTCGACAGCCTGCGTCTCTCTCACCCGAGGAGCTTACGCGCTATGGTGTCACCGAGGACCTGCTCAGCCTTGTCAGCGGGCTGTCATACAGCATGTTCAGGTGCGCACATCCGGTGCACAGTTGCCAGCGGTACTGTGATTGCAATGCAACCACTGCAAGTCAGCACAAGTTGGTCAGCTTGCGCTTTGCCCGTGGGCTCCATCACACGAGCTGCGGCGACAGGCAGTAGTAGCACAGGGTCCATATGCGTGCACCAAACGCCCGTGTGTGTGTGCGAGTGTGTGCCGTCTGTGTGCTTGCGTGTGCCTGCGTACGTCAAGTGTCCAGTGTGCACGGAGGCCACGTGACTATGTATGCTCGTGTGTGTGTGTGTGTGTCTGTGCGTGCCACAGTGACCTCAAGGCTGAATTGCTAGGTCCAGGTACAGACGAGGACCCCTCTGCCACCCCCCTCACACCCTGGCAGACCCAACACGCACTGCTCGTACTGCGTAAAGCACCCAACCTAGAGGGGCTGAGGTTCGCACTGTGTCCTAGGTACGTCACACCAGCCGCATTCAAGGGCCACACACGCGCGCTCCGAATGTCTGCAGTTGCTCTGACAAGTCCGCACAAGCCCGCACACGCACCCCTCTCAGGCAGGTCCCAGCAACCGCATGATCAAGCACAACAGTCAGAGCCACAGCGTGCAACCTGTGTGTCCCACGGTGCACTCTCGCAGGCTGAGTAGGCAGGGCAGGGTCGCTTCAGAGCT
>VFQQ010001670.1_pt1 | contig 29280 bp, 19 predicted proteins | sample 3512341 | NCBI WGS metagenome assembly VFQQ01 (sample SAMN10412373, study PRJNA504923) | tailings metagenome | isolation source: Relicate 2 Philex TSF1 revegetated site | place: Philippines: Tuba, Benguet | collected 2017-08-29
AACCTATTTGGCGATTTTACCATTGGTGGCGATTTAAACAACAACCCGCTGCCGGTGGGCTTAACGCGCTTTAGCGGCAATTGGATGAACAACCATATTATTCTTAACTGGCAAACGGCTTTTGAAGAAAATGCCTCTGGATTTACCATTGAAAAACTGGCCAATAACCAATGGATTGAAGCCGGTTTTGTGCCGGCTAAAGGCAATACCTCGCGCTTAACTAACTATACCTTTACCGACGAAAACCCTGCGCTAAAACAAGACAATTACTACCGATTAAAATTGCTAGATATTGACCATGCCTTTGAATACAGTAAAGTAATTGTTGTTAATCAAAATCAACCAGACAACCTTTTAAACATTTGGCCTAATCCGGCAGGGCAACAACTACATATTAACGGTTTGTTTGAACCTACACTTGTTGAGGTATACAACCAAAACGGTAAATTGGTAAAAACGAGTACCACAACGAATCAGTTAAACATTAGTGAACTTGAAAACGGGTTGTATTTTATAAAAACTAACGGCCAAACAGCCAGATTTTTAAAGGTAGAATAATGTTTTTTGAGGCAATTGGTGTAAAATTGCCAAAAAGTGCCACTTAACACACCCATATTATTTTTGGTTTTTAACCGTCCGGATACAACTGCGCGCGTTTTTGAAGCCATAGCAAAACAACAACCGAAACACTTGTTTATTGCGGCAGATGGACCACGATTAAATAAGACCGGCGAAGCCGAATTGTGCAAAAAAGTAAGGGAAATTACCACCAATATTACCTGGCCTTGCGAGGTTAAAACACTTTACAGAAACCAAAATTTAGGTTGTAAAATAGCCGTAAGCAGCGCCATAGACTGGTTTTTCTCTGAAGTAGAAGAAGGCATTATTTTAGAAGACGATTGCTTACCGCATCCAGATTTTTTTACGTTTTGCGAAACACTATTGCATCGCTACAGAAACAATACTGAAGTTATGCATATTGGCGGGGCAAATTTTCAATTTGGTGTAAAACGAGATTATGCCAGTTATTACTATTCTACCTATGCACATATTTGGGGTTGGGCATCGTGGCGAAGAGCATGGAAATACTACGATGTAAATTTTAACCCTAAAGGATTTGATGCATTGTTAAAACAAAAGTTTAGGCGTAAATTAGAACAAACTTATTGGAAAAATACTTTAACCAAATTACAAAATAATTCCCTAAACACCTGGGATTACCAATGGACATTTTCTATTTGGAAAAAAAATGGCTTATGCATAGTTCCAAACGAAAACCTTATTACCAATATAGGGGCAGGCCAAGATGCAACGCATTTAACCAGTACCGATAACAAATTTGTTAATCTTAAAACAAACACTATACTTCCATTAACGTTTAACGATACATTTAAAATTAACCAAGTTGCCGATGCCTTTACCTCGCAACATATGTTTGTACCATCTATCTTTAAAATTATATTATTCAAATTAAAGCAGCTTGTAAAATGAATTGTAAAATCTGCCAATCAACAACAACTAAAATATTTACGGCAAACGTACTTGGCAAATATGAAGTTGGCTATTATCAATGTGCAACATGCTATTTTGCACAAACAGATAATCCGTTTTGGCTAGATGAAGCATACAACAATGCTTTAAACATAGAAGATACCGGCACCTTGGTTAGAAACCAAAAATTTGCCAAAGTGCTTACTCCATATTTAATAATTTATCATGGCAAAAATGCAAAATTTGTTGATTGGGGTGGAGGATTTGGTATATTTACCAGGCAAATGCGCGATATAGGTTTCGATTTTTATTGGAGCGATAAATACGCTACAAACTTAGTTGCAAGGGGACTAGAATATAAAGCAAACATGGGAAAAGTAAGCGCCCTTACAGCCTTTGAGGTTTTTGAGCATTTGCTTGATCCCATTGCAGAAATTAAGAACATGCTGGAGGTTTCTGATACCATTATTTTTTCTACTGAACCCATTTCATATCCGGCACCCGAAAAAAACAAATGGTGGTATTATGCCTTCGAACATGGGCAACATATTGCATTTTACAACCACATTACCTTTAAAAAAATAGCTAATCTACTTGGTTTAAACTACTACAACAATGGTCTAAACTTACATATACTTACCAAAATAAAGCACAATGGTTTAGTTGTTAAATTGGTGTTGCGTTTAGCCAAATATACCTTTTTATTATCTAAAATATTTTTGCAAAGCAAAACCAATAGTGATAATAAAATGCTAAACAGACAAAACAACCGCTAAAGAATTTCTATCATGGCAAAATAGCCCAACTGCTTTGATGCTACTGATAGTTTTACTTTGGTATTAAAGGCAGCTACAAACTCATCTACAGCTGTTTTTGCACCGGTAGAAAACCAATCGTAATCATCAACAACAATAAAACTTCCTTTTTCCATTCTGTTAACTAAAAATTCTAGGGCAATTTTTATAGGCTCATAAAAATCAAAATCAACATAGGCAAAGCAAACTTCTTCAGGCAAGCTATTATAGTTAATGGTATGCTCAATAAAACCTGATACAACTTTCACCCTTTCCTTTGGAAACTTAATATCTTTTAAACGAGCGCTTACCATATCTAAACCGCAAGCCATTGTACCTTGGTATGCTTCCATTGAACCTAAGTTAAATATATCGTCTTTTAATAAATCCTTTTCGGTTGGTTTTGGTAAGCCCTCAAAAGAATCGAATAACCATATGTTTTTGTTGGTTCTTTTATGAATTTCGTTTGCCATTAAAGCAGATGTGCTGCCTTGTGCAACGCCAAACTCACATATATCGCCATTGTTTTTAATAGATAAATTCAAACAGTGTAAAATGCTTAACGCCTCAGAAATATTTGTACCAATTAATTTATTTAACAATTCTTTTCTGCCGTCAACTTCGGGAAAAGTAAATTGCCTGTAATACTCAAATAAAAACTTGGTTTCGTTTACCAAATCACTATACTTAGCATTTTATACAACAGGGTTTACCTTACAACCCTTTGTGCTGTAAAAACCAAAACCCGCTTAATTCAATATTTTTATTGCAATACCTCTTATTCTTTAATATAATTGTGCTACAGTATTAACACAACAATATACCTACTGTTATGAAATCCTCACTCCTGTTTGTATTATTATTTTCAGGCTCGCTTCTTGCACAAAACTTAAATTATGGCCTAAGAATAGGCGGATCTGGAAGCGATTTTGCAAGATTTACTGTTACTGATAAATACAATAACTTTTATGTATATGGCACATTTAATAATACCATAACATTTGATAGCGCCGGAACCCCAGTTACACTAACAAGTGCCGGACAAAGAGATTTTTTCTTAGTAAAATACAATTGCAATAAGGTTCAACAATGGCGGGTTAGGGTTGGTGGAGCTGGCAATGAAGGGGGACTGTTTGTAGGTTTTGGAATATTTGTATCAGAAAAAACTGATGATATATTTATTTCCGGCTCATTGGCCGTTGGATCATGTAATTTTATTTCATCAAATGGTGTAAATTTTACAACAAGAACCTCAGCCGACAATAGCGATATTTATACAGCTAAACTTAACAATAACGGTATATTTCAATGGGTTGCAAATCATGGTAGTTCTGGTTGGGACGAAGCAGGCTCTTTATGCATAGACGATGATGACAATGTTTACACAACCGGATATTTTAGTAATACATGTACATTCAGAGCAGCTACTGGCTCAAATACAATTGTAAGAACAAGCGCCGGAAGTGATGATGTGTTTGTAATTAAGCAAGATAAAAACGGTAACTTACTTTATGTGGCAACAGGTGGCTCGAACAGACAAGATATGGGTACTAATGTTAGAGCAGATAAATTTGGCAATGTTTATTTAACAGGTATTTTTAGTTGCTGTGGTAGCGGCACAGCAACATTTGGTTCATTAAATGTAAGTAATATAAATAGCTGGGGCGGGTTTATTACAAAAATAAATAGTAGTGGCCAGTTTTTATGGATAAACCATATGGGTGCTGCTGCAGATGAAGCTTTGATAAATTTAGAAATCGACCATGAAACAAATAGCATTTATGCCATAGGCCATTACAATGGTAATACTACATTAACCTCACAACCACCCGGAAATGCAGTTGCATTAACAACTAATGGAAATTCTGATGTTTTGGTTTGTAAATTTAATCAAAATGGAAGTTTAATTTGGGCAAATAACTACGGTGGTACAGGAGCGGATATTGGTTGGGGCATAGATATAGATAAAGACGGAAATCCGGTAATTGGTAATGATTTTCAAAATACTTTTCAATTTGGACCTGTTACATTAAATGCAACAGGTTCCAATAGCACATTTGTTGGTCGTGTTGATAAAAATAACGGTGCACCAATTTCTGGAAGTGTAATTTCTGGAAATGGAAGTACTTTCTGTAGAGGTCTTAGCATGAACAATTCGGGATTAATTTATGTTACTGGATACTTTACATTAACAACGAATGTTGGACCCACAGCTCTTGTTAGTGCCGGTCAAGAAGATGTATATGTTGCAAGTTATATTTTACCGGATACAACAATTTTAAAAGCAAACAAAACGGCTGTTATATGTTCAAATGATTCCGTTAAACTATTTGTTGAAAACAAACAAGGTAAACAGTTTAAATGGTATAGAAATAACATGTTTATTTCAACAACCGATAGCAATTTTATATACATAAATGCACCAGGATCTTATTTTGTAATAAACACCAACAACTGCGTCCCAGATGATACCAGCAATACCATTGTTGTTACCTTAAATAATACTTTAACCGTTAATGCAGGTTTAGATAAGTTATTGTGCAGAGGCGATTCGATACAATTAAATATTAATACCAATATTGGAAGCAAAGTTAAGTGGATACCTGCTACTGGTTTATCAAATGATACCATTAGAAATCCTTTTGTTAAGTTAAACAATACCCAAAATTATGTAATCGAAGCCCGGTTGGGAAGTTGTTTTGCCTACGATACCATTGCTGTTATTGTTAAAGGCATTCAGGTAAATGCGGGCGATAATAAAGGAATTTGTCTTGGCGATTCCGTTCAATTAACGGCTAGCACTACCGGAAATAATATTGTATGGAGACCTGCTGGTTTGTTAAACGACTCATTAACTTTAACGCCTTTTGTTAAACCTACCGCAACACAATATTTTTACTTGCTTGGCCTAGATAGCTCTTGCCTAACTACTGATAGTGTTTTGGTACAAGTATCAAATATTACTGTTAATGCAGGTACAGCTGCTACGGTCTGCGCAGGAGATAGTATAATGCTTGTGGGTTCAACCAATGCCACACAATTTAATTGGCTACCCGGAAACATAAATACATTAACCCCAAAAATTAAAGCAGATACTACACGATTTTGGTGCTTAACCGCCACTGAAAATGGTTGTGTAAAAACAGATAGCATTTTAATAAAACCCATTTTGTTAATTGTTGATGCAGGCAATGCTATTAACCTTTGTAAAGGAGACACTGCTGTGTTTAACAGCAATGTATCGGGTGGTAACTTTGTGTGGTTTCCTGCTATTGATTTAAATGACTCTACCTTACTACAACCAACTGTTAAACCCTATAACTCCCGTTGGTACTATTTAAAAGCCGATACCGCAAACTGTATATTTACAGATAGTGTATTTGTGTATACCGGCGAACTAAACTTTAGCATCAACTTAAGCCAACATATTTGCCAGGGCGATAGCATTACATTAAATGCTACCACAAATGCAAGTCAAATAATATGGCAACCCGGAAACATAAACAGCCTATCACCTAAAGTAAGTCCGCAAACACCTACATGGTTTTATGCCAGTGCTTCTCTTGGCTCGTGTGTTTACGCAGATAGTACTTTTGTTGATGTAACTGCTATTTCTGCAGACGCCGGAACTGAAAAAAACATTTGTGCCGGCGATACAATTGTTTTAAATGCAAGTTATATAGGAAATTCTTTTAATTGGTGGCCAAATTACCGCATAAATAATACAGCTGCCATTAACCCGTTGGTTTGGCCAAATTCAGATACAAGCTATGTTTTAACAGTATTAAGCAATACATGTATAAAAACAGATACCGTGCGCGTTAAGGTAAATCAAAGTGTAAATCTAATTACATACGGAAATCAAAGCATTTGCATTGGCGATACCATACAATTGTTTGTATCTGGTGCAAACCAATACGAATGGCTGCCAAACTATAACATAAACAACACAAATAGCAACAATCCATTTGTATTTCCCCACGTAGATACTGCCTATATTGTTAAAGGTTTAATAGGGAATTGCAATGCAACCGATACATTACGTATTAAGGTTAATCAATATCCGTTAGTCGATGCAGGCCTAACTGTTAAATACTGCATAAACAATAGTACCGAACTTAATGGTATGGTTTCGGGAGCAAACAATTTTGTTTGGCGACCATCAAATGATTTATCCGACTCAACCCTATTAAATCCTGTTGTAAGCAGCAATGCAAGCCAAGTGTATTATTTATATGCATTTAATGGCAATTGCGTTTCGGTTGATAGCACATCCGTGTTTGTATCGCAAGGGGTAAATGCCGCATTTAGTTACAACCCAACAGAAGGACTTGCACCGCTATTGGTTAATTTTAATAACCAAAGCAGCAATAACGCAACTACCTATTTATGGCAATTTGGCGAAGGCTCATCAAATAATGATTTTAATACCCAACATATTTACAACGACTCCGGATTGTTTAAGGTAATGCTTATTGTTACCGATAGCGCAGGGTGTGCAGATACTGCTTATAATTTCATAAAAGTATTTATTGATGGTGATATTTATATTCCAAATGTTTTTACACCCAATGGCAATTTACTTAATGAATTTTTTAGGCCTGTATTTGTACCAGAACTTTTTGAATTTGTTAGACTAACTACGTATACACGTTGGGGACAACTTATACACGATACAACAATGCCCGGAGGCAGCTGGTGGGATGGCACCTATAATGGTAATTTTTGTCAAACAGGCGTATATTTTTACCTGCTAGAAGCAAAATCTAAATTAGGAAAAACATACAATATGCGAGGCACAGTTACTTTGTTAAGATAGTCTAAAACATCTTACTTACCTCTTCAAGTGATAATGTTTTAACACACGATTTACCATCGGGTGCAAATTTAGGATCGGTGCAGGCAAATAGCTCATCTATTAATACACTCATTTCTTCGTTGTTTAAACGTGTGCCTTTTTTAATAGCTGCTTGTTTGGCTAACAACTTTGCTACTGCTGTGTTTTTATTGCTCTCTGCTTTTTGAACCAACTTGTACTGCTCTAACATTTGATCGATAACTTGCTGCTCGTTGTTTATATGCAACTCGGGTGGTAAACCATTAATAACATAGGTTTGCTTACCAAATGGATTTATATTAAAACCCAGCGATTTTAATTCAGGTAAAATAGCTGTCAACAACGCTTCATCAGCAGCAGAAACATGTACCGCTTTAGGAAAAAGTAATTGCTGACTGGCAATTGGATTTTTATCTAACGCAATCAGGTAGCGTTCAAACAAAATTCTTTCATGTGCTCGTTGTTGATCTATTACCATTAAACCACTTTTTATTTGCGTTACAATGTATTGGTTGTGTAGCTGAAAAAATCTTTTCTGTTCGCTTTCTGTTGCAGCTAAAGGCAGTCCGGCCTGCTTTGCAGGTTCAGGCATAGCTTCGGGTAAGTTTTTAAACAATAAATCCCAATTGTTTTGCTTTTGTCTGCTTTGAGCATACTGGTCTTTAAAGTTATTAAAATTTGCTCCTGCATTTCCAACTGTTACCGGCGTTTGCTGCTGGTGTGTTTGATGGGTTCTATTGGCCAATGTAGCCAAATCATGGTGCATAAAACCATTATCATCAAAATCGTTGGTAACCGGCGCTAATGGTGCAAATCCACTTAATGCCTTCTTGGCCACAGCTCGCATTATTTGATATACATGCTTATCGTCTTCAAACTTTATCTCGGTTTTGGTAGGATGAATATTTACATCAATTTGTGCCGGGTCTATTTGAATCTTTATAACATAAAACGGAAACTGCTCCTTACTGATTAACCCTTCATAAGCGGCACCAATAGCATGGTTTAAGTAGGCATCTTTTACAAAGCGGTTATTTACAAACAAAAATTGCTCGCCACGCAAACGCTTGGCGCTAGCCGGGGTACCAACAAAACCATTTATATGCAGCATGGTAGTTTGTTCGTCGAGTGGCATTAAATCGTTTGTTTTTTTATCTGTAAAAAGTTGCAATATACGTTCCTGCAAATTGGCCGATTTTATTTCATAAATACTTTCATTGTTATGAAACAACGAAAAAGCAACATGCGGATTGGCAAGCGCACAACGCATAAATTCCTCAACAATATGCTTAAACTCTACAGCATTACTCTTTAAAAAATTCCTACGAGCCGGAATATTATAAAACAAGTTTTTTACTGCAATACTTGTGCCGGTAGGTACAGCTGTATTTTCTTGCTTTACTACTTCACTTCCTTCAATAACAATAAAAGTACCCAATTCGTCAACATCGCGTTTGGTTTTAAGTTCAACTTTGGCTACAGAGGCAATACTGGCAAGCGCCTCGCCTCTAAAACCCATAGTGCTTAACTTAAATAAATCGTTTACCTCATTAATCTTCGATGTGGCATGGCGTTCCCAACACATGCGCGCATCGGTTTCGCTCATGCCTACGCCATTATCTATTACCTGAACCAAGGTTTTACCGGCTTCGGAAACGATAAGTTGAATATGCGTACTTTTTGCATCTATGGCATTATCGAGCAACTCCTTAACCAAACTGGCAGGGCGTTGAATTACCTCTCCGGCAGCAATTTGGTTGGCAACATGATCGGGCAAAAGTTTTATTATATCGGGCATTCTTGCCACAAAGTAGGTTTAAAAATTGCTATTTTCTTTAAAATGTGCAAAAATTTTAAGCAAATGCCCCAAATCTGGTATTATAAGCTACATTTTTGGTCGCTATGCGCTAATTTTTTACCTAATACGTTAATAAGTTAAAAAGTTTATCGAGCAATTGAAAATTGTTTGTTCATTTTTGCCCTAATTACCACATGCAACGCCTTTTACCAGCCATATTTTTAATTGTAAGCGGTTTGAACCAACTTTTGGCTCAACAAGGATACATTAATTTTAAAAAATCGAACCCTTGGGTTGACAGCGTTTTTAACCGTTTAACGCTTGATGAAAAAATTGCACAGCTTATGATGGTGGCCGTTTGGACCCAGCGTGACAGTGCCTACTTTAAAGAAATTGAAAAACTGGTTACCGAACAACGCATTGGTGGCGTAATGTTTATGAAAGGCACACCACATAAGCAAGCTGTACTTACAAACAGGTTTCAACGTGTGGCAAAAGTACCTTTGCTGGTTAGCATAGATGGCGAATGGGGTTTAAGCATGCGCCTGGATAGCACACCTACTTTTCCACGACAAATGGTTTTAGGCGCAGCCAATAACACAGAACTAACCCGACAAATGGGCGCAGAAATTGCTAAACACTGCAAACGACTTGGTATACACATAAATTTTGCTCCGGTTGTAGATGTAAACAACAATGCCGCAAATCCGGTTATTAACGACCGCAGTTTTGGCGAAAACAAATATACCGTGGCCAAACACGGCATTGCTTACGCAAAAGGTTTACAAGAAAATAAAATAATTGCAACCGCTAAACATTTTCCGGGTCATGGCGATACTGAAAGCGATTCGCACCATGCTTTGCCCGTAATTCCGTACAACTACAAAAGGCTCGATTCGCTTGAATTATTCCCCTTCAAAGAAATTATAGATAACCAAGTAGCAGGAATTATGGTAGGCCATTTGTTTGTTCCGGCCATAGATAGTGTTGATAATTTGGCAACCAGCATAAGCAAAAATGCCGTTACAGGTTTGCTAAAAAATAAATTGGGTTTTGAAGGCTTAACCATTACCGATGGCCTTAACATGAAAGGTGTTGCCAATTATGTTGGGCCCGGCGAAGTTTGCGCAAAAGCACTGGAAGCAGGTAACGATCTGTTGCTATTTGTTGAAGATGTTCCAGATGGCATTAAATGCATTAAAGAATATGTAGCAGCAGGAAAAATTTCTATTGAGCAAATAGACCAAGCTTGTAAAAAAATTCTTATTGCCAAATACTGGGTAGGTTTAAACCTATATAAACCCATAGATTTAAAAAACCTGCATGACGACCTGAATTGTTGCAGCACCGACTTACTCATAAAAAAAGTAATTAAACATGCTGTGGTAGTGGCAAAAAACCAAGACAAGTTAATTCCGCTGCAAGAACCACAACAATATAAAATATTGAGCTTAGCTGTAGGAAATACGCGTTTTACAGATTTTCAGCAAATGCTTAACAACTACCTAAAAACCGATTTTGTTAGCATAGATAAAAACGAAAGTAAAGAAAAATTCGACTCGGTTTACAAAATTACGCAAGGTTACAACTTAGTTATTTTAAGCCTGCACAATACCAGCCGATTTGTTAGCAGAAAATTAGGATTAACACAGCAACAGATAGAGTTTGTAAAACGGGTTATTACATCTAACAAATGCATTTTAGTAAACCACGGCAACCCATATATCCTGCAACATTTTACCGCTGCACGAAATGTAATTTTAGCCTACGAAGATTTGCCTGTTTATAATCAAGTATCGGCACAAATATTAATGGGTGCCATCGAAGCCAAAGGCCAAATGCCTGTATCGGTAAACAACACATTTTTATTGGCAACAGGCGAACAAACAAAGCCACTGGAACGATTTGAATATGTAATGCCCGAAGAAATAGGATTAGAGCATACACCTTTTGCACTAATAGATTCTATTGCCGCTGAAGGTTTACGCAGTAAGGCCTTTCCGGGCTGTCAAGTATTGGTTGCTAAAGGCGGAAAAGTATTGTATCAAAAATCGTTTGGTAAACATTCCTATGATAGCGCAGCTGCATTGGTTCAAAACCATCATGTATATGATTTGGCATCGCTTACAAAAATATTAGCCACAACAATGGCCATTATGAAACTGTATGAAGATAAAGCTTTATCGCTAAACGATAAATTAGGATTATACATACCAGCTTTGCGCGGCACTGCCAAAGAACGCATAACCATTAGAGATGTATTGTTGCATCAGGCGGGTTTTGTACCATTTATTCCGTTTTACAAAAGCCATATTCAAACATATGGTTTAGATACAAACCTTTACAGCAAAACCCCTAACGATGTATTTACCCTACAAGTGGCCGATAGCTTGTATTTGCATAAAAATGCCGAAGAAGATTTAATAAATGCAATTGCACAAAGTGAATTAAAGAATCCAGGCACATATGTTTACAGCGATTTAGGATTTATTTTATTGCGAAAAGTAGTAGAAAACATTACCAACAAACGCTTTGATGTTTACGTTGACGAAACATTTTATAAACCTTTAAACTTAGCCGGAATGGCTTTTAATATTCGTAGCAAAAGTTTGCCACTTGGCCAAATTACTCCTACCGAAAACGATTTAACCTATCGTAAGCAATTGTTAAGGGGTTATGTACACGATCAGGCAGCAGCTATGCAAGGCGGCATTAGTGGCAATGCCGGTTTATTTTCTAATGCCAACGATGTGGCTGTAATAATGCAAATGTTGTTAAATGGCGGAACTTATGGTGGCGTTAGAATATTTAAAGAAAGTACCATTGATTTGTTTACTAAAAAACAAACTAAAATTAGCAGACGCGGACTGGGCTTCGACAAACCGGAAACCAATCCGGCTTTAAGCGGACCCACAGGAAGATTAGCCGGGCCACAAGCTTTTGGACACACAGGATTTACGGGTACGTGCGCTTGGGCCGACCCAAAAAACGGTTTGGTTTATGTGTTTTTAAGTAACCGTATTCATCCTTCTACCGAAAACAAAAAGTTAGCCGAAATGAATATACGCACACGTATTCACGACTTGTTGTATGAAATAATAAAGTAACTTTTACGCTCTATACTCGCCAAATTCGCCTCTAAACACATCGGCAATTTCGCCCAAAGTAGCGTAGTGTTCAACACAAGCAATAATATATGGCATTACGTTTGAACCATCTTTTGCTGCATTTAACAAAGCTTTCAACGACTGGCTTACGGCATCATTGTTTCGGTTAGCCTTAAGTTGAACCAACTTTTTAACTTGTGTTTCACGAATACTATCATCAACCCTAAAAATTGGCGTATTATCGGTTTCGTTAACGGTATATTTATTTACACCAACAATTATTTTTTCGTTACGCTCTACTGCGGTTTGAAATAAATAGCTGCTGTTGGCTATTTCCTTTTGCATGTAACCTTGCTCTATGGCAGAAACAGCACCACCCAATGCATCTATTTTTTGAATGTATGCCCAGGCTTCTGCCTCTACCTTATTGGTAAGCTCTTCTACAAAATAACTGCCACCCAATGGATCTACAGTATCGGTTACGCCACTTTCGTGAGCAATTATTTGCTGCGTGCGTAAAGCTATACGTGCCGCTTCTTCGGTTGGCAAACTTAAAGCTTCATCATATCCATTGGTATGTAAACTTTGTGTACCACCTAAAACAGCAGCCAATGCTTGTATGGTAACACGTGCAATATTGTTTTGCGGTTGTAATGCTTGCAATGTAGAACCACCCGTTTGGGTATGAAAACGCAACATCATGGCTTTAGGATTTGTAGCACCCAATTCTTTGGCCATTTTTGCCCACATGCGCCTTGCTGCTCTAAACTTAGCTATTTCTTCAAAAAAGTTATTATGTGCATTAAAGAAAAAACTTAAACGTTGTCCAAATACATTAATATCTAACCCCTTTGCAATTGCTGCTTGTGCATACGCTTTGGCATTAGCCAGTGTAAATGCAATTTCTTGTACGGCCGTTGAGCCCGCCTCGCGAATATGATAACCACTTATAGAAATGGTATTCCACTTAGGTACTTCTTTGCTGCAATACTCAAAAATATCGGTAATAATACGCATGCTGGGCTTAGGTGGATAAATATATGTACCACGAGCAGCATATTCCTTTAAAATATCGTTTTGTATGGTACCGGAAATTTTTGAAATATCGGCACCTTGCTTTTTTGCCAATGCAATGTAAAATGCCAACAATGTAGAAGCGGTGGCATTAATGGTCATGCTGGTAGTTATATCTTGTAACTTTATGCCATCAAACAAAATTTCCATATCGGCAAGCGAATCTATGGCTACACCAACTTTACCAACCTCGCCTTCGGCCATTGCATGATCGCTATCGTAGCCAATTTGTGTAGGCAAATCGAAAGCTACGCTTAAACCCATGGTACCATTTGCAAGCAAATATTTATAACGCTTATTGCTTTCTTCGGCAGTGCTAAAGCCGGCATATTGGCGCATCGTCCATAGTCTGCCTCTGTACATGTCGGGCTGAACGCCACGAGTAAATGGAAATTCGCCGGGATTTTCGTTTAATGGAATATGCGTTTTATAAACATTCTCTATTTCTATTCCCGAATCGGTACTAATTTTTTTTTCTGAGCTCATGTGGGTTCAATGCTTTTAATTAAAAACCAAATCAAATTCGCGTTTTAAAAAATTTAATGCCTTTTGTGTGGGGAGCATTTCCATTTCTACCGCTTTGTTAAAAATGGCTTTGCTTAAATCTATACCTACTGCATTTGGCCCTAACTCGGAATAAGCCGTATTAATTAGGTTTACCATTTCCTCTTTTACAACCCTTATTACTTGCCATGCCTGATGTGAAACATATAACTGCTGCGATAAGTTATGACTAAATTCATTGTTAATATCATTAATTAAATCGCTTTTCATTTGTGTAGCACTTATACCTGCGCGGTGCACACGTAAAACCAAGCTTTCCGGACTCATACGTTCCATTAATAAAACCATACGCTCGTATGCTTGCAATTTTAGCGGCTGCATGGTACGCTGTTGCTCTTGTTTTAAATCGAGCGAACGCTTTTGATACTCGGTATCGAAAAAAATCTTAAATTGATAATAAGTAATAACAAATACAATAAGCGCCGGAATTAAATACTTAGTGATTTCGAGAAATAAAACTACAACTTCGTTCATACGGTAATTATTTTTGCAAATGGCGAAAATAGGGAATTGCGCTGGTTAGGCAAATTTACTACAGGTTTTTATGAAAAAAAGCGCCATACCGGCCAGATTTTTAATGGTAAACCTATAATTTAAACAAATATTAAATTTCCACTACAAGCTTTTTTGGCATTCTAAAATAAATTACCATAGCCGACAGTAGGGTTAAAACACCAATTAAAGCAATGGCAAAATGAATACCCAAAAAATCGGCCGCAATGCCGGAAATTACAGCTCCAAATGCGTAGCCTAAATCGCGCCATAACCTAAACGTTCCTATACTTTCGGCACGCTGCTTTGGTGCAGTTACCATTGCTATAGTTGTTAAAAATGTTGGATAAACCAATGCTGTTCCAAAGCCTAATATTGCCGCTAAAAGTAAAATTATATAAAAGTGCTCGGATAAAGGTAAAATTAAAATGGCAATACCTTGTAAAAACATACCCCAAAACAACATGCTTTTTTTATTAAAATAATCTGCCATTCTGCCGGTAAATAGCTGACTAATACCCCAAACTGTTGGGTACGTTGCTGTAATTAACCCAATATGCGACGTTTTAATTTGCAGGGCTATTAAGAACATGGGCAGTAAGCCCCAAATCATTCCATCGTTTAAGTTATTTACCAAGCCGGCTTGCGTTACCGCGCTTAATGTTTTATGCTTAAAGGTCGTTTCAATAAAAACACTGTTTAGTGGCTTATGCTGTGTTTTTAATGCCTCCTTTTCAACAAACAACTTGGTGTCGTTTACCCAAAACATGGTTAACAATAAACCCGTTAAAGCCATGGCAATACCTAAGTAAAAAGGGTAAGGTGTTACACCAAAATGCGTTGCAATATAGCCTGTTAAAAATGCAACTATGCCTACTGCAAAATATCCGGCAAACTCGTTTAATCCCATGGCTAAACCACGGTTGCTATCGCCTGCCAAATCAATTTTCATAACCACTGTACTACTCCAAGTAATCCCCTGGCTAATTCCCAATAAAACATTTGCAAAAACTACCCAATTCCACGAAGTAGCATAAATAAGCATAAAAGGAATGGGCAATGCAATTAGCCAACCTATAAGCAACAAATTTCTTCTTCCAAAACTATTGGCAAGTTTTCCTGTAAAATAATTGGCAATGGCTTTCGATATGCCAAATGCAGTTATAAAAGATAAAATTGCTGTTGTAGACGAAATGCCAAAAATAACATTTGCAAACTCTGGAAAAATGGTTCGTTCCATGCCCACCATGCCGCCTACAAATGCATTTACTATAACTAAAAGCGTAAACTGCTTCCAATTTTGCTTTAAACCCGGCTTTACTTTATATTCCATTTAAACAGCAAAGTTACGTTTACTTAAATGGCAATTGTGTTACAATTGTAACACAGTAATTTAATTATAAGTTCAGCATTGCTAAATTACTACTTTGCATTATTACCTTTTAATCCGTAATAACCAATAAAAACATAACATAACAACGGAATAAATAATGCCAATTGCAAACCAATAAAATCGCTTAATGCGCCATAAAACAGCGGAATTAATGCTCCACCTACAATTGCCGTACATAAAATGCCACTAGCCTGATTGGTATATTTACCAAGATTCTTTACAGCAAGTGTAAAAATAGTTGCAAACATTAAGGAATTCATTAAGCCAACTGCAAGCAAAGCCCACATGGCTAAACCACCATAAGTAAAAATAGCAATTAATAATAATACAATTGCAGTAACAGCATTAAATGCCAATACACTACCCGGATTAAACTTTTTTAAGATTATGCTTCCAATAAACCTGCCTACCATAGCTCCACCCCAATAATAGCTAACATATTTACCAGCCTCTTCGGCTGTAAACGACATTATATTGGGTAGCTGCAAAAAGTTTACTATATGGCTACCAATTGCAACTTCTGCACCAACGTAAAAGAAAATTCCTGCTGCACCCAATATAAGGTGTTTGTATTGCCAAATACTACCTTTTTCGGTAATATCGCTTGCTATGTTATCTGTTCCGGGCTCTGAACCCACTTTTGGCAGTTTTAACATGAAAACAACTATTGCGATAAAAAGCAATGCCAAACCCAAGAAAACATAAGGTACTTGTAAAGCCTTAATATCTATATTACCGGCATAAGATAAGTCGTTCGGTAAATTTGAAAGAATAAATAACGCACCAAAAAAAGGAGCAAGTGTTGTACCTAAAGAATTAAATGCTTGTGTTAATGTTAACCTTGCAGAGGCACTTTCGGGTTTTCCTAATGCAGTAACATAAGGATTACCTGCAACCTGAAGCAAAGTAATACCTGTGGCTAAAATAAATAAAGCAGCTAAAAACAAACCATATATTTTAGCAGATGCTGCCGGATAAAATAAAAAACACCCCACTGCTGCTGTTATAAAACCTATTATCATTCCTCCTTTATAACCCACTTTTTGTATAATTAAACCCGAAGGAATAGACATAATAAAATACGCACCAAAAAAGCATAAATTAATAAAATTGGCCTGTGTATAACTTAGGTTAAAAATAGCCTTTAAGTACGGAATTAATATGTCGTTTAAACAGGTTATAAAACCCATCATAAAAAATAATGTCATAAGCGCATACAACCCAACCGAATAATTTTTTTTGCCTGATTCTGTGGCATTGTATGCCGAATTTTGAAAATTTATTGCCATGTTTTTTGTTTAGTGTATTTTTTACACTTAATTGCAATTATAAAACATAAAACATGTATATCAAGAAATTATTTACACTTTTATTCACACTTTCTGCATTTAGCATAAACACGCAAGCACAAAACAAAGATGTTTACTACCAAATTTTTGTGCGTTCGTTTGCCGACTCCAACGGGGATGGCATTGGAGATATTAATGGTATTACGCAAAAGTTAGATTACTTATCGCAACTGGGAATTACCGGTATTTGGCTAACTCCTGTTAACCCAAGTCCTACTTACCACAAGTACGATGTAACAAATTATTTAGATATTGACCCCGAATACGGTACCATACAAGATTTTAAAAACATGGTGGAAGAAGCACATAAAAGAAATATTAAAGTATTAATGGATTTTGTGGTTAATCACTCAAGCTCCGAACATCCTTGGTTTAGGGCTTCTTGCGCAGGACATCCAAAATACAAGGACTATTATGTGTGGAGCGATACTGCTACAACTCAAGGATGGTACTATAACCCGCTAAACCCTTCTAAAAAATACTATGCATTCTTCTGGGAGCGAATGCCAGATTTAAACATGGATAATAAAGATGTAAGAAATGAAATTGTAAACGCTGCAAAATTTTGGTTAACCGAAACTAAAATAGACGGATTTAGATTAGATGCGGCACAACACATTTACGAACCCAACGAAGTGGTAGAAAACAACGAATGGTGGACCTACTTTAGAAACGAATTAACAAAAGTAAAACCCGATCTCTTTTTATTGGGCGAAATATGGAATAAAGATAGCATTGTTGCCACCTATTTAAAAACCAGCTTAAATGCTACATTTAATTTCGAAATATCATGGCTTATTAACGGTTCGGTTCAAAACAAAGATGCCGATAATTTTGTAAATAAAATAAACAATATTCGTAAGCTTTATAGCTCATATAACCCAAACTATACAGATGCAACTTTTATAAGTAACCATGACCAAGATAGGTATATGAGTACCTTTAAAAACAACCCGGCAAAAGCTATTCAGGCATTTGCAATGTTAATGACTTTACCAGGTATGCCTTTCTTATATTATGGCGAAGAAATTGGTATGCGTGGTATATTCCCCGACCATTACAGACGAGAAGTTTTTCCATGGGGAATTAAAAATAAATTTAATACAACCTGGCAAACCTCCATACACTCTACGCATCCCGAGGTACGCACGCTTGAAGAGCAAATGCAAGATAAAAACAGTCTGTACCATCAATACAAACAATTAATTCAATTACGAAAAGCTTCTTTAATTTTACAAAACGGAGATTTTATCGAGACAAAAATCGTTGCAAAACAAAAAAGTGTTATTGCCTTTGAAAGAAACCTTAATGGCAAAAAAATTGTAGCCATATTCTATACCGGAGATAATGATTTATCGGTGAATTTTAACGGCAAAATAAAGCCTGTTTACACACGCGAATGCGCTATTACCGGCAAGAAAATTAATTGTAAACCCGGCACAGTTCTTATTGCAGAAGTATTGTAAACTTAATTTGAAAGTTTGCCCGTAAAACGTTTAATTTCGGTTTCTGTAATGGCTAACTCTTGCTTTGCTTGTAATAGCCTGTTTTCTGCTTGCAGCCATTCTGTTTGAACCGACCTTAACTCTAAAGCTGTAATTTTTCCGGCTTTATATTGCTCGTTTGTTAAACTGTAAGCTTCGTTGGCAAGCAATGCATTTTGACTTTCTTTAGCAACCAATGTTTTATTAAAAATATACTGCTTAATCAGGTTATTTAATCGTACAGTTGCTTTAGCAGTAGAATCAGCTAACGCATAATCGGCATTTGATTGAACCAACTTTGCTGCTGCAATTTTTCTGTTAATATCGAAACCATTAAACAAATTAAACTGCACACCTGCACCATAATGAAAACCGGTATTAGATGCAGTTTGTAAAAAACCAGCCTCTGAATTAATGGTGCTAATCAAATAACCGGTGCGCAACTGAAATACCGGCGATCGATCGGCCTTAAACTCATTTAAGCTATACCGTGCCATTTGCTTATTGTTTTTTAGCTGTAACAAAGGCGTGTAATTATTTATACTGCCGCTTAACGATGCTACATCTAAACTATCAAAAACAATATTTTCTACTACATTGTATTCTGTAAAACTAACGGCACCAATCAGTACTTTTAAATTTTCTTTTGCTGCATTAAACAATAGCGTTTCGCGCATCAACAAAGATTCGTCTGTATTTGCATCAATGGTTGCACGTATTACCTCCGATCGTGCTACCTTTCCACTATTAAACTTGTCTTCAATAAAGCCCAAACGTTGCTTACTTAAACTTAGGTTGTGTTCAAGTAATTTAACTTTACTTTTCTGTAACACTAAATCATAATATGCTTTAGTAACTTGCACAATGGTTTGTTCAATTTCCTGGCGTAATGCAAGTTTTCCACTCATTTCAGCTGCTGCCAATTTTTGTTTGGTAATAAACATTCGTGTACCATTAAATACCGTCCACGATAGTTCTACATTTCCATTTAGTGTATTGTTAATGGCATTGTTTCTAATATTTTCTGCACCATTTAAAAATCGTTGTCGGGTATTTATGGTTTGATTATCTTGGTTAATACCCGCATTAAGTTGTGGCAACATGCCCGCATTGCCTGTGGTATTGTTAAGCTTTGATACTTCGTAGTTATTCTTTGCTATTTGTATGCCATAATTTAAATCAAGTGCAAGTAAAATAGCATCGTTTAAAGTAATTACTTGTTGCGCCCACAATGATTGCTGCAAGAGCATGATTAAAATAACAATTTTACAACACTTCATCATCGGTTTTATTAAGCGTATTTGCTGTATTTTTTGATATATATGTGTAGATAGATGGAATGGCATACAAAGTTAAAAAGCCTGCAAACAGCAATCCACCAATAATTACTGTGCCCATAGGTATGCGACTGGTAGAACCCGATCCAAGCGCAAGCGCAATAGGTACCGCTCCTAAAATGGTGGCTAAGCTAGTCATTAATATGGGCCTTAACCTTGCTACCGCAGCTTGTTTAACAGCTTCTGTTTTGTTTAAACCTTGCTCTTTAAGCTGGTTGGCAAATTCAACAATTAATATACCATTTTTTGTTACCAAGCCAAGTAATACAATAATGCCAATCTGGCTAAATATATTTATGGTTTGGTTAAAATACCAAAGCGAGAACAACGCTCCGGCAAGGGCCAGTGGCACACTAATCATAATAATTAATGGGTCTCTAAAACTTTCGAATTGAGCAGCTAAAACTAAAAAAACCAAAACCAGTGCAAATAAAAAGGCAAATAAAGTATTTGAAGAGCTCTCTGAAAAATCACGGGAAGGGCCTGATAAATCGGTTGTAAAACTATCATCTAATACAATTTGCTTTATCCTATTCATTTCGGCAATACCATCGCCAATGGTTTTACCCGGTGCTAAGCCTGCACTAATGGTTGCAGATTTATAACGGTTATAGTGGTACAATTGCGGAGGGCTGCTATATTCAATTACATCAACCAAATTATCCAATTGTATTAAATTGCCATTAGCCGATTTTACGTATAGCGATTTTAAATCAATAGGCTCATCGCGGTTAGCACGGTTAGCCTGCCCAATAATTTGGTATTGTTTACCATTTTTAGGAAAATAACCATACCTAATTCCACCATAAACAAATTGCAATGTTTGCGCTATGGCTTGAACCGACACTTGTAATTGCTGTGCTTTTTCACGGTTAATGGTAACAACCAACTCGGGCCTGTTAAACTTTAAATTAACATCTACTCCTTGAAAAACGGAACTTTTAGAGGCTTCTGCCATAAACTTAGGTACAGCATCTCTTAAAACATTAAAATCCTGATGCTGCAAAATATACTGCACCGGCAAACCTGCCCTGGCCCCTCCAGATCCATTTATGGTTTGTTCTTGTATAACAAATGCCCTTGCATCGGTTAACACTGCAACTTGCTTTTGAATTTGTTGGGCAATTTCAGCCTGTGTTCGCTTACGTTCGGTTGGTTCAAGCAAACCAATGCGCGAAAAGCCTGTATTTACAGCACCGCTACCCGTAAAAGATGGCGCAGTAACCTGCAATGTTATTCGCTTTTCAGGCACACTATCTTCTACCAATGCACCCAATTGCTGCATGTAATTGTCCATATACTCATAACTCGACCCTTCTGGTGCTGTTATAGATAACCGCAACATGCTTCTATCGTCTAATGGCGATAACTCAGATTGCAGCGTAGTGCCAAAATAAACAATTGCAAAACCGCTTAAAAGCACCATAACCCATGCCAACCAACGCTTTTGCATAAACCTATGCAACGATTGCTGATAGATAAGATTTAAGTGCTCAAAAAAAGGCTCAGTTAAAGTGTAAAACCTAGTTGGCTTTGTACTCTTTCTGCGAAGGTAAACGCTTAATACCGGCGTTAATGTTAGCGAAACAAAAGAAGAAATTAAAACCGCCCCGGCTAATACAACACCAAACTCCCTAAACAAACGACCTACAAAACCTTGTAAAAATATAATGGGTAAAAATACAATGGCCAAAGTTACCGATGTGGCAATTACAGCAAAAAATATTTCATTTGTTCCTTCTACGGCTGCTTGTTTTCTACCAAGGCCTTTCTCTAATTTTTTAAAAATGTTTTCGGTAACAACAATGCCATCGTCAACCACCAATCCGGTTGCTAAAACAATGGCCAATAAGGTTAAAATATTAATGGTAAAGCCCGCCAGATACATTATAAAAAAAGCACCAAGCAACGAAACCGGAATATCTATTAACGGTCTAACGGCAATTATCCAATCCCTGAAAAACAGAAAAATAATTAGTACCACCAATACAAATGCAATTAATAAGGTTTCTTTTACCTCTGTTACAGATTTGCTGATAAATTTGGTATTGTCTAGTACTATATCAATCTTGTAATCTTCGGGTACATCCTTTTTAATCTGATCGTAGCGTTTGTAAAACTCTTTCGCAATATCGATATAATTGGCTCCGGGCTGAGGCACTAATGCCAATGCAACCATTGGTAATCTGCCACTACGTAAAATCGATTGCTCGTTTTCTGCACCCAACATAGCTTTACCAATATCGTATAACCTAACGGTTTTACCATTGTTGCTTGTAATAATTAAATCGTTAAAATCGCTTTCTGAATTTAACCTCCCTGATGTTCTAACAGAAAGTTCTGTGCTATTACCTTCAATTTTACCGCCGGGTAACTCTATATTTTGCTTGTCTAATGCAGCTTTAACATCCAGTGCGGTAATGCCAAAGGCAGCCATTTTTTCGGGCTCGAGCCAAATGCGCATAGCATATCGTTTCTGACCCCATATTTGCAGGCTACTAACACCCGGAATAGTTTGTAGTCGCTCTTGCAATACATTCTCAGCATAATCAGAAACCTCTAAATGTGTACGTGAGTTGCTTTGAACCGTCATGCTTATAATGGCATCACTGTTTGCATCGGCTTTAGAAACCACCGGAGCACCATCAATATCTAATGGCAACTGACGAACAGCTTGCGACACTTTATCACGCACATCATTGGCTGCTTCTTCTAAGTTTACATCCAAATTAAACTCAACCGTAATTACACTCGAACCTAAATTACTGGCTGATGAAATGGTACGTATACCGGCAATGCCATTGATAACTTTTTCTAATGGTTCGGTAATTTGAGATTCTATAATATCGGGTGTAGCACCTGTGTAAGCTGTGCGCACCGTAATAATCGGTGGGTCGATAGATGGATATTCTCTTACGCCTAAATAATTAAACGCAATTATTCCAAACAGCATAATTACAATAGACATAACCATGCTTAGCACCGGACGTTTTATACTAACCGCTGCTAAACTCATTGGTTGATATTTGTTACTTTAGAAACCAATACTTTTAACCCTGGTCGCATATACATTATACCGCCCACTACAACCGAATCGCCTGTAGTTAATCCATTAACTATCTCTATTTTCTCATCGCCTCGAATGCCTGTTTCAACTACCCTTTCAACAACCGAATCGGCTTTTACAACAAAAACTTTTTGTGTCTTTAAACCTGGTACAATTGCTTGTGTTGGAATAGAAATGGCATCTTTCTTACTAGTTAAGCCAACGGCTACCATTGTAAATCCACCGGCAAACAATCCGTTACTTTCATTGCACCAAGCCCTAACCGTTAGGTTTCTGGTTTGCTCATCAATTTTTGGTTCAACCGCATACACCTTTGCTTGATGAATGGTACTACCTGTAGCCGATGCCGTAAACTGCACAGTACTTCCGTTATTAAGTAGTGTGGCATATTTCTCAGGAACTGCAAATTCTAATTTTAATTTATCGGTTTGTTGCAAACTGGCAATAGGCGTGTTGGTATTAACCACAGTCCCAACTTGTACATTGCTTAAACCAATTTTACCCGAATAAGGCGCCTTTAGTTTTGTCTTTTCGAGCTGAGCTTCTAACAGCAAAATATCTGCACCCGCTGCTAAAAAATCGGTTTCAGATAAATTATACTCTTCCTCACTTACTGCACCGGTTCTTAATAATTGTTTGTTGCGCTCAAACAAGAGTTGTTTAAGTTTTTTAACATTTTTAGCTTTTTCTAATTGAGCCAGTATATCGGCATTGTTTAGCTCTAGTAACAAAGCCCCTTGTTGCACAAACGAGCCTTCGGAAAAATATAACTTACTAATTTTACCAGGCACTTCGGTATACAGTAAAATATCTTTATTGGCTAATAAAGTACCACCAACTTTAATGCCAGTACTGGTTTGTTGCGCATTGGCAACATACACCGTTACCGATATAGGCTTGTTTGCTTTTGCAACGGCAGAGCCCATTTGCGAAGGTTTTGAATTACAAATAATTTTTGGCAGTGCAATTGCTGCAACTACCAATATGATAACAATATACAAACGGTATTTTCTAAACATAAAGGCTGCGAAATTACGCCAACAAGATTAATATATCTTAAAATAACATGAAAACCGGTGTCATTGTTTTGCAACATTCAAGGCAAATCAATGGTTTCAACAAACTCAAGTGCTTCACTATCGGGCAATTGGCGGTTTACAACTATGGTTTTTCGGCTTGAACCAACCGCCAATCGGTTTTCGCCATTTTTGTATGTTTTTAAAAAGGCCAAATTTCCGGAATTATCTATAATTACCAATGTTGCCATGCCATAAATTGCATTGGTAACAGCCAAAACAGCCAGGTAATCTTGCATAGTTGCAACATACATTTGCTCTAAATTTTTATTTTTTAATGGCTGTATAAAGCTAATTTGGTTGTTTAATTGAATGTGTAAATCTGTGCCGTTTTGCAGCACCAAATTCAAACTATCAAACAACGCAGCCGGAACAGCCGGAATTAATGTGCCTTGCGGCTTGCTGTTTAAAACCTTAAACTGATAGGGATTAAAAATGGTTTCAACTTCATTGTTGGCTGTTGGCACAAACACATCCACTTTTTTTAAGCCTATTGCTATTAAATTTTGCGAAAATGGTTTAATTAACAATACATATAACAATGCAGGTGCAATAATTATCATACTGTAATTTATAAGCTGAAACGATGCCGCCTGATTTACCTTTTGCGCTGCATTGTAAATTAACCATGCAATAAGCAAGGCTACACCAACCGCCAATAACAAATACACTACAAAAAACCAGTATGTGTTATATAAAAGCGGCAACCTAAAAAATTGCGTTTGAGCGTTTAAAACAATATAGCTGAAACTACTAATAAAAAGCGCTGCAAAACCATACATTAACATGGCATAAGCGCGCAACATGGGGTATTTTGCAAATCGAGTTTTTATAAAAAACCAACCAAATAAATTTAACAGCAAAGTAGCAGCTAATAAAACAATATTAACCGATTTAAACATGGGCCATATGTAGTTTGTCCAGCTCATTTATTCAAATCGTAAAGCCTCTATTGGATCAAGCCTGCTGGCTTTAATTGCAGGGTATAAACCACTTATCAAACCTACAAGTATGCACAAAGTTATACCGCTTAAAATCCAAAGCCAGGGAATTATAAAACCGCCATTTACTAAACCCGAAACCACATTACCAATGGAAATACCTAAAACAATACCACCGAAACCACCAAGTTGACAAATTACAATTGCCTCTATTAAAAATTGCCTTCGTATGGCTGTTGGTGTAGCACCAATTGCTTTTCTTATTCCAATTTCTCTTGTACGCTCGGTAACACTTACCAACATAATATTCATTAAACCTACAGCAGCACCTAAAAGTGTAATAAAACCAATTACACTGGCTGCTATGGTTACAAACTTTAAATTGTCTATTAACTCTTTGGCTAAGTTATCAGATTTATACAACTCGAAATTGTTTTCTGCCGCTGCCGAAAGTCTTCTGATTTTTCTAAACAAACTGGTGGCCTCGCTAACTGCAAAATCCATGTTTTTTACATCAGTCACCAATACCGTTATAACGCTGCTCATATTGGGTAAACTAAATGTTTGGTAAGCATTTTGAAGCGGTACTATAACAACCCTATCGCCACCAAATCCCATGCTGCTGCCCTTGGTATTAAGCACACCTATTACCCTGTATCTTGCAGCACCAACATAAATCGACTCGCCTATCGGATATTTACTCTTAAAAATTTTAGCTTTAATTTCTTGGCCAATAATAGCTACATTCTCGGCACTATTAACCTCTTTTTCGGTAAAGTTTCTGCCCATATCTATATCGTAGCCACTTACCTTTAGGTAGTTAACATCGCCACCCATTACCATTACATTTGGGTCTGATTTATTGCTATTGTATTTAACAGTACTATTAAAACTTGCATTTACACTAACCGATGCAGTTGCAGGAAATTGGTATTCTTTTATAAAAGCAGCTGCTTCTTCTTTACTTATAGATTTATAACGTTTAACTGTACCCTGACCGCCAAACTTAACGCTACTACCCCGGTTTTTTATATTAAAACTGTTGGCACCCATACCACCAAAACTGTTGTTTATACCGGCTTTCATGCCATCTATGGCTGTTAAAATACCAACCAATGCCATTATGCCAATACTAATTATTAAAGCAGTAATGGTTGCCCTAAGCGCATTTCCTTTAATACTGGTAAAGGCTATTTTTATGTTTTCTACTAATGTCAATGCGTATTATGTAGCCGGATTTTTAATGGTAAAACTTATACAAGTTTAGCCTTTTCTATTAAAACAAATCCTTTTTTATCGTTGCGTTCAACAAAATCTATAACCATACCGGCAAAAAAGAAAACCTGTCCGGCATTGTAAATTATCTTTATGCCGTCAATTTCAATTTCGCGGTCTTTATCGCTTTTTATATCAAAGCCAATAATTAAGCCTTTATCGCTGGCGTTTTTTTGTTTTATGCCTACCCTTAAAACATATTCATCAGGAACGATTAACGATTGGCGGTAAGCCTTAACCTGCGCCATGGCGTTGCTAGTAAATTCTATTAGTTGCATGTAGTTATTTTAAATGTTGGGCAATTGTTTTTACCATAATCGGACCATTATATACAAACGAAGTATAAACCTGCACCAAGGTTGCGCCGGCATTAATTTTTTCTTTGGCACTGGCAGCATCGTGTATGCCACCAACACCTATAATTGGAATTTTGCCAAAGCTTTTTTTGTTTATGTATGCAATTACTTCGGTAGCTTTTTGCTGCAATACCGGACCACTTAATCCACCGGCACCAATTTTGTCTATTTCTTGTGCAGGCGTTTTTAATCCCTGCCGCGAAATAGTGGTATTGGTTGCCACCAAACCTTCTATGCCGCAAGATAATACCAAATCAATAACATCATCTATTTGTGTGGTGGTTAAATCTGGAGCAATTTTTAACAATATGGGTTTAGCCTTTGCACCTAGTTGCACAAAATTTTTCCGACAACTTACCAATTTGTTTAAAATAGCGCCCAACGGACCCTTTTCCTGCAAGTCGCGAAGGTTTGGCGTATTTGGCGATGATACATTAACCACAAAATAATCAACCAAATGATATAAACGGTTAAAACAAATTTCGTAATCGTTAACTGCTAATTCATTTGGTGTGATTTTATTCTTACCAATATTACCACCCACTATTAAATTTGCCGGACGCTTAGCCAGGCGTTGTGCAATGACCTCAACCCCATCGTTGTTAAAACCCATGCGGTTAATTAAGCATGCATCGGCTTTTAGCCTAAACAATCGTGGTTTATCGTTACCGCTTTGAGGCAATGGCGTAACTGTGCCAATCTCTACAAAACCAAAACCAAGTGCCTCTAACTCGTGCAAATACGCGGCATTTTTATCTAAACCCGCAGCTAAGCCAACCCGATTTTTAAAGGTAATACCTAAAAATTGTATGGGATGAGATGTTACAAATAAATACTTAACAATATACTTAACGCCCGGTATAGAAAATAATACCTTTAAACTATTAAGTGCAAAATAATGAGCCCTTTCGGCATTCATTAAAAATAAAAAACTACGTAAAATTTTATACAAAACAATTACTCATTTAGCGGTTTCAAATTTAAACACCTACCGCCAGCAATCCTAATTTTTGGTAAAACATAATTGTTTAGCATTAAATTGGGTATTACTATACAGTTTGAACCCACAAACCAGCCGGTTTTTTAATGGTAAACGTTACTAAGTTAGATGCAATTACTGATAAAAAAAGTTACTGATGCTTAATAATACGTTGGGTCAAATTACCCATAATTAAAACATATACGCCAATAGGTTGGGCTGATATTGTAATACTTTCGGTTAATGATGCTACTTTACCGGTTATAACTGTTTTACCAAACACATCAATTACTTGGTATGATTCACCCAATAATGACTGTGGAACCAAAATATGCACATTTCCATTGGTTGGGTTTGGGTATATTTTAAATTCGTTTATATTGTTTTTATTCAAGCCGGTAGTGGCAATTGAAATTGTGGTATCGGTTACATGCTCTAAATTGCATTTATAGGCAGTAAGTTTTACAGTATAGTTGCCACCTGCTTTGTAGGTATGAATGGGGTTAACTTCTATAGAAGTATCGCCATCGCCAAATTCCCATAAATACCTATCTGCATACCTCGAAAGATTTTCAAATTTAACCGAACCTTGGCTGTTAAACTGGTGCTTAAACATTGCTGTTGGTGAATAATAACCCCAGTTTAAATCTTCTAATTTTTGGTAAACAATTAGCTTGGCTGCTTCTTTTATAGCCGTGGCATCACTGGCAGTTAGTCCGGCATTATACGTAATTAAGGTTGGGTCTTTTTTTAACAATAATGCATAAAACGCACATGCAGCGGCGTAGCTACCTGCCAAAGAAGGGTGACTTTCGTCTGGGTTATAAAGCTCAATGCCTGGGTTATTAAATCTTAAATAGCGCCAAACTAAACCAACCGGCGATAATAATGCTTGGTTATCGTTGGCCATTTTCCTATACCTTAATGCCAACAAACTATCCATACCCAAATATGTGCAAACCGGAGGCCAAAATGCACAGTTTTGTGCATCTCCATTTTTTCTTCCCCATGTCATATAAAAAACTGTTTTAGTACATGCATAATTGGCATCTATGATGCTGTCTAAAGCGCTTGCAAAAGGATACACCATAGCTTCTACATCAGGTTCGGGAAAAGAAGGCAACTGACTTTGCTCTTGCAATACAACAAAATCCCAATTGGTTGAACGAATTTTTGCCAATGAAACACTATTTGTTGAATGGCCACGTAGGGTATGACCTCCAGGTGTATTTTCATCAGTAATAATTGTATCGCCTGTTGATTTTGCCAAATCTGCTAAAAGCATAGGTAAATTGTTTACAGCAGTGTAACTGTTTCCAAGAAATAAAACTTTATGGGTTGTAGATTGAGCAAATGAATTGCTTAATGTGCAAATGGCAATGGCAATGGTAATGATTTTAATCTTATGCATGATTTAATATTTGTATTCTAAGATGCTCAAAAATCTAAAATCGTTGCATATTAATAGCTTAATGTTAATTTCCTATCTGCACTATTCCGTTTGCACATCCGTAATACAACAATTTCATTGTTGAATACGGCTGTTGCTAAGGCATTATACAGATAGTTACTGCTATTTAGTCGTTCCTTAAAAAACTATTTCAACATACAGCAGCAGCGGATTTTTAATTATGTTGATGATTTTAAATTGCAAGAAAGCCAGGATTTACTAACAAAATCTTGCAAATTCATTCAAGTAAATTGTTATTAAAACTACGATTGATAATCATCAATTAGTTATGTGGGAAAGGTATATTTTTCAAATCATTGAGGTTACTTTTTATACTGAAATTGTATCCCTAAATGCCACCTCCCACGATTTTCTTTCCACTTTTTACTGCAAAAAGTGGAGCAAAAAACTTCGAT
>VFQQ010001671.1_pt1 | contig 29250 bp, 32 predicted proteins | sample 3512341 | NCBI WGS metagenome assembly VFQQ01 (sample SAMN10412373, study PRJNA504923) | tailings metagenome | isolation source: Relicate 2 Philex TSF1 revegetated site | place: Philippines: Tuba, Benguet | collected 2017-08-29
GCACCAGCAGCATGATGTTGGCCAGGAACATCGAGGCGATCAGGCCCCACACCAGGTCGGGCTGCTGGCTGAACAGCGCCGGGCCGGGCGTGATGTTGTAGAGCGCGAGCGCGCCCATCATCACCGCCGTGGTGCCCGAACCGGGCACGCCGAGTGTGAGCATGGGCACGAAGGAGCCGGTGGCCGCCGAGTTGTTCGCGGCCTCAGGCACCGCCACGCCGCGGATGTCGCCGGTGCCGAAAGTGCCTTCCTTGTCGATCAGGCGCTTCTCCATGGCGTAGGTCATGGCGCTCGCCACGGTGGCGCCGGCGCCGGGCAGAACACCCACCCCGAAGCCCACCACACTGGCGCGCAGCGTGCTCCACCACGTGTGGGCCATCTCGCGCAGGTTGAACATCATGCGGCCGGTCTGCGTCACCAGGCCTGCGCTGCTGTGGTGCTCCTGCAGCATGAGCAGGATCTCGCTGATGGAGAACACACCGATCACGACCACCACGAACTGGATGCCGTCGGACAGGTGCACATCGCCACCCGTGAAACGGTAGACGCCGGAGTTGGAGTCGAGGCCCACGCAGGACATGGCCAGGCCGACCAGCGCCGCCACGCCGGCCTTCACCGGCGCATCGCCCATCAGCCCGGCGATGCAGGCGAACGCAAAACACATCAGCGCGAAGTACTCGGCGGGGCCGAAGGACAGCGCCCATTCGGCCAGCAGGGGCGCAAAAAGCACGATGCCCACGGTGGCCACCAGCGAGCCCACGAAGGAGCTCCAGGCCGAGATCGACAGCGCGACACCGGCCAGGCCCTTGCGCGCCATGGGGTAGCCGTCGAGCGCGGTCATGATCGCGCCGGCATCGCCGGGCACGTTGAGCAGGATGGAGGAAATGCGCCCGCCGTACTCACAGCCGATGTAGACCGCGGCCAGCAGGATCAGCGAAGCCTCGGGCGGCAGCTTCATGGCAAAGGCCAGCGGCATGAGGATGGCCACGCCGTTGATGGGTCCCAGGCCTGGCAGCAGACCGACCACGGTGCCGATGAAAGAGCCGATCGCCGCGATGAGCAGGTTGACCGGGCTGAAGGCCACACCGAAGCCATCCAGCAGGTGCCGTAACGTTTCCATCTCAATAGCCCCCCAGCAGGAAGGACAGCACGCCCGTGGGCATGGTCACATCCAGCAGCTTGTCGAACACGAAGTGAAAGCCCACGCCCAGCACCAGGCCAGCGGCCAGCGACTGCTTCCAGCTGCCACCGAAAGCCAGCCCCACGGGCAAGGCCATGAGCGTGGTGGCGAGCGCGAAGCCGAGCAGCTGGAACAGCAGCGCGTACAGCAGCACCGCGCCCGCGCACAGCGCAGTGCCCTTCCATGGCACGCCCTTGAAGGCCTCCGTGCCCACGGAGGGCCGCAGCGCCATCCACAGCCCGCTCAGGCCCAGGCCCACCGCCAGCAGCAGCGGGAAAGCCCGTGGCCCCAGGGGTTCGTACGAATAGTCGGCCACGTAACCCTGCGAGGCCCATGCCATGGCCGCAGCCACGCCGACGCAGACCGCGCCCAGTACCCGGTCGCTCATGTCAGTTCGCCGGTTTGGTCGAGAGGCCGAATTCTTCGGCGAGCTTGCGGTAGCCCTCCACCTGCTTCTTCACGTAGGCATCGAGCGGCGCCCCGGTGATGGCCAGCGGGAACAGGCCGCGTTCGTCGCGCAGCTTGTCGTAGGCCGGCGTGGCCAGCACTTTCGCGAACGCGTCCGCCCACACCTTGTAGTCGGCATCGCTCACCTTGGGGCCGACGTAGAAGCCGCGCACGATCGGCCACTCGACCGCAAAGCCCTCTTCGGTGGCGGTGGGCACATTGGCCAGGTCACCGGGCAGGCGTTTGTCGTGCATCACCGCGAGGATGCGGATCTTCGCGCCGGCCTTGCGCTGTTGCAGCGCCTCCGCGGCGTCGCCGGTGAACACGTGGATATGGCCGCCCTGCAGGGCCGTGAGTGCTTCGCCCCCGCCCTCGAACGCCACATAGCGCATGGTCTTGGGGTTGACGCCACCGGCGCGTGCGGTCAGCGCGGCCTTCATCCAGTCCTGGCTGCCCACCGTGCCGCCCGCGCCCAGCACCACCTTGGTGGGGTCGGCCTTGATCGCGGCCATCACTTCCTTGAGCGATTTGAAAGGCGAGTTGTCGGCCACCACGACGGCGCCGTAGTCGGTGCCCACCGCCGCCACCCAGCGCACGTCGTTCTCGGTGTAGCGGCCGAACTTGCCTTGCGCCAGGTTGAGCAGCGAGCCGCCGGAGAAGGCCACGATGGTGCTGGCCGCGTCGGGGCGCTGGGCCACGATGGTGTTGTAGGCCACCGCGCCAATGCCGCCGGGCATGTAGGTGACGCGCATCGGGTCGTTGATGACCTTGGCGTCCTGCAGCGCGCTCTGCGCCAGCTTGCAGGTCAGGTCGAAGCCACCACCGGGTTTGGCCGGTGCGATGCACTCGGTCTTGGCCAGGGGGTTGGCGAACACGCTCAATGCGCAGACCGACAGGGCGGTCATCAGGATGTGACGGATCATCTTCACGGTGTGTCTCCTCGAATGGGGTGGTCAACAACGGCATTCGGAGATGCCGTGTGCCCAATGTAGGAAGCGGGCACTTTCAAGCCGCTTTCAGCGCCATCGCACAAACCTCGGGGTAAACCCGGCATCACGCGGGAGCGTCCATCACGGGCAGGTGGATGTCGACCTGCAGCCCGCGCCCACCGGGCCCGGGCGAGACCGCCATGTGACCGCCATGGCGATGCGCCACGGTGCGCACGAAGGCCAGCCCCAGCCCCGAGCCGGGCACCGAGGTGCCCTGCGCCCGGAAGAAGCGTTCGCCGGCCCGCGCGAGGTCTTCGGGCGACAGGCCGGGACCATCGTCCACCACGCGCAGCCGCACCTGGGCTGGTCCGTCCGAAGAGGCGGGATGCGCGCGCACGGAGAGCGTCACGCGGCAACCCGCGCCGCCGTGGCGGATCGAGTTGACGAGCAGGTTGGACAGCGCTTCGCCGATCAGGTCGGGATCGCCGCGCAAGGGAATCGCCTGATCCGGCCCGTCGAAACCGAGATCGACCGACTGCTCGCGCGCGAGGGCCCAGCACTGGCGCGTGGCGGATTCGGCCAGCCGCACCACGTCCACCACCTGAAAGACCAGGGGCGCGCCATCGGCGCGGGCCATGGACAGCAACTGGTTGGTCTGCTGGATGGTCTGCTCCAGCTGCAGGCGGATCGACGACAGCGCCTCGCGCTGCCCGAGCGGGTCGCTCTCGCGCTGGGCGTACGCCACCTGCGTGGCCAGGGTGGCCAGCGGCGTGCGCAGTTGATGCGATGCGTCGTCCACGAAGCGGCGCCGCGCTTCACCCTGTTCGCGGTTGCGCTCAATGTGGTGGTTGATGGCGTGCACCAGCGGCAACACCTCGGCCGGCACACGGTCGGTGGACATCGGTGTCAGGTCTTCGGGCGGACGGCCTTCGACCTCCTGGCGGAACCGCACCAGCGGGCGCATCGCCCAGGTGATCGAGAGAACGAGCAGGCCCGTGGCCAGCAGCATGAGCAGGAGATCGCGGGCCACGGTGCGAAGCAGCAGCCCGCGCCGGAAATCGTTGCGCGCGTCGAGCGTTTCGGCCACCTGGATCACGATGCGCTGCGGCCCGGTCTTGCCCGCCAGCGGTTCGCTCAGCTCCCGCGCATAGCTGCCCACGCGCACGGCCTGTCCGAAGTACTCGCCCTCATGGAACTGGGGCCGGCCGGTCTGCAGCGGCGCCGGCGGCGGGGGCAGATCGGGGCTGCCGATTTCCACCAGCCCGTCTTCGGTGGCCACGCGGTAGAACACCTGGCCCTGCGCCGTCAGCTCGAAGAACTCGAGCATGCGGTAGGGCAGCTCCACCCCGAGGCCGCCGCTGGCGGTGGAGATGCTGGAGTCGATCGACTTGACCGCGCCGAGCAGCGAGCGGTCGTAGGCGGCATCGGCCGCGTCGTTGACCGTGCGCCAGGACAGCCACAGCTCGGCCGCGCCCACCACAAGCATGCCGGGCACCAGCAGGATCAGCAGCAGGCGGCGGATGCTCACCAGCGGCCATCGCACCGGCTTCATGGCGCGAGTTCCAGCAGGTAGCCCAGGCCGCGCAGCGTCGTCACGCGCACCGGGGTGTGTTCCAGCCGCTTGCGGATGCGGTGGATCAGCACCTCGATGGCTTCGGGGTGCACGTCCTGCTCGTCGGAAAACACGCGCTCCAGCAACTCGCGCTTGGACAGCGGTTCACCCGGGTGCTGGATGAGCGCGCGCAGCACCGCGTGCTCGCGCGGCGTGAGGCTCAAGGGCTCGTGATGGACGCGAAACTGCTTCAGCGCGCTGTCGTAACTCAGCGGGCCGCACGCGAAGCGCGGGTGTTCCTGGCCGCGCGAACGGCGGATCAGTGCGGTCAGGCGCGCTTCGAGCTCGGCGACGTCGAACGGCTTGGCGAGAAAGTCGTCTGCGCCCGCGTGCAGGCAATCGACCCGCTCACGCAGCGAATCGCGCGCGGTCAGGATCAGCACCGGCAAGCGCTGATCGGCTTCCCGCAGGTCGCTCAGCACATCGTGCCCGTCCAGGGACGGCAGGCCCAGGTCGAGAATGAGCGCGTCGTAGCGCGTGGCCTTGAGGCTGCGCCGCACCATGCGCCCGTCGTTGACCCAGTCCACCTGGAAATCGTTCTGGCCCAGGGCCTTGACGAGCCAGGTGGCCAGCTCCGTTTCATCTTCGGCAAGCAGGATTCGCATGGGCACCGTCGCCTTTCTGGAGGCCCACACGCCGCGGGCCCTCGCCATGTTAGGACGGTGGCGCTTTCAGGCCGCTTTCACAGGCTGCGCCGGCTCACCGGGGTTTACCCGCAGCACCGGGAGCCATGCGCGGCCTTAGGAGCGCGGAGGCGGATCTTCGCGCAGAGGAACCGCGTCGGGCGGCAGCACCAGCGGCACCACCGGCGCCTCGCTCATGCTGCGCACCCACTCGCGCCAGATCGCCACCAGCAGCGCCATCAGCACCGGTCCGACGAACAGACCGACGATGCCCATGGTTTTCACGCCGCCCACGAGGCCGAAGAAGGTGGGCAGGAACGGCAACTTCACCGGGCCGCCCACGAGGCGCGGGCGCAGCGTCTTGTCGACGATGAACAGTTCGATGGAGCCCCAGGCGAACAGGCCCACGCCAGCCAGCAGCTCCCCCGATCCCACGAGGTAGAGCGAGACCAGGGTGAACGACAGCGGCGCGCCGCCGGGGATGAGCGCCATGAAGCCGGTGACGACCCCCAGCAGCACCGGCGAGGGCACACCAGCAACCCAGTAGGCCAGGCCCAGCACCACGCCTTCACCAATGGCGATGAGGCCCAGACCGGTCACGGTGGCGCTGACGGTGGCGGGCACCACGCGCGAGAAGCGCTGCCATTGCAGCGGCAGGATGCGCTCGCCGATCGCGTCGAGCTGGTTGGCGATGCGCGTGCCGTCCTTGTAGACGAAGAACAGCGTGATCAGCATGAACAGCACGGTGAGCGCGAGGTTCACCACGTCGCCGGTGGCGCTGAGCACCATGCGGTAGATGTTGCCGATGTGCTGGCCGCTAAGGATCTGGACCCAGTCGCCCAGCGCATGCGGTTCGCCCAGGTGCTGGCGCCAGTAGGCGGCGAGGGTCTCGCCGATCCAGGGCAGGGACTCGATCCAGTGCGGCGGCGGCGCGCCGTTGCGGTTGACCTCGAGCAGCCAGGTCACGAGCGTGCCGGCTTCCTTCAGCGCGTAGTGCAGCGCCATCGTGAGCGGCACCACCAGCACGCCGATGACGATCAGCAGCGCCAGGCTCGCCGCGAGGGTGGTGCGGCCGCCGCACGCGCGAACGCCCCGGAGGTACAGCGGCCAGCTGGCGAACCCGATGATGAGTGCGGCCAGCACCGGCACCAGAAAGCCACGGAAGAAGTAGACGCCGGCCGCCACGATCAGCAGCAGCAGGCCGCGAATGATCAGTGAAGCGTGCGGAACAGGTTGCATGTAGGGAAGAAAGCAAAGGCAGAGGGCAGACCTCGGGCAATATACCCGACCCCCTCCAGTGTCCACATCCGGGCGGGCCGACACGCAAAGGCGCTAAGCTAGACCGCCACCAGGCCCCGCGCACCCATGACCACTCCGTCCAGCGACCACTCCCTGCCCGCGCTGCGCGCGCGCCATGGCGAACGCTACCGGTGGCTTCTGCTGCTGTCGGTGATGGTCGGCACCATGGCGGCCATCATGTCGTCGACCGTCATCAACGTGGCCATTCCCGACATGAGCCACCACTTCACGCTCGGCCAGGAGCGCGCGCAGTGGGTCACCTCCGGCTTCATGGCCGCCATGACCGTCTCCATGCTCACCACGCCGTGGCTGCTCTCGCGGTTCGGCTACCGCCGCACCTACGTGGGCTGCATGTGGCTGCTGATGGTGGGCGGCGTGGCCGGCGGCTTCGCCAACGACTACCCGCTCGTGCTGGCCGCGCGCGTGGCCGAAGGGCTTGCGGCGGGCGTGGCCCAGCCCATTCCGGCCATCATCATCCTGCGCGCCTTCCAGCCCCACGAACAGGGCCGCGCCAGCGGCATCTTCGGCATGGGCGTGGTGCTGGCACCCGCGCTGGGGCCCAGCATCGGCGGTCTGCTGGTCGATGCCTTTGGCTGGCGCTCGATCTTCTTCATGGTGGTGCCGTTCTGCATCGCCTCGCTGTGGCTGGCGCACCGCTATGTGCCGACCTCGTCGCCCGGCGGCGCGGTGGCCGGCGCGCAAGGTTCGGGCCTGGACTGGCGCGGCCTGTTGCTGGCCGCTGCGGGCACGCTGTGCCTGCTCAATGGCCTGGTGGAGCTGCATGGAGGCGCTGCCGCCACGGCCGCCATCCTGCTGGGCGGCGCCGCGCTTGCGCTGGTGGCCTTCGTGGTGCTGCAGCGGCGCACGCTGCGCGCACGCCGGCAACGGCCCGACCAGGGGGTGGATCCCCTGATGAACCTGTCGCTGTTCAAGGACCGGCGCTTCGCAATGGGCAGCATCGTCGCCTTCATCTACGGCATCGCCCTGTTCGGCTCCACCTACCTGCTGCCGGTCTACATCCAGAGCGGCCTGGGCCTCTCGGCCTCGTACGTGGGCAGCGTGCTGCTGCCCGCCGGGCTGGTGCTGGCCGTGACCATCGCCATGGTGGGCCGAATGGCCGACCGGCAGCCCACACACCGCCTGGTAAGCATCGGCCTCGTGCTGCTGAGCGCGTCCTTCGCGCTCATGGTGACGCTGGACCCCGGCCGACCAGCACAGATCTTCGTGCTGCTGGTCACATGGACCGTGCTCGGCCGCATCGGCCTGGGCTTCATCCTGCCCTCGCTCAACATCGGCGCCATGCGCGGGCTCCAGAGCGTCGACATCGCGCAGGGTGCCAGCGTGATCAACTTCCTGCGCATGCTGGGCGGCGCGGCCGGTGTGAGCCTGTGCGGCATCGTGCTCGAGTGGCGGCTGGCCGCGCACGGCGCGCAGATCACCGCCGGCGGCGTCGCCACGGCCGAACGCATCGCGGCCTTCGAGGAAACCTTTCTCATGCTGGCCGCCATCTGTGCGCTCGCGCTGACCGCTGCGCTGAGGCTCAAGGCGGCGGCACCGGCGCCCGCATCACAATAGACACCATGTGCCAACTGCTCGGACTCAACTGCGCCACGCCGACCGACGCGGCCTTCAGCTTCACCGGCTTCTGCCAGCGCGGCGGCAAGACCGACCACCACGCCGACGGCTGGGGCATCGCCTTCTTCGAGGGCAAGGGCCTGCGGCTGTTCGTGGACCACCAGAGCGCGTCCGACTCGCCCATGGCGGCCTTCCTGCAGAAGTACCCGCTCAAGAGCCGCAACATCATTGCCCACGTGCGCAAGGCCACCATCGGCGCGGTCACGCTGGAGAACGCCCACCCTTTCGTGCGTGAGCTCTGGGGCCGGCAATGGGTGTTCGCGCACAACGGCGACCTGAAGGACTACGCGCCTCCGCTGCACAGCCACTTCCGCCCCGTGGGCACCACCGACAGCGAGCGCGCTTTCTGCTGGCTGATGCAGGAACTCGCAAAGTCCCACGCCGGTCTGCCCGATGTGCGCGAACTCACCCTCACGCTGCGTGAACTGGTGCCGCAGGTGCGGCGTTTCGGCACCTTCAACTTCCTGCTCTCCAACGGCGAGGCACTGTGGGCACACTGCAGCACCAAACTGCACTGGCTGGTGCGCCAGCACCCCTTCGCCCAGGCCACGCTGATGGACCAGGACTGGACGGTGAACTTCGCCGAACTCAACCACCCCGGCGACCGCGCCGCCGTGGTGGTCACGACCCCCCTGACCAGCAACGAGCAGTGGACCGCCTTCGAGCCCGACGAGCTGAAGGTCTTCGTGGACGGTCTGCCATTGCCGTGATGTCCCGGGTGGCGCAGAGCGCCGTACCGGGCTAGGATGGCGTCTGCTGTGGGGCACCGCTGGTTGCGCCCGCAGGCTCAAGGAGGACACCATGCAAAGAAGACACCTCATGGCCGGTGGTCTCGCTGCGGTGGTGCTGCGCCCGCCGGCATTCGCCCAGACGCCCGAAAAACCCCGGCTCACCATCGCCGTGGGTGGCAAGAACCTGCTGTACTTCCTGCCCCTCACGATCGCCGAGCGCAAGGGCTACTTCAAGGACGAGGGGCTCGACGTGACCATCGTCGATTTTGCGGGTGGCTCGCTCGCGCTGGCCTCTCTGCTGAACGGCAGCGCCGATGTGGTCTCCGGTGGCCTCATGCACACCGTCACCATGCAACTCAAGGGCCACCACCTGCGCGCCTTTGCGCTGCAGGGGCGCACGCCGCAGATCGTGCTGGGCTTCAACCCCCGGACCATGCGCCATTACAGATCCGTCGCCGACCTCAAGGGCCGCCGGATCGGTGTGACCGCGCCAGGCAGTTCGACCCATTCGCTGGTCAACTTCGTGCTCGCCCGGGCGGGGCTCAGGCCGGGCGACGTGCACATCGTCGGCGTGGGCGCGGGCAACGGCGCGGTGGCCGCCATGCGCGCCAACGAGATCGACGCCATGAGCAACCTCGAGCCCGTCGTCACGTTGCTGCTGCGTTCGGGCGACATGAAGATCATCACCGACACCCGCATTCCGGCCGAATCAGCGCGGGTGTTCGGCGGCCCCATGCCGGCAGCCTGCCTCTACGCACCGCAACCCTTCATCGACCGGAACCCCCACACCACACAGGCGCTCGCCAATGCCATCGTGCGCGCCAACAAGTGGCTGCAGGCGGCCGGCCCGGGCGACATCATCAAGGCCGTGCCCGAAAGCTACCTGCTGGGAGACCGCGCCGTCTACATCGACGCGTTCATGGCCGCCAAGGGGGCTCTCTCACCCGACGGCAGCTTCCCGCCCAAGGGCGCAGATACCGCTTTCCGCGCGCTGGCCAGCGTGGACGACAAGCTCTCCGCGGCCAGGCTGGACCTGAACGCGGTCTACACCAACGACTTCGTGCAGAGGGCCAACGCGAAGTACCCGCAGGGTTGACGCGCGGCCGGCTAGCCGCCGATCACACCGCAAGCCATGCGGGCGCCGCCACCACCCAGCGGCGCCGGGTGATCCGCGTGGTTGTCACCGCCGACATGCACCATCAGCGAACGGTTGACGACGTCGGCCAGCTTCAGCCTCGGTGCCAGCACCGCCGTGCTGGCGCTGCCGTCTGCCGCGACATACAGCGGCGGCAGGTCACCCAGATGTCCATCGCCCCACGGCTCGCCGTGCTGCTTGCTGCCCTGAGGGTCGAGGTGACCGCCTGCGCCGAGCGCGGGCACCGGCGCACCGTCCTTGTCTCCGGCCGCGCAGGAGGGTTTCTCGTGCACATGAAACCCATGAATCCCGGGGGCAAATCCCTTGAGCGAGGGATAGAAAGCCAGGCCATACGGCGTTTCGACCATCCGCACCGTGCCCACCGCGGGCCCCGGCCCCTGCTTCTCGGCCATGTTCAGGGCGACCGTTGTCTCGGCGCTGTGGGCGGCAAAGCTGCTGACCAGCAGTGCGGCAAATATCCATTTGTGTGTCATGAAATCTCCTGGAGTGGGGATGTTGGAGATCAACGGCCGACGAGGTCGCCGGATCTACGTAGCGAAGCCACCTGACGCGGACGCGGGCACCATGGCGCCGGCTTCAGGGGAAATAAAGCCGACGTGCGCGACGCGCACGGCCATTTTTCAGATCCAGCGTTTGACCGCTTCCACGGAATCGAGGGGGCCGGTGTTGAAGCAGATGCGAGCTTTGCCAGCGTGTTGATGCACCACGTTGACAAGCTTCTCAAAAAGGAGAAAGTGATCCGGAGAGGTCCGGACGCCTGCGCCGATCAGCACATGGTCAAAACGCTGCGCCGTCAGCGCCTTGTGGACCACTGCCTCGGCTGTGGCACCCAGATCCACAAAGCAGATCACCGCCTCGTGTCCTGCCGCAGCAAAACTGACGGCATCGCCATCGATTGCAGCAATCAATTTTTCAGGCGTGAGGCCCGGCCATTTGCTGTATTCCACTACGGACGGGTGGAGCCCGATAAGGAGGACTTTCTTTTGTGTGGCCATGGTTGCGCTTTCATGCTGGACGCCTTCGGTTCGGCGCCGGGTTGTGCGAAAGGGAGCGGTGGCGCCAACGCCATGACGCCCACCACGTGGCACATCACAGCGTGTCAGCTGCATGGCATTTTATTAGAAAAAAGCATTACAAAACCATCCACACGCAACCCCGGCTACGGCATGAGCGCTTGACTGCGTGGATGCTTGCGTTGCTACACCTGCCCGCGCCGCCGTTCCTCGCGCAGCATGTACAGGTACAGCCCTTCCACCTTCTCGCGCGCCCACGGCGTCTTGCGGAGAAAGCGCAGGCTGGAGGTGATGCTGGGGTCGATGTTGAAGCAACGCACCGGAATGCGTTCGCCCAGGCCGTCCCAGCCATAGTGATTCACCAGGGCGGTGAGGATGGCCTCCAGCGTCAGGCCGTGCAGCGGGTTGCGCGGCTGGTCTGGCTTGGGGCTACCCGGCACCATGTCGGTCATGCCAGCGCGGCCTCCAGCGCGTCGACGAACATGGCCGGCACATCGAAGCCGGTCTGCTGCTGGATCTCCTGGAAGCAGGTCGGGCTGGTGACGTTGATCTCGGTCACCTTGTCGCCGATCATGTCCAGCCCCACCAGCAGGAGGCCGCGCGCCGCCAGCGTGGGCGCAATGGCTTCGGCCACCGCGCGGTCCACGTCGCTCAGCGGCTGGGCCACACCCTTGCCACCGGCGGCCAGGTTGCCGCGCACCTCGCTGCCCTGCGGAATGCGCGCCAGCACGAAAGGCGCGACCTTGCCGCCGATGAGCAGCAGGCGCTTGTCGCCCAGCACGATCTCGGGCAGGTAGCGCTGCACCATCACGCTGGTGGCGCCGCCCTGGTTGAGCGTCTCGATGATGGAGCCCAGGTTCATGCCGTCGGCCCCGACCCGGAAGATGCCCATGCCGCCCATGCCGTCGAGCGGCTTGAGGATCACATCCTTGTGCTCGGCGTGGAAGGCGCGGATGGCCTCGGGCCGGCGCGTCACCAGCGTGGCCGGCGCGAACTGCGCGAACTCCATGAGGGCGAGCTTCTCGGGGTGGTCCCGCAGCGCCTTCGGGCTGTTGAACACGCGCGCGCCTTCGCGCTCGGCCTGTTCCAGCAGGTGGGTGGCGTAGAAGAACTCGCTGTCGAACGGGGGGTCCTTGCGCATCAGCACGGCGTCGAAGGTGTGCAGCGGTTCACGGCCTTCGCGGGTGACCTCGAACCAGGCTTCCGCATCGCCGGTGAGCCGCACATGCCGCACCTGTGCGGTGACAGGCTGGCCGCTCTGCCACTGCAGGTGCTCGGGCTCGCACGCGGCCAGCGTGTGGCCGCGCTTCTGCAGCTCGCGCATCATCGCGAATGTGGTGTCCTTGTAGATCTTGAAGGCTTCAAGCGGATCGGCGACGACGAGGATTTTCTTCATGGCGTTGTTCGTTCAGGGCTTTTTCGAGGAGAGTCCGTACTGTTGCACAAGCAGCGCGACCGCGCCGGCCACCACGCCCCAGAAGGCCGAGCCGATGCCACCGATGACCACGCCGCTGAGCGTGACAAGAAAGGTGATGAGCGCGGCCTCGCGATGGGCGTCGTCCTTCAGCGCGGCGTGCAGGCCACCGCCGATGCTGCCCAGCAGCGCGATGCCGGCGATGGCCATCACCAGTTCGCGCGGAAAGGCAATCAGCAGGCCGGTGATGGCGGCACCGAACAGGCCGATGAGCACGTAGAGCGCGCCGCACACCACGGCGGCGGTGTAGCGCTTGTCACGATCGGCATGTGCTTCCGGGCCCATGCAGATCGCGGCGGTGATGGCGCTGAGGTTGAGGGCGAAGGCACCGAAGGGAGCGAGCACCAGCGTGGCAGCCCCGGTGAGCGTGATGATCTTCGAGATCGGCATGTCATAGCCCGCCGCCCGGATCGCCGCCACACCGGGCAGGTTCTGCGAAGCCATGGTCACCACGAACAGCGGCAGCGCCAGGCTGGTGAACGCAGCGAGGCTGAACGCGGGCATGGTGAACACCGGCATGGCGAGTTCGAACGAGACCGCACCCCCGTTGAACTGGCCGCGCGCCACCACGTAGGCGATCGCCACCGCGAGTGTGAGCGGCACCGCGTAGCGCGGCAGGAAACGCCGCGCCAGCAGGTAGGCCAGCAGCATCAGCACCACCAGCGGCAGCGCGGTCTGCGCGGCGGCAAAGGCCTGCAGTCCGAAGCGCGCGAGCACGCCGGCCAGCAACGCCGAGGCGATCGCCATGGGAATCCTGTTCATCACGCGCTCGAACCAGCCGGTGGCGCCCACCAGCACGATGAGCGCCGCGCAGATGAGGAAAGCGCCCACCGCGTCGGCCATGGTGAAGCCGCCCGCCAGGCCGGCGGTGGCGAGCACGGCCGCGCCGGGCGTGCTCCAGGCCACCATGACGGGCTGGCGCAGCACCAGCGAGGGAATGGCCGAGCACAGACCCATGCCCAGGCCCAGTGCCCACATCCATGACGTGATCTGCGCCGGCGTGGCGCCAAAGGCCTGCGCGGCCTGGAACACGATGGCCACCGAACTGGTGAAGCCCACCAGCACGGCCACGAAACCGGCCGTGGCGGCCGAGAGATTCACATCACGGAAAAAAGACATCGGGCGATTGTGCCGGGAGGGGAATCCCCCCGCGCCGGTGGAGGGTGAGGCCTAGATCTCGACTTTCGAGCCGAGCTCGATCACCGCGTTGCTCGGCAGGTTCAGGAACTCCGCCGCCGCGCTGGCGTTGTGGTGCATCTGCGCGAACAGCTTCTCGCGCCAGGGCGCCATGCCGCTGCCGATGGTGGGCACGACCACGTCGCGCGAGAGGAAATAGCTGGTCGTCATCGGCCCCACGTCGCAGCCGCGCCCGCGCATGGCCGACAGCGCTTCGGGCAGGTCCAGATCGTTCTTGAAGCCGTAGTTCACCGTCACCTGCCAGCAGTCGTGACCCAGCGGCTCGATCTGCAGGCGCTTGTCCAGGCCGATCCACGGCACCTCGTGGCTGCGCACCGTCACGAACAGGTTCTGCTCGTGCAGCACCTTGTTGTGCTTGAGGTTGTGCAGCATGGCATTGGGCACGGTGTCGGTGTCGGCGGTGAGGAACACCGCCGTGCCTTCCACGCGCGCCGGGGGCGCCATGAACAGGGCGTCCAGGAAGCTGCCGAGTTCGATCGACTCGGCGTGCTGCTTCTCGTGCATCAGCACGCGGCCCTGCTTCCACGTCATCATGAGCGTGAACACCGCGCCACCGATCATCAGCGGGAACCAGCCGCCTGCGAACAGCTTGAGCAGGTTGGAGCTGAAGAACGCGAGGTCGACGAGAAAGAAGAAGCCGGTGGCCATCACACACACCCACAGCGGGTACTTCCAGCTGTAGCGCACCACGTAGAACGTGAGCACGGTGGTGATGAGCATGTCCAGCGTCACGGCAATGCCATACGCGGCCGCGAGGTTGCTGGACGACTTGAACATCACCACCGCGAGCACGATGGCCACGAACAGGCTCCAGTTCACGAACGGCATGTAGATCTGGCCCGCGTGCCGCACACTGGTGTGGGTGATCTTCAGGCGCGGCAGGTAACCGAGCTGGATCGCCTGCTTGGTGACGCTGAAGGCGCCGGTGATGAGCGCCTGCGAGGCGATCACCGTGGCCATGGTGGCCATCACCACCAGCGGCAGCAGCAGCCACCCCGGCGCCATGTTGAAGAACGGGTTCTTCACCGCGGCCGGGTCCTCCAGCAGCAGCGCACCCTGGCCGAAGTAGTTCAGCGTGAGGCAGGGCATGACCACCGAGAACCAGGCCAGGCGGATCGGCCGCTTGCCGAAGTGGCCCAGGTCGGCGTACAGCGCCTCGGCGCCCGTGACGCACAGCACCACCGCGCCAAGGATGATGAAGCTCGTGCCCGGCTGCGCCCACATGAAGCGCAACGCATGCACCGGGTTGAGCGCACCCAGGATCTCCGGGTGGCCCACGATCTGCGACACGCCCAGCGCCGCGATGGTCAGGAACCACGCCAGCGTGATCGGCCCGAAGAAGCGGCCGATGCCACTGGTGCCGCGCTTCTGCACCGCGAACAGCGCGAACAGCACCAGCAGGGTGATGGGCACCACGTAGTGCTTGAAGTGGGGGGAAATCACCTCCAGCCCCTCCACCGCGGAGAGCACCGAAATGGCCGGGGTGATGACCCCGTCGCCATAGAAGAGCGCGGTGCCGAAGATGCCGATGCCCAGCAGCACCTGGCGCAAGGCGGGGCGGTCTTTCACCGCGGTGGACGCCAGCGCGAGCATCGCGATGAGGCCGCCTTCGCCGTTGTTGTCGGCGCGCAGCACCAGCACCACGTACTTGAGCGAGACGATGACGGTCAGCGTCCAGAACAGGATGGACAGGATGCCGTAGACGTTCGCGTGGGTGAAGGGAACGTGGCCGGATCCGAAGATCTCCTTGACGGCGTACAGCACGCTCGTGCCGATGTCGCCGTACACCACGCCGATGGCGCCGAGGGTGAGCGCAGCCAGTGACGATCTGGAAGCTGACACAAAACAACCCCGGTCTGTTCGGCACGGGGTTCAGTTGTCGAGGGAACGCGATTGTGCGCCTGCGCCCCCGGGCTTGTCTGTCGGCTCAGGCCTCTAAAACCGGGCCTTCGTGCGGAATGTTGCGCCGCAGCAACTCACTCGTAGACTTCGGCGTCCGGGTCGGTCGCTTCCAGCTCGTAGCTGGCCGCCAGCATGGCCAGGCGGCCGATCACGCCGTACATGTAGAAGCGGTTGGGCACGCTGGCGCCGGGCTTCACGCCGGGCTGCGGCAGCTGTGCGCTCTGCTCGAACGCCAGCGGCACGAAGCTGGAGCCGGGCGCGTTCAGGTTCTCGTCCACGCCGCGCGTGGCGTGCACGCGGTAGAAGCCACCGACCACGTAGCGGTCCATCATGTAGACCACCGGTTCGGCCACCGCGCTGTTGATGCGCTCGTTGGTCAGCACGCCTTCCTGGATGATGACCTCGTGCACTTCCTGCCCGGCCTGCCCCACGGCCATGCGCGCCTTGGTCTTGTCCGAGAGGTTGTCGATGTCCTTGGCGTCGCGCACGGTGAGGATGCCCATGCCGCCGGTGCCGTTGTCGGCCTTGACGACGACGAACGGCTTCTCGTTGATGCCGTATTCCTTGTACTTGCGGCGGATCTTGCCCAGCAGCGCGTCGGTGTTGCTGCGCAGGCATTCGAGGCCCGCGTCCTCGTTGAAGTCCACCTGCCCGCACTGGTTGAACATCGGGTTGATGAGCCAGGGGTCCATGCCCAGCAGCTTGCCGAAGCGCTTGGACACCTCTTCGTAGGCCTTGAAGTGGTGGCTCTTGCGCCGCGTGCCCCAGCCGCCGTGCAGCGGCGGCAGCAGGTACTGCTCGTGCAGGTCTTCCAGGATGCCGGGCACGCCCGCGCTCAGGTCGTTGTTGAGCAGGATGGTGCAGGGGTCGAAATTCTTCAGGCCGAGGCGGCGCTTGCTGCGCAGCAGCGGCTCCAGCGTCACCTTGTCACCGCCGGGCAGCTCGATGGTCTTGGGCGACTTGATGTCGTTCGAGAGCGAGCCCAGGCGCACGTTGAGCCCGGCCATGTAGAAGATGCGCTGCAGTTGCGCCAGGTTGCTCAGGTAGAAGATGTCGCTGGTGTTCTCGGGCACCAGCAGCAGGTTCTTGGCCTCGGGGCAGATCTTCTCGATGGCGGCCATGGCCGCCTGCACTGCCAGCGGCAGCATCTCCGGCGTGAGGTGGTTCCAGCCGCCCGGGTACAGGTTCGTGTCCACCGGCGCCAGCTTGAACCCGGCGTTGCGCACGTCCACCGAGCTGTAGAACGGCGGCGTGTGCTCCATCCACTCCAGTCGGAACCAGCGCTCGATCACGGGCGTGGATTCGAGGATGCGCTGCTCGAGTTCGTTGATGGGGCCGGTCAGGGCCGTGACGAGGTGCGGGACCATAGGGAGGGGGAGGAGGGTATGGGCGGCTGGGGGAGGCAGCCAGTGTAATGGGGGCGCATGACCCGCTTTTCAAGGTGTCGCCCGGCGGTTCATACCCCCACAATCGCCCCAGGAGGACGCCTCGCCATGACTTTCATCGCCCTGCTCACCGCCCTGGCCGCCTGGTTCAGCGTGCTCCGGCCGCCCGAAAGCACCGGCCTGCGGGTGCTGCTGATGGTGGTTTTCCTGCTGCTGGGCACCCTGTTCACCCTGGCGGGCGGCTTCTCTTACTGGTGGGACAGCGGCATGCGCCCCTCGAAGGCCACGCCGTGGCTGTTCATCTGGGGCGCGCTCACCCTGGCGTCCCAGGCGGGCAACCTGCTGCGCGCGGTGTTCGAGGGTGAAGGCGGCACCGAGTGGCCGGGCCGGCGCTGAGGCCCGCGCCGGGGTTCAGTCGCCCGAACCGAACCGCGCCAGCGAACGCTCGCGCGCTTTTGCCGCCTCCACCTCGCGGTTGCGCGGCGCGGCCGTGGTGCGCAGCGAAGCCATCAGTTCCCGCGCCGAGGCGGCCACCTGCTCCACGGCCCGGTCGAAGGCCTCGGTGTTGGCCTGCGACGGCACGTTGAAGCCGCTCAGCTTGCGCACGAACTGCAGCGAGGCGTCGCGGATTTCCAGCTCCGTGGCGGGCGGCTCGAAGTTGAACAGGGTCTTGATGTTGCGGCACATGGTTCGCCTCCTGCGTTGCGGCGGCAGCGCCCGCCAGCCGTGTCGGCCGTCAGCCGCGCACTTCGCCCTCGCCCAGCACCACGTACTTGAGCGAGGTCAGGCCCTCCACACCCACCGGGCCGCGGGCGTGGAACTTGTCGGTGGAGATGCCGATTTCAGCCCCCAGGCCGAACTCGAAACCATCGGCGAAGCGGGTGCTCGCATTCACCATCACACTGGCCGAGTCGACCTCGCGCAGGAAGCGCTGGGCGTGCACGTGGTGGGTGGTGATGATGGCGTCGGTGTGGTGGCTGCTGTAGCGGTTGATGTGGGCAATGGCCTCGTCCACGCCGTCCACCAGCTTGATGCTGATGACGGGCGCCAGGTATTCCTCGGACCAGTCGGCCTCGGTCGCGGCCTTCAGGTTCGCACCGGGCACCGCGGCCAGGATGGCGCGGCTGCCTTCGCACGCGCGCATCTCCACGCCCTTGGCCGCAAAGATCGCGCCGATCTGCGGCAGGAATTCCGGGGCCAGGGCGCGTGCTACCAACAGGCTTTCCGTCGCGTTGCAGGGGCTGTACTTCTGGGTCTTGGCGTTGTCCGTCACCTTCACCGCCAGGGCGATGTCGCACGGGTCGTCCACGTAGGTGTGGCAGTTGCCGTCCAGGTGCTTGATGACGGGCACCTTGGCCTCCGCGCTGATGCGCTCGATCAGCCCCTTGCCACCGCGCGGGATGATCACGTCCACGTACTGCGGCATGGCGATGAGCTGGCCCACGGCGGCGCGGTCGGTGGTGGGCACCAGCTGCACCGCGTCGGCGGGCAGGCCGGCGTCGATCAGGGCACGCTGCACCAGCGCGGCCAGGGCGCGGTTGGATTCGATCGCCTCGGAGCCGCCACGCAGGATGGCGGCGTTGCCGCTCTTGATCGCCAGCGACGCGGCCTCGATGGTCACGTTCGGGCGGCTTTCGTAGATCATGCCGAACACGCCGATGGGCACGCGCATCTGGCCCACGCGGATGCCGCTGGGCATCTGCTTCATGCCGACGATGTCGCCAATGATGTCCGGCATGGCCGCGAGCTGTTCGCAGCCCTGCGCGCAGGTCTCGATGACCTTCGGCGTGAGCTTGAGGCGGTCCACCATGGGTTCGGCCAGGCCGTTGGCGCGGGCGCGCTCCAGGTCTTTCGCGTTCTCCACCGCCAGCGGCTCACCGCTCTCGCGCAGCAGCTCGGCCAGGCGGCGCAGCGCCCGGCCCTTGTCTGCCACGCTGGCCCGCGCCATCAGGCGCGAAGCCACCAGGGCCTGCTGGCCCAGGGTGTTCATGAGTTCGGTGGTGTTGGTGGCGTTCATGGGGCGTGATTTTCGCAGAGGCGCCCGCCCCTGGGGGAAACGGGGTCTAGGCGGTCACGCCCCGCCGCCGGCCTGGTGCGCGGTCAGCACGTGGGTGGCCACCAGATCCAGACTGGGGCGGACGATGCCCTGCTTGTCCGTCCACACCTTGGGCGTGAGCCCGCCCGCGAGCGTGAGCGACTCGCCATCGCGCAGCGCCACCAGCGCCTTGCCGGCCGCCTCGTCGAAGGCGATCACGTTGACGATGAATTCCTCGTCCGCCCGGTTGCGCGCCAGCACCCGCGCCACGATGTAGCCGCGCCCCGCCTTGTCCACCCGCCGGGAGGCCTCGCCCATCAGGCGTCCCGCGACCAGTCCGTCGATCATCGGGCGGGCTTCTCGAAGCCGCTGGCGATCCAGGCCTGGGCGCTGTCCACGTTCAGCTTGAAGGTGGGCGGCACGGGCACGCAGGCCAGCTCGGCGTCGAACTCGTCCAGCGCGCGCAGCGTGGCGGTGGCGCCCTCTTCGTCCGGCACGATGGCCAGCGCAACGCGGATGCGCTGCCCGTCCACCGTCACGGCGACGTTCTTGTTCAGCTGGGCGTGCAACTGCTGTTCGGAACGGCGGATGACCTCTTTCGCGGTCTTCACCAGGGTGTTGAACGCCGCGGTGTCGAGCGGCTTGGGGTTCTTCTTGTCGCGGCCCATGGTCCAGGGGCCGACCAGGGCGGGCTCGGCGCCGTTGTCGAGGTACATCGCCACGGCCCAGCCGTCATCGTCGTCGTTCTTGATGACGCGGGCGGTCCAGTGCTCGTCGCTCCAGACGCGGGCGTCCTTGATGGGGTCTTGGGTATCGGAAGTCATGGGGCCAAGGGTACAGGCAGATGAGAACCCCGGTCGGCGCTGCATCCATATCCGGCTTTCGCGCGTAGAGGAACTGTCACTCCCTTCACGTAACCGCTGGATACATGATTGAAACCCGACAGATGCCCCATATCGAACCGCTGCCCTTCGACCACCTGCTGGTGGCTTTCCTGAAACGGCGGCCCCAAAGCCTCAACCCGCACCCACCCAAGGACATTGCGGTGCTCAACCTCAAAGGCGAGCTCTACCGCATCATTCGCATGGGCGCGCACAGCGATTTCCGGGCGCTGCTCATCGCCTTTGCGCCGCATGGTCTGTTCGACCGCGTGAAGCCAGGCCCAGCCGCCGCCGGAGAGATCGACGCCATCACCGGCCTGCCGTACCACGGGCCGTACGCCGCCGTCCTGCAGGTCGGTGTGGAGGCACATCCGCTGCCGGACTGATCGCTCCAGCCCGACGTTCAGCGCAGCGGGATCGGCGTGGCGGCGTCCACCGGCACCACGGCCACCGAGTTCTGCGGCGATCCCTCGATCACGCGGTCCGAGTAGGTGAGGTAGACCAGCGAGTGCCGCTTCGGATCCACCATGCGCACGATGCGCAGCCGCTTGAAGATCAGGCTGGTGCGCTCGCTGAAGATTTCCTCCTGCGCCCGGATCGGCTTCGGGATCGAGATCGGCCCCACCTGACGGCAGGCGATGGACGCTTCCGACTTGTCCTCCGCCAGCCCGAACGCGCCCTTGATGCCACCCGTCTTCGCGCGCGACATGTAGCAGGTGACGCCGCTCACGCCCGGGTCGTCGTAGGCCTCCACCACGATCTTGTGGTCCGGTCCGAAGAACTTGAACACGGTATCGACCGAGCCGATTTCCTCGGCCAGCGCAGCGGGGACGGAGAAAACAGAACAGAACACGAGAGCAACAACACGGCGCATCAGGCCACCACCTTCAAATAAAACTCAACGTTTGTCGACGCCTTCTTTCGCAGCGGTCGACGCTTCGCCTGCGTTCGTCACCGACGCCCTGTTCCGCGCGCCCGCGACCTTCGAGATCACGCCGCAGGCCACCAGGAACACGCCCAACACGAAAGTGAAAACCATGATGGCATTCACGAAGTCGGACATGTTGCTGTTCGGGCGCAGGAACATGCTGGTGATCGGGGCCACCACCATCGCAATCGCGATCAGCCACAACCCGCGCTTGAGCGCACCCACGCGCAGGAACTTCGGTATCTCGCCCGGCGGACGCGAGGGTGCGGAATACGCGCCACCCTGCGGCATCGGCCGATGCGCATTGTCGTAGGCCTGCTGCCCGGCCAGCTGCGAGGCGTTGGTGGGCGGGCCGGCAAGCGAACCCAGGGTGGCATGGCGGTTGTAGTCGTCGATGGACATGCACGTACTCCAGAGAAACAAAACGAGGAACCGGAAGACGATCGGCGCAGTATGTCGGCAGGCGCGGCCCAGGGCAAGCGCTGTGCCTGCCTGGCTCGCGCGGCCTTGTCCTACAGCACGACGCTGCGCGCCGGGGCAGGATGGACTTTTAGAAGGAGCAACCGCATGAAAACCACCTGGATCCTGGTGGCCGATGAGGCCATTGCCCGCATCCTCGAGAAGCCCCGCAAGGGCAGCGAACTCAAGCCCGTTGAAGAATTCACCGACCCCGACGCACACGCCCGCGAAGGCGAAATGCACAACGGCCCGCATGGCCGGCGCGCGGGTGCGGGCGGCGGCGGCAACCCGCAGGCCATGGTGTCTGCCGGTGACTCGGAACGCCACCAGCACGCAAAGATCTTCGCCACGCGCATCGCACAGCGCCTGCTCGAGCACCGACGCGAGAAGCGCTACGACGAGATCCACATCGTGGCCGCGCCGCGTCTGCTCGGCTACCTGCGCAACGAGTTCCACCAGGAGGTGTCGAACGTCATCGTCGACTCGCTGGACAAGGACCTCATCCACGAAAGCAATGCCGACCTGATGCGACGCCTGTTCCCGTCGCCCCGCGCCACCGCCACGCTGTAAGGGCTAGGCAGCAGAGGCGGCCCGCTGCGTTCGCGTGCGCATCCTGTTCGCCCTGCTGCTGGCCGCCGCTGTGCTCGGCGCGTGGCTGCTGCACAGTGGCCGCGTCACCGTGCCGCCCGAGTGGAACCCCTGGGCGCCACTCAGCGTGGAACACCCACCCAACCTGCTCACGCGCCACAAACTGCAGCGTTTGGAAAACGACCCGGCCCAGTGCCGCGCCGTGCTGCTCGGCGCTGAACTGAAACACACACAGGTGCCCGACAACGACCTGCGCGACGGCTGCGGCTGGCATGACGCGGTGCGCGTGGACGACGCGCGCTTTCGCCCCGCGTTCACGCTGACGTGCCGCGCCGCCGTGTCGCTCGCACTGTGGGAGCGCCACGGCCTGCAAGCAGCCGCCAGCACCCACCTGGGCACACGCGTCGCGCAGGTCGAACATGTGGGCAGCTACGCCTGCCGCAACGTGCGCGGCGACACCGGCGGCGAGGGCTCGCGGCGCAGTCAGCACGCCACCGCGAACGCATTCGACGTGATCGGTTTCCGCCTCGCCAACGGTCGGCGCATCAGCGTGCTCAACCACTGGCCACACGAAGGGCCGGAAGCGGACTTCCTGCGTGAAGCGCGCGACGGCGCCTGCAGCTTCTTCAGCGCCACCCTCAGCCCCGACTACAACGCCGCGCACCGCGACCACCTGCACCTGGACCGGGGCAGCTTCCGCATGTGCAGGTAGCACGGCGCGCTTGCGCGCACCGGGCTTGCATCGCTATGCTGCGCCGATGAACACCACCGCCACCCTGCACACCACACGCACCATTCCCGCGACTCCTGACCGGGTATACGCCGCGTTTGCCAACGGCGAGGAGCTGGCGCAATGGTGGGGGCCGAACGGCTTCCGGAACGAGTTCGATGCCTTCGACTTCCAGCCCGGGGGTGAATGGGTGTTCACCATGGTCGGCCCCGACGGCACGCGCTACCCCAACCGCAACCGCTTCGCCGAACTCGTGCCGGGGCAGCGCGTCGTCGTGCTGCACGAATCCGCGCCCCACTTCCGCCTGACGATGCAACTCACCGCGGTGGATGGTGGCACCCACGTCGACTGGAGCCAGGCCTTCGAGGAGCTCGCCGTGGCCAACGCCGTGCGGCACATCGCCGAACCCGGCAACGAACAGAACCTGGACCGGCTGACGGCCCTGCTCGCGCGCGACGCTGGCTGAACGGCGGCGGGCATGGGAGGCCCTGCACAATGCGCGCATGTCCATGTCCCTCCCCACCTTCCTGCGCCGCGCCGCGGCCCTGACACTGCTCGCCCCCTGCCTCCCCCTCTGGGCCCAGACGGCCGCCGCTGAAACGCCGCCGGCCGCCTGCCCGCCCCAGGCCAGCACACCCACCGCACAACAGCTGCAGGCCGCACGCGCCCAGGCCCGCGACCGCGGTGCCCTGTGGCGCATCGAACGCGATGGCCGCACCTCCTGGCTCTACGGCACGCTGCACCTGGGCAAGCTGGAATGGGCGATGCCGGGGCCGAAGATCACACGTGCCCTGCTGACGGTGGACGCCGTGGCGCTCGAGGTCGACGTCAGCGACCCGGGCTTGAGCGCGCAAATGACACAGGCCATCCCACCGGCCGTGCCACCGGCCCTGCAGGCACGCCTGGCGAAACAGGCCGCCACCGCCTGCGTACCGCCTGATGCGCTGGCGGCCTTCCCGCCCTTGCTGCAGGTGCTGGCCCTGAGCGGTCTGGACGCGCGCTGGATCGGGCTCGACCCGGCCTACGGCATCGAGCACGTGCTGGCCGGTTTTGCGAAAGGCCGCAAGCTGCCCCTGGTGGCGCTGGAAACCGCCGCCATGCAGATGCAGGCCCTGGTGCCGACGCGGCCTGACGAGGCCGAGCAGGCATTGGAGACCTCGCTCTCCCAGCTGGAGTCCGGTCTGTCACGGCGCGTGCTGGCGCGTCTGGGCCAGGCCTGGGCCGATGGCGACCTGGAGACGGTGGCCAGCTATGAAAAGTGGTGCGAATGCATCACGGGCGAGACCGATCTGGCGGCGCTGCGTCGCCTCAACGACGACCGCAACCCGCACATGGCAGACCGCATTGCCGAACTGCACCAAGGGGGCCAGCGCCTGTTTGCGGCCATGGGCCTGCTGCACATGACCGGTGCCCAGGCCCTGCCCCGCCTGCTGGCCGAGCGCGGTTTCACCGTGGAGCGCGTCGCGTTGCAGTGAACGCGGCGCGGCCGGGGCTCAGAACGGGTAGTGGCGCGGCGTGGTCTGCAGCGTGATCCACCGCAGTTCGGTGAACTCGTTGATCCCGGCCTTGCCGCCGAAGCGGCCGATGCCCGAACCCTTCACGCCGCCAAACGGCATCTGCGCCTCGTCGTGCACGGTGGGGCCGTTCACGTGGCAGATGCCGCTGTCGATCTTGCGGGCCACGTTGAAGGCGCGGGCGATGTCGCCACCGAACACGGCGGACGAAAGGCCGTACTCGTTGTCGTTGGCGCAGGCGATGGCTTCTTCCACGCTTTTCACGCGCACCACGCATTTGACCGGGCCGAAGGTTTCCTCGTGGTAGATGCGCATGGCGGGCGTGACGTGGTCGAGCACGGTGGCCGGCATCAGCGTGCTGTCGGCCTTGCCGCCGCAGAGCAGCTTCGCGCCCTTGGCGAGCGCGTCGTCGATCAGCGCGTTGCAGTGGTCCACCGTGCCCTGGCCGATGACGGAGCCGAGCACCACGGGTTCGGGCTTGCGCGGGTCGCCCAGGGGCAGGGCCCTGGCCTTGTCGCTGAACTTCTTCACGAATTCATCGGCGATCTTCTGGTCGACGATGAGGCGCTCGGTGCTCATGCAGATCTGGCCGCTGTTGGCGAAGCAGCCGAAGGCGGCGCCGTTGACGGCGTCTTCGATGTGGGCGTCGTCCAGGATGACCATGGGCGCCTTGCCGCCCAGCTCCAGCACCACGGGCTTGAGGTACTTGGCGCAGGTCATGGCGATGATCTTGCCGACCTTGGTGGAGCCGGTGAAGTTCACGCGCCGCACCGCCGGGTGGGCCACCATGGCTTCCACCACGGCGCCGGCGTCGGCCGGGGCGTTGGTGATGTAGTTCACCACGCCTGGCGGAAAGCCCGCGTCCTGGAAGGCTTCCACGATGAGCTGGTGGGTGCGCGGGCAGTTCTCGCTGCCCTTGAAGATCACCGTGTTGCCGCAGGCCAGCGGCACGCAGATGGCGCGCACGCCGAGGATGATGGGCGCGTTCCACGGCGCGATGCCGAGCACCACGCCAGCCGGCTGGCGCACGCCCATGGCGAGCGAGCCGGGCACGTCTGACGGGATCACCTCGCCGGCCACCTGCGTGGTGAGCGAGGCGGCCTCGCGGATCATGCTGGCGGCGAGCATGGTGTTGAAGCCGGCCCACATGCCGGTGGCGCCGGTTTCGGCGGCCACGGCCTCGATGAACTTCGGCAGCTTGGCTTCGAGCGCGTCGGCGGCTTTCAGCAGCAGGGCGCGGCGTTCGTTGGGACCCGTTTCGCTCCAGGTCTTGAAGGCTTCGGCGGCGGCTTCCACGGCCATCACGGCATCGGCCGGGCTGGCGGCGGGCGCGCGGGTGGCCACGCTGCCGTCCAGCGGGTTGCGGCGCTCGAAGGTGGCACCCTTTTCGGCGGTGACCTTGAGGCCGTTGATGAGCATGGACAGATCGGACATGTTGGTTTCTCCTGTGTGTTGGTGTGTCGGGTTCAGACGGTGGCCACGGCCTTGCGGCGCTGCACGGCATCGGCCGCGCTGGTGGTGCCGGTGGCGGGGTCCTTGTCGGCGCCGAGATACGCCTCGCGGATGACGGTGGAGCGCGCGAGCAGTTTCGCGGGGCCGCTGGCCACGATGACGCCACGTTCGAGCACGTAGCCCCGGTCGGCCACCGCCAGCGCCTTCTTCACGTTCTGTTCGACCATGAGCACGGTGGTGCCCGCGTCGGCAATGCGGCGCGCGATGGTGAGCAGTTCGTCCACCATGCGCGGGGCCAGACCAAGCGAAGGTTCGTCGAGCATGAGCAGGCGCGGCGCGCACATCATGGCGCGGGCCACGGCCACCATCTGCTGTTCGCCGCCGCTCATGGTGCCGGCCAGTTGCGTGGCGCGTTCCTTGAGTTTCGGGAAGTCGGCAAAGGCCTGGTCGAGCCTTCTGGCGCGCTCGGCCTTGGGCACGAGCCAGCCACCGAGTTCGAGGTTCTCGGTCACGGTCATCTGCGGGAACAGCTGCCGACCTTCGGGCACCAGCGCCACGCCGGCCTGCACGATCTCGTGCGTTTTTTCGGCGAGTTCCTGGCCGTCGAGCAGCACGGTGCCCATGCGCGGAATGAGGCCGTTCAGCGCCTTGAGCAGCGTGGTCTTGCCCGCGCCGTTGGGGCCGAGCACCACGGTGAGACCGGGCTGGATGTCGAGCTTGAGGTCGCGCAGTACGAGGAAGGCGCCATAGCCGGCGGACAAGCCGCTGATCTTCAGGCGCGCCTTCGCGCCGCCACCGAGTTCAAAGGGTTGCGGGCGGTACCACATCATGCGGTGGCCTCCTCTTCTGTTGTCGCTTCTGCCTCGCCCATCTCGTCGCCCAGATAGGCCTCGATCACCTCGGCATTGCGCACCACCTCGGCGGGCGTGCCATCGGCGATCTTCCGGCCCTGGTGCAGCACGATCACGCGCTCCACGTGGCGCAGCAGCGTGGTGACGGCGTGTTCGATCCAGACCACGGTGAGGTCGAGTTCGTCGCGCAGGCGGCGGATGAGGCGGGCCATTTCCTCCACCTCGTTTTCCGTCAGGCCGGCGGCCACCTCGTCGAGCAGCAGCATGCGCGGGCGCGTGGCCAGTGCCATGCCGATTTCCAGCAGGCGCTGTTGCGACGGTGTGATGGCAGCGGCGGGCAGGTCGGCCTGCTCGCTCAGGCCGATGAGGCCGAGGATGCTGTCGGGCGTGCGCAGCACCCAGGGCACACCGACCTCGTCGCCCCAGAAGAGGTATTCGCGACGGCGACGGCCCGCGAACTTGAGGCCGAAGGCGATGTTGTCGCGCACCAGCATGTCGCCGAAGGTGCGCGGCGTCTGGAAGGTGCGCGCGAGGCCATGCGCGGCGAAGCGGTGCGGCCCCTTGCCCGCGAGTTCGCGGCCCTGCACCGAAAGCGCACCGCTGGTGGGGCGGGTGACGCCGGAGATGGCGTTGAAGAACGTCGTCTTGCCCGCGCCGTTGGGGCCGATGATGCCGACCAGTTCGCCGGGCATGAAGCGGGCGTTGACGGCATCCACCGCCGTGAGGCCACCGAAGCGCACCGTGACTTCGCGCGCGTCGAGCAGGGGTTGTCGGGTGTCAGAAGTCATTCCGGCGCTCCCGCAGATCTTTTTCGCGCTGCTTGCGGCGCTTCGTCTCACCGCTCAGGTCGTCCTTGACGTCGGTCCACCAGGCCTTGGAGCTGTCGCGCCAGCCACGGAAGGTGTCGGTGCGCACCGAGGCCAGGCCCCCCGGCAGGTACAGCACCGAGAGAATGAGCAGCAGGCCGAGCGACATCATGTAGACCTGCGGCACCTGCAGGCGCAGCGTTTCCGCGAGCACGCTGAAGACGATGGCGGCGATGAGCGGGCCCCACAGCGTGGCCGCACCGCCGATGAGCGCGATGAGCACGGTCTGGAAACCGATGAAGGGGTTGAACACGGTGTGGGGGTCGATGTAGGTCCAGCGCACCGACATGGCCGCGCCCACCGCGCCGGCCACCGCTGCCGTGAGCGCAAAACCGGCGATCTTCACCCAGCGGGTGTTCACGCCGAGTGTCTGCGCGCGCTGTTCGTCCGCGCCAATGCCGAGCATGGCCAGGCCGAAGCGCGTGCGGCGGATGCCGATGGACAGCGCCACCGTGACCACCGCGAGCAGCAGCACGGTGAAGTAGATCGTGTCGCGCTCGGGCACGACCATGAGCACCCGGCCCACGGTGCCCGTCACGGATTTCTCGAAGTAGCTGATGGCGTGGCGGATGAGCTCCGTCATGCCGAAGGTGAGCACCGCGAAGTAGGTGCCGCGCAGGTGCAGCACGGCCGCGCCCATGACGATGGCCACACCGGCGGCGATGAGCGCGCCCAGCCCGATGGCCTGTGCCCAGGACACCTTCTCCAGCAGGATGGCGCTCGCGTAGGCGCCGATGCCGAAGAAGGCCGAGGTGGCGAGCGAGAGGTAGCGCGTGGTGCCGCAGAACATGGCCCAGCTCGACGAGAGCGCGATGTACATGAGGCAGGTGAGCGCCATCGAGACGATGAACTCGCTGGCGAAACCGGGCAGGGCCACGGCCCAGCCGGTGAGCGCGAAGAGGACCAGCAGGTCGCGGATGAGGAATTGGCGGGAGGTCATGAGAAGTCGGCTCCGCCGGGCCGCCCCAAGGGGCCGACAACCCTCTCGGGGGGCAGCGAAGTACACGAAGTGACGAGCGTGGGGGTCATGTGATTCAGGCCTTGCGCGTCTTGCGGGCGAACAGGCCTTCAGGCCGCAGCAGCAGCACGCCGATGAACACGACGTAGCTCAGCAGGGCCTTGAGCGAGGGGTTGGTGAAGTGCATGCCCAGCGCCTCGATCACGCCGAGCAGCAGACCGCCCGCGAGCGCGCCGCCCATGCTGCCGAAGCCGCCGAGCGTGATGACGATGAGCGCGGTGACGGTGTAGGGCTCGCCCATGGACGGGCTGATGGTGTAGGCCATGGAGAGCAGGCAACCCGCCACGCCCGAGAGGCCCAGGCCGATGCCGAACATGAGCGGGTGCAAACGCCTGGTGTTGATGCCCATGAGCTGCGCGCCGGTGGGCGACTGCATGAGCGCGCGCACGCCCTTGCCCAGCAGCGTGGTGCGCAGCAGCAGGATGAGCGCACCCGAGAACAGCAGCGCCAGCGCGAACACCACCAGCTTGTTGACCGCGAACTGCGCGTTGCCGCTGGGCAGCGGAATCGACAGCGGCTGCGTGAGGTAGTCGTAGCCGCGCAGGTCACCGCCCCACACGTAGGAGATGAAGTTCTGCACCAGGAACATGAGGCCGAACGCGACCATGAGACCGCGAGCCTCGAAGATGTCCAGGTTGGGCGAAGTGGCGGTGAGCCGGCGGAAGCACAGCCAGTGCACCGCCACGCCAATGGCGAACAGCAGCCCAAACGACACCGGGATCATGAGCAGCGGCGAGAGGCCGAACGAGGTCTGCACCATCCAGGTCAGGAAGGCGCCCACCATCAGGAACTCGCCGTGCGCGATGTTGAGGATGCGCATCAGCCCGTACTGCAGGTTCAGCCCGAGCGCGACGAGCGCGTAGATGCCCCCGGTGATGAGACCGGAGGCGATGAGTTCTAGCCAGGCGGAGAAGGACATATTTGCGTGAGGGGATGGAAACCAGTAGCGTGGCGGAACCGGCTTTGCCGGGCCGCACACGCTGCCCCCTTGAGGGGGTGACGCGCCGCAGGCGCGGCGCGGGGGTGGGCTCTACTTCCAGGCGGGCTTGGCCGGGTTCAGCTTGGCGGTCGCCACCTTCTGCGGCCACACCACCTCGAACTCGCCGTTCTGCCACTGGCCCACGGTGCCCGGCGTGCCCACGTTCTCGCTGCCGCTGAACCTGATGTCGCCGATGATGGTCTTGTGGGTGTTGTTGGCCACGTAGTCGCGGATCGCCTTGCGGTCCAGTCCCTGCGCCTTCACCGCGTTGGTGAGGATCTCAAGACCGGCCCAGCAGGCGCCGCTGGCCCAGCGATCGGGTTCCTTCTTCTGGCTCGCCACGTGGGCGTCGAAGTAGGCCTTGGC